>Ga0222662_1000788_pt1 | contig 20698 bp, 15 predicted proteins | sample AntAcemetagen600_FD_179821 | JGI IMG/M metagenome (GOLD analysis project Ga0222662, IMG submission 179821) | Saline water microbial communities from Ace Lake, Antarctica - #600 | ecosystem: Environmental > Aquatic > Non-marine Saline and Alkaline > Saline | place: Antarctica: Ace Lake...
TATCTAGATCAATTAGAATATTCTGGGATATATACACGATTAGATAAAACAGAGGATTTATTTATTAACTTGAATAAGGTCATCAGAAGGTGGGAGAACGGTTCAGGGAGGGTGAAGTGGGGGTTTAAGCAAAATGACCTCTCGGATTTTAAAACTATCACTTACGACCTTATCCGCTATGTCTATAATTCTCCTAAAGGAATTGAGGCAAAGGATATTAGAGGGCATTTAACTAGAAACAGTGAGAATAGTTTCTTTGCGCATGAGAAAATCTGGAAAGACTTCTCGGATCGACACTTTGATAAGGTTGATCCGATTACTAATGCGGAAAAAAGTATAGATGAATTCCGTGAAGAAGCAGGAAGCAGGGATTTGAGCGGGATTCTGAAGCAAAGAGACTCTGCATGGGCATCGGAAGTCGATTCTGAGGTGAAAAATAATTTTTATCGCTCGCGAGATTCGTTGGAAAACCATCTAGATAAAGCTGAACCGCTCAAATTATTGGAGAGTGCACTTTCAAAACTTGAAGCAGTAGATGTCGCGTCATCCGCATTTTTGGATGATAATAATGTTTTCAATAAAGTGGATGAAGTTCGGAAAAAATCTGACAGTTATAAGAAATCCATAGAGACACATAGGAAGCGTAGATGAGCTCCATCGAATTCGACATTGATCAATCTAGAGGCGAATTCCTGCTTAAAGGTGATGTCAATGAATTGCTCAAAAACAGGAGGGTAAAATACTTCCTGTTGCGCTCATTTGGAGCTGAACTCAGAGGCGAGACAGTCATTGCTATTAAATTTACTCGGGAAAATCGAGAGCTTTGGCTTAAGGAAATACAAGATGCGTTCGTTAAGTATGGAGTTGACCAGGATCACTCCCCTGAAATCAAAAAGGCACTATCGCACTATTATTCCGAAAAGGAGAAATTCGCAGACTTTAGTGAAAAGGCACGGAAGATCTGGGAAAACGAAGTAGACTTAGGTGAATTCGAGAAATTTAAAATTTCCTTGGAGGAATATCTGCCAAGTCGAGTGCTTTACGATAAGCAGCTACTTGCGTCGTTCCACCTGGCATTTGCTCAGAATTCATGCAACTTCTCTGTTCCAGGCGCAGGCAAGACTTCTGTCGTTTATGGTGCTTTTGCATACCTTAAAAATTTGCCTGAAGAACACCCAAAGCATATAGATAAATTGCTAATTATTGGGCCTCTAAGTTCTTTTGGCCCATGGGAAGACGAATACCTTGCGTGCTTTGGCGAGCCGGTTGCTTCGAAGAGATTATCTGGTGGTGTAAGCAAAGGTGACCGCGACCGCTATCTTCTTTCGTTGGAAGCAAAAGACAGTCTTCCGGATTTGACCCTAATGTCTTACCAAAGTGTCTCATTTAACCTTGATAATCTCACCGCATTTTTAAGTAGAAAAAGTGTTAAATATATGATCGTCCTAGATGAGGCGCATAAGATAAAGAATGTGGATGGTGGTGTGTGGGCGAGTTCAGTTTTGAGTTTAGCTAAACAGCCTTCAGTCAACTCCAGAGTTGTCTTGACCGGAACCCCCGTCCCTAACGGTTATGAGGATATTTATAATCTATATGAATTTATATGGCCTGATAAAGATATCATCAAATTCAACGCTGCTCAGTTGAGGGAAATTTCAAATAATGATTCCGATACACGCATAGATGGTTTTATTAAGAGTATAGAGCCTTTTTATATTAGAATACGCAAAGGGGATATTTTGGAACCAACAATTTACCCCGTGAAAAACCATGAACCTTTGTGTGTCGAGATGGGGGCAGTTCAGCGAGAGATATATGATTATATAGAAAATAGATATCTGGACTATTTTGAAAGAAATCAAAGTAGTTATTCCATTGCTGCTAAGCTTATTAAGGCTCGATTTGTTCGCTTAATGCAGGCTGCAACTAACCCTTGTCTACTCAAGGATTCATTGGAGTCCTATTACGCTGAGCAAGGGTTAAGTAATGATTTGGGTATAGACGATTCCCTTGTTCTAGAAAAAGTCCTTAAATATAAGGAGCTCGAAGGTGTGCCTCGCAAGTTCGAGGCAGTTAGAAATCTTGTATCAAAAATACTGAAGGACAGGGAGAAGGTCGTCGTGTGGGGTACGTTTGTTAAAGGTGCCAAGGAGCTGCAAATCTACCTATCAGATTCGGGTATTGCCTCAGAGTTACTCATTGGCGAAGTGCCCGTCGATCGCGATGATATAGCTGAAGATGTTTTAACGCGGGAGAAGATTATTCGGATGTTTCATCAGTCCGATTCTTCTTTTAAAGTGATCATCGCGAATCCGTTTGCTGTCGCTGAGTCCATTTCGCTGCATAAAGCTTGTCATCACGCCATTTACTTCGAGAGGACATTTAATGCTTCGAACTTCATTCAATCAAAAGATAGGATCCATCGCGTGGGACTTGCCCCAGGAACTGTGACAAATTACCACTACGTTCTTTCTCGTGACTCAGTCGATGAAACAATTCATAGGAGACTACTTGAAAAGGAAGCAAAAATGCTGGAGTTGATTGAGAGTCGGGAGATTCCTCTGATAAGCGAAAACTTAAATTACGATATAGACCTAGAGAGTGATCTTAAGGCGATAATCCGCGATTATGTTAAGAGGACTATTGAAGTATAATAGGCTGGGGAACCGGCAGGAGTTGTCTGTATTTCTTTTCGATCTTCTTACGGAGACCTACCAATCGGTAGATGCATTGAAAGGGTATTCTCAATCAAGGTTTTATACTGTTGGCCGGTCTTTTGATAGTATTTTTGCTCTGTGCCATTACTGCTCTTTGGTTGTTATAAATGAAAACAGAGTTATGGTAAACACAGCTAACTTCCCTAGGGGACAGTTGAATCAACTGAGCTATTTTGAGCAGCCGCACTTTTATCTAAGCTTATTTACTGCTCTTCGTCGTGATGAGAAGTTGGTCGATTTTATTAATGAGAATAGTATTAAATATAGTGCGAAATTTAAGCGTTACTATATTTTGGATGATAAAGTGCCATTTAAGTTCTTCCCACTTCGAAATCTACTACTCTCTACTGGTTTTTGGGAAAGAGGTAGCGATATTTCGAGTAACTTGTGGGTTAAAGAAGAGTTTAATGACTTTGTTCAAGATCACATCCTTTCTTACCTTACATTGGATGGTGGCGCTCATCGAAGAACCCTTGATCAGTTAAAGCGTCAGCAGGAATTGCAAGAGAAGCTTGGGGAAGAAGCTGAGGATTTTGTATTAGGTTATGAGCAGAGAAGATTAGCCTCGCATACGGGAGTGCAGCGCATTCGCGTGATTTCCGAAAATTGGGTGTCTGCTGGATACGATATCGAATCTTTCGAAAACGATGACTCGATTTTTTATGATAGATTCATCGAAGTTAAATCGTATTCAGGAAGCGTTTCTTTCTATTGGTCGCGGAACGAAATAGATGTAGCTCAGAGCTTGTCGGATAAGTATTTTCTTTATTTGGTTGATCGTTCAAAAATTAAGGATGAAGGCTATGCGCCTAAAATTATAGTAGACCCGTATACTAAAATATATAGTAGTGAGCTATGGACTATGGAGGCTGAAAGCTGGAAGGTAACAATTTGATGCAGACTCGAAATCGCTATGCGAGTCCGCTCCGAACAAATTATTATTCGCTGGAAGGCCTCTTTTTCGATTCGCCTCCAACCCTTCTCTCCAGCACTTTCTTCCTCGCTCCCGCAGCAGCGTAAACCCTAAATTTCCACTCATGCACGCACCGATCGACACGGCCACCGCCGACTTCATTCACCGCCTCCCAAAAACCGAGACGCACCTGCATATAGAGGGTTCACTACCCTATGAATTACTGCAGAAGCTCGACCCGGTAAAGTTTAGCCAAGCACAGGATTGTTGGGCGCTTGATTTTAAATGGAAGTGCTTCGAGGATTTCGAAGCGCACCTCATCGACCATGCCGTCCAATGGTTCACCACGCCCGAGCGCTACTACGAGGCCGCGCAAGTCATCTTCGCTGGCCATCTCGCGCAGAACGTGCGCTATGTAGAAACCTCCTTCCACGCTGGCATGATCGAGTTTCTCGGCATCCCTGGTCGCGAGATTGTCAACGCCATCCGTTCGGCCGCGCCCGAAGGTTTGGAAGTGCGCGTCTTTATGGGTATGGCGCGTAACTCCTATAACGAGATTCTCGCGCCTGTGCTCGAAGAGTGCGTCACTTGGGAGGGCCTCTCTGGTATCGATCTCCACGGTGTCGAATATCTGCCTCTCGAGGCTTGGACACCCAAGCTCTGGGATAAAGCTCGTGCTCACGGCCTAGAGACTAAGGCCCACGCTGGCGAGTTCGGCCCCGCCGCTAACGTCAGGGAAGCGATCGAAGTGCTTGGCACAAAACGCATTCAACACGGTATCCGTGCGATTGAAGACGACGCGGTGGTGGAGTTCGCCATCCAAAGCGACGCCACCTTTGACATCTGCCCGATTAGTAACGTGAAGCTCGATGTGATCGACAAACTCGAAGACCATCCTATCCGCAAACTCTTCGACCGCGGTCTCCGCTGCACCCTCAGTACCGATGATCCGTTCTCCTTCGGGAACACCGTCGAAGACGAATACACGGCTCTCAGCTCGGGTCTAAATTTCACCAATGCGGAACTCAAAAAGATTGCGAAAAACGGCTTCGAAGTCGCGCTGGTCGATGAGTCTACCCGCGCAAAGTGGTTGGGGGAGGTGGACGCGATTAGGTAGCGGCGTTCGTTCCGAACGCCAACTGCCTAGCATGTGTTAGGGTTGGAGTCCTGCATTTATGCGGTCTTAGAAAGTAGTGCCGACTTCAGTCGCCATATTCAGTGACCATTCAAACGCAGCCGCATAAATGCGGAACTCCAACCTCAGGATAACGTTTTCATGGGCAAAACGTTCAGGTGACTGGAATATAGATCAGAGTGCGCAGATTCTCTGACTTTGTCCGCCGCGGATCACGATTCATATATTCCTCGAAGGGGGGTAGGTCGCGCAGAGCTTCTTTGCTATGAGGCAGCCAGTTTGAAAAGATGGCAGAGTAGGTTTCGTCGAGCTTTTCATAGGCGCCCTTGTGTAGGAAAACTGCGTAGCGCCCGCCATCAATCTCGCGGCGTTCAACTTCGCCTTTCACGGGTGCCTCCACTTCAATCGAGCTGGCGGCTTCGTAGCGAATATCCTTTGCAGCTGTCACTTTAGGGTCGTCCCAGGAGATACCAAAGCAACGGCTTTCAGGTTTCATTAAGCGATTGCCATAGAGGAACGGCATAAGGGTGGAAAAGGCCTCATGGGCGGCATCTTTGTAGGCGCCGTTTTTACGGACGTAGTAGACCGGAATAGGGTCGATTTTAGTGATTTCTGTGGGACTGATCGTTGTAGGGTTCATCGTATATGCATTGTGTGGTTTTGTATAAGTGGACACGCTCTTCCGATACGCACCCGGCGAATTATGGAAACGACCTTTGAAGGCCTTGCAAAAGGCCGCTTCGCTTTCGAAGCCCGCGTCTAATGCGATCTCCAAAACGGAACGGCGACTCGTTGTCAGGTGCTTGGCGGCTCGCTCCAAGCGTATACGCTTGTAATGCACTGCCACCGGCTCGCCGACAAAGGCGCGGAAGATTCGATGGAAGTGAAACGCCGAAAATCCGGCGATCCGTGCCAAGTCCTCAAGGGTAGGCATCGCATCCAAGTTCGCTTCAAGATGCGCTTGCACCTTCCGAATCCGAACTCGGTACACTTCAATCGAATCATCTTTTTCTGTTTCCATCCACATACTTTAGCAAAACAAAGCATGCGTTTACTTGTCCATTCTTGCTAGATCAGAATGAATGATTTGACCCTCCATTGATTACCAATCAGAGCTAAGCGATGAAGTACGCTATATTTTGTCTGATTGGTTTAATGGTCGGCTGGTTTCTGGGGGCTAATCTCGGCGTTTCCGGAGTGGAGGACATACCTGAAACTCAGCAAGCGGAGCTTGTCGCATCGGCGAGTAAAGAGCAAGCCGCACGCGTGGTCGAGCTAGGGAAGCAGTTGTCGGCCAAGGATGCAGAACTCGTTGCCCTTCAGTCAGAGCTTGAAGACTACCGCGAAACCACCTCGTCACGCAATCAAGCTGAAGCCGAGGAGGCAGTCGCGGCCGAAGAGGAGCCTGTGAATCCATTCATGGCCAATGTGCAATCAATGGCCGTTGAGAGCAGTAAGACGCGTAAGCTCGAAGAATTGGAGAAGCTTAAGCTCAGCCTAAATCTCACCCCCGAGCAATTATCTGCGCTCGAAGCATTTTACGACGAGGCGTCCGAACGCGAGGCGAAGGTCATGCAGCAAATGTTCGCAGGCAAATCGATGGAAGCCATTCAGACGGAAGCGATCGAGGAGGCCACTGGCATAAAGTACCACAGTGTCTCTCAACTGCTCAAAGAGATCTTAACGCCGGAGCAAGAAGAAGTTTACGAGGACAACAAAGCGAAGGAAGCCTTGGAACGCAAAGAGGCCAATGCCTATCGGAAGCTAGGCAGTTTGCAGAGCCAGTTTCTATTGGACGACGATCAAAAAGACGTCGTTTTCGAGATATTCTATGACAAGGAGTATGCCGTGAAATCTAGTGAGTGGGCGACTCTAGAGATCGACACGCAAGACCCTGAGTTCATGTTTAAATCCAGAGCAATTGAGAACGAACGTTTACTCGAAGAACTCTCGGATGCGCTCACGCCCGAGCAAGTGGAGATCTATCGCACAAAGCTCAAAAACGAAGCCGAGATGATGCGCAAGTCGATGCAGATGTTCACGCCGAAGAGGTAGCGGCGTTCGTCCCGAACGCCATTCGCGTTGGATTGGTTGCGTCGTCCAAGGTTCGGCTATGGATACGCAATGGCGTTCGGGACGAACGCCGCTACCAGTTGACATCAAGTAGAACTGCATCAAGCATTTGCTGAATGTCGTTTGAGCGTAAGCAGCTGATTCATCGACCGCCGGATTGGGTTGCGGATGGCTCCGTCTTCTTTATCACGCTTTGCTTGGAGGATCGGAATTCTGACCTACTGATTCAACGGGAAGTCGCCCCAATGATTCGAGATTCGGCCGCATGCTATCAGAACCAAGGCACCTGGTGGATCGAACTGCTCTTACTTATGCCCGACCATTTGCATGCGCTGGTTTCATTTAATCAGCGTGAGCGTTCGATGAGTAAGACGATTCAATCGTGGAAACGTTACTTGAATCGAGAGCAAGGCATTGAATGGCAAAGCGGCTATTTCGACCATCGTTTGCGCAATGCCGACGCTGAGCGCGAGAAAGCCAGTTATATTCGTAATAATCCTCTGCGTGCTGGTTTGATCGAAGAAGCGAACGCATGGCCTTACGTTTGGACAGCCGCAGATTTCAGCGGATTAAAAAGGTAGCGGCGTTCGTCCCGAACGCCAGTCGGGACGAACGCCGCTACCTTTTACGCCAAATTAATACCGCCGCGAAGGCGCGACTCGCAGTGTCTCATACCGGCTCGGGTCGACTTCTTGGATGAAGCGGCTCGGATTCAACCGCATGACTTGGTTACCTTGATTATTGAGCATGGGGTAGCTCATGTAGAGCTCTTCCATTGCTCGGGTCACGGCGACATAAAAAAGTCGGCGCTCTTCTTCGAGATCGCCCTCGTCGATCGTTCGTTTGAGCGGGAAGGTGCCATCGGCCAGACCGATTACGAAGACCACCGGAAACTCTAAGCCTTTGGCTTGGTGAATTGTGGTGAGGCGTAAGCAGTTTTGCTGCTCTTCGGGGGTGCGCTCGTTACTCTCAGATGAGAGGAGCACAAGCTGGGCAAGTAGCTCCTCCATCGTTTCGTAGCGGGAGGCGAAGCTGACGAGGCTCTGCAAGTCATCGGCGCGGTCTGTCCAGTTGGGATAGATCTCGCGGATGTAGCTGCTGTACCAGCCGTCGAGTGCGAGTTGAATAAGCTCGGCGGGCGATTTCTCGGTCAGTGCCTTAGAAAGTTCGAGAAGAGTCTCGGCCAGAGACGGCCATTCTTCTTTGGCGTCGTTGGGCACTTTTTTGAGCACTTCTTCGGACGTGAGCACCTCGCAGAAGTTCTTTTCCAGTTTGGCGGCGCGTTCGCGGGTGAATTTGTGGATGCGTTCGGCCGTCTTGGGTCCCACTTTGGGCAGCAAGCAGGTGAAGCGTGCGAAGGCGGAGACGTCGGCTGGGTTGGAAGCGAAGCGGAGCTGCGCGGTGAAGTCTTTAATGTGGGCTTGCTCGAAAAAGCGCACGCCGCTGGTGATCTGGTAATCGATGTTCAGGCGGGTCAGCTCCATTTGCAGATCCATGGCCTGAAAGTGAGCGCGGTAGAGGATGGCAATGTCGGAGAGGTTGCGACCTTCGTCGAGTAGCCCTTCGATCCGCTCGATTATAAATTTAGCTTGGCCTCGGTTATCCATCACGGGCACGAAATAAGGGCGCTCGCGTGAGGGCTTGATGGCACGGAGCTCTTTGGAGAAGCCGAGCCCTGTGGGCTGTGCGCTGAGCACCGCGTTGGCGAATTCCAGAATCTCGGGCGAACTCCTGTAGTTGGTCTCGATCTTGTGGATCACCGCGCCGGGGTGGCGGTTTTCGAACTCCATGATGTTGTCGAAGTTCGCGCCGCGCCAGGTGTAGATGCATTGCGCATCGTCGCCCACCGCCATGACTTGGTGGTGCCCAGCAAGTTGGTCGACGATGTCGGATTGTAGGCTGTTGGTATCTTGAAACTCATCGACCAGAATGTGCTTAAAGCGGTCTTGGTATTGCTGGCGGATATCGGGTTGCTCTTTGAGTAGGCGGAGGAAGTATTCGAGCAGATCGTCGTAGTCCACGACTTGTTGGTCGAGTTTGGCCTGCATGTAGGCTTTGGCGAATTGGTCAATCTTGGCCGCCATGCCCTCGAGGAAGGGGTAGTGGTCGTCGGCTTCCTCGCGCACCGGGCGGCAGGTGTTGCGCGCGTAGCTGATCAGGTTGGCGACGACCTTTGGCTTTGGGTTGTTCTTCGTTTTGATGAACTTCGGGTCGGTCGCTTGAATGACGTTTTTGAGAATTGTTTCTGCCTCGCCCTGGTCGAGGATCGTGTAGTTGCGCTTCAGGCCGACGAGGTCGCCGTGCACGCGCAGGATACGCTGAGCGATGCTGTGGAAAGTGCCGCCCCAGAGCTGACGACGCCCGATGCCGGTGAGGTCTTCGACCCGCTCCAGCATCTCGCGGGAGGCCTTATTCGTGAAGGTGAGCAGAAGTATCTCGTAAGGCTGGACCCCTTGGTGGAGCAAGTAGGCCACGCGGTAGGTGAGGGTGCGGGTCTTGCCCGAACCAGCGCCCGCTAGTACGAGCGCAGGGCCCGGCGGGGCAGTCACGGCGGCATACTGCTCGTCGTTTAGTTCGGCGCGGAAATCGATTTCTGGAAAGGGAGACATTTTTTAGAAGTAGGAAGTGAGGAGTAAGATGTTAGAAGGCTGGATAGGGCAAATTCTTAATCATAATCTTACTCGTAAATTTCTCCGACACGGGGATTAGGATTAAGAGTAGGATTACGATTAAAACCGAGAAAGGTCTGTTGACAATTCATTGGCATATGTCGTAATATGACGAAATGAAAACTGCCAAAGTATTTGCCAATGGTCGTAGCCGAGCGGTTCGGATTCCCCGTGATTGGCTGGGGGGAGCGGACGAGGTCGAGCTTCGGCGTGAGGGCAACTCCGTGGTGATCGAACCGCTACGGCCGACGATGGGTGAGATCGCCAATAAGTTTCGTGAAAATCCCGTGACTATAGAGCGGCGCAAGCAAACGAAAACAGCTCCCAAGACTTTGGACTTATGATTCTGCTCGATACCTCGGCAGCCATTTCCCTGATGCGTGGCGAGTTGCCAGACGTTTCGCTGCACGATGAAACATTGGCGATTTCAGTGGTCGTCGAAATGGAACTGATGCTCGGTGTTTTGCACGGTGGAAAGTCAAAGGAAGCTGCGCGGGTGAAGTCTTTTTTGAAGGATGTGCGAATCTACGATTTTGATCGAATTGCTGCGCAAAAGACGGCGGAAGTGCTTGCGAACTTATGGAAATCTGGAAAGCCGATAGGGGACTTTGATTCGCAGATCGCAGGGCACGCGCTCACTTTGGGGCTGCCGCTACTGACCGACAATACAAAGCACTTCCGTCGAGTCGATGGGCTTGAGCTACTGAGCTGGTCGTAGAGGTGAATTCTTAATCCTCCAGGAGATGGGGATTGTAGAATGCTGACGATAGTCAGTGTTACGGATGCCTTCACATTGGCTATCGCCAACGTGCTACAATAGAGCGCGTCTCGCAGTTTGTAGGTTGCGGTTTCTGGCATCTTGGTTTCTCTGCTTTAAATGCAAATTATCCCCTCCAGTATGTTGCCCGAGCGTGATGAGGGAGCACTGCGTCAATTTCTAGAGGGCTGCCGTGAGGCGGCTCGTGAGAAGGGGCATTTTCAGATCGCGAGTATTTCGCTGGCGGTGAAGCACATTGCGCCCCTTGCCGTGCTCCAGTCGATTTACGAGCCGAATGAGCTGCATTGCTACATCGAACGCGCGTCGGACGACGAGGCGGTGGCCGCTGCCGAGGCGGTGGTGCAAGCGCGCTTCGATGGCGCCGAGCGTTTTACGTCGGTCAAAGCCTTTGCCGATGAGATTCTTGAAAACACCATCGCTGTCGGTGATTTGAGCGAAGCCTTTACCGGGCCGCACTTTTTTACAGCGTTCACTTTCGATGATTCGGTCGGCGCTGAGGCCGCTTTTCCCGCCGCGACGGTCTTCTTGCCGCGTTGGCAGGTCTCTCGCTCGAAGGGGAAATACGGCGCTGTCGCCAACCTGAAGATAGAGGCCGATACTGATCTTGATAGCTTGGTCATGCGTGTTTGGGGAGCATATCGTAAATTTGGTGCATTTGATTATTTGCCGGATGTTGCACAGGGAGATGCTTCACCGCAGCCCAAGATTGAGTCGCGGCGGGAGCTGGCTCCTGATGTCTATCCTGGAGCAGTGACTCGTGCGCTCGAATCGATTCAGCAGGGCGCTTACGAAAAGATCGTCCTAGCGCGCGGCATCGAGCTTAAGGCGGATCGGCCTTGGCAGCCGTTGGATACCTTGAACCGTCTGCGGGAACGTTTTGCGGGGTGCTTTACTTTTTCTTTCTCGGGCGGCGATGCCCGTAGCTTCATTGGCGCTACGCCAGAGCGTCTGCTTCAAATCCGAAATGGGCATCTGCTGACGGAGGCCATTGCGGGCTCCGCACCGCGTGGTAAGACGGCGGGCGATGATGCCAAGCATGCGCGCGCGCTCCTGGAGAGTGAGAAGGATTTACATGAGCACATTTGCGTGCGCGACTCCATTCTTCGTCGCTTAGAAAAAGTCGGTGTTGAAGGGCAGGCGGAGGCGAGTCCGCAACTCCTACTTTTGGCCAATGTGCAACACCTGCGCACGCGGATCGAGGCGGAGGTGGACGAGTCCGTTCACCTCTTAGATATTTTGCTGGAAATGCACCCGACACCCGCTGTCGGAGGCTCACCGCGGGAAGATGCGGGACCTTGCATCGCAGACTTGGAGCAAATCGAGCGTGGGCTCTATGCGGGGGTGGTCGGCTGGTTTAATCATCTCAACGAGGGAGAGATGATCGTCGGTATTCGCTCCGCTTTGATCGAAGGGAATCTCGCACGCCTCTATGCGGGGGCGGGTATCGTCGAAGGCTCCGATCCAGAGAAGGAGACGCGCGAAACCGAGATGAAGCTCAGTGCTATGTTAGATGTCTTGGCTGATTAGGTGGGTGCAGTCTTAATCATAACACGTCACGGCGTATTAGAAAGAAGCCGGATCTTACTCTTAAACTTAATCTATCCGTGATCGTAGGGGCTTTGACTGACACTTTACAGTAGATGGGTTGGCTTGCCGCCCATTACGTTGGTTAGGCACAGTGCCCCAGGCTCAGTACAGGGCGACAAGTCAACCCTGCTACGTTTTTTCGCGCCCCTATGCTCATATTCTACCGCCTCCGACAAATTGGGAAACTCTTGACAGATTTTGCGGTCTGAGTTTTGTCTACCGAGTCGTGAAATTAAAAATATGCATACTGGGGCTGATTAGCCTGTTCGCTTGGAACGCCGTTTTTGGCGCGTTCGGGGGACTGCTGCTGTGCATTCACCAAGACCTCGGCGTGCACGTGGACGACGATGCCGTCCATGCAGCTGATGGCGTTTCCTGTGCGGATGCACATGAGGAGACGAGCGAGACGACCTCCTGTGTCGAATTTCATGAACCGTGCGTCGATATTGAGTTGGTCGCCGAGTTGTTGCCGGCCACGCGACTTAATTCGGGGGCGAGCGATCTCCTCCCGCAATTCTTTGTCGTCGTGTTGATCGACTACTTTCGTGTGCCCGAGCCTTCGCTCGCACTCGTCTTTGAATCGGTCGCGCCACGGGCGCCGTCGTATACTTTTTGGCTGACGGATTTTTATCTGCAAACGATCGTCCTCCAAGTCTGAAATTCCTGATACTAGTGCTCTGGCAAGTAAGTTTACTGTAGCCGATGTCGTGAGACATTGAGCGAGTTTACGGTAGCCGAAGTCGTGAGACTTTGGACGGCTTGTCCGAGATGTGTTGAACGTCCAAATTCTTACGAATTTGGCTATACCTTTCAGTTACACGTATCAGGAATTTTCATGTATAATATATTTTACCAAAGGCACGTTTTGATCTGTGCCGCTTTAATTTTCGGAGGCAGCAGTCTATTTGCGAAGGCAGACACTGGGCTTAGTTCCGAGCAAGCTGTCCAATTAGCGATCGCGAATAATTCGCTGCTGCAAGCGGCGCGCAGCGTGGTGGCGCAGGCGGAAGGGCGAGTGGAGCAAGCAGGCCGTTGGAGAAATCCGGAGCTGGGCATAAGCTATGCAGGGGATCAGGCATTCAATGACGAAGGCGAGCAAAGCTTCGGCCTCGCCTTCTCGCAGCGCTTCCCGGTGACGAAGCGACTGCAGCTTGAAAAAGCGGTCGCGGTCAAAGAGGTCGAAGTGGCTAGAGCGGAAATTGAGAATGAAGTGCGCTTACTCACACAGAAGGTACAACTCGCGGTCGTAGCTTTGGCTACAACGGAAGCAGAGTTGGCTCTGCGTGAAAAGCTAAACGAACTAAATTTGGAATTTCTCGAATTCATCGAATCACGCATCCAGACCGGTGAGGCGTCTCAAGTGGAGGCGGATCAATTGCGCATCGCGCTCTATGCCATTGATCAGGAGTCGCATCACTTGGAACATCTGCTGACTGCGCAGGAAGCGGCACTCCGTGAGTTGATGGGGGTGAAACCTGAGTTTGAAATTCATCTGGACTCTGCTGTTTTCGTGGCTCCAGCCAAACCGGTGCTTCCTGACTTCGACAAATCTTTGCTCTACGCGCATCCTGCGTATCGGGTCAGGCAGTTGCTCTTGGAACTAGCAGAGGGTCGCATCGCCAGCGCCCGTGCCGAGCGCTGGGCTGATGTTGCGATTGAGATTTTTTATGAAGAAGAGCGCGGTGTCGATACACCGGACGGGCTCGGACGTGATCGATTTTTTGGCATCGGTCTTTCGGTGCCGCTGCCACTGCACGACCGTAACGAAGGCAATATCGCCGAGCGGCGTGCCTCTCGCACTGAGATGCACTGGCGCTTGCAAGCGACGGCGTCTAAGCTGCAGATCGAGGCATCGATGCAACGCGGCTTAGTCGATGCGCTTTATTCGCAGGCGCACGAATATGAGTCGGGGGTGATCGCCTTGGTCGAGCGAAATCTGGAAGCGATGCAGGACGGTTACGCAAATGGCCAGATCAGCCTGACAGAGCTTTTCCAGACACAGTCGCAGCGCCTGAAAATACAATCCACCCACATCGAAGTGCTGAGCGAACTCGCCAATGCACGTATCCACTGGAGCGCGGCCACGGGCGTCGATCTCGCATATTCTAACTGACTGATGGCAGCGGTCTTTTCGTGGCGTGTCCGCTAGTCGGACGACGCCGTCAGAGTCAGTCGAGGCCTTTGCCACATTCGGGCGCCCGGCTAGCGGGCACGTCACCTTAATTAACACATCTCAAATTTATACCATGAAACATATTTATTTAAACACCGCCATTCTGGTCGGCACCACTTTGGCCTTCTTTCAACCGCTCTCTGCATCCGATCGCGCGGCCAATACAGTCATTCTCGATGAGAGCGGTGTCCGCAATCTGCGCATCGTCACCGTAGAGGTCGATACGCAGGATTTTGAGACGACTGTATTTGCCATCGGCCGCATAGAGGAGGTGCCTTCTCGGCACTCCGTGCTTTCGACCCGTGTGGCGGGACGAGTGAAACACATTGATTTCTTTGAGGGTGATTACGTCAAAAAAGGCGAAGTCGTGGCGCGTATCGAGACTCGCCAATTAGGCGATCCTCCCCCCTCCATTGATTTGAAGGCACCGCAGGATGGTCTCGTGATTGCCTCTCATGTTCGACTGGGGCAACCGGTGGAGCCGGATACGGAGTTGATGGATATTTCGGATCGGTCGGTCATGTGGGCGGTGGCACGCATTCCTGAGCAGGAAGCGGACGGCGTGGAAATCGGAAGTGCGGCGCACATTCGCGTGCCTGCATTGGGCGATGAGTTGATTGAAGCTAGCTTGATGCGCTTTGGCGTGAATGCCGACCATGCTTCGGGCACGGTCGAGGGTATCTTTGAAATACCCAACCCCGACGGACGCTTGCGCCCCGGTATGCGAGTCGAGTTTTCGGTCGTCTTGCAGGCGCGCTCCGATGTGTTGGCCGTGCCGCGCGAGGCGGTGCAAGGAGATCCATCGAATCGGGTGGTCTTTGTTTCAGATTTCGATTTGGAGCATGCTTTTGTTCGTGTGCCGGTTGTGCTCGGCGAGAGTAACGACCGCTTCGTTGAGGTAGAGGCGGGATTGTTTCCCGGTGATGAAGTAGTGACGCGGGGAGCCTACTCGCTGATGTTTGCCGGAGGCGGGCAGAGCGTTTCTTTGAAAGAGGCCTTAGATGCGGCGCACGGCCACGAGCATAATGAGGACGGCTCCGAAATGACCGATTCCGATATGGCAGAGGAGACGGATGCGGACGGAGACCACGACGATCACGGACACGAACATGAGAGGAGCCATTGGCTGCTGATGGTTTACGCCGGATTTATGACATTACTCTCGATTGTATTGTTGCAGCGCTTGCTGAATCGTAAAACAGAGGAAAGCGCTTAGGATGTTGAATCAACTAATACGTTTTTCGCTCTCGCAGCGCTTATTGATTGTCGTCTTGGCCGTGGTGGTGCTGGTGCTTGGGATTAAGAAAGCGACCGAGTTGCCAGTTGAAGTATTGCCGGATTTGACTAAGCCGACCGTGACTATCTTGACAGAGGCGGCTGGCTTCGCTCCCGAAGAGGTCGAGACACTGATCACGATTCCATTGGAAAACGCGCTGATGGGCGCAACCGGAGTCACGCGTTTACGCTCCGTCAACGATGTCGGGCTTTCGCTCATCTTTGTCGAATTTGAATGGGGCACCGACATTTACCAAGCACGTCAGTTTGTGCAGGAACGATTGGCGGGGGCCGACGATTCCATCCCCGAAGGCATTAGCCCTTACATGACGCCAGTCGCCTCATTAATGGGGAATATACTGCTTATAGGCATCGCGGACCCAACAGGAGAAGTCTCGCCTCGCGATCTGCGGACGCTTGCCGACTGGACGGTGGGCCGTCGTTTGCAATCGATCTCCGGCATCGCCGAAGTGCTTTCGATGGGGGGCGGGGTGAAGCAAATCCAAGTGCAGCCAGACCCGGATCGCATGCTTGCCCATGGCGTGAATTTTGAGCAGATCCGTTCGGCTGCCGCCAATGCAGTCAAGAATACCACAGGAGGTTTCTTAACCGAGTCGGCTCAAGAGATCATGGTGCGCAACCTAGCGATGACGACCGACCTCGACGCTATAGCCAACACGGTCGTCACTTATGAAGATGATCGCCCCGTGCGACTCGGTGATGTTGCGGAGCTGGCGTGGGATATTGAACCCATGCGAGGCGACGCCGGACTCGGCTCAAAGGCTTTAGCGGGCGACGAGCCTGCGGTCGGGCACCGTGGCGTCATCCTCAGTGTGACGAAATCACCTGGCTTCGATACCATCGCGCTAACGGATCGAGTGGAAGCAGCCCTCGCAGATCTTAAAACGGCTTTGCCCGAGGGCGTCGAGATCGTCACGCTCTACCGCCAAGCGGATTTTATTAACCTCTCGATCGGTAACCTAGAGGAGGCCTTGTTGGACGGTGCGATCATGGTCGCGGTGATTCTCTTCCTCTTTCTCTTTAATATACGGATTACCTTAATCACTCTGACCGCGATCCCACTGTCTTTAGCGGCGACGATTCTGGTCTTTGATCTATTTGGGCTGAGTGTGAACTCGATGACTCTCGGTGGACTCGCCGTGGCCATCGGAATGGTGGTGGACGATGCCATCGTGGATGTGGAAAATGTCTATCGGCGCTTGCGGGAAAACGCCGCCTTGACGCAACCGCTGCCGCGCTTGGAAGTCATCGCTCGAGCCTCCGCAGAGGTGCGCTCTTCGATCCTTTATGCGACCGTTTTGATCATTTTGGTCTTCTTGCCACTGCTCGCGTTGAGTGGGGTGGAAGGGCGACTTTTCTCACCCATTGCAATTGCCACGATTGTGAGCATGGCGGCCTCCTTCGTCGTTTCGCTCACCGTGATCCCGGTGCTCTGCTCCATGCTGCTACATCCCGCAGCGGGCAAAGTGCATGCGGACGGTTTCGTGGTGAGAACACTCAAGCGCGTCTACGGAGCCACTTGGCTGCGCTTCTCACTCTCGCAGCCATTACTAGTCCTGATTATCACGGGTGCATTACTCTTTGTCGCTTACGGAGCGGTGACTCAAATGGGGGGTAATTTTCTGCCAGCCTTTCGAGAGCCGACCGCATTGATTGCGATGACGACGGCTCCGGGCACTTCGCTCAAACAAACGACCGAGCTATCGGAGACCGCTCAAAATTTACTGCTGCAGATTCCTGAAGTCGAAACAGTCGGCTACCGTGTCGGCCGAGCCGAGCGGGGCGATCACGTGGTGCCAGTCTCCACAGTGGAGTTTGATGTCGAGTTTGGCGAAGACGACGCACGGAGCCGCGACGAAGTTTTGGCAGAGATTCGCGATGTCATGCGCACGATCCCCGGCACCTTCAGCGCTTTGAGCACCCCCTTGGCCGATCGTATCGGCCACATGTTGAGCGGCGTATCGGCCAAGGTTGCCGTTAAAATTTACGGCCCCGACCTTGCGGAGCTGCGGCGCTTGGGCAGCGAAGTCACGGAGATCGCACGCGCCATCCCCGGACTGGAAGAAGCGCGGGCGGAACAGCAGGCATTAATCCCTCAGCTACGCATCGAAGTGGATCGCGACCGAGCGCTCGCCTATGGCGTGACGCCCGGCGAGCTGAACACGCAACTGGCTGCACTGATGGGTGGCGAAGCCGTTAGCGAGGTTTACGAAGGGCAGCGCGTATTCGATCTCGTGGTGCGCCTTCCTGCGCAGTGGCGTGAGTCGCCCGAGCGTTTAGCCAACCTCTACATTGATACGCAGAGCGGTCAACGTGTCCCGCTCAGTTCGGTCGCCGATATCCGCCAGGCCAAAGGCCCCAATACTATTCTTCGAGAAAACACCCTGCGCCGCTTCGTCGTGTCGATCAACCCCACGGTTAGTGATCTCAATCAAGCCGTCGAAGCTCTGCAGAGCGCCGTCGCGAATCAACTTACATTACCTCAGGGCTACACCGTCGCCTTCGAGGGCGAGTATCAAGCCCAGCAGGCGGCTCGACGCACCATCATGATCATGTGTGCTTTGATTCTGCTTCTCATCATATTTCTTCTCTACAGCTATTTTAAAACATTTAGTTTTGTGCTCGTGGTCTTGACCATCATTCCAATCTCATTGGTCGGGGGAGTCTTCTACACCAGCCTGACGCTCAATAATATCAGTATCGCCACCCTCGTCGGCTTCATTGCAGTCACTGGTATCGCTGCGCGGAATAATATCATGCTGCTCTCGCACTACTTGCACATCATGCGGCACGAGGCCGAAGTCTTCTCTAGAGAGATGGTCATTCGCGGCACGCAAGAGCGGGTGGTGCCAATTTTAATGACCGCGATTTCGGCAGGCTTGGCCTTGGTGCCCCTCATCCTAGCGGCCGACGAGCCGGGCAAGGAGATTCTCAATCCTGTGGCCATCGTCATTGTCGGCGGGCTGATCAGTTCGACCCTACTCGGCCTTGCGGTGACTCCCGCTATCTTCTACGCATTCTGTCGAGGGTCGGCAGAAAAATCAATCCGTCTCCAATCAGCCGCTTCAGAGTAGTGGCAGACTTTAGTCGCCATCATGCAGAGCCTGAGCACTAGGCATCTGAAGCCGCCACTCCATTAAACAGCCAGCTTCAGTCAATTACAGTTCACCAATCATCCTCCTCCTCAAAATAAGAATAAGAATATGAAAATCAATCAACACCTCACAGCCCTTACAATCAGCATCAGCTTTCTTTGCGGGGCGCTGACTGCCCAAGCCGGAGCCGATCATGCTCACGATCATGCTCACCACGAGCACGCAGAGAAGAAAGCCGGCCCCAACGGAGGACGCCTCATCACAGTCGTGGAGCCACACGCTGAATTTTTCTTAACTGCCGATCGCTTCGCTCAAATTACCTTCGTCAACGATGACGGCGAAGCCATCGCACGGGGGGAACAAGTGGTTTCTCTGGTCGGGGGTGATCGCTCGAATCCCGTTAAGGTCAGTTTTGCACCTGTCGATGGCTTACTTCGCTCCACCGAGCCCTTACCCGATCAGCCAAACATGCCGATTGTCCTGTCGATCAAGACAGCTCCCGATGCCAAGACTGCCCGCGAGAAGTTCTATTTGAATGAAAGCGAATGCGGCGGGTGCGACTACTTGGAATACGCCTGCATCTGCGGGCACTAATTTCGTAGGGGCGCGACCTGTCACGCCCGCGCAAAAATGGCTCCTAGAGATCGGCGGGCGTGACAAGTCGCGCCCCTACGTTTATCCAGATTTCACCTTGTGGGTTTTGTGATTTGCCTTTGCTCCCTCTGCGCCGGCGGATTCAGTCTCCCCACGACACTCTCGGGCAAATTCTAATGAATATACCATCTACGCTTGTCGCGCTTCGTCTGTCTCTTAAGTTCATAAATTCTAAATTCTAAAAATTATGGCAAAAGATTGGCTTGAAGGTATCGAAGATGAATACGACGTCGTAGTCGTGGGCTCCGGCTTGGGCGGACTGACCGGCGCGAACTATCTCGCGAAGAATGGACATAAGGTGCTTCTGCTTGAGCACCATTACCAATTTGGCGGCCTCGCGACGTGGTTTAAGCGCCCAGGTGGCCATATTTTCGACATCTCCCTGCACGGCTTCCCCTACGGCATGGTCAAAAGCTGCCGCAAGTATTGGACGAAGGAGATCGCCGACTCGATCCACCAGCTCAAGGACGTGCGCTTCATCAATCCGCAAATGAATGTTTGGACATCCTTCGATCGCGAGGACTTTACCAATATTCTGGTCAACGATTTTAAAATTGATCGCGACAAGGTGGAGGGCTTCTACACCCACCTGCGGCAGATGAACTTCTACGACGATCACACCCAGACCACGGGCGAAATGTTCCAAGAGTTCTTCCCCGGCCGCACTGATGTGCACCGCCTGCTGATGGAGCCGATCTCCTACGCCAACGGCTCACACGTCGACGATCCCGCGATCACCTACGGCATTGTGTTTTCCAACTTCATGAGTAAGGGCGTTTTTACCTTCCAAGGCGGCACCGATACGCTGATCAAGAAGATGATCGCGGAGCTTAAAAACAACGGCTGCGAAGTCCGTAAGTGCGCCCTGGTCGAGGGCGTCGATGTCGAAGACGGCAAAGTCGTCGGCGTGCGCGTGCGCAGCCAAAACTCCGGCGAAGAAGCATTCCCCGTCCGCTCAGTGCGCTGTAAGGCTGTGCTCTCCAACGCCAACGTGCGCAACACCATCGAGTACCTCGTGGGCGAAGATAAGTTCGCCGATGACTTCGTGGTCGAGGCCAAAGCGGTGCGTAACAACACTAGCTCCTGCCAAGTCTACATGGGGATCAAAAAGGGCGAAACCATCCCGAATATCGGCGACCTCGTCTTTACCTCAAAAGCACCCGAATACTCTATCGACGAACTCACTTCAATTAAGACCAGTAGCCATACTTTCTCGGTTTACTATCCGGAAACGCGTCCGCACCTCTCTCAAGATCGTTACACCGTGGTCGCTTCACTCAACGGACGTTGGGACGAATGGAACGACCTGAGCGAGGAAGAATACCAAGCCGAGAAAGCTCGTATGTGCGAAGAGTGCGTCAGCAGTCTGGAGACTTTCATTCCTGGCGTGCGCGACAAGATTGATCACATCGAAGCGGCCACCCCGCGCACCGTGAACTACTTTACGAAGTCGATGCAGGGCACCTCCTTCGGCACGAAGTTCGAAGGGCTCAAAGTATCGATGGAACTCTCCGATCAGATCGAAGGCCTCTATCACGCCGGCTCCGTCGGCATCATCATGTCCGGCTGGCTCGGCACCATGAACTACGGCGTCATCACCGCCAATAA
>Ga0222662_1000791_pt1 | contig 20634 bp, 16 predicted proteins | sample AntAcemetagen600_FD_179821 | JGI IMG/M metagenome (GOLD analysis project Ga0222662, IMG submission 179821) | Saline water microbial communities from Ace Lake, Antarctica - #600 | ecosystem: Environmental > Aquatic > Non-marine Saline and Alkaline > Saline | place: Antarctica: Ace Lake...
GTGGCGTCGTCGTCATCGGCGACGTCGTCGTCGTTCGCGGTGCTGTCGTCGTCGTCACTGAAGATCAGACAGCCGGGCACGAGAAGGAGCGTTCCCAGAAGCAGGATGAGTCGAGTCGAGTGCATTGAGTTCCCTGGACGCGCCCACCCGGCGCCCGGTCACCTTACCGGAAGCAAAGAGCGGAGCGCTGGGCGGGCCGGACTGCGGTGCTCGGCTCGATGGAACGTGCCGCGGCTACATAGAGAGCCGGCACCCGGCCGTCGCGATGCTCGGTCCCGTATGTCGTTAGGACCACTAGCAGCCTCGAGCCCTCTTGTATCATCGGTCCCCATGCGTCAGCTGACACTCATCCGCGATGGCCAGAAAGTGGCCGAGTACCTCCTCGACATGCCCGATGTGATCATCGGACGCGGCCAGGCGGCCCATGTGCGCCTCGACGGCAACCCCGTCGTCTCGCGCCAGCATGCGGTCGTGCGGGAGAGGGGCACCGGCCACATCATCGAGGATCTGGGCGGCGCCAACGGCACGTTCATCGATGGCCGCAAGATCAAGAGCCACAGCCTGCGGGCGGGCCAGCGCATCGTGCTCGGCGCGGACACGCTGCGCTACGACTTTGGCCACCGCGGCGCCCAGAGCCTGCGGGACATCTCCGCGCCGGTGCCGACGCCGGACGACCACGTGCCGACGTTCGACTCCATCGCCGAGATCTCAGTGGCGGACGTGCAGGCGTTCAGCAACGTCGAAGAGATCGGTGACATCGGCAAGTTCAACCGGGAGCGCGGCGCCCCAGCGGGCGCGGTCGGCGAGCACACCACGGTCGCGGACAAGGACGATCTGGAGCGCATGCTCGCGGAGCTGACCATCAAGGCGAAGCCGCACCTCATCGTGTACGGCGACGACGAGGATCCCGAGGATCCCGAAGCGGGCACGCTGCTGGCGCTGGGCAAGCCTCCGGTGCTCATCGGACACACCGACGCGTGCCGCGTGCGCCTGCCGGGCAAGCGCTGGCTGCTGCCGGGCAAGATCGCGGGGCGGTTGACCGTCGAGGCCGGGCGCTGGCACCTGTCGGCGGACTCTCCGTTCTGGAACCCGGTCTACCTCGGCGACGACAAGCTCGTGAAGATCCGCATGCTCAGCCCTGGCGATGAGTTCGAGGCGGGCGGCATCACCTTCGTGTACCGCAAAGGCGTCTGAGGGCGCCTACTCCGCGACCCCGAGGGTGACGTCGAACGTGCCCGTGATCGCGGCTTGCACGGAGGGCTGGGCGTAGTCGTATCCCGTAAACGAGAACGTGCCGCTGGCCTCGACCCCATCCTCGGTGATCACCTCGATGCTGCCGCCGCCGTCGGGCGCGGTCGCTCCGACCGGGTAGTACGTGATGGAGCCGGGGCCGCCGGCGACCTCGACGATCGCGTCGATGGACGTCATGCGCTGCACCGGGGCGTAGGAGCCCGCGCCGACGTAGTCGCTCAGGGTCAGGCTGCCGTAGAAGTCTTCGCCGAGGTCTCCGCCGGGCGACGCGTTCCACCCGATGCTGAGGAAGCCCGTCTGGAGGCTCGCGGCTACCGCGGCGGTCTCGGTGTACGACGCCCCATCCACCACAAACGTGATGACTCCCGAGCCGTCGGTGCTGGTGTCGTCGTCGTCGTCTCCGCCGCCAGGGACGCAGCCAGCCAGGGTCAAGAGCAGCACCAGGGTCGGGGTCGCGCGCATGTGGTCACCTCCCGCTCAGAGAGCGTGTGCTTTGGTTAGCAGAGGCTCCCGCTAGCCGTCAAAGCACCACTGCACGAGGTCCACGGAGACCTCGGTCACCTCGCAGGCCACGACCGTGACTGCCTCGTAGGCCGAGATGCAGGTGTCGGTGGCGTGGGCGGCGTTCCACTCGTACTCGCCCTCGTCGAGGGTGATGTTCACGCAGCCGTCGGCGCCCAGCGGTGAACTCAGGGGCTGCGCCGCGCTGTCGGTGCGCACGTTCGCCGAGCCCGCCGCCGCCGACTCGCCGTAGGTCGCGCAGACCCGCAGCTCTGTGGTGCACGTGGCGCCCGAGTCGTCGTCGTTGGAGCGTGACGGCGCGCAGGCGCAGAGGAAGGCGGCGAGGAAGAGTAGGTAGCGCATTCATGCACTCTATCGCGCCCGCACGATGTGCGAGGCTACGCCCATGGAGCACCTCAACCCTCGAGTCGGTCCCCGCGCAGCGCTCTACTCCCACTTCCGCGCCTTCGCGTCGCCCATGTTCACCCTGGTGAGCCCCGTGCAGGTGGACACGGACCGCTGGAAGGCCGAGGGCGGGCTGTTTCCGAACATCCTGTGGGCGGTGCTCGACGCCACCAACGCCGTGCCTCAGCTCCGGCAGCGCTTTGTGCAGGTGGACGGCGAGGAGTGGATCGGGCAGCACGCGTCGGTGGACTGCACCTGCACCGTCGCTCGCCCAGACGAGAGCTTCACGTTCTGCACCTTCGCCCACGACCCCGATCGGGCGCGCTTCGTGGCCGGGGTGCCCGCACGGCTGGAGGAGGCGAGCGCGAGCGTCGGGCTGGACTACGCCGACCAACACCGGCACGACATGATCTACCTCAGCTCGATCCCCTGGATGGACTTCACCGGCGTAAGCCACGCCATGCCCGGCGACCCCGACGACTGCATCCCCCGCATCTTGTGGGGGCGCGTCGTGCAGGGCCGGCTGTCGGTGGCGGCGACCGCCCACCACGCGATGGTGGACGGCCTGCACCTGGCTCGGTTCTTCGCCGCGCTGGAGGCGCGACTGGGTTAGCGCGCCGAGTCGTCGTCGTCGCCTGCGGAGTCGTCGTCGTCGCCTGCGGAGTCGTCGTCGTCGCCCGCGGAGTCGTCGTCGTCGCCCGTCGCGTCGTCGTCGTCGCCGGCGGGCCGGTCCAGGGCTCCCGGGGAGTCGTCGAGCACCGCGAGCTCCACCGTGTAGGCCACGGCGTCACCGCTGTAGCCGACCACGAAGATCCAGCAGTAGGTGTCGTCGAACAGCGGCACCACGGAGATGCCGCCCTCGGGCTGGCTCACGTCCGCGAGGCCCGGCTCTAGCAGGCCGCTGTAGATGCCGAAGGGGTTCTCGTCGTCGGCGTACTCGCAGTACAGCTGGGCATCGTAGTCGCCGCCCTCGAACTCCCAGTTGAGCACCACGTGCAGGGTGCCCCCGATCGGCAGGTAGAACTGGTAGGCGTCGTTGTCGCCCTCCCAGGTGTCGAGCACGATGTCGGAGATGGTTCCGGTCAGGGTGTTCAGGGTCATCGGGGCGCCGATGGGACCAAGGTCCTGCACCCCGTCCCAGGGGGTTTCGGGTGCGGTGAATCCGTCGCCGGTAAAGACGAGGTCGTCGTAGATCTCGCCGCCGGCGCCGTCCACCTCTTCGACCCAGACCATGCCGTCGCCGAGACCCGCGGGCAGGCCGGGATACTCGGCCGCGCCGTCGTCGTCGTCGTCGTCATCGTCGTCATCGTCGTCATCGTCGTCGGGGGCGCCGATGTCGTCGTCGTCGGACTCGCTCGGGCAGCCGGTGAGGCCGAGGCCGAGAGCAAGGAGAAGCAGGAGCAGGGTGCGCATGATTGGGGGTCCCTCCACGAGTGGGCGCCGTCGGGCGCCTCGGTGCGGCGAGACCCTACACGGGGCGTCTGGCCCCGACGAGAGCGGCCTTCAACCCGTAGGGCCCGCGCCGTGACCCGGAGGATCTCCCAGCCAGCGCAGCACGGCTTCGCCGGTGGCCGACGGCTGCTCGCGATGCACGAAGTGCCCGCCGCCCTCGATGCGCACGACCTCGAACGGCGTGCCGTCGGTGAACGCGACGCTCATGTCCCCCTGGTACAGGGGCTCGGCGATGTCCTCGTCGCCGTAGATCAGCATCGTCGGCGTGCTCATGCGCCGTCCCTGGGCCTTGCGCGACGCGCGGGCGTCGGCTCCGGCGAGGCCGGACGCAAAGGAGCGGTAGTAGCCCAGCGCGCCGGCCAATCCACCCGGAGCCTCCAGCGCCGCGACGATGTGCGCGAACTCGGGCTCGGGGATCTCCCACGACGGGGACCAGCGCCGGCAGATGTCGCGTACTCCCTGCCAGCCGTTGGCCCGCAAGGAGCGCTCGGGCAGCAGCGGGAGGGCGTAGAACAAGAAGTGACGTAGACCCCACAGATCCCCGGGCGCCGGCTTGATGACCCGCAGCGGCGGGATGGCGATGGTCACGAGCCGGCGGACCCGTTCGGGCGCAGTCGCGGTGGCCTGGTAGACGGTGGACGCGCCCCAGTCTTGCCCCACCAGATCGAACGTCTCGGCGCCGAGGGCATCGGCGAGGTCGAGCACATCGCGGCCCAGCGCGGTCACCGAGAAGTCGCCGTTCGCCGGAACCTCGGTGGGCGGATAGCCGCGCATCCACGGCGCCACGGCGTGGTAGCCGCGTTCGGCGAGGCGAGGCAGCAGGTCGTCCCAGGTGCGGGCGGTGTCCGGGTACCCGTGCATGCACAGCAGCAGCGGACCTTGCCCGGCCTCGCGGACCCTGAACGAGAGCCCTGCCGTCTGAATCTGTCGCTCGCTGATCATCGATTGACTCCGCCTCGCAGCTTTGACGAACCCTAAACCCTTGTCCCGCATCGAGGCCCCCGCTATAGCAGCGCCCGCAATGAACCCGCGCCCCCTCCTCCTGCTCCTCGCCGCGCTCGCGTTGGCTGCCTGTCCGACCCCTCCGTCCGATGACGACGACTCGGTCAGGATCCCATCCCTCGACGACGACGACTCCGCCGCCGACGACGACGACAGCACCGCCGCGGACGACGACGACAGCACGGTCGCCGACGACGACGACGCGACGGACCCCATCGACGACGGCCCCGACGGGTTCGTGGGGAGTCCGTGCGAGTCCGACCTCGACTGCGACTACGACGAGGGGCTCTGCCTCTTTGACGACGAGGGCTTCCCCCGCGGGACCTGCAGCACGCCGTGTGACCTGTTTTGCCCCGACGGCGACGGCCACCCGGTGACGTTCTGCGTCGAGGCGGCCGAGTTCGTGCCTGACGAGCCCGCGGCAGAGGACCTGGGCGACGGCGCCTGCATGAGCCGCTGCGACTTCCAGTACTTCCCCAGCACCGGCTGCCGCCCCGACTACTCCTGCGTCGTCGCGGCCCGCGCGAACGAGCCGGGCACCGAGAAGTACACCTGCCTGCCGAACCGGGAGACAGACCTCTCTTCGTGTCACTTGTCGCTCGCGGAGCGCGGCATCGCGTTCGAGCCCACCATCATCCCGCCGGACAGCCCGTCCACTCACCCGTGGCTGGAGTGCGAGATCGAAGAGCCCGTCTACGTGCTCTCTCCGGTGTTCGGCGTAGACCTCCTCTACTACGACGGCGCACCGACGAACCGCGTGCTCGCGGCCTGCGACATGGCTCACGCCCTGGCCGACACCATCGAGGACGTGCTGCCCTACGGCGTCGTGGACCTGCGCCACATCGGCACCTACAACTGCCGGGTCATCGCGGGCACCGACACGCTGTCCCAGCACAGCTTCGCCGACGCGATCGACATCTACGGCTTTGGGTTCTCCGATGGCGGCGTCTACACGCTCATCGACGACTGGGAGCACGACACCACGTCGCCGTCGTCCGATGGCGGCAGCTTCCTCTACGACGCTGCCTACCGCTGGTACGACGACTCGATCTGGTCGATCATCCTCACGCCCAACTACAACGCCGCCCACGACAACCACTTCCACGTGGACCTGAGCCCGGGCTCGGACTTCATCGGTCTGACCGGCGATCGCTACATCGGCCCGGCGCCCTACGCGGACTGAACCCTAAGCTCGGCGCGGCCCGAGCTACCGGAACGGCTGCCCGACGACCCACGCGACCACACTCCAGCGCTCGCCCCGGGTGACCGGCGCGATCCGGTGGTGCATGAACGAGGGGAAGATCACGGCGTCGCCGCGTTCGGGCGCGAGGCGCTCGGGTCCATCGGGGAACTGCAGCTGTCCGCCGTCGTAGCTGTCTGCCTCGCTGAGCTGCACGGTGACCGAGAGCTTGCGCAACGATGCCTGCCCGGGCCCGAGATCGACGTGCCAGTCGTAGGTCCCGCCCACCGGATAGCGGGCTACCTGGATGGCTTCCAGCCCGCCCAGATCGAACCGCCAGTGCTCGGCGTTGAGTCGATGCACCACCAGCCCGATGCGCTCGTAGAGCCAGGCGGTGTCTGGGCCGTGGGCGAGCCATCGGACCTCGCTGCTGCGCCGAGACTCGGGGCCGGACCCCACGATCACCTCGCCAGCGACGGGATGCACAGCCTGGGCGAGGGTCATGACCCGATCCACGTCCTCGGCATGGAATGCCCGAGGGATGGACAGCATCCGACACAGGGCTTCGTTGGGTTGCAGAGCGGAGGGATCGACGCTGAACATGCGCTCACTCTACGATGCGCGGGATGTCTGCATCCATCCGCCTGTCGCTCGCGCTCCTCCTGCTCGCCGGGTGCCCATCGGCTGAACCGGAGCCCGACCCGACCCCCGCCCCCGAGCCAGGCCCCTGCGCGGACATCGCTCCCGGCGCGACCGAGCAGTGCCCTGCGGTGTCGTGCGCCACGGTCGCGACCCAGCCGGGCGCTGGCGATGGGGACTACTGGCTCGATGGCGGCCTCGGCGCGGACGTAGCCCTGGCAGCGTGCGACATCTCCGGCGGCGGGTGGCTGCTGGTCACCCTCGATGACGCCGACGGCATCCTGGTCGCTGAGCTGTCGGACACCAACCCCTGGCACAAGTGCGATGACGACGCGGCTGCCCCGTATCGGCACGTGGCCGGGGAGGAGTCGGTCGTGCCGGACTGGTCGGAGGGCGGCGTGCAGTGGATGGTGGACCTGCCGTACACCCACCCTGACGGCGGCGCGCCCTACACGATGCGGCAGCTGCAAGCGCTGCGGGCGCCCCTGACCGAGCTCGATCCTGAGACGCGGCTGGTCGCCACCACCGGCGATGACGACTCCGGCGACTGGCAGGACGGCACCGGCGGCGGCCACGAGGTCTACATCATCCGCGGCGACGGAGACTGGACGCTGCTGAGCCCCGGCACCAATGGCGACTGCGGCGGCGCGAGCGGCTGGCCGGTGTCGGGCTCGCGCACGGCCACCTACCTGTGGGCCACGGACAGCGAAGACAGCGAGATCTGGGGTGACGTGGGCGGGAGCCCCAGGCCCGGTCGGCTGCGGGCCGGCGATCTACTGCCCGTCTCCGCCGTGCTCGTGGTCGCGACGGGCGGGGGCGTCAGCTTCGGATTCGAGGATCGGGTCGCGCGCCTGCGCTGATTGCGCGGCCCGACACCCGCTCGGCTCAGGGGACGGAGACCCTGGTGCCGTCTGGCAGAACCAGGGTCGCGACGTCGTCGTCAACCCCGGCGACGAACAGCGTGGCCACGCCGGGGCCGCCATCCGCGATGGGCACCAGCCAGCCTTCGGCCAGACCGATCTCGTCGCCCGCGGCGTTCAAGCGGGCCACCCTCACCGAGTCCCCGCCGGGCTCGCTGCGGAGAGAGACCTGCCCTTTGACCCGGGAGCGGTCCCCGGGGCGCACGGCCACCAGCGTCCACTCGCCGCCCGCCGGCGGGCCCTCCCACGATGCGAGGCCTTCGATGGCGGCGGTCCGCGTGAACAGCTCGTCGAACTGGTAGTCGCTGATCCAGCGGGGTTGGCAGTAGCCCATGACGTCGGCGTACTCGGCGGGGTCGTACTGGGTCTCCAGCTCGATGTCCCAGCCCCACACCCCGATGCCGCCGCCCGGGTACGGGTAAGCCTCGTCGTCGTTGCTGACGCCGCCGCACGGAGCGTGCCCCCGGTCGTGGTTGTGGCCGACCTCGTGGGCCAGGGTCTCCGCTGCGCTGGCGTCGCCGTATCCGAGCCCGACGCCGGCGCGCAGGTGGTCGGCGTTGGGGTTGCCCACCCGGTACGCGATGCCCGCCGTGCAGCCGCTGGAGCAGTACTCCTCCCGGCTCGGCGCCGGGTTCACCATGGCGTAGGCATAGGTGTCAAAGGGGATCCCGCGCTGCTCGCGGATCCCGATGACCTCGGAGAGCAAATCCGACATGGGCTCGCTGGTGGAGTCGAACGGCAGAGTGGTCGGATGCGGCTCGCCCACCTCGATGACCACGCTGCGCACCGGATAGAGCCGCATCATCCAGGAGCGCAGCTCGTCGAGGTGCTGCTCGCTGGTGTCGGGCAAGCGTCCCGAGCCGTCCGTGTCGTAGCGCACGGGGATGATGTACACCCGCACCACGCCGCCCCAGTCGGACGCGAGCAGATCGTCGCTGCCTAGCTCGTAGGCGTGCTCGATGTCCTCTGACGGCTCCACGGAGCCCTCGATGATCGGCCAAGCGGCGCCCTGACTCTCGATCGCCGGGGTGCCGTTCACCTCGCGGATGGCCACCGAGAACCGCGTGCGCGGCGTGATCTGCTCGGCGCTGAGCGAGAAGTTGAAGGTGGTGTCGAGGTCCGAGGACAGGGAGCCTTGCTCGATCTGCGCGCGCTCCCGCAGAACCGTGACCGCCTCGCCCTCGCGCAGCGTCAGCTCAGCCACGAGCTCGCGCTCTTCGAACCCGCCCTGAGGCGCGACGTACGCTCGCAGCAGCCCGGGCCGCCCCGCCACCACCACAGCATTGCGCTCCGTCGCGACCCCCTCGCTCATCAGCGTCACTGCCACCCCCTGGTTCAGGGTCAGCAGGTTCAGAGCGACGTCGTCCACGATGCCTCCGGCGGGCGCCGGCTCGGGCGTGGGCTCCGGGTCGGGCTCAGGCTCGGCCGCGGGGCAGCCCAGCAGCAGGCAGAGCATCACGGGCCAGATCGTCCTGCGCACGGCTTCCTCCGAGTGCCTTCTATCCGTACTGTGGGGGTCCCGCAACAAGGAGCTCTCCATGTCTGTTCAGTCCGTCGCGGTCCTCGGGGCCGGGACCATGGGTCACGGCATCGCCCACGTCAGCGCCGTCGCTGGCTATCAGGTCACACTGTACGACCTCTCCGTGGATGCGGCCGCCCGCGGGCTCGCCTCCATCCGCGCGAACATGGACAAGGGCGTGGAGCGCGGCAAGCTCGACGCCGCGGACCGGGACGCGGCGTTGGCCCGGATTCGCCCCATGACCTCGCTGCAGGACGCGGTCCAGGGCGCGGACCTGGTCATCGAGGCGGTTCCGGAGAAGCTGTCGATCAAGCGCCAGCTGTTCGCGAGCATCGAGCCGTTCATCGGCCCCGACACCATCCTCGGCACCAACACCAGCTCGCTCTCCGTGGGGGCTATCGCCACGGCGGTCCAGCGCCCCGAGCGCGTCATCGGTCTGCACTTCTTCAATCCCGTGCACATCATGAAGCTGCTCGAGATCATCGTCCCCAGCAGCACGAGCGAGCAGACCCTGGACCGCTGCCGGGTCTACGGCGAGGCCATCGGCAAGCAGTGCATCACGGTCAAGGACTTCCCTGGCTTCGCCACCTCGCGGCTCGGGGTGTGCCTGGGGATGGAGGCCATTCGCATGGTGGAGCAGGGTGTCGCCTCACCCGAGGACATCGACAGCGCCATGGTGCTCGGCTACCGGCACCCCATCGGCCCGCTGAAGTTGACCGATCTCGTGGGGCTCGACGTGCGCATGCACATCGGCGAGTACCTGGCCCAGGAGCTGGGCAACGCCGCGTTTGAGCCTCCGGCGCTCATGCGCAAGATGGTGGGGCAGGGGCGCCTGGGCAAGAAGAGCGGCCGCGGCTTCTACGACTGGTCGTAGGCTGCCAGAGCCTCGAGCCCGCGCTCGAGGAAGCTCGGCTCCCACAGCCCGTCGCGGCCTTGCTGGGCCAGGGCGGCCAGCGCGGCCTCGTGGTCCACACCGAGGCGCCACATCCGCGTCGTGCGGAGGCGCAAGTACGAGTCGGCGAGGCGGAACACCCGCGCCACAAACGGGGTCTCCTCGCCTACGAGCCCATCGGGGTAGCCCGAGCCGTCCCAGGCTTCGTGGTGGTGCCGCACGATCGGACGCACATCGGCCAGCGACGTCACGCCTGCGAGCAGCGCGTCGCCCTCCGCCGGGTGGCTGCGCATCAGGGCGCGCTCCTCGGCGTCGTGGGGGCCCGCCTTGAGCAGCACGGACTCGGGGATGCCGATCTTGCCAAGGTCGTGTAGCGCGCCGGCGTGGCGCAGCGCGACCAGATCCCGGTCCGGCAGGGCGAAGGCTCGGCCCAGGTAGTCCGCCAGCTCGCTCAGGTGCTCGCAGTGGTCCTGCAGGTCGTCGTCGCGCTGTTCGACCCGGCGGCCCAGCTCCAACAACGCCGCGGTCGCGCCGTCCACCGCAGCGACGCAGCGGGCGAGCCGGGCCAGGGTGTGGATCCGGGCGACGAGCTCCTGGCTGCGCACCGGCTTGTCGAGGAAGTCCGAGGCCCCGAGCGCCATGAGCGCGGTCATGGACTCGCGGGAGTTGAGGCTGCTGGCGACGAGCACGGGGATGCGTGCGAGCGTGGGGTCTGCGCTCATGTGGGTGAGGACCTGTTCGCCGCCCATTCCAGGCATGAGCAGGTCGAGCACGACGACGTCCACCGAGGTTGGGTCGGCGCGAAGCTGTCGCAAGGCCTCGTTGCCGTCCGTTGCCTCGGTCACGTGCATCCCGGCGCGCTCGAGGTAGCGGCGCAGCAGTCGCCTGTTCAAGGCCTCGTCGTCGGTGAGCAGGACGCGCACCGGATCCTTCAGCGATGGCGAGGCGTCGGGCGGCCCGCCGCGGGGGGATGGGAGATTCATGACGGGACCTCTGAGCAGTCGGCGGCGTTGGGGAGCACCAGCTCGAAGCGAGCCCCCCCGGTGGGAAGGTTGCTCGCGCTGAGCCGGCCCCCGTGCTCGGCGACGATGCGCCGGCTGATCGCGAGCCCGAGCCCCACGCCGCGCTGGCGCATGCTGCGGTCGCCGGCCTGCTCGTAGGGCTCGAAGATGGCGCGCAGGCGCTCCTCGGGGATGCCGGGGCCGTCGTCGTCCACGACCAGCCGAAGCCCGCCGTCGTCCGCGCGGGACGCGGCGATGGTCACGAGCCCGCCGCTGGGCGCGAACTTCGTGGCGTTGCCGAGCAGGTTCACGAGCACCTGGATCAGCCGGTCCAGGTCCCCGACGGTCTCCGGAGCGTCGTCAGAGAGGTCGGCCTCGAGGCGAATGCCGGCCTGGGCCGCGATCGGCTCGATCGTGTCCCTGGCCTGCACGATGAGCTCGAGGGGGTCCACGATCTCGCGGCGCCAGTCCGCCTTGCCCGCCTCCATGCGGGCCACCGACAGCACCTGGTCGATCATCCGGTTCATGCGCTGGCCCTGGGCCTTGACCTGCGCGAGGTGATGCAAGGTCTGCCCCTCGTCGTTCAGGGCTTCGGATGCGAGCCCGATGATGGCGCTGAGCGGGGTGCGCAGCTCATGGGCGAGGATGGCCAGGGAGTCGTTCTTGCGCCGCAAGGCGTCCACGAGGCGAGCGTTCTCAATGGCCACCGACGCAGCGTCGGCGCACGCTGTCAGCAGGGCGACCTTCGCGTCGGCGGCTCCACCGAGGACTTGTTTTGCGTCCACGTACAGAAGCCCGAGGAGCTGCTCGCCGCGCCGGATGGGCACGCAGATCACCGAGCGCAATTGGGCCGCCGTGATCGACGCGGCGTTGCCCAGAGACCTCTCTCCCGCCAGGTCGAAGGACACGAGCGGAGCCTGCGAATCAATGACGCGGGTGAGCACGGAGGTGGACGGTCCTCCGCCGTCAGGGTCCGCCGCGGGGTAGGTGGCCTTGAGCTGGGCGTCGCCGGCGTCGTCCATCAGCAGCACATAGCCGCGATCGAACCCCACGAGATCCAGGGTGCGTTCGAGGATGAGCACCAGCAGACGGTCCAGGTCCATCTCCCGCGACAACGCCAAGGTGAGCTCCTGCAGCGCGGACAAGTGGCTGCTCAGCTCCTCCTGACGATTGCGCGCGATCGCCGAGATGCGCTGGCGTAGCGGCTCCAGCCGGGCGAGCTCGGGGCGGGCCTTGAGCGCGCGCAGCGGAGGCTCCGCCAGGTCGAGGAGCTCCGCGGCGTCGTCGTCGCGCCCGTGCTCGGACAGGGCCTCGGCGACGCGGAGCTGCAGGCGGGCCGCCTCGTGGGTGTTGCCTTGCTCCAGCAGGGCGGCGACCGCGGCGTCGGCGGCCTGGATGGCGTCCGCGACCGAGCCCGTGCGCAGCTGGTGCACGGCGGAGAGACCGTCGAGCAGCACAAGCTCGCTCGTGGCGCCCGCGGACGTCGCCAGGTCGCGAGCCTTGCTCAGGGCGTGTTCGACCTCGCCCGGTGCGCGGTCGTCGATGCGGCGCTGGGCGAGCCTGCGCCAACACTCGATCTGCTCGTCCACGATGTCCCGCGCCGCCGCGATCGCGATGGCGTCGGCGTACAGGCGCTCCGCGTCGTCTCCCCGGCCCGCCAGGGCGGCGGTCTCGGCGAGGTTGCCCAACACCATGGCCTCGAGGCGCGCCAGACCCAGTCGGCGGCTGAGGCGTAGCGCTTCGTCGAGGGCCTCGCCAGCGCGGATGAGCTGCCCCGTGTCCCGATACAGCACGCCGAGGTTGTTGGCCGCGCTGGCCACCTCGCCCTCGTTGCCGAGGCGCGACACGAGGCTTCGGAACCGCTCGAACGCTGCGATGGCCCCGTGCCAGTCACTCTCGGAGTACCGCAGGATGCCGAGGTTGTTGCTCACCCTGGCCGCATCGAGCAGGGAGCCCGCCGCCTCGAACAGCTCGGCCCCGGTGGCGAAGCACGCCGCCGCCTCGTCGTGCCGCCCCAGCCGCCACAAGGCGGTGCCGCGGGTCGTGGAGGCCGAGGCGCGGGGCCGGGTGAGGCCCGAGGGGAGCTCGGTGAGCAGCCGCGCGCAGCGCGCGTCGGCGGCGGCGGGGTGGCCGGTCTGCCACTCGCAGTTGGCCAGGACGATCTCGATCGCCGCGCGCCGCTCCACGGGGGCCGCAGCGCCGTGGGATTCGAGCCACCCGCTCGCCACGACGCGCGCGTCCTCGTATGCCCCCAGCGCCTGGTGGCAGCTCGCTCGCTCGCGCGCCGCTCGGTAGGCCTGCTCATCGCCGCAGGGAGTGCCCAGCCGGTCGAGCAGGCTCAAGGCCGTCGATGGAGCAGCCGCCTCGCGATGGGAGGTCGCCTCGCACAGCAGCGCGTCGGTGGCTTGCTCGGCGGGCAACTCCGGGGCCGCGGCCAACTGGGCCCAGGTCTCCGCGGCGGCTGCGTGTTGGCCCAGGAGGCCATGCACCCTCGCCGAGAGGCGCAGCCGCTCGAAATGAACACTCGAGGGTCCGTGCGCGCTGCGGATGCCTGCATCGAGGAGTCGGCGGGCGGCGCGAACCTCGCCTCGGTCCACCAGGGTCTGGGCCGCGTCCACAACGGCGCGTGCGCTCGCGAGGGCGGCGGGCCCGCCAGGGGACGCCGTGGTCCGTAGGGTCTCGAGCTCGGCGACGACGTGGTCCTCGGTCCACTCCCACCCTCCCGCGCCTCGAAACAGCGCACCACACCGGAGCAGGCTGCGGGTGGATCGCACGACCGCGGCCGGCAGCCCAGCGAGGTCGCCCAACAGCAGGCCGGCCAGCGCGCTCGGCGCGTGCACGACCCCGAGGGCGAGTCCGAGCCAGTCCACGATGTCGCCAGCGGACCAGGGCGCGAGGGTGACGACCGGAGGCTGGTCGGTGGCAGGGAAGCCGGCGCACACCGGCCCACACGATGCCACGGAGGTGCCGACGAGCATCGGGACCCCGGGCTCGGCGCTGGCGGCGGCCAGCACCGTGGACCCGGCGAGCGTGTCGGGATCGAGGCCGTCGAGGACCCACAGGGCGGCGGAGAGGCGCATCGCGCTGCGCACCGCGTGCACGGACCGCGCGGAGTGCAGGGCGAGGGCGGCCCGTCGGGCGTCCGGGTCCGCGTCGCTCAGCGCGGCCGGTGCGGGGAGGCCCACGTCTTCTGCGCCGCAGGCCTGGGCGAGGGTCGTCCACGACTCCGCGGCGTCCCCGGACAGATCGAGCGCGCGCACCCGCGCTCCGGTGGCGCGGCGCGAGTCGCTGATGTGGGCGAGCAGGAAGCTCACGCCAGAGCCAGGGTCGCCGGCGACGATGGCGCGTCCCCCACGGGCCAGGGTGCGCTGAAGCGTCGCCAGGTCCTCGGTCCGGCCCACGGGCGGCGTGGGGGCGAGTCGCGCGACCGCATCAGCGGGGTCGCGCAAGTCACGAGCCACGGTGGCCTGCAAGGAGGCGAGGGCCTCCTCGGCGGACGACGGGCGGAGCGCGGGATCCCGCTGCAGGAGGCCGGCGAGCCAGTGGCGCATGGCCGCGGTGACCTGCCGACCCTGCGCACGAGGAAGGCTCGATCCGTCCTCATCGGCACCCAGGCCCGGCTGGGTGGATCCCTCGGGGAACGGCGCGCACCCGGCCAGCGCGAGCCAACCGAGCACGCCCACGGCGTAGAGATCGCTGCGAGGGCTGACTCCGCTGCCGCTCAGGACCTCGGGGGCCATGAAGCCCAGGGTGCCGCGCAGGTCTCGGGTGTCGGTGCGGCCCAGCGCGAGCCCAAAGTCGAGCAGCCGCACCTCATCGCCGACGATCAAGACGTTGTCGGACTTGATGTCCCCGTGCACCCACCCGCGGTCGTGCACGAAGCCGATGACCTCCAAGAGGCGAGCGAGGGCGAGCACGGGGTCGGGCAGGGGAGGGCCCTCCGGGGCGCCAAACGGGACTCCTCGCACCCACTCCATGGAAAACCACGGGTTGCCGTGCTCGGTGACCCCGACATCGAGCACACGCACGGTGCCCGGATGGGCGAGGAGGCGCAGCGCTCGAAACTCGCGGCTGCCATCGCTGGGTGGCAGCAGCTTGATCGCGACGTCGCAGTCCAGCAGCCGGTCGGCGGCGATCCACACGCTCCCGCCCGTTCCCTGACCCAGGGGGCGCGGCGCACCGTAGCGGGAACCGAAGTCGGGAGCGTCTAGCTCGGGGGTGTCTGCGTGCAGCGCGTGCAAAGAGGAAGTCTCCGAGGCTGTGGGGCCCGGGCTCCTCATCGGCGGCGGCAGGGCTGGCTTGAGAAGGGGTCGTGCGCACCGCGGTTTCGGGCCGCGCCGACTCAGCGCGGAATGAATCGCTCCGATGAGCACCCTGGGCCGGCCCAAGGATGGGCTGGCCACTGCCCGGGGGCGCAGCGATGCGCAGGGGTTGATTGCAGGGAGCGACCAGATGAATCATTCCACCGCGCGTCGAGGGGGCCTCTTGGGGCTCGCCCTCGTCGGTCTGGGCCTGTACTGGCTCGGAGGCTACGACGACACCCCCCTGAGCACGCCCCACGAGGCGCCGTGGTGGGAGATCACCCTGCTGGCTCCGGAGCCCGCGCCGCGCGCCCACGTCCGCGGCCCGATGGTTGCGGCCGCTGGTGCGTCCTTCGCGGCGGCGCCGCCCCGGGTGCAGGTCGTGCAGACCCAAGGGCCCGCGGGTCCCGTGCAGGTCGCCGCGGGTGAGGCGCTGTTTGTCGTGCGCGGTGACTGGGATGTCGTCGCGGCGCAGCTTCATGAGCAGGGCGCGATCTGGGCCGCTCTGGGGACGGGCTCCGGCATCGGCCGCGTCGCGTTTGGCGCCGACGTGTCGCTCGCCGATGTGCGGCAGCGGCTCGCGGCGGTGCGGGGGCTCGCGGACGTGCGGGCCAACCCCATCATGCGGGCTGCGGCGAAGGGGGGCTCTAAGGGGCGGGGTCAGACCACGACATCGAGCACCACGAGCAGCGCGCCGCCGCCTACCCCGCCACCCACTCCGCCGCCCACGCTCTGCGGGCCCGGCGATCTGGTCCCATACCAGTGGGAGCGCATCCACCTCGGCTCGGTGGCCAGCTGCAACCAGGACTCTGTGGCGCCCGCGGTGACCATCGCGTTGCTCGACACTGGGGTGGCCTACGAGAACTGGACTGACAGCTCGGGCACCTACCTCGTCGCTCCCGAGCTCGACGGCGTGCCGTTCGTGGATCCCTATGACTTCATCAACCTCGACGAGCACGCCAACGACGACCATCAGCACGGCACCCACCTCGCCGGCCTGATCGCATCCCGCGACCGTCTGCGCGGCTACGCGAGCAACCCGGTGCTCATGCCCATCAAGGTCCTCGACGACCAGATGGTGGGCTCTGAGTGGAGTCTGGTGGAGGGCATCTACTGGGCGATCGACCACGGCGCGCAGATCATCAACCTCTCCCTGACCTTCCCCACCGGCTACCTGCCCAGCGGCGACCTGATGGACGCGGTGGGCGAGGCGCACCTCGCAGGGGTTGCGGTGATCGCGGCGGCCGGCAACGAAGGCGGCACCTCGGTCGCATACCCCGCTGCGCTCTCGGGCGTGGTCGCGGTGGGCGCCTACCGCGGCGGCGGTGCCGCGACGCGGGCGGACTACTCGAACACCGGCGGGGCTCTCGACTTGATGGGGCCCGGCGGCGCGGTGGACCGGGATGAGAACGGCGACGGTGTGCCCGACGGGCTGCTCGCTCAGAGCATCGTTCCTGGCGACCCCACGACGTTTGCCTACTGGTCGATCGCTGGCACCTCGCAGGCCACGGCCATCGTGAGCGCGCAGACCGCCCAGCTGCTGAGCGAGACGTTGGACAGCCGCTCGGCACGGGACGGCCTGCTGCTCGCGGCGCGCACCCTGGACGACAGGAACAACAGCACCTCGACCGAAGGCGGCGGCATGATCGACGCGGGAGGGTTCGGCACCGGCCGCGCCGAGATGGACGTGCCGCCAGCGTTCGTCAATGTGGTGCAGGGCATCGTGGCGACCAAGCCGAACGAGCGGCGCCTGGTGGCGGTCGCGCACGTCGTGGATGGCGACGGTCTCCCGCTGCAGTGGGTGGACGTCTTGGGCCACGTGAGCGGCTCGGCGAACGGCGACGTCAGCGGGCAAACGGACACCGACGGTCGGGTCACGCTGCTCGGTCCTACGGTCGCTGCCTCTTCGACCGATCCGCTGGTCTTCTTGCTCCAGATCGACTCGGTGGAGATGGAGGAATACGAGGTGTGGACGCGGCTCAACCTCACGCCCGCCGCCCACTCCAGCAAGCGCCACTCTCGCTACCCCGTGGAGCCAGGTGGCTTCTATGCGCTCGACGAGGGCAGCAAGGATCTGATGGAGGGCGTGTTGGCCCCCGATCCCGGCGCTCCCATGCTGCATCGCGTCTCGCCGGCCGACGCGGTCCCCGAGCCCGTGCTCGCCGGCGATCCCGACCCCGATGACGTGTGCGACTGGTTCGACTGCTCGCAGCTGGAAGAGAGCTTCATGGTGCGCAGCCACGGCTCGGGGCTCTCGGCCAGCACGGTGAACGTCTCGTTCAACTGGCGGTTCATGATGTCGATCAGCGGCAGCGGCCTGTCAGCGAGCACGGTGAACGTCTCGCTGAGCAAGCCCCGCTTCTTCCCCTGGGGCTCCGCGCAATCGCAGCCTATGGAGGTGTGGGACCTGACCGGCAGCGGCCTGTCGGCGAGCACGGTGAACGTGCTGCGCTGGAACCCGTGGTCGTTCAGTACCTTTGGCTCGGGCCTCTCGGCGAGCACCGTGAACGTGCTGTCTTATGACCCCCGCGTCTGGGGCGTGGGCTTCGCGGCGCCGGAGGTCTACTACGTGGACAAGAGGAGTCCCACCTGGGGCAGCGGCCTGTCCGCGAGCACGGTGAACGCGCTCGACTTCTACGGCCCCTCGTCCGGGTTCGGCCTGTCGGCCTGGGGCTCGCTCATGGGGAGCGGGCTGTCGGCGAGCACGGTGAACGCGTTCTACTGGCCGCGAGTCTCGTTGCCCGGCGCTACGCCCAGCAGTCTGCTGGGATCGAGCGGGCTCGGCGGTGGTCAGGGCAATGGTCAGGGCAATGGTCAGGGCGGCGGCGGCGGCGTCCCCCCGGGCTGGGCCTGGTGGGGCTACAACGGGACCTGGGGGCCCGGCTCGTCCTGGGGCGGGGACGCCCAGCAAGTTGAGCTCGGCTCTTACTGGACCTCGTTCTAGCGCCCCGGCCGGGGGACGGATACGGTCACACCCTGTGATGCGTATCCGTCCTCTCCTGCTCGCCCTGCTCCTGCTCGCCCACACCGCCTGCGCCGGGGAGCCCACCGTGGTGGTCGGAGCGGCGAAGGTCGTCGACGGGGACACCGTGCACGTGCAGGGCACCAAGGTGCGGCTGTATGGCATCGACACGCCGGAGACCGCGCAGCCCTGCACCGACGCCCAGGGAGCTGAGTACGCCTGCGGGATCTCGGCCAAGGATGCGCTGAGCGCGCGCATCGACGGTCGCCCGGTGCGCTGCGTGGGCAAGGACACCGACGTGTTCGGGCGCCTCGTGGCGGTGTGCTCCATCGGGGACGACGACCTGAACGCGGCCATGGTCCGCGCCGGCTGGGCGCTGGCGTTCCGCAAGTACAGCGAGGACTACGTCGCGCTCGAGGACGAGGCGCGAGCAGGCAAGGTCGGCCTGTGGGCGGGCACGTTCACCGCGCCGTGGGAGTGGCGGGCCGACGGTCGCGCGGCGCGGAGTTCGCGGACCGCCCGGGAGCCCTCGCCGGCCCCCGATCCCGCCTGTCCCATCAAGGGCAACATCTCCCGCGGAGGCAGCCGCATCTACCACCTGCCCGGCTCCGGCGGATACGACGGCACCCGCATCGATCTCGCCAAGGGCGAGCGCTGGTTCTGTACCGAGGCCGAGGCGAAGGCCGCGGGCTGGAGAGCTCCGAAGGGCTAGAGACCCCCGAGCCGCGCACGGGCAGGTCTTGCGTTCCCGCGACTGAATGAGTATTCAGTCGCTGCCGGACATGACCCCCCGGCGCGGAGGCAGCATGGGCAAGTCCATCTCGGAGACGGTGAACGGCAACTGGAAGAGGCTCTCGGGCATGCCCGGCGGCAAGAAGCTGTTCAGCCTCGCGCTGGGCCGCATGGCGCCCTACAGCGGGACCATCGGCGCCTACGTCCAAGAGCTACGCCCTGGCTACGCGCGGGTGTCGATGAAGGACCGCAAGAAGGTGCGCAACCACCTGAACTGCGTGCACGCCATCGCGCTGATGAACCTGGGCGAGATCGCCACCGGGCTCGCCACCATCAGCGGCATGCCTGACGACACGCGGTCCATCCTGTCGGGGCTGTCGATGGAGTACCTCAAGAAGGCCCGCGGCATGCTGGTCGCCGAGTGCACCATCCCCATCATCGAGAGCAGCGAGCGCCGCGAGTACGAGATCGTGGGCGAGATCAAGGACGCCTCCGGGGAGGTCGTGGCTCGGGCCACCGCGAAGTGGCTCGTCGGACCCCGTGCGGCCAAGAGCGACGGCGCCCCGACCAGCGCCGCCGCGTAGGTCGAGTCGAGGCCGGCCGGTGATCAGTCGTTCGGCGCGCCGGCGTTGATCCAGGCGCGAATGGCGTCCCGAGTGTCCGCGCTGAGCAGCGACGGCGCGATGCTGCGCGGCATCGAGAGCCCCGAGCCGCCCGCTGCAGCCTGGGTCCCGTCGAGCTTGTGCATGACGTAGCTGGTCGTGGAGCTGCTGGCAGAGATCCGATCCAGGGTGGTCTGAGACGCCGGGACGCCCACCCAGACGTTGTAGAGCGTGCTCTGGTTGCCCGCGAACGCAAACCCAGTGCTGTGGGTGGTGCCGGAGTGGCACGAGCAGTTGGGGCTGACCACGACGCTGAAGATCTCGCTGAACGTGTACTCGTCGAGGATTCCGTCGCAGTCCTCGTCGAGACCATTGGTGATGTCCTCGGGGGCGCCGGGGTAGACAGCACCGTCGTTGTCATCGCAGTCCGGCGTGCTGTCGCAGGTGTCCACGCCATCGCCGTCGGTGTCCAGCGTGCTCGCGGCCGCGTCGTTGTCGTCGCAGTCCGAGCACTCGATGTCGCCGTCGGCATCCACGTCGGTGGTCTCGTCGGCGGGGATGCCGCCCACGCAGTCGTTGTCGAGGCCGTCACAGATCTCGGGCGCCGTGGAGAACACGGTGGGCTCGGAGTCGTCGCAGTCGCCCTCGCACGGAGCCTCGCCGTCCGCGTCCGTATCGAACTCGTCCCCGGGGATGTTGCCGTCGCAGTCGTTGTCGATGAGGTCGCACAGCTCGGAGTTCCCCGAGAACGCGGCGGGGTCGGCGTCGTTGCAGTCGCCTTCGCACTCGGCCTCGCCGTCGCCGTCGTCGTCCGTCTCGGTGACCGGCACCACGGAGTCGCAGTCGTTGTCGAGCTCGTCGCACAGCTCCGGGGCGCCCGCGTAGATGTTCGGGTCAGTCTCGTTGCAGTCCCCGTCACACCCGGACTGGCCGTCACCGTCGGCGTCGCCGTCGTTCAGAGAGGCGTTGGTGTCGTCGCAGTCGTTGCACTCGAACAGGCCGTCGGCGTCGGCGTCGGTGGTCTCGTCAGTCGGCACCACCGAGTCGCAGTCGTTGTCGTTGCCATCACACAGCTCGGGGGCGCCGGGGTAGGTGTCGGCGTCGAAGTCGTTGCAGTCCACGCCCTGGGGGCTGCCGTCGCCGTCGTTGTCGACGGCGGTCGTGGAGTCGTCGTCGTCGCCCGTCGCGTCGTCATCGTCGCCCGTCGCGTCGTCGTCGTCGCCCGTCGCGTCGTCATCATCGCCCGTCGCGTCGTCGTCATCGCCCGTCGCGTCG
>Ga0222662_1000792_pt1 | contig 20567 bp, 35 predicted proteins | sample AntAcemetagen600_FD_179821 | JGI IMG/M metagenome (GOLD analysis project Ga0222662, IMG submission 179821) | Saline water microbial communities from Ace Lake, Antarctica - #600 | ecosystem: Environmental > Aquatic > Non-marine Saline and Alkaline > Saline | place: Antarctica: Ace Lake...
CCAGTTGAGGCCCAGTTGAGGGCCCAGTTGAGGGACAAGGGATGCAGCATCTATTCTAGGAGTTTCTGATGAAACGCGAAGCAGGAATTTAACAAAAAATCGAGAGTTTATATCTTAAAAAGATGGCTTTAGATTTTTGTAGGTTTAAAAGAACGGCAACCAGATATGAACGGCAAAGGCGATAAAAACAGAGTAACTAATTTTTCTAAATTCAGAGACAACTACGACAATATTTTCAAAAAAAATAAGAAACCCAGCAAAAAACCCTTGACTAAACCGAAAAAAAATTCATAATAAAAACCATGAAAGATAGCAAAAATAAAAAACTTATCAAGTTTCTAAACGTTCGAGAGAATAAAGACGGAAGCGTTAATGCTGAAGTAGAAACTACTGACGAATTTGACCAAATGGTTGCAGAAAAATTGGGCAAAGAAAAAAAAGATTTGACAGATCAGGAGGTTTCTGATTTTATTACTGGATTACTAGAAGAACACATTAAAAACAAAGAAAAAAACAAAGAAAAAAACAAAGAAATCTAGGAAATATAAACATTGATGATCCAAGATACAATAAAACAAAAAACAAGATTAGAACTTCCGTTTTTCAAGTTTCCATAAAAGAAGGCACTAAGTTTAAAGCCCAAGACGACATACAAAAATTAAAGTGGTTTAAAACAAAAAAATTGCCAGAAATAGAGAAATTGCATAATCCGATTATTGAAAGGCTTTTGTGGAATGGGATAATATAATGAAAATAGGCGACAAAGTAATTGCAAAAATAAAAAGAGAAAAGTTTGCAGAACAAAAAAGATATTTTATCTGAGTAAAAATGAATATAGATTCGCATTATATTATCGGTGATAAACATAAAGTTTGTCAAGATTATGCGCTTCATGGAGAAACAGAACATTTTGTTTATGGTTTTCTTTGTGACGGTTGTAGTGGAGCTAAAAATACAGATTTCGGCGCAAGATTGGTTGCTCATGCCGCAAAAAATAATTTAGATAGTTTAGAAAAAATCTTTGAAACGAAAAACTTCTGGGATATGTTTTTGATAAACATTTTTACTAGATTAGAGAATAGTCAATTTATTGTTTCAGAATTAGAAGAAAGCCTTTCTTCTACTCTTTTATGTGTCTTGCACCACAAGAAAAAAAATATCACACAATATGGCATATTTGGAGACGGAAATATTGTTGTTAAATACAAAAGTGGTCATATAGAAAGAACAACAATCGAGTTTGAAAATTCTGCTCCTTTTTATCCGTTTTATTCTTTTTTTAAAAATAATAGGGGTGAATTTTTAAGTGGGGAATACAAAAGAAAGCAAGAAAGTTTTTTTAGTAACCTTAAATGCGAAAGCGTTCCAGAACAAGATTTAAATTTCTCGGACAAAAACCAAACGCATTTTTATTCAGGTTGCCTTGATTACGAATGGATAGCTCTAACGAGTGACGGGATAGAATCCTTTTCAGATGAAAAATCTATAATTTCCATACAAAAAATGCTTGACTTTAAGGACTTTTCTGGTAAATTCGTTGAAAGAAGATTAGAAAAATTCGAAAAAACTCAAAAAAAAGAAAACCTGAGCCATTTCGATGATTTGAGTCTTGTGGTATTCAATAACAAACAATAAACTAAAACATAAGAATATGAAACAACTAATTCCCGCATTTGCGGGTATACCTACAATTTATTGGTCAAGTCCCGGTCAAGGAAAATCATCGGCGATAGAAAGCATAGCTAGAAAACTCGGCTATCATTGTGAAACATTGGTTCTAAGCCAAAGAGACCCATCAGATGTCGGTGGCATTCCTTTTATTAAAAACGGAAGAACAGTTTTTGCTCCGCCAGATTGGTTGGAAAGGCTAGAGAAAGCAGAGAAAAGTATTTTGTTTTTTGATGAATTGACGACTGCAAGGCCAAGCGTTCAAGCTCCAGCTTTGACATTAATTCAAAGTCGCAAAATTCACTCTTTTTCTCTTCCAGATTCTACTATTATTATAGCGGCGTCAAATCCACCAGAAGAAGCGGCAGATGGAAGCGATTTGGAACCGCCTATGGCGAATAGGTTTTGTCACTTGGATTGGAAAATGGATCTAAATACGTGGACAAATAAACTACTTTCTAATTTTGAATCAGAGGATTATTTTGATTTGCCGAAAAATTGGAAAGACGGGATTCAAGACGCAAGAAATTATGTGGCGTCTTTCTTGAATTTAAATTCTGATCTAGCAAACAAAATGCCAGAAGACAGAGATAATCAAGGGAAGGCTTGGGCTTCGTATCGCTCTTGGACAAACGCGGCGACTGTTATTGCGGCTTCAGAATCTTTAAATGAAGATCCCTTCCCTTTTATTGCTGGTTGCGTTGGAGAATCAGCAGCAATTGAATTTGTAAATTGGAAAAAAACATTGGATTTGCCAGATCCAGAAGAAATTCTAAGAAAGCCAAGAAGCTGGAAAATTTCAAAAAGAGATGATATTTCTATGTTAACTATTAATAGCGTGATTAATAGAATTAGAGATAATAATAGTGAGGAAAGATGGAACAAAGGATGGGAAGTATTAGAACATCTTTGCCAAAATAAGAAGTCTGATATCGCCGTTATGTCTTCTAAAAATCTAAAAAATATCAATAAAAACTATGGTATTCCCAAGATTTTTGAAAAAAGTCTTATAAGAAAATTCGTTGAAGTAAGAAAGTCCCTAGAGGGTTCTTAAAATGGATAAAAGTGAAAAAATAAGAATGGCCCGATATTATGCGGCCCATAAGTTTCCCTATTACTCTACTGGATTGTTTTCTATGAAAATGATCAAAGTTGACGGCTTGAAAACAATGGGTGTAGATAAATTCTGGAGATGTTATTATTCCGAAGAAACAATTGAAAAATGGGGGGAAAAAGTAACTGCCACAGTTTTAATTCATGAGCTATCCCACTTACTAAGAAAACACCACGAAAGAATTTCAAATAGAGAAGCTATGGCTTGGAATCATGCCACAGATAGAGAAATAAACGATGACATAAAAGACCTCCCTTTTCCTTTCGATTTTTGTCTTCCCCACCAAATTTCGATGGAGGATGGATTAACCGCTGAAGAGTATTATAGAGAAGAAAAAAAGAAAGGAAAGAGCGAGAAAGAAAGCGGGGAATCAACTTTTGGAGGATCTTGTTCGGATGGTATAAAAAGGGAATGGGAATATAATGAGGCAAAAGACGGAGGAACACCAGAGGAATATGAAGGGATAGATGGGTATATGGCTGATTGTATTATAAAAGAAACCGCAAAAGCCATAAAGTCTCATTCTAAAGAAAAGGGGAATGTTCCAATTGGAATGAAAATATGGGCAGATTTTCAATTGGCCCCGCCAAAAGTCGATTATAGAAAAGAATTAAAAAGTAGAATAGCAAGCATAATCAAAAGAGGCTATGATGATGTCACTTATTCAAAAATTAATCATAGAAGAAATTGCTGCGATTTAATTTTTCCTTCTCCATATTCTAGGCAACCATCTATCGCAGTAATTCTAGACACTTCTGGGTCAATGAATTCAGAAGGAAACAAAGTTTTGTCGGAGGTCAATGCTATATTAAAAAGATTCGATGATGTAAAAATAATTTCCGCCGATTGTGAAATACACAACATACAGCAAGTTAAAAGCATCGAAAGTATTTGTGCTTTAGGTGGCGGCGGAACTTCGATGAGAAAAGCGATTGAGGATGTTGACAAATTAAAGCCGAATGTTATATTAACAATTACAGATGGTTATACAGATTGGAATGTGAAAAGAACCCGCGCAAAACAAATTACTTTGTTGACAGAGAATGTCGGCCCAGCCCCATTTGGAAGGAATATTTATATATGATAAAAGATTTGTATGTTAAAGCAGAAAAAGCAATTAGTGATGGATTTATTAATCTTTTTGCTAAAAAATATGATAAGAATGAAGATTTCGCCAAAATAATAGCCAGCCAAGTCCCGAAGAATAAACCGTCTCAAAATTATGGAAATAGTGGTTTTTTCAACTACCGACTTATGTCTGGATTTTATTATCCCCAACTTATAGAATCCACAATAGAATCGCAAGAAAAAATATTAATAAAAAATATGAGCACAATAAAAGAAGATAGCAATCAAGAATTCGAGATTGAATTTTCAAGTTTAGAAGACCTGAAAGAAAAGTTAAAACTAAGAGATTTATACGATGAACTCTAAATTAAAACCATTACAGCCACAGAAAAAACTAACATTAAAAATCTCTGGTTTAACAGCTAAAGAAATTTTGGAAAACGAAAGTGTCATGGCAGATATAAAAAAATTCATTGATGGGGAAAAAGAAGTCGGCGATAAAAAAAATTTATATACTAAATTTGGATATTAAAAGTGAAAATAATAGAAAACAATAGAGAGATATTTTTATCAAAAAATAATTATCTTTCTCAAGGCGGAGAAGCTTCTATTTATACGAAAGATGGATTTGCTTATAAGATTTACCATGAAAAAAATAAATGTATCTCTTCTGGAAAAATCGGCGAACTTGCCAAGTTAAATAGAAAAGAAATTCTATGCCCGATACAGTTTTAGAAAAAGTGGTTTCTGTTGCGAAAAACGGCCAAAATATAGAGATTTTTGTTGACAATTCGCGCATAAAAGTGTTAGACTCGCCATTGAATTCGGAGGATCTACTTTTTTCCGACAAAAATCAAACGTTAGTAGTTTGTGCGAATAAATTATATAAATTGAATAGCAAATGAAGCCAAAATACATATACATAATCAGACACGGACAATCAGAGGGAAATGTTGATAAAAGTTTATGAAGTTTTTGCATTTGACCGTTGAGCAGTTTGAGGAAATAAAGAACCCATCGAATGGAAAAGTTTGGATTTTACGCTTGACAGAGAATGATAAATATGAGTTAATTACTCCATACGAAAAATATAAAGTAACCCATAAGTGGAAATATCCTGAGAATCAATGAAAAGCAAAAGAAAAAAACCAGAAAAAGATAATTTCTATAGTAGCCATTCTGGTTATTACCTAGAATATACAATGAGAACATTGAACGTCCTTATTCTTGAAGAATTATCAAAAAAAAGATTTCCATTTACCACAAAAAAGAAAACATTTAATACCCTTAAAAAGAATGATTATTTGTTGAATGAAAATTTTTTTTATAAAATACTATTGCCAAAATTAGAAAGCGATGGATTTATTACTGGATGGGGAAGATGGATAGCAATAACAAAAAGAGGCAAAGAAATACTCACTAATAAATGAAATGAAAGAATTAAGTAAATACCATACACTTTATGAATCAGGAACTTGCAAAATTATAGAAGCAGATATTTTTGAGGTTTTTGAGGAGTCAGAAAAAGCTGTAATAATTCATCAAGCAAATTGTTTTCATACAATGGGGAGTGGTGTTGCTCGCTTAATTCGCGAAAAATACCCAGAAGCATACCAAGCAGATTGTTCAACAAGAAAAGGCGATAGCAACAAATTGGGAACTTATTCTTTCGCCAAAGTTGCAGAAAACAAGATTATAGTCAATTTTTATAGTCAATATAAATTTACAAGAGATAGTTTAGGGGATAGAGACACAAGTTATGATGCTTTTCACGATTGCGTGAAAGGCTTGTTTTCGTGTATCAAAGATAAAGAATATAAGATTTTAGTGCCCTACGGAATTGCAAGTAATTTGGCTGGGGCTAGATTTCCTATTATTTTGAAAATGATCGAAGTATTAGCGGCGGATTATGGTATTGATGTTGTAATTTGTAGACTTTCTAATCAGGAGAAATTAGTATGAAAAAGATTTTAACAAAAGAAGAAAAATCCAAAATAATCCCCTACATTAGAAGAGTATTAAATGGCGCAAAAACTTGGAATACGGAAACACTCCATTTTCCAGTTGAAGCGGAACCCCTTATTCATTAATACGGAGACCAATCCGAGAGAAATATAAACGACTTCGCGAAATAAAAGAGGCCAGAAAGATTTACAATGAAATTTAGTATTTAAAACAACTCTATAAAATGCAAGAAAACAATAAATTCGCAATCTCCGACATACACTTTTCTCATGTCAATATCATGAAATATGATAATAGGCCGTTCAAAGATATTCAAGAACATGATGAAATTAATATCGCCAATTGGAATAAAGTAGTCGAACCAAATGAAGATGTTTATTATCTTGGGGATTTTTGTTTTTCTGCACAAAAAGCTATTAAAATAATTGAAAGACTTAATGGTAATATTCATTTTATTAAAGGCAACCACGATTTTAAAGCTTTAAATAATAAAGATTTTAGAGATAGACTTGTTTGGGTAAAAGACTATTACGAGTTGAAATATAAAGGACAGATGTTTTGTATGTTTCATTTCCCGATTTTGGAGTGGAACAAATGCCATAGGGACGCAATTCATCTTCACGGTCATGTTCATGGAAACCTCATCGGCAAGCAAAAAGACTATTATCAACATAAAGTGTTTGACATGGGAGTAAATCTTTGGGATTATACTCCAGTGAATTTAGATACTATAATTAACTTAGCAAAAAACAAAAAAACAATGACCCACCACTAATATGATTATAAAAAGCATACTAGATTTAGATCTTTATAAATTAACCGTTGCGCAAATGGTTTATGATAGGTTCAGTAATGTAGAAATTGAATACACGTTTAAATGCCGTAATGCGGAAGCCACTGATTTTTATAATATTATCAGGCCATCAGATCTTTTGGAAGAATTTAATAAACTAAAAATCCTAAAACTTACTAATGAACAAAAAAACAATCCAAGACTATATCTTTGCTTCGCGCAAAAATAAAGAACCAACAAAAATGTTGGCATACCAATCTGTTTTATCCGCGATTCAAGAAAGGGAAAATAGAGAAAACAAAACGCTTTCAGAGGACGAAATTTATTCTGTTATCGAAAAAGAGAAGAAAGCATTCTTAGATTCTTATGAGTTATTCAAAGATAAAAAACCATCGGAGTCTTTGTTATTTTTTGAAAAATCAGAAGTATTAGACGATTTGTTGCCAGAAAAAGTTTTAGAATCTGAATACCCAGATATGATAGACCAATATATTAAAGAGGTTGGGGCAGAGTCTATGAGAGATATGGGCAAGGTGATTGGGAAAATCAAGGAAAAATTCGGGATTAGTGTTGACATTAAGAAAATTTCCTCTATGGTTAAAGAAAAATTACAATAATATGAACCTCAAAATACACCAATTAAACTTCACAGTTGGAGATATAGAAAATAATTTTCTAAAAATAAAGCAAAATTACGATCCAAATTTCCAAGTGGTTACTTCCGACAAACATACTTTATCCAACCCTACGGATCAGCTTCGCTGAATTTACTATAAATGAACCATACTGCTTCGCAGTAAACCATATCTCCTGACGCATGAGTATACCAATATCCATCTTCACACAATTTCTACCTATCTTACAGAAATTAGGTTATAAAAATCTGGATAGCAAGATGCACCTCATCTTTTTCCGCCTTGATAGCTTTTATCAAACGTTGGAGGGAAGGCCAACTACACCACACCCGTTTACACCGCCATCCAACGACCTCCGCGAAAAGGCAAACCCTCTTTTCAACAAGTTCATCCTCTCCGAATACGGCAAGCAGGGTGCCCAAAAACTAGGACTGCAATCACATCTTGACGGAATCCTGTGGGAGGTGGAACGTCCTGTTCAAGAACTCGGGGAGTCTTGCTCATTGCAGGATTGGGTCAATGGAGACCATGTTGGGCTATCCTCTTTGTGTATTGCCAAAACCTTTGACCCAGCGCTCCTCGTCCCTATCTGGCATGAAAATTCATTTAATTCGCTCGAAATTCCCCACCCACGTGATTTAGCCGACCTCGGACGATGCTTCCAGCTTGTACGTGTCTGTAGCATTCCCCGATCCGTAATTACTGAGCTTGGCCAAAAATCAGCCAAATGGAAAATTATCGACGAGTATTGGGATAACTGGCGGGTGCGGTTTGAAGCAAAGGATCCAAACCTAGGAAAGGAGTGTTACGAGATAATTCATCAGTCAGAGTGACAGTTGGATTCAGCCTATTGCGCTCGTTCCAGCAAAACGGTATACTAGCTTCGCTAGCCGCAAGGTTAACGAACACTACTCTCGCAAAATGGATGAATAATTATTATGGTTGTGAAGTTGTCCCAAAATCTGTTATTGATAAAGAACCGAGCGCGGAATTATGGGTGGGCAAGTTGACACTGATAGTCTACCGCCTTATCATATTTTAGATAATGTTTTAAAATTATATTTAGAGGGGGATTTACTTAGTTTAGAAGAAAAAGAACAGTGTTTTTCTGCAATTAAGGAAATTTCCATTGACAAAATCGAAAAAATAATTAATATGGTGGAGAAAAATGAGTACAAAAGGAGAATCATGCCGCCAATTTTAAGAGTTAATAAAAGAAGTTTTAAAGTAAAAGTGTAATTTTATTAAACAATAACAATAACAATAACAATAAAAAACAAAAAAATGGAAACACAACAAATGTTCGAAAAAGCAACAAGAAACAAGCTACGTTTCATGTCTGGAAAAGGCAATTTGATAATTGAAGAATTGTGGGATTTGTCTTTAAGAGATTTGGATCGTTTGGCTCAAAGTATCAACGCAGAGTTGAAAGAAACAAAGCAAGAAAGCTTTATTCCAGATTCTGCGACCGAAAAAAGAGGCAGCACAACTCTTAATTTGAAACTTGATTTGGTCAAGTACATTATTGAAGTGCGTTACGCTGAAAGAGAGCTTGCCGATTTGAAAAAAGAATTGGCTGAATTGAAAAGAGTTAACGTTTAACAACTTTTCTGAATAACAAAATACAAAGGGATTTGTAAAATCTACAGCCCCCTTTTTTATAAAATGAATGATAGAATAACATGCCCACTTGAAAAAAAAATAGCAGAATCCTTGGATCAAGCTGGTATAAAATATCTTCATGAGCAAGAGGGATCTTTACATTTAGATTTTTATTTACCAGAATACGATGTTTATTTAGAGATTAAAAATTTTTATTCATCAAGAATTTCAAAACAAATGAAAAGAGCTAATTCGGTTATAGCAATTCAGGGAAAAGACTCCGTAGATTTTATTGTAAAACTTTTAAAAAATAAATTATAAATTATTAAAATGAAAATAAAAAAAACAGACTTCCGCAAAAAAATCTTGGAAAACAACTTTGAGTTAGAGAAAATCGGCAAAGTTAATAGATTCACAAGGCAACACCGAGGAAGCAGAGAAATTAATTTCGGCGGTCATAGAATCAAACAAAGCTTCGGCGAAATATTTCTTTTTATTATTGACGAGATATACCATGAAAAAACATGGAAATATAAGTTTTGTATTTTAGGGCAAGGCTCCGCAAGGGTAGTTCATTCAGAAATTTATGAAGAAAAAGATTTCCAAGATAAAATAATAGAATTCTTTAATAAAATTGGGTTATGATAAAATCAAAGCATATTTTTATATCTGATTCCCATATGGGTTGCAAATATAACAATTCAGAAAAGCTTTTTAATTTTTTAAAAAATATAGAATGTGAGAATTTATATTTAGTCGGCGATATTATAGATCTATGGCATAAAATAAATTTTACAAAAACAGAGTTAAAAATTCTAAGAAGAATATTAAAATTAGCAAATGACGGGGTAAAAGTAACTTGGATAATTGGAAACCACGACTCGCAATTAGAGTTTTTAATTGGAGAGAAAATCAATAACATTGAATTTTGCAAAGAAAAAATATTAAACATCGGCGACTATAAAGTTTTAATTACTCACGGAGATTTATTTGATTCTTGGCTATCAAAGAACAAAAAGTTTTTATCAGTCATTGGTTCTTTCGGTTACGCTTTTCTTTTAAGATTTAATTCTCTTTCAAAAAAAATATTTAAACACAAAAAAAGTATATCCCAATTAATAAAAAAGAGAGTAAAAAATGCTTCTTTTTATATAGATAATTTTGAAAATCTAGTAGCTGCATATGCAAAAGAAAAGGGTTGTGGGGTTGTTATAGTCGGGCATATACATACTGCAAAAATTAGAAATTTTGATTCAGTTTTATATGTTAATTGCGGGGATTGGCAGGAAAGCTCTGATTACGTTATTTTTGACGAGAAAAAATTATTTTTAAAAAATTACAAATAATTGCTTGACTTTTTTTATTTTTCCTGACTTAATATGATTATGACTACAAAAAACCAAAAAAACTAAAACGAAGCCAGCGACTAAGACATCGCCTAGCTCGTCTGGTTCTATATCCGCATTCGAAGCAGCATATAGCAGAGAAACGTTCTGCACAAGGGAACCCTGTACCAGTAAATGGATATAGCGGAAGAAAAAGCAACAAAAGAAGATGAAAAAAATAAACAAAGGTAAAACAATCATAATCCCCGATATCCATCAAAATTTAGGTTTCGCTGATGCAATTCTTGAAAAAGAAAAGGACTTTGATAATGTTGTATTTTTAGGGGATTTCTTTGATACATTCGATAACATAAACAATACTACGCATTTCTCTATTAAAAATGTTTGTAAGTGGATAAACGATAAACTAGACGATGAAAGGTTTAATTTTTTACTTGGAAACCATGATTTAGCATATTTAGCATCTTATACGCCAAAAATAATTCCGTCAAAAAATACTTTCTATTGTTGTTCTGGTTGGACAAGAAGTAAAGCTACTGATTTCAACAAATACATAGACCCAAAGTTTTTTAAAAAATTAAAGTTGTGTTGTAAAGTCGGGGAATATTATTGTGTACATGCTGGGTTTCAATATGCTCAATTTAAGCCATATTTAAGCGAGGAAGATAATATACAATATCTTTACGATGAGTGGGAGAAAGATAAGCTTTCTTTTCATCACAAACCTTTCCATTGGATTTGGAATGTGAGTTCATACAGGGGCGGCTCGGATCATTATTCTTCGCCGATTTGGGTTGATTGGGGAGAATTTGTTCCAGTTGATAATATTCGCCAAATAGTCGGGCATACAACAAAAAGGACTTCGGAGTTGAGGGAAAAAGAAAAAACGAATTTTTGCCTTGACAATTTACAAAAATTCTATATGGTGGTAAAGAGTAAAAGCTTGACGTTTGAGTCCTTAAATGAATCTGATTATACTTACTTTTTAAAAATTTAATGAAACACTATAGATATCAAGAAGATATATACTCAACAGGAGGAATAGACCCTGTAAGATGTAGTTATGATAATATAGAGGTAAAACTAATTGATAATCATGAAGTTCACAAAATATAACTCAATCGAAAACACCTATAGAGAAAAAACAATCGAACAAATTAGGTTCGATGGCCTTGAAGATGGTCTATGGGAAGTATCAAATAAAATTGATGGAGCAAACTTTTCCGTTCATTATGATGGGAAAGAAATAAGATATGCTAAAAGGTCTGGTCTTATCGGCGGAAATGAAGACTTTTATAATTTTCGCTCTATTGAAGAAAAATTAGAGTCTTACATAAAAAAAGCTTGGGCATATTTAAAAAGCAAATATGTCACATTTGAATGTCTATCTATTTACGGAGAATTATTTGGCGGTTCATACCCAAATATTAAATCAAATGTCAAAGCAATTCAAAACAGGGTAAAATATTCCCCAGAAATAGAGTTTTATGCTGTTGATATTAAAGTAGATACTTTTTATTTAGACTTTGATTATAAAATTGATGTTTTTAAGAATTCGGATATACCTTATTCGCCAATTTTATTTACTGGAACTTTTGACGAATGTTTAGAATTTAGTCCTATTTTTGAAGACCCGATTTACAAAGATTTTGGATTGGAAAAAGTAGAAGGAAATATGTCAGAGGGGATCGTTATCAAATCTTTTATTCCAAAGTTTTTTGGGTGCGGTTCTAGGGTTATACTTAAAAATAAGAACCCCAAATTCTCAGAAAAAGAAAAAACAAAAAAGAAAAAACAAAAAATCGAATATTCGCCCGAACTATCCAAAGAAATTGAAGAACTCGAAAGCTTTGTTAATGAAAATAGATTAAGAAGTGCATTGTCTAAAATTGGAGATGTCACTGATAAAGATTTCGGCAAGATTATGAAGGAATTAAACTCAGATGTTTTAGAAGATTATATGCGCGAAAACTCGCAGAAATATAATGAACTTGAAAAGTCAGAGCAAAAACTTTTATTCAAAAGCCTTAATCAATCCTCGTCAACATTGATTAGAGAGAATTTCTTAAATATTATTGATAGAAACTTTTAAAAATAGAAGGGGAATAAAAAAATGAAATATATAGAAGATAAAGTTTTAAATAAAATGAGCAAAAAAAGAATAAAAGCTTATCGAACTACGATTTATAGGGAAATTAGACATATCGAAGGAAAATATATCTGCGATTGTTGCGGAGAATTAAATACTTGGACGACGGGAGAAACTAAGGAAAATCTTAAAAATAAAATATGAGCAAAGTAAAAGAATCAGAACTAAAAACAGAGTGGCTAGACGAAATTTGGGCAAAGCAAGAGCTTTTGATAAACCTAAATAGAATCATACAACGAGAGTATGATGAAATGGTCGAAAAATTAAAATCTCAGGGCTTGACAGAAAATACAGAAGAATGGCTTTTTGATTATTGTTTTAACGGGGGAGATAAACCAACTTATTTTGATGAGTGGCTTTTTGAAAAGGGTATGTTAGAAGAGGGTAAATAAAATGATAGTAAAAATTAAGAAAAAATCAGCGTCAAAAAATCCCGCAGTAGAGACTTCAACAGATAAGGATGTAAATAAAGACTTTAGCGATCCAGAAAAATCTATTTGGTCTGGCTACGAAGTTATTTGTTATGCGCTTGACATTCCCAAAAAAGATGAGCATTGTTGTCTCAAGAGAATAGAAAGAAACGGCATAAAAGTTGACGGAATTTTTCGTACTTCATGCGTTATAAATGTAGAAAAAATATCAGATAAAGAATATATCTTTGAAACATTTAATAGTATATACCATTTAGAAATATTACAGAAATGAAAAAAGAAATAATCTCAATAGACAATTTATAGGGATTGAAAAAGAGAAAGAATATTATGATATTTGCGTTGAAAGATTAAAATAACTCAAAATACCACAAAATGAAAATAAACTTAGCAGACTATGATTTATCAGATTTTATTCTTAAAGAAGGAATAATTGGCGGCGATAAATGCTTTTTGATTTTCCCAAAACATATAGGTGTAAAGTGGACCAAAGACAATCTAATTTTTAGATCTTCTATTTGGAATGTTGATGGTGAATTGATTTCCGCTGGATTTAAAAAATTCTTTAACTTTTCAGAGCAACCAGAATTAACTTATACTCCGTTTTCTACTACTGCAAACGGCGGGGTCCAAATTATTGAAAAGATAGATGGTTCTACGTTGATAGTCTCGCAGTATAAAAATGAATTGATTGTTAGAACTAGAGGAACAATGGATGCTACAAAATTAGATAACGGTTTTGAAATAAATTATCTAAAAGAAAAGCATCCAAAAGCTTTTGAAATCAATTCTGAACTCTCCTATCTTTATGAGTGGGTGACTCCAAATAATAAGATTGTACTTGACTACGGAGAAGAGCCAGAACTTTATTTAATTGGCATAATAGAACATGAGAATTATACTATGGCATCACAATTTATTATTGATGAAGAAGCAAATAACATTCTAGTTAAGCGCCCAAAAACATACAGTTATAATAGCATAAAAGATGTTTTATCTGACGTACCTTCTTGGGAAGGGAAGGAAGGAGTTTGTATTTATTGTAATAAAGGTCAGGATATTAGAAAACTAAAAGCCGAGCACTATTTATCTTTACATAGAATGAAATCAGAACTCGGTTCTTTTGAAAGGGTTATTGATTTTTGGATTTCTCATGATATGCCAGAATATAATAAAGTTTATCAAATAATTGTTGATACTTTAGACTATGAAATTGCTGAACAAACGAAGGGAAGCATTTCTAGAATCTGTGATGGTTGGAAAGAAGTCAAAAAAATTGTTGACTTTATGAAAAAATTCGTGCAGGATCATAAGGAAATAGATCAAAAAACCTTTGCCGCAAAAACATTTCAAAAATGGGGAGATACAAATCGGTCTGGCTTTGTTTTTAGTTTGAGGCAGGGAAAAGAGCTGACAAAAGAAAATTACAAAAAATTACTATATCAAGTTTTGAAAAAATAATAAATAAAAATAATAAAATGAACACAGAAAAAATAAAAGAATTATCATGAAATTAGGATTATGTTGCATATCGGAAATTCTTAAAGACAAAGGGTTTTCTTTCCAAACCATTACCCGCAAACGATTTTTATCTTTGCCGAGAGAAGAAGCTAAAAAAGTTGTGCATGATCGAACAATAAACAATCTACAAGTAACATCAAGAATAATAAAACATTGCGCACAAAATAACATAAAACACTATAGGCTTTCTAGTTCTTTGTTTCCCGCTTATACAGATCAACAATGCTTTGATTCATGGGAGGAAGTAAAAAGTTATTCTTTATATAAAGATTTATTGTCAAAATGTGGTAAACTTTTAAAACAAAATAACATAACTGTGTCCACTCACCCATCGCAATACATAGTAATGTTTAATAAAGATGATAAGATTATAAATAATTCTATTATTGATTTAGAATTGCATGGATGGATTCATGATTGTTTGGATTTGCCGCAAGATTATTCTAATCCTATCAATATTCACCCAACAGGAACATTCGAAAGTGTTCAAGATGCGTTTGATATTTTTGTCAACAACTTAAATAAACTATCTGATAGCGCTAAAAAAAGATTGGTTCTTGAAAATTGTGATAAGGCTTATTGGAATATGGAAAAGTTGTTTGAGTTTTGGCAATACTATAATCATACAACAAACCAAGATTTGCCTTTGACGTTCGATAATCTTCATAACGAGTGCAATAAACCATCAGACTTATTTGGTTATTTTTTAAAAACATGGAGAGATTTTACACCAATTTTTCATTGGTCTGAGGGTGGTGCTAATGGAAAAATTCGTTCCCATGTAGATTATTTTTCAAATATTCCACAAATTATCCTTGACAACCCACAAATTATATGGGAGTGCGAGGTTAAAGCAAAAGACAAAGCAATTTTAAAAATATTAAATAAATGAAAACACACTGGAAACACCATATACCAAATAGACCTTCTAATTTTTTTAGAGCAATAATATTTTATTTTCTATATCCAAGGGAAATTTATTACGCTGCAAAGTATTTTATTTTTCCAAGGCAAAGATGGATAAAGAAATATATCCGCTATAATACTTATTGCGACACGAGCGGATTAATTCCAGACTTTGTTTTCGGGTCAATTATCCAAATAGTAGAACAGGATAAAATCTTTGATCGGGTTTTGGTAGATATGGATTTATATGGCAATATCCTAAACGAAGTTTATGAGTACGCAAAAAACGGTAGAAACAACAATGAAATAAAGTGTGAAAAAGCTTTAAAAGATTGGAGTGAAACATTTAAAACTTCTTTTGTGGAAACTGAAGCATGTAAAAACGGCGAATTAGAAATGTTGCGTGAAATTCCAGACAAAGAATTGGAAAGGAAACTGAACAAAGAACTCAAAGAGATAGAATCAAACAAAGAAAAGCAAGAAAAAGAAATGTTAATAAAAGCAATATCAATTTATGAATATTTGTACGTATGAATTTAGACTTATATTTTTTCTTTATAAATGTTTATATGGTTTTATCAGCGCACTATTTATCATATGGGGTTCGTTATAGTCGGATTTGACCAGATGCTTCATTTCTTGTGTTTGGCGGTTTTATTTAATACATTTATATTTTAAAAGAATTATGAGTAAGAAGGAAAAAAGATACAAGTTTAGTTACGGATTTTATGATATTATTGAAAAAAAGATGTTATCTAGTTTAATATGCTCAAAGGGATATATTAATATCGGCGAAATAAACGATTATATACAAACCCTTAGAACAGAGGGATATAATTATTTCACTAAAACAGAGGAATATGAAATCGAAGCAGACAAAACCATTGAATTCGATCCACAAAAAATCACCCGCGTAGAATTTATTGGAGAAAATAGCAGAGAATTGGTAAAATACCTTGACAATTTTGATTTTTCTGTGCAAGATGATGGAAGAACATTAAAAATCTTCGGAAAATAATAAAAAAATCTCTTGAATATTATGAGCAAACCAATTGAACCAAATTATAACAAAGGAATTAATGTATTGAGTTTGTTTGACGGTATTTCCTGTGGGCAAATTGCGCTACATCGGGCAGGAATTAAAGTCAATCAATATAGCGGTTGCGTGGCTGTTAAAATACCTACAATTGATTGCCCCAGTTATCCAGATCCAGATTCTTGATATTATAAATGTTGAAAAAACGCTTGACAATCCCCGATTCCCCGTCATTGTGGACAGCATCAAATCGGAAACCAACTAATCAACAAAAAATGAACGTAATCACCACAAAGCAAAAAGTTATCTCAAGCGAAGGAATCAGTTCTAAGGACTGTTCTTTTGATACAGAGGACAGCGGTTATATGGCGTCTCTTTTGAGGGATTCTATCTATTCCAACAAAGAATTGGCGGCGATCAGAGAAACCACAACAAACGCTATGGATTCCCACTTCGATTCTGGGATTCAAGATAAACCAATTCATGTTAAACTTCCTACTCTAGAAGATAAGACTTGTTCCATCAGAGACTTTGGCAACGGAATTTCGTTTGAAAGAATGGATACCGCATATAATCTCTTTGGTAAAAGTACAAAAAGAGAGGATAATTTTCAAAGCGAAAATCAAGCTGGTTGTTTTGGGATTGGTAGGTTCGCACCATTAGCAATCGAAGGTAATGACTCTTTTATTGTTAAGACTTTTCAAAATGGAAAGCTTGGCGTCTATGAAGTAAGAATTAATGATAAAAACAATAATACTGTTTATAACATCGGCACATTCGATACAGATCAACCTAATGGATTAGAGATTTCTTTTTCAATCGGTGATTGCGAAGTAAATTATTTTAATAGGACAGCAAAAGAGTGTTTTAGTTTCTTTTCTGTGTTGCCAGTGATTACAAATGATCCCTCTTTTAGTTTTGGCGATCATATTCCTGAATTTGATTTTGAAAAAGATTTGAGCGATGGAGTTAAATATAAGATTCGTAGAAAAAATGATGGTCAGAAAAAAGTTATCATGGCCAATATTGCCTATAACTTTGATAAGCATGAACTTCTCAGAAAAATAGAAAGTTCTTTTAGCGAAAAAGATTATAACAATATTGATGATCTTTTAAACTCTTTTTCTATTCATTTGTATGTTTTACCAAAAGAAGTTTCTTTTCCTCCTAGTAGAGAAAACCTAACGCTGGATAAGAAAACTGTAATTAACCTTGGCAATTATTTTCTAAAAATATATGATAATTTAGTAGAGGATTATTCGAAAAAGATCAGCGCAACAAAGACGCTTAAAGAGGCTTTAGCATTATCTAAGAAAGTTTTTCCATTCTATAGAAAAGTATATGACGAACTTTCTTTTAATGGTGTGTTTTTGAATATTTTTCACCCATTTAAGATTTCTGGAAAGAATTATTATTTTAGGTCTAAAGTCAGAGGGTATGGAAGGGTTTTAAAGTCAGATAACACCGACCGCATTCACTTCGACGAAATAGAGAAACTATATATTAATATAGAAGGGAAAAGAAGTGCAGCTAAATTCAAAGATAATATCGAATCTGATTCAAGAGAGGACAATATTGAAATCAAAGAACCAAAAGAGTTGGAAAACCTAATCAATCTTGTTGGCGGGAAAGATAAATTGGGTATTGAGATTGTAGATATTTCAAATTGGAGTTTTGAAGTAAAAACAAGAACAGGAGCAAAAGCTAGCAACTTGAGTAAGGTGGAAAAAAAGTCAGGGGTTAAGTTTTTTAAATTTAAGTACTCAGATGTTTCAGATAGAAGATGTTCAAAGCCATTAACAGAAGATGAAATTGATGAACTAGATGAACTAGAGGAAAAGTATTATATTCCAACGAAGCATTTTTCTGTAAAGAATAGCTCTGCTAGATTAGAGTTTTTTGAATACGAAGCGGCTAGAATTACTTTTGAAATCAAAAACATTTATATTATTAGAGAAAATGACATCAAAGACTTAGAATCTTCTTGGGTTAACCTAGATGAAAAGATCAAATCTGAAATTAAGCACAAAAAGTATGATATCAGGAAATCTATTATTAATGCTCACCCATCTTTTAGAATTTATTCCCACGAAAATAGCTCAATGTTTGGTCTTTCTTTGTATAAATCAATTATCAAAAAGGACAAGTCTCCATTAAAAATTGAAATATCCGAAAGAAGTGTGGACTATAGCTTTTCTTATGATTGCGAAAATTGTTATCATTCATATTTAAAGCATTCAAAAATATCAACAGAAAAGTTTTTTGAGTATCCAAAAATCAATGGGAATAAAATACATAAAGCTTTAATATCCGCGCACGATGCCCTAAAAGAACAATCAGAATCCATATCTAAAAAATATGAGATTTTAAAGTATATAGATTTTGAAAAATCTGGGAGCATCGAATACCTAAGAAAAAACAAAGAAAAAATCCTAAATATCTAAGAAAAAACTTGACAATCCAAGAGAAATAATTCAATATACGCGAACAATGAAAATACTACACACAATTACCACTAATCAAATCACGCTTTTTATTGATGGGGAGCAAACCATTATCAACAAATCTCATAAAAACTTTGATAACATTTTAATGGCTTTGAGAAAGGCAAAGTATGATGTTATTCCGAGTCTATTAAAAGACACCATTTTCGAAAAAGAGGATGAAAGCGGGGTTTTTGAATACGAAAACACAAGAGTTACCGCAAGTGGTCTTGAAATCTTTATCAACAACAAATGGATTTTGTTGAATACATATGTTACAAATTATATTGTAGCTGAGTATAACAGCGGAAATAAAAACATTAAACATCTTTTGAAATTTGTTAATCATTTGGTGAAGAATCCGTCAAAGAATAGTGTTGACCAACTATACGGATTTTTAGAACATCATAATTTAGTTATTGATGAAGATGGTTTTGTTGTAGCATTCAAGGGGATTAAAGAAAACGATTATAGTGCTATGGGAAATCCAAACACTATTGTACTACAAGGAGAAACAAATGAAAGTGGCCAAATTCTCAATAAGGTGGGTTCCACAATTGAAATCAGCAGACTATCTTGCGTTGATAATCCAGACGCAAGTTGCGCGGAGGGGCTACACGTTGGATCTTATTCCTTTGCGAAAGGATGGGGGGCTAAATTTATTCTTGTAAGATTCAATCCAGCAGACGCCGTTAGTGTTCCAAATAATTCCACTTTTCATAAGTGCAGAGTTTGCCGTTATGAAATTATTAAAGAATTGAACAAAGAAAAACCAGAAAACAAGTCTCCTGTGGCAAAAGAAAAGAAGGTTGAAAATAGCCAAGAAAAATTGATCGTCTATATCGATAGAAAGCTAAAAGAAGCTGGCTCAATCATGATCAAAACAATCAAAAAGAATTTCAAGACACCTTTTGTTTCAGAACAAATCCTTGGAATTGTGAATGAGAACAATTATAAAACTCGCGGCGATAATAATACACCGTCTAAAGTTCTTATTGTAAAATAACAAAACGATGAACTACAAAATACTAGAGAAAAAAATCACAAAATGGCAATTCACTTTTACACAAGTAAAAAGAGAGGGGGATGTCGCAATCTATGAACAAAGAAAGAAAGATAACGATGAATTTATTGCCTTCGAAGTAATCAAAATTAGTAAACATGATGGATATGAAATTGCAGGAAACAAGGTTGAAGCAGCAGAAATGTATCCAAGCAATGAATTGTGGGGAACGTATGGTTTTACTTACCCGAATATAGAAAGCGCAAAAATTAAATATGAAGAGTTGAAAAAGAAAAAGTTCGAGGACAATAAAAAAATCTCTGGAGTAACAAATCAATTCATTATGGAATTACCAGACAAAGAATTTACCATCAAAGACCTAGCAAAAGAATACGGTAAAAGTAATTCCTATATTTATAATCAACTTATGAAGCGCGATGATTGGGTTATATCAAGAGAAATTAAGGGCGGGAGAGGAAAACCCACAAAAGTATACAAGAGGAAGTAATATGAGAAAAGAAAAAATAGGATTAAGTCTGGGGATAATTTTGATAAAAACATAATTTCCCACACACAAGCAATAAGAAGAGAAAAAAAGAACCTAAAAATATCTTTATCTGATTACATGAAGTTTATGACATCAAAAATGGAGGAAATTTTAGATGATGAAAAACTTTGCGAAACAATCGAAGAATATATTGACAAAAAAAATAACCCAGAAAGGATAGAAACTGATAAAGAGCCCTATATTGGCCCCACAATGCCTTTTGCTTAATAAAATTTAAAATAATGGCGAAACAAACATCATGCGGCATAATCGTTAAAAGCGGAGATAAATTTCTAATAT
>Ga0222662_1000793_pt1 | contig 20537 bp, 14 predicted proteins | sample AntAcemetagen600_FD_179821 | JGI IMG/M metagenome (GOLD analysis project Ga0222662, IMG submission 179821) | Saline water microbial communities from Ace Lake, Antarctica - #600 | ecosystem: Environmental > Aquatic > Non-marine Saline and Alkaline > Saline | place: Antarctica: Ace Lake...
CAGGAGCGGAGTCGTCCTGGCAGCGGCCTGAACACCGGGCGCCTACCCGACGACCACTTCGCGCAGCGCGGGCGAGACGCCCGATCTCTTCGTCGCTTCCTCGTCGCGCATCCCGATGCGCTTCCTCCTCACTCCTCGACCTCGAACGCCTCGCCCCCACCGCGCTCGCTCGCCTACGCGCTCCAGGCTCCTAGTTCCCGTCCGGGAACGGCCGATCCACCCGATCTCATCGTCGAACTTCGAGCCAGCATCGTGCGGCGTACATGAGTACGCCTCCTCGCAGGCCCTCGTTCTCCTCGACCTCGGGCGCCTCGACCATCCCCGAACTGGGAACTGCCGCCCGTCCTCTCCCGGCTTGCCGGATGAGGACCAGCGCAAGCCCGGGGCCGGACCAAAGTTCGGGGCATCCCCGAACGACAGTTCCCAGTTCGGGGGGGCCGGAGGCGCCCGAGGTCAAGGAAGCAAGGCGGAGCGGAGGGAGGCGCACTCATGTGCGTCGCACCGACCGACAACGCAGCTGACGCAGAGATCGGGCGCCTCCGGCTCCCCCGGACGGGAACTCGTGCGTCGCACCGACCGACAACGCAGCTGACGCAGAGATCGGGCGCCTCCGGTCCCCCCGGACGGGAACTCCCCGGACGGGAACTTATTGGGGGACGATCGGAGGGACCACAAACCAAGCATTCACCTGATCCAGAATCGCGCCATTCCCCCGCAGGGTGATCTGCGCCCGATACGTCTGGATCTGCTCGGTCTGCACCACAAAGTCGTTGGCCGCCGCGACCACGTCCCAGCACAGCCCAGCCCCCGGCGTCGCTGCGGGGAAGAGGTCGTCCCAGCTGTCCCCGTCGGAGTCGACTGCGGTCTCCGGCGAGCAGTCGTTCACCCCGTCGCCGTCGATGTCGGTGTTGCTCAGGTTGGCCACCACGTGGTCGATGAACAGCAGGCTGTTCCCCGAGTCGCCGGGCATGTCCACCAGCTCGATGGTCGCCTCCAGCGGCACCTGCCCGATGATCTCCTGCAGCGCGGACGTCACCGAGCCAGCCACCGAGGCATTGCTCCCCGAGCGCACGAACGGGTTGCCCGAGCTATCCAGGCTGCCGGCCGCCGTCGCCACCGCGGTCAGATCCGCCAGCCCCTCGTGGCCCACGTCCGCGTCCACGCCCACATACGCGACGTCCAGGCTCTGCAGCGCCGCCCCCGCCGTCGCCGCCGTGAACGACGAGCTGTTGTACTCGTCCATCTCGTCGGTGATCTGCACCAGGATGCGCACCGAGTCGGCTCGGAACCCCGCGCAGTTGGTCACCGTGCCCGCGCAGCCCACCACGCGCCCGGCGGGGCACGCGCTCGGGGTCGCAATGCACTGCGCCGCCTGGAACAGCGCCTCGTCTGCGCCGTAGTTCCCCGCAGCCGTGGGGATGGCCGCCGAGGTCAGCGCAGGGTTGCCGGTCATCGACTGCAGGTTGTTGATGGGATAGGAGATCTCCGGGCCGCCGTACACGCCCGCACCCGACCAGAAGCTCGGCACGCAGCCGTACACCTGGGGGTCGTCGATGCACGACAGCGACAAGCCGCAGACCTGGTTGCTGCCGCAGTCCGCGTCCTCGGTGCAGGCGCCGTAGGACACGCACGTCAGGTCGTCGATGATGGTCACCACCGCGTTGCGCATCGCGCTCATCTCGTCGGCCATCGAGCAGGTCTTGTCCAGCAGGAAGTAGACGTCCGCCTCCTGGTAGTTCGTCGAGATGGACACGGTGCCCTGGGCGGGATCGATGGGCGAGCGGGCGGGGCTCACAAAGACGAGGTCGCCGTTGTTGGCCGGGTTGTCCACAGCGTTGAGCGGGTTGGTGCCCAGCGCCGACTCGATGAGGTCGCTGCTGCCGTCTCCGTCCGAGTCCGCGCTGGTGGGCGACGTGCCGATGCCGGTCTCAAACGCGTCCGACAGCCCGTCGTTGTCGCTGTCGGTGTCCAGCGCGTCGATCAAGAGGTCCCCGTCGGTGTCCACATTGCCCTCGACCGCGTCAGGGATGCCGTCGCCGTCGGCGTCGAGGTCCGCATAGTTGGGCACGCCGTCGTCGTCCTGATCGCCGCTGCCCTCCACCGCGTCGGGGATCGTGTCGTTGTCGCTGTCCAGATCGAGGTAGTCCGAGTCCCCGTCGAGATCGCTGTCGGTCACTCCCTCGACCTTGTCGGTGATGCCGTCACCGTCACTGTCGCCGTCCTGGAAGTTGGGGATGCCGTCGCCGTCGGGGTCGCCGTCGCCCTCGAGGCTGTCGGGGATGTTGTCGCCGTCCGCGTCCTCGTCCAGGTAGTCGGGCACCCCGTCGTCGTCCGTGTCGATCGGCGGGGTGTTCATGTTCCCATCGCCCGCCTCGGCCGCATCAGCGATTCCGTCGTTGTCGCTGTCCAGGTCCCGGAAGTCGGCGGTGCCGTCGCCGTCCGTGTCCACCGGTGGGGTGTCGGGGTTGTCGTCGCCGGCCTCATCGAAGTCCTTGATGGTGTCGGCGTCGGTGTCCTCGTCCTGGGCGTCCAGATCACCGTCACCGTCGGTGTCGATGTTGTCGTCGTAGCCCTCGTCGTCGTTGACGATCGAGTCACCGTCGAGATCGTTGGGGCCCGCGGTCACGTCATCGTCGTCGCCAACCGCCGAGTCGTCATCGTCGTCGTCGTCCCCTCCGCCACCGGGGCGGCTCAGGACATTGCACGCTGGCAACGCCAGCAGCAGAGCGAGGACAAACCAGAGAGAACGTAAGCGGGACATGGGCATGGGGCACTCCGCGCTGGAGCGCGACTCCAGCCAGCGCATCCTGCCAGAAGCCATGGCCTCGAGATGGACGGAGTCGTGGTGTTGAGCAGTTGTGACGAGCCGTGACAGCCCGCAGCCGCCTCACCGCCGCGCGGGGTCTTGCCGATAGAAACCCGCGAGCTGCTCGTACAGCGCACGGTGCCGCGCCTCGAGGTGCCGGGGCCGCTCGAAGAAGAACTCGGTCGCCACGGCGAAGAACTCGGCGGCGTTGGTCGCCCCGTACGGGTCGAGCAGTGTCTTCTTGCCCGCGTCCAGGTCGTCGATGAGCTGCCGGTAGTCCTCGCCGAGCACCTGCGCCCACTGCCGATACATCGCCCGCTCGGGCAGCAGCGGCAACCCCGCGGAGCCGGTCTCCTCGGAATCCAGCTGATGGGCGAACTCGTGAAACACCACGTTGTGTCCGTCCGAGACGTTCACTGCGCCGCGCAACACTGCGTCCCAGGCCAACACCAGCGTGCCCAGCCCCCACGACTCCCCGATGCGGCGCTGCTCGCCCGCGACCACAGTGCCGTCACCGAGACGGTCCTTCACGTCGCTCACCCACGAGCTCGGGTAGACCACGACGCTCTTGAGGCGGGGGTACACCGCGGTGGTCTCGTGGCCGATCAGGAGCACGCACGCCTGGGCCGCGATGGTGACGCGCACCTCGTCGTCGATCTCCAGGCCGCCGGCTCCCTCGAACGACTTCTCCCCCAGAAAGATCTGCACGAGGTCATGCAGCGCCTCTCTCTCCGGCTCGTTGAGCAGGGCCGCATAGGGCACGTTCTCCGCGATCGCCTCCTCCCAGTGCCGGGGAAAGGGCTGGGCGGCGAGACGCTCCTGACGCCGGCGGCGAAAGCCGAAGAGATCCAAGGGCCTACCCGCCGTTCGGGGGCTCGTCGGGGTCCAGCTTGATGCTCAGCGAGTTGATGCAGTACCGCAGCCCGGTCGGTCCCGGACCGTCCTCGAACACGTGCCCCAGATGCCCGCCGCAGGCCCGACACACCGTCTCGACGCGAGTCATGCCGAAGCTGACGTCTCGGTGCTCCTCGATGACTTCTTCGTCCACCGGCGCGGTGAACGACGGCCAGCCGCAGCCCGAGTCGAACTTGCTGTCCGAGCGGAACAGCACTTCGCCACACCCCGCGCAGCGATAGGTCCCCGGGGTCTTGGTCTCCCAGTACTCGCCGGTGAAAGCGCGCTCGGTCCCCTTGTTGCGCAACACGTGAAACGCGTCGGGTTCAAGGCGGGCTCGCCACTGCTCATCGGTCATCGTGCGGGGATCTGCGGGGAGGGTGTCGTCGGCCATGAGTTCTCCAGGGGTGCTGGCTTGCAATCCGACCAGCGTAGCCGCCAGCCCGGCAACCCGAGTCGCCCGTCGCTACGTTCTGGACATGAGCCGCATCGCCATCCTCAAGACCGGAAGCACCCGCCTGACCGACACCGTGCGCCGCCGCGGCGGTGACTACGAGACCTGGTTCGCCGAGGTGCTGCAGGGCGCGGGCGCCGACACGGTCGTGATCGACGCCGTGCGGGGCGCGCTGCCGAGCACGCGGGACTGGGACGGCATCGTCATCACGGGCAGCCCGGCGTCCGTGCACGACCTCGAGCCGTGGAGCGAGCGGGCCTCTGCCTGGATCGCCGCCGAGGTCGCTGACAACGTGCCGGTGCTGGGCGTCTGCTACGGGCATCAGCTGCTCGCGCACGCACTCGGCGGAGAGACCGGACCCGCGGCCGTGCACGAAGTCGGCATGTTTCCCGTCCAGATCACCTCCGACGACCGCTTGTTCGCCGACCTCCCCAGTCGCTTGCCGACCTACCTCATTCACTACAACGAGGTGACGACGCTCCCGCCAGGGGCCAGCGTGCTCGCCCACTCGGAGCGCTGCCCCATTCAGGCCTTCGCGTTCGGCGATCACGTGCGCGCAGTGCAGTGGCACCCGGAGTTCGACGCTGGTGGGGTGCGCGAGGCCATCAGCCAAGACGCGGACACGCTGCGAGCCCGCGGCGAGGACGCCGGCTACCTCGCCGAACAAGTCCGCGAGGTGCCCTACGGCACCGTGCTGCTCGAGAACTTCGTGCACAAGTTCGTGGAGAGCCGCACCGTCACCGCCGCCTGATCCCGCTCACGTCTCCTGCAGCCGCGGCATCAGCTCCACGAAGTTGCAGGGCCGGAAGCGCGAGTCGAGCTGGCTGACGAGGATGTCGTCCCAGGCGTCCTTGCAGGCCCCGGTGCTCCCGGGCAGCGCGAACAGGTAGGTGCCCTGGGCGACGCCACCGGTGGCGCGGCTCTGGATGGTGGACGTGCCGATCTTGGCGTAGCTCAGCCAGCGAAACAGCTCGCCGAACCCTGGGATCTCTTTGTCGTAGACGGCGTGAAAAGCTTCGGGCGTCGTGTCGCGGCCGGTCACGCCGGTGCCGCCGGTGCTGAGCACCACGTCCACCTGGGCATCGCCGATCCACGTGCGCAGCTGGGCCTCGATGACCGCGACGTCATCCTTGATGATGGCCCGGTCCGCGAGTACGTGGCCGGCGCCGGTGAGCCGCGCCACCAGGGTGTCGCCAGAGCGGTCATCCGCCAGGGTGCGAGTGTCCGAGACGGTCAGGACGGCGATACGGACGGGGAGGAACTCCCGAGACTCGTCGATGGGCATGAACTCTCCGAGACGCTGCGCGTGCGCGCGCGTCAGGCCTGGGCGGTGGGCGGTTTCGGCGGGGTGCTGTCTGGCTCTTCATCCAGAGCAGCCTCGTCGAGCTTGCGCAATGCCGCTTGCAGGTCCTCGTGGGCCGCGTCGCGCTGGGACTCGAGATCAGCCAGCGTCGCGGACGCGCTGTCCAGCGCGGCTTGCAGCCCTTCGCGCTGCTCCACCACGGCCTGCAGCTCGCGGCTCTTCTTGTCCGCGTCGGCAGAGAGCGAGCGCACGGCGTAGTCCTTCTGCTCGACCTGCACCGTCAACTCACCCACCCGGAGCTGCAGCCCGTCGCGCTCGGCTTGCATCGCAGCGAGCTTGCCGCCCACCGACTCCAGCTCGCGCTTCTTCTTGGCGGCCTCGGACCGCAGCGACTGCCGCTCGAAGTCGAGCTCCTCGATCTGCGCCGCGAGGCTGCCCCGCTCGGCGGCGACCTCTTCGGTGCGCACGACGGCGGCGTTGAGCGCGCGCTGGGCGTCGGACTCGGCTCGGTGCAGCAGCCCCAGGAAACGAGACTCCAACTGCACTCGGAGCCGCTCCCCCTCGGACAGCGCCGCGTCCCGGACCTCGAGCTCACGGACCAGCAACGCGTCAGCGGCTTCCTGGGCTGCCCGCAGTGCTTCGTCCCGGTTTGCGATCTCGCGGGCATGGAACGCCTGCAAGCTGACGCGGGCCCGGCTCGCGTCGGCAGCCGCCTCGCTCATCGCGCGAGCGTGGCCATCCCGAACCAGCGAAAGCTCCTGCGCGGCCTCAGCCTTCACCTGGTCAAGCTGCCGCGCGGCCTCAGCCTTCACGTGCGTCAGCTGCCGCGCGGCCTCAGCCTTCACGTGCGTCAGCTGGCCCGCGGCCTCCGCCTTCACGTGCGTCAGCTGGCCGGTCAGATCACGGGCCGCGTCCCCCTTCACCTGCTCCAGTTGGTCTGCCGCCTCCACCTTCGCCTGGCCAAGCTGGTCGGCCGCCTCGGCCTTCACCTGACCGAGAAGCCGCGCGGCCTCGGCCTTCACCTGGCCAAGCTGCCGCGCGGCCTCAGCCTTGGCCTGCGTCAGCTGGCCCGCGGCCTCAGCCTTCACCTGCGTCAGCTGGCCGGTCAGATCACGGGCCGCGTCCGCCTTCACCTGCTCCAGCTGGTCTGCCGCCTCCGTCTTCACCTGGACCAGCTGGTCGGCGGCCTCGGCCTTCACCTGACCGAGAAGCCGCGCGGCCTCGGCCTTCACCTGGCCAAGCTGCCGCGCGGCCTCAGCCTTGGCCTGCGTCAGTCGGCCCGCGGCCTCAGCCTTCACCTGCGTCAGCTGGCCGGTCAGATCACGGGCCGCGTCCCCCTTCACCTGCTCCAGCTGGTCTGCCGCCTCGGTCTTCACCTGAACCAGCTGGTCGGCCGCCTCGGCCTTCACCTGGCCGAGATGCCGCGCAGCCTCGGCCTTGGACCGGATCAGCTCAGCGTCCTTGCTGCGCAGAGCGACCGCGTGGTCCTCGAGGAGCTGTGCACGCGCCGCGTCGGCCCGCAGCGCCGCGTCTTCCAGATCTCGCTGCGCGCGCGTCTTCTCGGCCGCCAGCTCGTCGGTCTTCTTGCGCAGGTCCACCTGCAGCGCCGCCACCCGGGCGATGAGCCGCGCCCCCTCCACGCGCGCGAGCGCATGGGCGCTATCGGACTCCGCGACCCGCGCCTCAGAGCTGAGCAGCACCTTGCGCGCCGCCGCCTCCGCCCGCTGAATCTGCCGCAGCGCCCCGGTCTCCTGGACCTGCAGTTGCTCGGTCAGCTCCGCCAGCGCTGCACTGCGGGTCTCGATCTCGCGCTTCGCCGAGGCCAGCGCGCTCCGCTCCACCCGCAGCCGGTCCGTCGCTGCGCGCAGGGTCTCGTTCAGGCTCAACACCTCGCCGTCGCGGTCCGCAAACTGCGCCTGAAGGTCCAGGTTCTGCGCACCGAGCTCCGCGACCGCGGCCTTGAGCTTGTCGATCTCGGCCGTCGCCTTGCTCAGCGCGCTGTCGCGCTTCTTCACATCCAGATCGCGCCGGTCCAGCTCCCGCTGCAGCTCCGCCGCCTCGCGCAAGGACAGGTCCTGCTCCTGAGCCAGGTAGCCCACCGTTTCGGTGCGGAAGCGGCTCACCTCTTCCAGCGACAGCGTGAGCCGGTCCACCGTGGAGAGCAGCTGCCGGATCTTGCTGTCCTGGGCTTCCACCTCCAGGGACTTCTTGCCCAGCTCCTCGTGCTGCCGCTCTGTCGAGACCCGCAGGCGCTTTGCGTCCTCGTGCTCCTCCCACAGGTCCGCCTGCGTCCGGGCAAGCGTGGCGAACAGCGTCTCGCCGTGGGACCGCCGCAAGGGCTTCTCCACCGCCTCGATGAGCGCAGCTCCGCTCTTCGTCCACGCGTACTTGTCCCGCGCCAGCGCCTGGGCCGCGGTGGCTGCCTCCGCAATGAGCTTCGGGTTGGTGGACAGCTTGCGCACCAGCCGCTCCAGCGACTTGCGGTCGCCGGGCTCGACGAGCCAACCAGCACCGTACTCCTCGAGGTCTCGAGCGATCACCTGGGTGGGAGCGGTGATGATCGGCAGCCCGGCGCGCAGGTAGTCGATCTGCCGAAAACTGAGGTTGATCTCCCGCTCCGGGTTGGGCGCCATCAGATCAAACGCCACCGATCCGCGCCGGTACTCGTCCCACAGCGTGTCGATGGGCACCATCCCCGCGAACTCGACGCGCTCATGGTCTCGGGGCAGCCCGTCCCGGGGATCGCTGTATTCCTGGGTGTCCGAGCGGATGCCGTACTCCCCGCCGTACAAGCGCACCCGCCCAGTTCCCACCGTGTCGAGCGAGTCCAGCAAGTCGCGCAGCCCGCCGCTCAGATCCGCCCAGGGCCAAAAGACGCCACCGGCGATGAACGTGAGGTCCGGCGGCTTGATGAACGGCGGCGTATCCGGCGGACAGGAGATCGGCACGACCCCGCCTGCGTCCTGGGTGCAGTCCACCCCAGCGAGAGCGAGCAGCGGCAGGTGGAAGTACTTCTGCCGTTCGTTGCTGAACAGGAAGCGGTCCGCGCGCTGCAGCGCGTCGAGGATGCGCACGGCTTCGCGGGTGTCTGCCGCGCCAGTCTGGAACTGCTGTTCGAGCAAGCGCGGCGCGAACAGGTCGAGGATGACCGTCCAGCGCCCCTCTTGGATGTAGCGGGCGTCCTCGATGGACTCGACCAGCACCGCGTCGGGGTTGACCTTGGCGATGGCCGCCTGCAGCTCGTACGGCTCGGTGAACGCCAGCGGATTGCCGGGCGCGCCCAGCGGCCCGCCGACGTGGGCGAGGCCCTCCACCGGCGTCCACCCTGAGCCGGGAGCAGGGCTCCAGTCCGGCGGCATCGAGGGATCCCCGGTGTCGGGCGCCATCCCGATGGCCGCCGGAGCCGGTCCGAGAACTGCATCGAGGGCCGCCGTGGGAGGGGCGCGCCGCCGCGAGCGGTCGCCGGGAGGGGAGACCGGCCCGGTGACCGAGGTCAGCAGCAGCGAGCCGCCGGGCGCCGACCGACGGGCCTTCTGCCTGAGCGTCTCGGGGAGGTCTTCGTGGCGCGTGCAGTACAGGATTTCGTGGCCGGCAGCCCGCAGGGCCTCGCCGTTCGCGAACGCGCGCAGGCCGGAGCCAACGACGGTGCGCCCGGCGATGGGCGGCATCCCATGAAAGACGATCAGGACCTTCAAACGGCCTCCAGGCTTCACCCTCGAAACGCCGCTCATCACGGTCCGTCCCTGGTGATCAGCCTAGCAGGGGTGCCTGTTCGCTCGCCGAGCGGCGTGTGCGGCGCACGCCCAGCGCCAACAACAGCAGCAGCCAGGCCGCCCAGCCCCCTGGCGACGGCGCGCTCTCGCAGCTGCAGCCCGACGACGACGAGTCCCCGGTGAGGCCCGAGACGACGCCCTCGTTGAACTGGATCTGCGCCGGCAAGGCCACCGCGCCGGCGTTGCGCTCAGGCGGGTCAAGCTCGCCCGACCCATCAGGATCGTCGAACACCGCCGACTCGTCAGCGAGCGCCGCGACCAGCACCGCATGCTCCGGCGCCTCGGCGTCCAACACGACGTCCTCGCCGTCCTCCAGTCCCAGCGCCGCAGCGTCGAGCCACCCCGGAGATCCGAGCTCCAGCACCAGCGCCGTGTCCTCATCGACCACCAGCGGCCCGTCGATGGGTTGGAACCCCAGCTCCACCTGGGTGAGCGCGCCGCCCAGCGTGCCCGTGCTCACCCCGTCGTCCCAGGTCGCTGCGAACGCCGCCTCGCCACTGAACCGCACCACGACTCCGCACCACGAGCCCGCCGGCGCCTCCACCAGCAGGGGGCCCGCGACAAAGTCCTGGGTGCCGCCGAGGGTTGCGATCCGGTCGGCGCCCTCACAGCTCGCGAACCCCACCCACGCGACGGGCAGCGCCGCCTCGGTGACGGTGAAGTCCTCCGAGTCCGCCAAGGTCAGGGCCATCACCCCGGGGTTGCCCACGGCGATGCCCTCGTGGGTGTCGGTGGCGGGGTCCGCGCAGCCACCACAGGCGAAGAAGGCGGCCAACGCGAGGTAAACAAGACGCTGCATCACGAGGCCTCCCCGGGCACCAGCGGCGGCTCTGAGAGCGGGAAGAGCGCGAGGTGCGCCTGATACACCTGCTCCCGGTCTCCCTCGGCGCCGTCGCACAGGTCGAGCAGCCGCTCTTGGAAGGCGTCGAACTCGCGCTTCAGGAGCGGCACGAGATCCCGCGGGATGCAGACCGTGACGGCGCATAGGTGACGCTCGTCGCGAGCCGAGCCGGTGATGGACTGGCGCGCGAGATCGAGCATCCCATCGTGATAGTTGCGGGCCGCGAGACCGGCGACCTCGTGAGGGGTGGCCAGGCTGACGTCCCGGGGCTCGACCCGGCCATGCTCGTCGCGCTCCAACATGCCCAGAGAGAAGAGCAGATCGAGCGCGTCCCGCGCCTGGGTCTTGGTGATTCGGGGTCGCAGCGTGCGCGCGACCCAGCTCGGATCGGCCTCGAAGTCATCCCGCCGGGCGAGCTCGTGCAGCGCCGAGTGGTACCAGCGGGAGATCACCTCGAAGCCTTGTCCATCCAGCGCCCGGGCCTCGCGAAACCGCCGCGACGCCGAGATGTGCTGCCACGCCTCATTCTGCTCATCCGCAGTGCTCGCCTGCTCGAGCGCCACGAGGTGCCCAAAGAACCGCGCCTCGTCTGCCGAGAGCCCCAGCGCGCGGCCAAACCCCGCGACGTTCGTCGGTGACAGGTTGCGCTTGCCCTGGGTCACGAGCAGCAACAGCGACGGGTTCTTGTGACCGGCCTTGCGGGCGAACAGCCGATGGCTGAAGCGCTTGTTGCTCGCCTTCTTCGCCTCGAACCAGTCGCTCAGGTAGCGCCGGTAGTCGAGGTAGGCGTGAATGTCGGGGGCTCCGGTCACGGACTATGGATACACCATGTGGGAAACGAGAGCACGCCAATAAGACCTCTACATAAGAACTTCTCGCCGAACCGTATCCACACGAAATACGGAACCTGCGACCATCACAAGCAACACTCTTGGATACATCCAGACTCCCCTCTAGGTTGCCGCCTGGAGGAACCATGTATCGACCCAACCTGTTCGCCCTGACCGCCGTCCTGACCCTCGCCACCCCGTCCGCCGCCCTCGCATGTGGCGGCTTCTTCTGCGACGCCGTGTTCGACCCCGTCGTGCAGACCGCCGAGCGCGTGCTGTTCCGGGTCAACCCCGACGACACCATCACGAGCGTCATCGAGATCCAGTTCGAGGGCGAGCCCACCGACTTCGCGTGGGTCCTGCCGCTGTCCGAAGCCATCGACCCCGAGAGCGTGCGGACCGCGCCCGCCGGCATCTTCGACGCCCTCGACCAGCTCACCGCGCCGCGCTTTGTCACCTTCTCCGCCACCGGCGACTCCCAGGCGTCCGCCGCGGGACTGCACGGCGGCTGCTCGGGCTTTGGCTACGGCGGCATGGGGGTCGAAGGAGACTTCGTGCCGCCGGACACCAGCGGCGTCGAGGTGGTCGGCAACTCGGTGGTCGGCCCGTACGCCATCGAGGTCATCACCGCGGACAACCCCGCCAACCTGCTGACCTGGCTGCAGATCAACGGCTACCAGACGCCAGCGAGCGCCCAGCAGCCCATCGCTGCCTACGTGAGCTCCGGCGGCGCGTTCTTGGGGGTCAAGCTCAACCCCAGCGCATCCTCGGGTCCCATCGACGCTCTCGAGATCACCTTCCCCGGCACCGAGCCGAGCCTGCCGCTGCTCCTGACCGCCGTGGCCGCGGTAGACAACATGGACATCACCGCCTACGTGCTCGCCACCGAGCGCTACTCCCCTGCCAACTACGTCGAGCACGCCTTCGACTGGAACCAGGTGCAGTGGACGGGCGAGGGGCGCACGGACTACGAGTCCCGCCTGCCTGCCGAGGTGGACAGCCGCGGCGGACGCGCGTTTGTCACCGAGTTCGCGGGTGCGACTCAGTGGTTGCCGCTGGTCGATGGCGGCGGCTCCCGACTCTCCGGGACCCCTCCGACCCCCATGCAGGCAGCGTCGTCTCTCCTGCGCACCGGCGACTACATCTCTCGGTTCCGCACGCTCATCAGCGCCAACGAGATGACCGAGGATCCGGTCTGGCTGCCCGCCCCGGAGCAGGCTGATGTGGCCAACGAGCACGCCATCGGCGCCAATGGCGCGGCCACCGCTGGCTTCCCGCTGTGGGCCTTTGGACTGCTCGTCCTTGGCGTCTCGCGGCGGTGGGTGTTTGGGTGCAAGTGACCCTTGCGGGCAGATCAGCGGGTCCAGAACCTTGTGGGAGCGTGATCGCTGGTCAATAGTCCTGTCGGATTTCCGGCTCTTGCCGATGAGGACGACGTGACCGAGAACAATCCCTCCGATTCATCCCCCGAAACCCTCGACCAGCTCCTCACCGGCCTCACCGGCGAGAACCGTTCGTACATCGAGGATCTCTACGCGGACTGGGTCGAATCCCCGGTCACCGTGCACGCCGACTGGCGTGAGGTCTTCGAGCGTCTGGGATCCCCCACGGGGGTGAGCCGTCGCGAGGATGTCATCGGCCCAGAGCCGAATCGACGCAGCATCTTTGGTGGCAAGGAGGCCGCAGCCACCGCCCAGCGCGCTGAGCACACCCGCAAGAACGCCGCCGTGCTCCAGTTGATCAGCAACTACCGGCGCATCGGCCACCTCGCGGCCAACCTCGACCCCCTCGGCCTGCGCAAGAAGCGGGATCTGCCGCAGCTGGGCCTCGCCTATCACGGGCTCACCGACGACGATCTCGAGACGACCTTCCACGTGGGGCGTCTCGCCGGGCCGACCTATCAGACGCTGCGCGAGATCGTGCAGCGCTGCGAGCGCATCTACTGCGGCTCCGTGGGCATCGAGTACGCCTACATTCGGGATGAAGCGCGCCGCCGCTGGCTGGAGCGCCGCGTCGAGGAAGCCGAGAGCAAAGTCGATCTCGACCGCCCGACGGCCCTGCGCGTGCTCGAGAAGATGAGCGCCGCGGACCACCTCGAGACCTTCATCCAGACGAAGTACCTCGGCCAGAAGCGGTTCTCGGTGGAAGGGGGAGAGGCGGTCATCCCGCTGCTCGACCTCATCATCGACACCGCTGCGGACCTGGGGGCCCAGGAGACGGTCATCGGCATGGCCCATCGCGGCCGGCTCAACGTGCTGGCCAACATCCTGGGCAAGAGCACCAAGGACATCTTCCAGGAGTTCGACGACAAGGGCGAGGCGCTGCACGAGTCGAAGTCGGGCGACGTGAAGTACCACCTGGGCTTCAGCTCGGACGTCACGACCGCCAGCGGTCACGACATGCACTTGTCCCTGGCCTTCAACCCGTCGCACCTCGAGTTTGTGGCGCCGGTGGTGGTGGGGCAGGTCCGCGCGAAGCAGGACCACTTCAACGACGTCGAGCGCAAGCGCGCCCTGCCGATCATCATCCACGGGGACTCGGCCATCGCAGGCCAGGGCGTCGCGGTGGAGACGATCAACCTGGGCCGCCTCAAGGGCTACGCAGTGGGCGGCTCCATCCACGTCATCATCAACAACCAGATCGGGTTCACCACGCCGCCCGAGTCGTCGCGAAGCTCCGAGCACTGCACCGACGTGGCGAAGGTCATCCTGCCCCCGGTCCTGCACGTCAACGCCGACGATCTGGGCGCGGTCGCCTTCGCAGCACGCCTCGCCGGCGAGTACCGGCAGACCTTCGGCGAGGACATCTTCATCGATCTCTGGTGCTACCGGAAGTTTGGGCACAACGAGGGCGACGAGCCCATGTTCACCAACCCGGTCATGGTCAAGGCGATCAAGGCGCGCAAGACCCCGCTGCAGAAGTTCGTGGCCGCGGCGGTCTCCCAGGGTGTGCTCACCAAGGACGACCTCGAACAGGTCGGTGGTCGCATTCGCGGAGAGCTCGAAGACGCCCTGACGGCCGCACGCGAGGAGGAGACCACCGCTCTGGCGGGTCTGTGGAAGGGCATGCACCACGGCTTTGACCCCGCTGCCGTCGATCGGGCCACCAGCGTGCCGAGCGAGAAGCTCGTGGCGCTGACCGAGGCCATGGCTGCGTTCCCGCCGTCACTCAAGGCCCACCGCAAGATCGCCAAGGTCTACACCGATCGCCTCAAGATGGCCGCCGGCGAGCTCCCCATCGACTGGGGTATGGGAGAGGGGCTGGCGTTCGCCTCGCTGCTCGCTGAGGGCTACGGCATCCGGCTGTCCGGGCAGGACTCGGGGCGCGGCACATTCGCCCACCGCCACGCCGTCGTGCACGACCAGACCGGCGCCAAAGACTACGAGCCGCTGAACGATCTCGGCGGCAAGCAGGGCGCGTTCGAGGTCATCGACAGCCCGCTCAGCGAGGCCGCGGTGCTCGGCTTTGACTACGGCTACTCGCTCGTGCGGCCGGACTCGCTCGTGATCTGGGAGGCCCAGTTCGGCGACTTCGCCAACGGCGCCCAGGTGATCATCGACCAGTTCGTGTGCAGCTCCGAGGCGAAGTGGGGGCGCAGCTCCGGCCTCGTCATGCTGCTGCCGCACGGCTACGAGGGCATGGGCCCCGAGCACAGCTCAGCGCGGCTCGAGCGCTTCCTCTCGCTGTCTGGCGACGACAACTGGCGGGTGATGAACCTGACCACGCCGGCGCAGATCTTCCACGCGCTGCGCGGCCAGATGCACCGCAACTACCGCAAGCCGCTGGTGGTGATGACGCCGAAGTCCCTGCTCAAGCATCGGCGCGCCGTCTCGACGATGGCCGATCTCAGCGAAGGGGCCTTCCAGACCGTCATCGACGACTCCATCGCGGCCGACAAGGCGGCGGTGCAGCGGGTCGTGATGTGCAGCGGCAAGGTCTACTACGAGCTCGAAGAGGCGCTGGAGGCCTCCGACGAGCAGCGCATCGCGCTGGTGCGCGTGGAGCAGCTCTACCCGGTCCCCGAGGAGCGCCTCAAGGAGGTGATGGCCGGCTACCCCAACGCCAAGGAGCTGGTGTGGTGCCAGGAGGAGCCGCGCAACATGGGCGCGTGGCACCAGATGCTGGAGTGCTTGACCGAGGTCACCGGCCTGCGTCCGCGCTTCATCGGCCGGCGCCGCTCGGCGTCCCCGGCGACGGGGAGCAAGAAGGTACACAAGAAGGAGCAGGCGGCGTTGGTGGAGGCCGCAGCGACCCTCGGCTAGCTTCCCTCCCAGTCCCCATCCCCGACTCCCGATCCCGATTCCCGATCCCGAACACACAGAACGCCCGCAGCCCGGGCCGAGGAACGCGCAATGGCCGTCGATATCGTCATCCCCGAGGTCGGGGAGTCCATCACTGAGGGCACGATCAGCACCTGGTACGTCAAGGTCGGCGACGCGATCGCCGTAGACCAGCCGCTGTTCGAGCTCGAGACCGACAAGATCACGACCGACGTCCCGTCGCCGGTGGGGGGCGTGGTGACCGCGCTGACCGTCGGAGACGGCGAGGACGTGATGATCGGCGCAGTGGTCGGCACCATCGACGAGACCGCAGAGGCGGCCGCCCCGGCCGAGAAGGCTCCCGAGGCGCCAACGAAGGCTGCACCAAAGGAAGCGGCGGCGAAGGCGGCTCCGGCGGCGAGCGGACCCAAGGGCGGCGGCGACATGCCCCTGCCCCCGGCGTCGCGCCGGATGGTGCAGGAGCACGGCGTGGACCCGAGCACGGTCACCGGGACCGGCGTGCGCGGACAGATCCTCAAGTCCGACGTGCAAGCCGCCATCAAGGCGCCGGCGGCCGACTGGAGCAAGGACGCGTCCACCAGCGCATCGCTGGCGGCCGTCAAGCCGTCCCAGACGTCCACCGGCCGGGCCACCCGCCGCGTGCCGATGACGCGGCTGCGTCGCCGGATCGCCCAGCGCCTCAAGGAGGTGCAGAACACCGCGGCCATCCTGACTACCTTCAACGAGGTGGACATGAAGCCGGTGATGGACCTGCGGACCAAATACAAGCAGGCGTTCATCGACAAGCACGGCATCAAGCTCGGCTTCATGAGCTTCTTCGTGAAGGCGACCATCGAGGCCCTCAAGGAGTTCCCCGCGGTCAACGGCATCATCGACGGCGACGACATCGTCTACAACGAGTTCTACGACGTGGGCATCGCGGTCAGCAGCAACCGAGGCCTCGTGGTTCCCGTGCTGCGGGACGCGGACCGTCTGTCGTTCGCCGAGGTCGAGGGCGGCATCAACGCCCTCGCTGGAGCGGCTCGGGACGGCAACCTGACGCTCGACCAGTTGTCCGGCGGCACGTTCACCATCACCAACGGCGGCACCTTCGGCTCGATGCTGAGCACCCCCATCATCAACGCGCCCCAGAGCGCGATCCTGGGCATGCACAACATCGTCAAGCGCCCCTGGGTGGTCGGCGACGCCATCGAGATCCGCCCGATCATGTACGTGGCCCTGAGCTACGACCATCGCATCGTCGACGGCGCCCAGGCCGTGCGGTTCCTGGTGAAGATCAAGCAGGTCCTCGAGGATCCCGCCCGCCTGCTCCTGGAGGTCTGAGTCATGGCCAACGAGTTCGACGTCGTCATCATCGGCACCGGCCCTGGCGGCTACGTGTGTGCCATCCGCTGCGCGCAGCTAGGCCTTAAGACCGCCGTGGTGGAGCAGCAGTCCACCTTCGGCGGCACATGCCTCAACTGGGGCTGCATCCCCAGCAAGGCCCTGCTCGAGAGCAGCGAGCTGTTCCACCGGGCGGAGGTGGAGTTCAGCAAGCACGGCATCGAGGTGTCACCGACCCTGGACCTGGGCACGATGCTCAAGCGCAAAGAGAAGATCGTCGCGTCCAACACCCGCGGCGTGGCCGGACTCTTCAAGAAGAACGAAGTGACGTCGTTCGAGGGCCTCGGCAGTATCACGGCGGCAGGCCAGGTGACCGTGACCCCGGCGGCCGGCGAGCCGACGGTGCTCAGCGCAAAGCACATCGTCATCGCGACCGGATCCGAGGTGGCCAACCTGCCCGGCGTCGAGATCGACGGTGAGCACGTGATCAGCAGCACCGAGGCGCTGTCGCTGACCGCGGTCCCTGCCAGCCTGGCGGTGATCGGCGCGGGCGTCATCGGCATGGAGATGGGCTCGGTGTGGAACCGGCTCGGCAGTGACGTCACGGTGTTCGAGTACATGGAGCGCTTGTTCCCGTTTGCCGACGGCGACATCAGCACGGCGGCCATGAAGGCGTTCCGCAAGCAGAAGTTCACGTTCCACCTCGGCGTGGCCGTGCAGCGCACCGAGCTGGTCGATGGTGGCGTCAAGGTCATCTACAAGGCCCGCGGATCGGAGGACGAGCAGGAGTTCGTCGCCGAGAAGGTGCTCGTGGCGGTGGGGCGTCGTCCGAACACCGACGGGCTCGGCGCCGCCGAAGTCGGTGTCGCGCTCGACAAGCGCGGCCGGGTCGAGATCGACGCGCACTACCGCACGAACGTGGCCGGGATCTACGCGATCGGCGACGTGGTCAAGGGCCCCATGCTCGCCCACAAGGCTGAGGACGAGGGCATCGCGGTGGCGGAGCTGATCGCGGGCAAGCCCGGGCACGTGAACTACGACGCCATCCCCAGCGTGATCTACACCGCGCCGGAGATCGCCTCGGTGGGCAAGACCGAGGAGGAGCTCAAGGAGGCAGGCATCGCCTACAACTCCGGGCAGTTCCCCTTCCTCGCGAACGGCCGGGCGAAGGCGATGGAGGCAAAGGAGGGGTTCGTGAAGATCCTCTCCGACGCGACCACCGACCGAGTCCTGGGCGCGCACATGATCGGGCCCTACGTAGGCGAGCTGATCGCGGAGCTCACGCTGGCCATGGAGTTCGGCGCCACCGCCGAGGACATCGCGCGCACGTGTCACCCGCACCCTACGCTGACCGAGGTCGTGCGGGAGGCCGCGCTGGACGCCAATGGGCGGGTCATCCACTTCTGAGCCCAGGGGGGATCGGCCCATAGGGTCCTAGGGACCTTTTTTCGCCCCCCAGTCACTCATGCCCAGGGCCTCAGCGCCGAAGAAGAGGGTGTGATGACCCTCAACGACAAGCAGTACATCGCCTCCGTGCTCGAGCGCGTGGCGGGGCACGTCGCGCCGGAAGAAGGCCGTCAGTTCGAGCGGCACCCCTTCCCCTCGATCGTCAAGGTCACCCCCTTGGCGTCGCCTGGTGCCCGACTGCACCCGTACTTGACCCGCAGCTGCCCGACGATCGACCTGAGCAAGTCCGGCATGCGACTCCTTTGGATCGGCAGCCAGGTCCCCGAGCGGGTCGTCATCGCCATGGACGGCGCGGACGGCGCCATCGAGATCGAGTGCGCTGTGGCGTGGTCTCGCGAGCTCGGCCCTGCCCGGGTTGAGATGGGCCTGCGCTTCCTCGGACGATACCCCTGCTCCGAAGAGCTCCCCGCCGCAAACGAACAAGGAGATCAAGAGAAATGCTCGACTGGCTGACCAGCAAGCTCGGAAAGGGATCGGCCGCCAACAAGGCCCCGGCCCGTCGTCGCCCCACCACCTCAAGCGCCGCCACCTCCAACCGGCCGGCGGCGACCAGCGCCTTGCCGCGCAAGTACGAGGCGAAGCTCTCGCAGGATGCTCTGCAGCGGAGCCGCGACGTGCTGCTCGGAGCCGTGGGCGAGACGCTGGACAAGGTCCCGATGCTCAGCAAGGCGGCGCGAGCTGCGTTCGACGCGAGCCTCGACGTGGACGTCACCTTCGACCAGCTGCGCGCCATCTTGGAGCAGGACGCGGGCCTCGTGGCGACGCTGCTGCAGCAGGCGAACAGCGTGCGGTACTCCGGGGCGAAGCAGGCCGAGACGGTGATGGACGCGCTGGGACGCGTGGGCCTTGGCGGGCTGCGTGACATGCTGATGGTGGCCTCGTCGCATCGCATCCTCAAGATCCCAGGATTCCCCGACGTGACCGATCGCCTGCAGGCCCGTGGCCCCGCGGTGGGGTACTGCTCGCGGCAGATCGCCGAGTGCCTCGGGATCGACGCCGATGCGGCGTTCACCGCGGGGCTGCTGCACGACATCGGCTGGCCCGCTGCCTACGACACGGCGCGGCGCGTGGTGAAGCACTTGCCCGCGGAGGTCCAGGAGGCCGGCGGTGAGGGTCTGATGTTGGTCGCCGAGTACACCCACCAGAACGTCGGTCAGCGACTGGCCCACACCTGGAACCTGGGGTCACGCACGGTCTCGGCCGTCGGCAACCACCACGATCCTGCGAGCTCCCCGATGCAGGGACGCGAGACCGCCTGGGTCGTGGCCTGCGCCATGGCGCTGGTGGACTCGGTGGGCTGGTACCCCGAGACCCGGGTCCCCGACGTGCTCGCGAGCCCCATCGTGCAAGCCGTCAAGCTCTCTCCGACCCAGGTAGCCCAGCTGACGCGCACGCTTCGCCGGGACCTCGAGCTGAACGCCGCTCCGGAAGCGGTCGCGTAGGCGCTCGTTCCCATCCGGGAAAGCCGGATGGGAACGAGCGTCAGTTCCCAGTTCGGGACTGTCCGAGGCGTCCGAGGTCGAGGAGAACGAGGGACCGCGCGGAGACGCACTTCGGTGCGTCGCACAAGCAGGGCCCGAAGTTTGACGAAGAGATCGGGCGGATCGGGCAGTCCCGGACGGGAACTAGGGTCAGTTCCAGTTGCCGCCGATGACGCCCTGACTCACCGGCGCGCCGAGGCCGACTTCGCCGCCGAATTGGCTGATCCCGTACTGGGACTCCAGCACGGTGATCTCATCCTGGAGACCCCAGTCGCCGTACACGGTGGTGACGTGGCACATCTGGAAGAAGTCGGTCGCCCCGCCTGGGTTCCCCACGCCGCCGAGGATGTTCGCGCCGCCGTAGTTGTGGTTCTGCGTCCACCACAGGTAGCTCACGAGTTCCTGGAGGCGGGTGAAGTCGAACGGTGCCGAGCCGCCGAGGGTGGTGCCGTCAAACGCTTCGCAGCGGGTGTCCCGATAGGCGATCAGCGTGTTGGGCCCCAACTGCACCTCCACCTCGTAGAACCAGGTGGTGGTTGCGTCGTTGCCGGTCATGGTGCCCTGGCTGTACCGCGCCGCGGCGTTGGCCTGACTGTCGGCGAGGGACCCTGAGCAGTCGGTCCCCCATGTGGCGTTCAGGTTGGGATCAGTGAAGTAGCCCGCGGGAACCTTCGGGCCGCTGTACACCGCCTCCAGCACGTCGCTCTCAGTGAACCCCTGAACGCAGAAGGTCTGCTCGGTCGCGTCGTCGTCGTTCGCCGTCGCATCGTCGTCGTTCGCCGTCGCGTCGTCGTCGTTCGCCGTCGCGTCGTCGTCGTCCGCCGTCGCGTCGTCGTCGTTCGCCGTCGCGTCGTCGTCGTCGTCGTCACTGCCGAGCGTGGGCGGGCACCCGCAGAGGAGCAGCGAGGCCAGCAAGATCGCGGAGTGTCGGGACATTGCCGGTCTCATCTGTCTCAATCCCCCCAGGAGTAGGCACAAGGAAACATCATGGCCACACCACATCCGGCGCACGATCTCGGTGTCGAAGTTGGCCTGGAAGGCCAGCGCGGCCGCCTGATCCCGGACGAGAAATGAGCTATTTGACC
>Ga0222662_1000794_pt1 | contig 20513 bp, 20 predicted proteins | sample AntAcemetagen600_FD_179821 | JGI IMG/M metagenome (GOLD analysis project Ga0222662, IMG submission 179821) | Saline water microbial communities from Ace Lake, Antarctica - #600 | ecosystem: Environmental > Aquatic > Non-marine Saline and Alkaline > Saline | place: Antarctica: Ace Lake...
TTTGTAGCGGATGCGGGAACCGCTTTCGACTTATGGTGCCGCAAAGGCCTGACGGTCGAAACGAGTTCCTCGTTCCGCTACCAGATTCGTTTTGTAGCGGATGCGGGAACCGCTTTCGACTTATGGTGCCGCAAAGGCCTGACGGTCGAAACGAGTTCCTCGCTCCGCTACCAAATTCGTTTTGTAGCGGATGCGGGAACCGCTTTCGACTTATGGTGCCGCAAAGGCCTGACGGTCGAAACGAGTTCCTCGCTCCGCTACCAGATTCGTTTTGTAGCGGATGCGGGAACCGCTTTCGACTTATGGTGCCGCAAAGGCCTGACGGTCGAAACGAGTTCCTCGCTCCGCTACAGTTCACCGCACCGTGTTGCGGCGAAAAGTGGCCGGATGATTCGCTGTATTGACAGGAGGCAAGATTCCTAAAGTCTCCCTACGCATACAATGAATAGCTACCTTGATCTACTTCGCACTGTTCTGGAAACCGGCACCTACCGCGACGACCGCACTGGCACAGGCACTTACTCCATCTTCGGGGCGCAAGCGCGTTTTTCGCTCGAGCCGGACTTTCCGCTGCTCACGACGAAGAAGCTCCACCTTCGCTCCATCATCCACGAGCTGCTCTGGTTCATTCAGGGCGACACCAACATCAGCTATCTCAAAGAGAACAAAGTGCGCATCTGGGATGAATGGGCGGACGAAGATGGCAACCTTGGCCGCGTCTATGGAGCACAATGGCGCGACTGGGCAGCACCCGATGGCGAGCATGTCGATCAACTGGCTGAAGTCATTGACTCACTCAAGAACAACCCGGACAGCCGCCGACACATCGTCTGCGCCTGGAACCCGGGCGAGATTAAACACATGGCACTGCCCCCCTGCCACGCGCTCTTCCAATTCTACGTGGCCGACGGCGAGCTCAGTTGCCAACTCTATCAGCGCAGTGCCGACATCTTCCTGGGCGTGCCTTTCAACATCGCGTCCTACGCCCTGCTCACGATGATGGTCGCTCAAGTCTGCGGGTTGAAAGCGAAAGAGTTTGTCCATACCTTCGGCGACTTACATCTCTATTCGAATCACGTCGATCAGGCGAAAGAACAGCTCTCCCGTGAGCCGCGCACCTTGCCGCAAATGAAAATGAATCCCGAGGTAAAGGAGATCAACGACTTCACGTTTGAAGACTTCGAACTTGTGAATTATGATCCACATCCTGCGATCAAAGCACCGATCGCGGTTTAAACTTTCAACTTAATCCGACTCCTAATCGTAATCTTAATCACAAAGATTTGATACGAGAAGATTACGATTACGACTTTTCATGAATACCTTCAAAGCCATCGCCGCCATGTCGGAGAACCGAGTGATTGGAAACTCGGGCGACATCCCTTGGCATCTGCCCGAAGATTTTAAGTGGTTCAAAAAAACCACGATGGGCGACATCCTTGTGATGGGGCGCAAGACCTATGAGTCGATCGGTCGGCCACTGCCAGGACGGGACACCTACGTGCTCAGCCGCACACCGCGCGAAATCGTAGGCGTGCATAGTTTCACTAATCTTGAAGCACTGGACCATCTCGAGACGGAGAAGACCATTTGGATCGCTGGAGGCGGCGAGGTCTATAAGCAGATGCTGAGTAAATGCAGCGAGCTCTATTTAACTCGTGTGCACCGCACTGTGGCAGGCGATGCCTTCTTCCCTGACTTCGAAAGCGACTTCACCTTGGATACAGTCGTGGAGCATAATGATGATTTCACTATCGAGCGTTGGCTCAGGAACTAAAATGTAGCGTGCGAGTTTGTCTGGGAATAACCACAAGTGCGGGGACTTGAGGATGGAATTGTAGCGGACGAGGGAACCGCTCCCCCCCCCTACGCTCTGCGAGCTCCGAGGACAGGCGAGTTGCGGTTCGACTGGGGTCAACCCATCGTCTTTGGCGGGACTTTTCCTTTGAGCTGTGGTGTGGATGACCCGCGCGATTTCCTGCTCAACAGCCGCGACTTCGCCCACGGATGGATCGGCCACTGGCCGGATGAATCCCCCGCGAAACTGACCGCGTTGAAAACGAGCGGAAAGGCCCCGATCCACAACTTGATTTGGCTTTCATGGGTAGACCTTTCCAGGGAGATCGACCCGCAAATGACCGGCAAAGAATCACGATGAAACACGGCCTGGACCTCTCGCCATCCGATTGACCCGACACATCAGTAGTGCGCAGATCTTATTTAACAGTTAGAATGCTGATTAGAGCATTGAGCCCAGAGGAAGCTGGCGACTTTGCTCAGCCCTATGGATTGAGTGCGGGATGGACTAAGAAAATCAAAGAGGCCTTGTTCCAACTGGTGGCAGTGCAATAAGGCAAACTGTTGCGAACTTGACATCAATTTGATGGAGATGTAAATTTAAACCATGATCAAAACACAAATTCAGATGCCCGAGGATCTTTACAACGATCTGAAACGGCTCGCCCATCGCAAGGAGTGGTCTCTAGCTGAAACCCTCCGGCGCGGGGGCGAGCAAATCCTCGAACTCTATCCTCTGGACTTTGAGAAGAAAAACGAGTGGCAGCCCCCCACGTCCCGCCACCTGGGATGGAAAGGACTCGATACCGAAGAAATACACGGTTTGGTGCTCGACGAGATGGAGGCTCGGCTCCCCTAAGATGCGCTCGATCGATGCCAATTTACTCTTCTACGCGTTTAATGCAGACGCGCCTCAGCATGCGGCCTCAGCCGATTTCATCGACACTCAAAGCCAACGGGAAGACGTTCTGCTCAGTGAATTCATCCTCACCGAGTTTTATGTATTATTAAGGAACCCCGCCCTCCTCACGAAACCGCTCACGTCCGCTGACGCGGTCGAAGTCATCCAAACCTATCGACGTCACCCCCTCTGGCAGATCGCTGGCATCCCCAACAAGAGCCGTGAACTGCATGATAGTCTTTGGGAGGCGGCGGCTCAAAGCCAATTTGCCAGACGCCGGATCTACGACGCCCGCACAGCCCTCTCCCTCATCTCACTCGGGATCGAAGAATTCGCCACCGCCAACACCAAAGACTTTCAAGATTTTGGCTTCAAAAGGGTCTGGAACCCGCTTATTGATTGAACCTACATTCAGAAGTTAGAGAACAGAGGTCAGCCACTGAGAATCAGGCACTTAGAGCGATATCGAACCTCGCCACTTTGGCGAAGCTTGAAATCCCATAACTCCTTGACAATCAAATCTACCTTCTGGCACCTGTGGTTCTTCGCTATTTTTAATGGTACAGTCACAAACTGGAAAACCTCAATTCCCCCGCGATAAAGTAGTGCATTGTAATCGGACTCACACGCATTACCGCTGCCTGCCCTGCGAAGCACGGAGAGCGAAGCACGGGGCTGCGGTTGAATGCTACGTTTGGTGAGCCTATACTGGCGTAAAGCACGACGATAGTGACCACGAGTGCCTCCCCGTCCTACGAATACGCGTCAACTGCTTACCCGATGAAACGGGCGCCTCTGCTCGGGTTAAAACTCAGAGCACTGATCTTTTCTATCCACTAAAAATAGCGAAGAACCGCATCTGTCTTCTGACTACTCTTTCTAGGTTGAATCACCCTAACAGCTCTTCGGCATGAGCGCGGGCAGAGGCTGACTTGCGATCGCCGAGCATGCGTGCGAGTTCTTCGAGGCGAGCTTCGCGACTAGTTCCTAACGGTTCGATATCTACATTCGTGGAGTCTTCGTCCTGTGACTTCGTAACGACATAATGGTTGTGCGCTAACGAGGCCACTTGGGGGAGGTGAGTGACGCAGAGCACTTGGTGCTTTTTGGCTAGACGAGCGAGCTCGGCACCGACGGCGCGGCCGACTTCGCCGCCGACGTTGGCATCGACTTCGTCGAAGACGAGAAGCGGTGTGGCGTCGGCCTCGGCGAGCACGGTTTTAAGTGCGAGCATGACACGGGCAGTCTCACCGCTGGAAGCGATTTTGTTGAGCGGCAGGAGGTCTTGCCCTGCGTTGGGGGCAAAGAGAAATTGGCAATGACTATCACCGTGCTCGTGGAGCTTGGCGTCCGCGAGCAGTTGAATCTCAAGCCGTGCTTTTTTGAAGCCGAGGGCTTGCAGTAAATCGGCGGCTTTTTGCGCGAGCGCCTTGGCCGCTTTCTTGCGGGCGCTCGTTAATTTGGCGGCTTGTTTCTGAAGTTTCGCTTCCAGTCCGGCGGCGGCATTGCGCTTTTTGGATAAGATGCCGTCAAGGTCGCCTTGGATCGCGACTTTTTGAGCGAGCTCTTCGCGCTTCGTAATGACGGCTTCGACGCTGCTGCCGTATTTACGGCGCAGTTCTTGCCAGAGATTCATGCGCTCGGTGGCGACTTCGATGGCTTCGGGGTCGAAGTCAAAATCCGTCGAGAGGAGCCCAACTTCTTCGCCCAGATCTTGTAGCTCGATTTGTAGGCTGCGGGCGCGTTCGAGTAATGGTTGAGAGCCTTCGTCGAGTTCGGCCAACTCTTCGAGTCGAAGCAGGACGCTGCCGAGTTGATCGTTGACACTTTGCTCACCGATCAGGCCTTCGGAGCAGGCAGAGGCGAGGCCGACCAACTCTTGCGCGCTGGACATGCGGGTGTAGTCACGCTCCAGCTCTTCAATGGACTCTTCGCTGACATCGACGGCGTCGATTTTTTTGATTTGTTTACGAACGAATTCGAGTTCGTCGGCATCGAGGCGCTCGCCGGTTTCGAGGGACTCGATCTCGCGTAGGGCGCTGCGCCATTCGGCGAAGTCGTGAGCAAATGCGCCGAGCGCCTTGGTGTTGCCCGCATAAGTATCGAGCATCTCGAGTTGCCGTTTTTCTTGAAAGAGTTTTTGCGGTTCACCAGGGCCATGAAAATCGATCCATGCTTCGCCGAGCGCTTGTAGCTGGGCGAGCGTAGCCATACTGCCATTGACTTGGATACGGGGAATCTTGCTGCGATGAATACTGCGTTGGAGGAGGAGGACGCCGTCTTCGCAGGCGGGCAAGCCTGCGGCCACCAGCAGGCAGTCGATCAGCGCGGCATCGGCGAAATGGAGCGCGGCTTCGACTTCGAGCAAGTCTTGGTCTTGGCGAATCATGGCCTTGTCGGTGCGCGCACCTGAGAGTAAGCCTAAAGCACCGAGGAGCACGCTCTTTCCGGCGCCCGTCTCCCCCGTCACAGCGGTAAAGCCTGATTCGAACTCCAGAGTCACCTCTTCGAGCAGTGCAAGATTTTTAATGCGGATGTATTGAAGCATTAGATACGGATTTTAGACGACTGAAGTAGCTATCTGGATGAGCAGCGTCAGTGGAAAAAGACTGACCAAAAATGTGACGATCAGACAGAGGAAAGTTTTCAATACGGACAAGCGCAAGGCTGTGGCTAGCGAAAGAAGTAGAATGACGTAGCCGTAAAAAAAACCGAGAAAGAAGAGCCAATAGTAACTGGCGAGTGCTGTAGGGTCCGTATCACCGCCGAGGACGAAGACAAGCGCCAGAAAGAGCAACAGCCAAGGCGACAGCCCAAGGCCTAGCGCTACTCGGACTTCGCGCGTAGTGGCTTGCCCACCGAACCAGCGACCGAAATTGCGTAGCAACCAGGCGAAGAGATAGAGGCCGACGAAACCGGCCAAAGAGCCGACTATATAATAGGCGAATCCGGCATCAGCATTGGTGATGTAAAAGCGCACCGCCTGAACCAAACCGAAAAACATTGCGACCACGAGAGCGAGGCGGTGCCCGCCGCCGGACTTAATTAGGCCTTGCATCGTTTGCCCCGGCTTATACCAGAGCGTGAGCACATAGGGTGGATTGGTTTGTTCAGTCATGGGTCAGCCAAGTATGGAAGACCGAAGAAACGAATCAGGCAAGTCTCTGTGTGGACTATCGTGCTATGCTTACCGTTTCTCAAATCAGTAAAGGCTTCGGCCAAAAGACTCTCTTCACCGACATCTCGCTCCGGCTCCTCCGTGGCGAGCGCATCGGCCTAGTCGGGCCTAATGGCGCGGGGAAAACGACGCTATTCTCTATTATAATGGGCGATATGGAGTCCGACAGTGGCGAGATCGAGCTAGAACGCGGCACGCGGATCGGCTTTCTGCCGCAAGAGAGCGCCCCGGCGGGCGACGAAACGGTGGCCGAGCTGGCGGCTTCGGTCAGCCCGGAGTTTACACGAATCTACAAGACGCTGCGCGAGCACCCCGACCCGGACGCACCCGAGCGACTAGAGGCAGTCGAGCGCTTCGTCGAGCTCGACGGCTACAGCCTCGAAGCGAAGGCCAAGCGCATACTCGCGGGCTTGGCCTTCCGCCATGAAGACTACGATATGCCAGCCAAGACCTTAAGCGGCGGTTGGATTATGCGGGCACACCTTGCCCGGCTCCTCGTGATGGAGCCAGATCTGCTCATGCTGGATGAGCCGACCAATCACCTCGACCTTGAAACGCTGAGCTGGTTTCAGAATCAGCTCAAGCGCTACTCTGGCGCGATCCTGACGATCTCGCACGACCGCGAGTTTCTCAATGCGATCTGCGACGGCATCGTGGAGATCGCCCACGGCAAGCTGCACCGCTACGTCGGCAATTACGAAAAATATCTGAAGGAAAAAGCCGAACGCGAAGCCCAACACCTCGCCGCTTATAATAACCAGCAGCGGGAGATCGCCCACCTTGAGGACTTCGTGCGTCGCTTCCGAGCGAAAGCGAGTAAGGCCACCCAAGCGCAAGCACGTCTCAAGCAACTGGAGAAGATGGAGCGCATCGCCGCGCCCGAGAGCGCGGCCGATACGATTCACTTCAAGTTCCCCCAGCCCCAACGCAGCGGCCAGCGCATCGCCAAAATGGCAAATGTGAAACAGGCCTACGGCGAACATGTGGTTTACGAAGACCTCAGCCTAGAAGTGGAAAAAGGCCAGCGGATCGTGCTAGTCGGCCCCAACGGCTCAGGCAAGTCGACCCTACTCAAGATTTTAGCGGAGCTAGTTCCAATCGAAGCTGGCAGCCGCGAACTCGGACACAATGTGAGTGTAGGTTACTTTTCGCAGCAGCGCGTCGAAGTGCTCGACATGGAGAGGAGTGTGCTCGATGAGGCGATGGATCGAACCTCCGGCACGGGCGCGCAGAGTGTACGCAGCATTTTGGGAGCCTTCCTTTTTCGCGGCGACGATGTCTTTAAGAAAGTCAAAGTGCTGAGCGGGGGAGAAAAAAGCCGGCTCGCTCTGGTCAAGCTGCTCCTGGCTCCGCCAAACTTCCTCCTACTGGACGAACCGACGACCCACCTAGACATGCCGAGTATCGATGCGCTCATCGGGGCGCTCAAAGACTACACCGGCACCTTGATCTTTGTGAGCCACGACGTGCACTTTATCCGCGCGATCGCCGAAAGCACGATCCAGATTCAAGCAGGTAAGGTCACGCACTACGCGGGCGATTACGATTACTACCTGCGCAAATCAGGCGCGGACTCCGAGCAAAGCGGCCTGATCGCAGGGCTGAAGAACGCGCGCCCCGACGGCGCGCCCGCCACGGTAGGCAGCCATCAGGTGGTCAGCGCGAAGGAGCGCCGGCGCATCGCCGCCGAAGCACGAAAGGCAGCCAGTAAAGGGCGCAAGCAAGCTGAAAGCCGCGTGGCCAAAGCGGAAGCCGACATCATGAAGCTCGAACAGGAGCAAGCCGCAGTCTCCAAAAAGTTGGCAGACCCGACTGCGTATTCTGATCCCGGAGCAGCCAAAGATCTCAACGTCAAAGCTGCGCGAATTGCCAAATACCTTGTAGAAAAAAATTACGAATGGGAACTGGCCGCCGAGGAACTTAGTAAAATCAATTAGGGGCACCTCTGCAAACCTCCACGAGCCTCCGATCAATTCATTTTTGGTAGGAGAGGGTTGATCCCTCGACCTCCGAGCCTGCGTATCTACACGGGTCGAGGGGTGAACCCTCTCCTACATTTCTTCACAATCTTGAACTCATTCAATCAATTATAGGTTTCCAGAGGTGCCCTTAGGTCGGAATTTACAGGAACGTCCTGTTTGCGCTTTACAAGAGGGCTGTAAAAGCGAACTTTACAGGTTTTCGGTCACCTACACTCCCCCCCCGTCCATTTGTGATGTTGTTTCGATCTACTTTTAAAAGTTTCCTTTCCGCTATCCTCATTCTCAGCTCCGTACATTTTGCGAACGCGCAAGATGATGCGAGCCAGCTCGGCTTTACCTCATTACAAGGACAAGCCAATGCGCTGGTCGAAGAAGGCAAGCTGGTCGAGGCGATGCCTCTGCTCAAAGAGTTGGTCAAACGCGTCGAAGCCTCAGAGAATTCGGAAATCAAGCTCGACTTCCCTGTCTTCCTGATTGGCACCGGCTATATCCAACAATACGTCGCTTCTGGCCAAAAAAACGAGCTAAGTGACGCTCTCACGTGGTATGAGAAGCTGGAGAAAGAATTCCCCAACTCACCAAAGATTAAAGATATGCTATTGAAGCGTATTGATGTCTTCCGCGTGCTTGACCGCAATGACGATGCCATCGCTCTAATGCAAAAGATCCTGTCTGGCGGCTACAGCAACGTACGCCTGAACTTCTCTGAGCAAATTAAGATGCTCAAGGATCTGACTCAAATCTACTACAGCACTGGCCAGCTCGAAGCGGGCCTTCCTTATTTCGGGCAACTACTCGAAGTCGCCCGAGACCCTGAAGATCAGGCACTGGCCGCAGCCGCTAGCTTCGAAGCACTCTTTCAGGCTAAACGTATCGACGACGCGCTACGCCTGCTACCCATGATGGCTAGGGAATCGTCGGTGCGCTACCGTCCCCGCCTCAACGTCGCCCTGCTCAAAGCAAGTGACACACTGGTCGATGAGGGGCGAGTCAACGATGCCGCCCTCACCTTAAACTTGATCAAGACGACTGATATCATGATCGAGTGGCATGAGGGACAAGTCGCCAGCAAGACCGCGCAGATGGAACAACGCATCGCCCTAGGCAATGCTGCCGACGAATTTATTGAACGCCTCCAGCAAGAAATCACAACCCTCGAAGCCAACCTCGTGTTTCTGCGAGAGCTGCCGACGCTTCGTAATGAGCTCCTAGTCCGTCGCGCTCGCAACTACACGAAGACCGCCCGACGCTACGAGGCCTTCTGGATGTTTAACGACTTGATGGTGGAAAACCCAAATGATGATCAAGCCGAGTTCTACCACTTCGCCACTTTCTCAAACGCACTTCAAATCGGCAAGGCAGAGACTGCGATTGAAGTCGGTCGGGTGTATCGCAGCAAATTCCCGAACGGTGACTACTACTCCGACGTGAGTGGCGCCCTTGCCGGCGAGCTAAGAAAAGCCGGTAAGGACGATGAGTTCTTGGCGCTAGCAGTCGATTTCCTCGGCCGCCGCCCGCTCGACGCGGTCTCCCGCAGCCTTTTCGCCCAATGGGCGAGCTACTTGATCGAGCAGCAGCGCTACGCCGAGCTGATTACCCAGGCGGCTCAATGGTATAACGCCCACCGCAATTCAATCTACGAAGATGGTATTTTTTACTGGGGTGGCCTCGCAGAACTACAAATGAGCCAGTTCGAAGACGCAGTGGGCAGCTTCTCACGCTTAGTCGAGCAATACCCGAGCAGTGTTTACGCCGAAGACGGCCTCCTACGCAAAGGAGCCGCCCTCTTCTACGCACAACGTTTCGACGATGCCCGCGAGACACTCTACAGTTACGTAGAGAAATATCCGACCGGCAATGGTCTCGATCAGGCTTACTTTTTCCTCGGAGAAGTCGAATATCTGGCAAGCAATCTAGAGCTTGCGCTGGATCACTTCCGCAAGGCCGACGAAATCACCACTCTCCAAGACGTGCACAATGGTGCCGCATTCCGCATCGGTGTAGTGCTTGAGGCGCTTGCCCGCTACGAAGAAATGGCCGAGCACTTTGAGGCTTATATCAAACGATTCGGAGAAGACGGCGATTTGACCCGTGCAGTGCTCCAGCTAGGTCTCGCCTTCGAGTATCTGATGCGCCCTGTCGACATGCTCTCTCTCTACCGAGAAAATATCGAAATTTACGCCACAGACCCAAATAACGACGGAGTCGACGCTCTGATTGAAGGGTATGCGGAAAAGTATACCAAGAACCAGACTGTATTAACCCGCACAGTCGCCTTCTTTGATCGCCTTGAAAGCGATCGCGAATTTCGGGAGAAAATTGTGACGGATCGCGGCTTCCTCTTCGAGCACTTCTACGTCAACCCTGACATCGACCAGGCTCTCTATAATAAGCTTCGCCGAGACCCTGATTTCACCGATGCACTGGTCGAAGATTTGTCGCCGATTCAGGACTTCATCACCCCATACCGCAGCCAGTTGGAGAAATACCCCAGTGAAACTCCTGAGGATTACTTCAAAGACCAGCTGGCTAAAGCGCTTGCAGCCAAGGACGTCATCGCTGAAACTCGCATGTTAATGGGGCTCTACCGCCTAGACGTCGAACTCGACCCCAGCCAGCGTTTCGACTCTGCACTGATCCAAAGACTGACACCACGCGCGATCCTCTATGTCGCCGACTACGAACGCAACAAGCGCCTGCCACTAGCCGAAGAAGCTTGGAATCAGCTCCTGATCAACTATCCGACCGATGATGCCACTATTGTCGCCTTCATGCGCCTAGCGGATGTCACTGCCGAAAAGGACGATCTCTCAGGTGCGCTCAACTACCTAGAGCAAATCGTCACACAATTCCCTGGCTCGCCCAAGATCCCCGCAGTCATGCTGCGGCAGGGAGAGCTACTCAGCGAAATGAGTCGCGGCCAAGAAGCCCGCGAAAAGTATCAATACATCCTCCGTGTCCCTGAGTGGCGTGGTGTGTTACATGCTCAAGCACTCTTCCAGATCGGTGAATCCTATATGGCAGAAAGTGCCTACGCTGAAGCTCATGGCTTCTTCGAACGCACCTTCCTCGGCTACCCTCACCTCGCCGAATGGAGCGCCCGCGCCTACTTAGCCGACGCAGCCGCGCTGGTCGGAATGGGCGAAAAGCAAGACGCGATTAATACTCTCAACGAAGCGATCAAAGAGCTTTCCGCAAATGCTCCCGAAGACATTCTAAAGTCGATCAAAGCCAAACTGAAGGAGCTTCAAGTATGAACTTCGCCCCTTCCCGACTCCGACGCACTATGATGAAGCGCATGACCCCCCTACTGCTCGCCGCAGCATTGGCGCAAGTCGCAGCCACGGCACAAGAGACCAATCCCTACTGGATTGATTACGGCAACGAGCCTGTATTGATTCAGCAAAACAATAACGGTGCCGTTCAAACGCTGAAGTTTGTAAACTTCCAAGACGGCATGTTAGTCGCCGAGCTCGAAGGCGGCGTTGGCGAGATATCGCTACCTGTCAGCGAGTCGATGGTGCAGACCCTGCGGCTGGACAACTCAAAGATGCCCGAGATCAGACGGATGGTCGCCAGCGACAACTATACTGGTGCACTGACACTGCTCCGGCCTATAGCCTACCCCTTGATCAAGTTCCACCAAGTTCCCGAGAGCTTTACACAACTTCATACGCCCATTCGCGTCTTAATTGATACCTTGATACGAGCTAAAGAATTCAGCGAGGCCTACGACATCCTCAATCGCATTCAGCTAGACAAAGTCGGCCTCAAATACAGCGAGAGTGCCATCGCACTGATGAATGCTTACTTGGCTGAAGGCGACTTTGACGCAGCAGCCAACATGACGAAAATCATACCGGTCGATGGACAGTATGCGGTTAACATCCGTCCGATCGTCGACGCTGCCGATGCGCTACGCGCTGCGGGCAAATACGAAGCAGTCATTCCCCTCTATCGGCAGATCGAGAAGGTCGTGCCTGATGACGTCAAAAAGAATGTTCAAATGTGGTTGGCCTACAGTCTCGTGCTGGCCGACCGAGTCGATGAAGCCACTCCGATGATCGATGCACTCGAAGAACCGCAGCCAGGGGAGCGCCTCTTTTCACTCTATAAACTACTCCAAGGCTCCCGCGAGCACCGTGGCGAGAATTACAGCAAAGCGCTCGACGTGCTCACCCGCGGCTTCGTCCGCGCACAGACCTCCTACGTTTGGGTGCCCGAAATGCTCTATCTGATTGGCGATTGCTACGCCCGTTCTGATGACAACTTGGCCGCGCGTAATGTCTGGACTGAAATCGTCATCCTTTACCCCGAATCACCATGGGCGAAGAGCGCAGAAAGCTCGCTTGCACAACTGCCCAAACCTGAACAACCTGAAGCTCAATAGAAATCCTCAAGAACCATTCTTTAAATCCCATCCGCAAATCCACTTTAATCTAACATCATGAACAAATCAAAGTTACACCTCCTCCCCACAATATTTGCCATCGCACTGTTTGCCATCACCGCACAGTGGGTGTTCACGCAGCCGCTCAGCGCACAAGACACCGAAGTCGCGACTGATGTCGCAGACGCCGAAGCAGCCGCTGCTGCCGAAGCCGAAGCCAACGAAAAGTCGCTCATCGACATGTATAAAGCCGGTGGCTGGGCAATGTATCCCCTGACTCTGCTGTCGATCGGTGGTTTCGGATTGATCGTTTACAACTTCATGGCCGTGCGCCCTGAGCCCATCCTCAACTCGGAAGCCACCATCCAAATCGACGAAGCGCTCGGCAATCTCGATGTAGAAAAGGCCAAAAGTATCTGCCAAGAGAATCCATCGCCCGTGACTAATATCATCGAAGCTGGGATGAACCGGGTCGACATCGATAGCTACGACTCCGAACAGGTCAAAGAAGCGATCGAGGAGTCCAGCTCCGAAGAACTCGCGGGTCCCTTCGTTTTGATCAACTATCTCTCCGTCGTCGGCTCACTCTCTCCCATGGTCGGACTACTCGGAACCGTTTCCGGTATGGTCAAGGCCTTCAACGTGATCGAGGCTGAAGGCGCGGGTAGTGCGCAAGCACTTGCAGGCAACATTTCGGAAGCTCTGATCACCACAGCAACTGGTATGATCGTGGGTATCCCCGCTATGTTCTTCTTCTTCTTCTTTAAGAATCGCTACGGCAAGATCACCTCGCGTATCGGCCGTGTGGTCGGTGACCTCCAATTCACTCTGAATAAAGCGATTAAAAACCGCGTCTAAGCCCACCTACCCGCGCACCCCAAAAAGCTATGGCTATGTGGACACCAGAAGAAGTCGATCCGGAGTTTGAACTGACTCCGATGATTGACGTGGTCTTCCTGCTGATCGCGTTCTTCATGACGTTGATCAGCTTTATCAGCTCCGAATTGGTGGAACTGGAACTGCCCGAAGCTGAGCAGGCCAGCATCCCGAAAGAACCCGGCGAGCGACAATATATCTCGATTGATGTCGAAGGTCAGCTCTACTTCGGCGCCGCGCCCATTACCGCCGAAGCACTCACACTGCAACTGGCCAAACTAAAGGGAGAAATTCCGCAGCTCAAAGTCTTCCTTCGTGCCGACGTAAATACCGCTCACCGCCACGTCAATCGCGTGATGGAAGCCACCGCAAAGGCCGGCATCTTCGACCTCATCTTCGCTTCAGCTAAGGAATAATTATGCAAGTCAGCACAGTTCTAGAATCCGAAGATAAGGTCGACATCACACCGATGATCGACGTCGTCTTTCTGCTCCTCGTTTATTTCATGTTCCTGCCACTCCAGCAAGAAGCCGATATCGGCATCAAGCTACCGAGTAATGCGCCGCCCGCTGAAAACTTGGAACTCCCCAGCGAGCACATTGTCGAAATTTTCCCCAACGGCCTCATTCTGCTCAATGGGGCTCCGATGGACGGTATCAACGATCGAAACATGGCACGACTCAGCACAACGTTGACACGCCTCAAGCTTTCCTCGGATCGCGCGGGTATCGACACGGTTGTCAAAATCCAGGCCGATCCCGATTCGCCACACCAGCGATCGATCGATGTGCTCAATGCATCCGCAAAAGCAGACATTACCAAAGTTTCCTTCGCCTCTTACGCAGAGTAATCCATCCCCATGATTTCTAAGCTGAAAAACCGCAAGATGAACCCCATGCTGCTCAACGTATTGTTGATCAGCTTTGGCGTCCATGCACTTGGCCTGTTTATCCTCGGGTCAATTACCGTATATAAATACATTATACCTGACGAGGCACAGTTCGAAGAGCCTCCTCTCGTAGTCGAAGAGCAACCTCCGCCCGAGGTGAAGATCGAGATCAAGCAGCAAGCCGCTCCACAGGATCAGGCAATGAAAAGCCTACGGATGAAGCAGGTGGGTAACATTACGGTCAGTGCGGTGGATGTGGAATTACCTAGTATGCAGGATTCCTTCACCGTCAGTGCAGGAATCGGCGGTTTCGGAGGCGGCAGCCTACTTGGTGGCACCCGCGGCACACTTGGTATCGGCATGTCTGATGTCAGCATCTTTGGCCTCAAGACCCGCGCCGAGCGTATTCTCTTCGTGATCGACGTGAATCGCCAAATGGTCACCGACAAGAAAGGTGGCTTGAACAGCTTCAAAGTCATCAAAGACGAAATCACCGACATGGTGGGTAATCTTTCAGCCGGCACCCTTTTCAATGTTATGCTCCAGGATCGTATCTATACGATGCTCTTCAAGCCTCAACTGGTGCCTGCGGGCTCTGAAGTTCACCAGCAGCTCGCTCAATGGATGGGTCCAATCAATGCAGATGCCAACAATCCCGGCCTCGAAGGCGTATCAGGCGCAAGCCGTCGCGCACTGACAGCCATGCCTGCGGATGATCCCATCCAGAAAATCCTGCCCCTATGGCACGGTGGCAACGAAACCGCCTATATCACCCAATTAGCGCTAGAACAAAAAATCGACGCCGTCTTCTTTATTACTGGTTATCATCGTGGATTCGAAGCGGTGCGCCGAGACATGGACGAACGAGAAAGATCCGAGTGGGAGCGTAAGATCACCTCCAGCAGTTATATGAAACAACTCGCAGAGCACCAACTTGAGGTTCCTCAAATGATCCAGCTAGTTGCCACTGAACTTGCAAAAATTAATGCAGATCGGGCGAAGAAAGGCATGCCACCACGTGTTCTGGGACAGCGCTGGGGCGTCTACTCCAATGCGCAAGAACTCGAGCTGGAATGGAAGACCCGACACCCAGGCCACACCCCGCAACCTTATATTGAAGAGCGTGAAGTTGTTAAGTATTTCAGGAATCTCGAAGATCTGCTCTTTACTGATCAAGGGAAGAAAGAAGCTTCGGTTAGCGTTGTACTCTTCCTCGCCGGTGATGAAGTCTATCGCGATGAGTGGGAGAAATCACTCAAGCGCTACGTGAGCTTCTTCGGAGGCAAGCAACGCGTCATCCGTGGAGCCGACGAAATCCAAAACGCCCGAAGCGCTAAAAAGACTACGAACTAAACCGCTTCAGGATCAAAGATCCTAAAGCTGATCGGTGCGCCAATCACGGAGGCTTCACTCGAGAGCACGGCCTTCGCGCGTCTGATCGCTGCCTCGTGACTCTTATGCGTCGTCACCATTAGCTTGGCGGTGCCGTCTTCGAGCTCCTTCTGGTTCACTGTGGCGAAGCTGATGTGCTCCTTTGCTAAAATATCGGAGATCTTGGCCAGTACGCCCTCTTCATCCTTCACGTGGATGCGTAGGTAATAGCGACCGATCAAATCATCCTTGGCGGCGAGTTCGAGGCCATCGGCCAGCTTTTGGTAAATCGCTTCGTCTTCTTCCGAGATGACTGGCCCAGGTGCGCCTTGCAGCATGAAGACCGCATCCGCGATATCGCTGATCACGGAACTAGAAGTGGCGTCTTGCCCCGCACCACGGCCGATTAAGACTGTCGTGCCAACCACGTCACCAGTCACACTGACGCCGTTGTAAACTTCGTCCACTCCAGCGATCACTTCCTTCTTAGAAATAAGCGCAGGGTGCAGGCGGACGGAGAGCTTATTCGCTTCAAAATCGCGCGCGATCACGGCCAGTAGCTTTATCTTGTAGCCGAGTTGCCCAGCGATTTCGATGTCCTCACCGGTGATCTCGCGGATACCTTCGCAGATGATCTCGTCGAGCTTGACCCACTTGCCGTGTGCCAAATACGCGAGGATGACAGCCTTATGCGCCGCATCGATCCCATCGAGGTCGAGGGCTTCGTCCGCCTCGACATAGCCGAGCTTGCGGGCATCGCCCAAGGTCGCGTCGAAGCTCAGCCCTTCGCGCTCCATCCGGGTCAAAATGTAATTCGAAGTGCCGTTGAGGATACCGAAAATCAACTTGAAGCGATTGGCGACCAAGGCCTCGCGGATCGTTTTAATGATCGGGATGCCACCAGCCACAGAAGCTTCGTAGAAATAGTGACCGCCATTCTTACGGGCGATCGCGAAGAGCTCTTCACCGTGCTCACAGATCAATGCCTTGTTGGCGGTGACCACAATCTTCCCTCGCTCTAATGCACGACGAGTCAGCTCAAGCGCTTTTCCGGTGCCGCCCATCAGTTCGCAGACGATGTCGATTTCGGGGTTGTCAACGACACGCGCAGGATCCGACGAGTAGGCATCGGCAGGCACCTGCACTTCGCGCTCTTTCGAGGCATTTTTGACCACCACCTGCGCGATCTCGAGCTGAGCACCCAAGCGGTACTCCAGCGCGAGGCGGTTCTTCTCAATATTCTTCCAAACTCCTTGGCCGACGACCCCAAAGCCGAGCAAACCGATACGAATTATGCGTTTTTCAGACATGTTGTTTTTTAATTTATAGATGCAAAGACTTCACATTCCGAGAATTAGCGCGAAATGAAGCAGCGAAACCAATATGAGCACGCGTAATACTCAAGGCCATAATCTCGGAAGCTGCCGTAGTGGGTGTGACTACTCGCGAGGGGAAGACGTCGCTAGAGCATTCTGCATTTACAGCTTGAGGATCACAAATCGCATCGTGCCGCTTGCCCAGACGTAAAGGCGATTCTGCTCGCCCTCCACCAGGTTAGCTCGGATCGCATCGGCGGTGTCAACAGCAGTGCCATTGACCTCAATAATGACCGTCAATCGCTCCAGTTTATCTACAAACGGAGATTCACCGTCCACATTCATGACCAAGACACCCTCGATCTCCTCTGGAATCGAGAAACCTTCGCGCAAGGTCTCATCGATCGCTCGTAGGGTCACTCCTTCGAGAGGGCTCGGCTCGGCAACTACCTCGGGGATCTCGCCATTGAGGCTACCTAATGTGACTGGAAGCAATACGGTCTCGCCTTGGCGGATCAATGTCACATCGACCTCAGTGCCCGGCAGGATCTGCGATACGACCAAACGGAGCTCTGCGGCCGAATCGATCTCAGTTTCGTCTATTTTGATAATAATGTCTCCATGCCGGATGCCGCCACGGGAAGCGGGCGAGTCTTCTTGCACTTGATTGACGAGCGCACCTCGCGTGCTGCCCAAGCCAAAGGCGTCGGCCATATCGCGGGTCAAGTCATCGGGGAACAGCCCAAGCATACCGCGAGGCACCTCGCCGCTCTTGATCAAGTTCGATGCCACGTTGAGCACCATATTCACGGGAATCGCAAAACCTAGACCGATGCTCCCACCACTATTCGAAACAATCGCAGTATTGATACCGACTAGGCGCCCCCATGCATCAACCAGAGCGCCGCCCGAGTTGCCCAAGTTAATCGCGGCATCCGTCTGAATGAAATTTTCATAAGAACCGGGTCCGAGAATTTCCCCCTTCCGGTTACGCTCGGTCACCGAGACGATACCTTGTGTGGCGGTCAGTCCTAAATTTCGAGGATTGCCGATGGCAAAGACGACATCGCCCACTCGGAGCAGATCGCTATCCGCGAGTGTAATCGCTGGGAGTGGCTCGTCGGCTTCGATTTTGAGCACGGCCACATCCGTCTTCGAATCGGATCCAATCAAAGTTGCCACATACTCCGTCTCATCATCAAGCTGGACGATGATCTCATCGACCTCGCGGCCGCGCATCCCTTGCACTACGTGGTGGTTAGTCACGATGTAACCATCCGCCGAAACAATGACGCCCGAGCCGACTCCTAGCTGCTCCTTCCGCTCGCGAAGCGAACCTTCCTCAGGCACCATTCCCGGCACCGGTCTGCCGAACTGCCGAAAGATTTCCGGAAGCGACTGGCTCTGGCGCGCCGTGACGATGCGAGAAGTATAGACCGCCACGACCGATGGCGTCGCTTGATCCAGCACGTCCGCATAGGAGACGACTGCTTGCCCCGCTTTCGCTGCAATCGGCTCTGAGTCGACTTTGACATTCAGCGTTGGATTCTCTTCAGCGAAGAGAGAGGAGAAAGAGAGAAGTGAGATAAGTGAGAGGCAAGTGGCGGATTTCATATTCGGATACGTGTTGAAGTAGATTAGGAAAGACAGAAACCGAAGATGTGAGTTCCGCAAATTTCAAAGTGAATCGATTAAAATGGATGACAGACCCAGTCCTCCGCCCCCTCGATCCCAAGTGTCGTGCGCAGGCGCCAGGCCACGACGAGCGCCGCGATCAGAGCGAGACTACGCTGGATACGAACAAGTGTCGCCGGTGTCACCTTGAGCTGCACCCGCATAAACTGGCTCTGCGCCAGCCAGAGCAGTGGCAAGGTGCCGAGGCCAAAGCCGATCGCAAACTCCGCCCCTTTCAGCGCGGAGCCCGAGAACAAGGCGAGTCCAAAGACCATATAAAGCGGCCCACATGGCAGCAAGGGGCTGGCCAGTCCGATCACCGCTGCCGCCGCAGGCTTGCGCAAACGCATAAAACGCGCGGTGACTTTTTTATAGAGACTCCCCAGCCAGATCGGCTTCGGAAAGTAGCGATCCAAGCGAAAAGCCACTACTAAAAAGAAAAACACCAAAATCCATGGCAAATAGTTCAGCCAAGAGCTTTCCACCAAGCGAATCACGACCGAGCCGAAAGCGCCTGCCAGCGCACCCACGATTCCGTAGGACAAGAGCTTGGCGAGATGGTAGCAAGTCAGCACCAGCTGCGGGCTGCCATCCTCCCGGCGCGTCGGAGCGAAAGCGCAAGACAAGGGACCACACATCGCGACACAGTGCACGCTAGTAATCAGCCCGGCGATCAACGCGGTGTAGGCGTTATAGACTGTTTGGTATTCAAACATGCCAGCTATTATCGAGCGGTCGGCTGCGAGGCTTCGTTATAAAGCACGGTGTAGAGCACACCAAGCAGGTTACGCCGAGTGACTTTATCTTTATCTTCGTAGGCATTGTTTATGCCTTTGGCCACCCACGCATCTCGGCCCGCAGGGCGCACCAGTTGATGCAACACGCGGTAGCCGTCCTTGTTTGTATAGCCTACGTTCATACCGATCTCCAGATCCTCAAAATCAATCGGACTCACAATGATGATGGTGTTTTTCGTGAGCACTGGCTCCATCGACTTCCCACTCGTCCGTGCCATGTAGGCACCGCTATCCGCAAATTTAACCATCTGCCCCAGCTTAAAAGCTTCATCATATTCGATCGGTGCAAAAGTCGTGTTGGATGTACTCGTCGTGTTACACCCCGTCAAAAAAACAAGAGCGAGAATAAGGAGGGCCGTCATGCAAAACTTCGTCATGTCCTGAAGAATTAAAGAATACGTCATAATGGCAAGTCACATCAGGGAACATCCATCTTTATAATTCCACAGTTGATCCCTGCAAAATCAGTCTACCTCGGGAATCAAAGCATCCCAATCACACTCAAGTGCATCACGTAAACGGATCAGCGACAGAATTTTAGTATTGTACTTGCCCGCTTCGATCCTCTGGAGATTGGTAATATCCATATCGGCCATTTCAGAAAGTTTCTCTGGTGTGAGTTTCTTACCAACGCGCTCGTGAACTCGGACGGGCGAACTCGGACGGGGTCAAGTCGTTATCTTTATAATTACCATCCTTTAACCGCCTCTCCGCTCAACGACGCAACCCCGATTCACTTCGTTCATTCCCCTTCGGCGGGACGGGACGCGGGCAATCTGGAGGCGCAACTTCCAAGCCGCCGTCCCACTGCACACCCGTCTCTGGGAGCCCCCTGTCGATGATCGTCTAGCCGTTCTCCCCGCCCTAGGAATCTTATGCCTAGGGCTGTCGTCCAGCGAGTCAGCTGGGGGCTCCCGACATCGTCGAACAACGCCAAATTCGGCTAGATTGATTGGCCGATCCTGCCAAACAGGCTCATACGGTTCCCCCGCTACCAGCGCACAATTCACTACAGTAATGAAGGGCGGGGTAAGGGAAAGAAATCCATAATTATACGCCAAACTTTTTCGGATTCTACCGGATGTGAATACCTTGTAAAAGCCCACAACTATAATCACATACCATTGAACCATAGCGTTTTACGCTCTATCTACGTGATTTTACGTAGATGCCCTACGCTCTATATATTCTTAAATTCAGAGAACAAAGCGAGCGTTTTGCCTTGTTCACTCGATACCCAAAGAAGCTCCAATGGAGTATTCTTTAGGCATGAAAACAACAACCATCATCGCCCTCTTCACCGCCTGCCTCGTCGCAGTTTCCACACTCAACGCCGCCCCTA
>Ga0222662_1000795_pt1 | contig 20480 bp, 12 predicted proteins | sample AntAcemetagen600_FD_179821 | JGI IMG/M metagenome (GOLD analysis project Ga0222662, IMG submission 179821) | Saline water microbial communities from Ace Lake, Antarctica - #600 | ecosystem: Environmental > Aquatic > Non-marine Saline and Alkaline > Saline | place: Antarctica: Ace Lake...
TCTGCTCTTTTTCTCCAGAATGATGGAACGCTTTTACCACATTGGAAAAATCTGTCTTACAACGGAACAGAAAGTCGATGCCATTCTTCTGCATCAAATAGGCGGATTGGAAACAAGGATATGCTCTATCCAAGATGATGAGATCGCCTTTGCTGGCATGTTTGAGATGTTCTCTCGATAATGTTACTTCTCCTTGTGACATTGGTCGCAGAAGTCCATCCAGCACCATATCATTCAGCACATCATACAGAACCGACACGCGACCGATTACAACATCATTGGACTTGTTCTGGTTGTTGTGAGTGCCATACACCGCTATCATCTGTTCATTTACAGGAAGCGCAACAGTGGACCCATCAACGGCCAATATCCTTCGGCCTTTCCATAGCGCTACATTCTCATCATTGCCTATGTAATACTCCGAGGCTATTAGTGCGTTCAGGTCATAGAACAGGTCGGGGTTCAGCTTTTGTCGGCTCTGAATGAAACCACTTGCAGTAATGCTTTGCACTCCCGAGCCAATGGCCTTGAAAAAAACGTCTAATTCCAATTGAAGACTGCGCCTGAGCAATTTGAGCATACACAAAACTAACTGCTCAAAGGGAAGTTTACGGTTGCGCGTAAAGTCCGTAGGACTCAGACGATAACGCTCTTTAGTTCTGTCTGAGTGAGTAAATCTGGTGCTCTCAGACACAAAATCATAACTCGGTCTTTTTCCCATAGCCTTTTTAGTCAAAGGCATCACTCAGAAAATTAGGATCAAATAGGCATCACAAAAAGTTACCAATTATCAAATGTTCATTTCCTTAACTTAATGACATTGCTCGCGCGGGCAAAAGGGGAACACTTAGCCGGGCGGGGGTTATGCTCCTAATCCTGTTCCATTTGGAGCTGTCAGGAGCTACATGGAGCCTAGAATGTTTCAGTTTTTGCTACAGTTGAAAGACTTAAGACAATCTTGACTTAGGTGATTTGTACTTGGCGTTATTCAATATAACTCTCTGATTAAAAGTGAAGGCAGGGTTCTGCTTTGGGTGTCAGAACCCTGCCTTCACTTTTCTTGTTTATTAGTCCTTCACACATCTACAAGAAAACCCCATTTCCCTTAGTATCGTCAGCCGACCAATTGTTGATCGGTCGTAGGCAAGGTATCTGTGCCGTTGCCATCCTGGACCGATATTGTCAGAGTTCCAGAAGTTTGCTTCAGTTTCAAGTGAATAGGATATACCACTATTACTTCGAAATCCTCCAGGCAATACGGTTAGACCACTTGAATTGGTGGATCCTGTATTTGGACTTTGCCAATGATTAAAACCAATTTCCTTCATTTTACCTCCTTCATCCGTACCTCGGTAGCCGCCAGATTGAGCATTCTGCAAACTCATACCAAGTTCCATTTCAAGCGTCATCCATTCATCATCTGAAGGTACATGCCAACCGTTTGGACAAATGCTTCTAGCATCATCAACGGCAAACCAGTTGTACAACTTCCCATAAAGATTTCCGATGGTATTATCGTTATCATAATAACACCAAGACCCATTGGTAAGGCTTCCCCATTGCGCATTATCCGTCACGTTTGGTATATTATCACCATTGGCATACTTGGTTGTTCTTAGATTTTCCTGAGTCCAACATTGTCCACCAATTTCAACTACGTTATAGACATTTCCGTCAATATCAGTAACCGTGGCCAAGCCATTATTACACCCGTTCGTCTGTGAAGTGGTAGTTACTGTAATGCCGGTTGAAGAAATACATGCATCGGCATCTTTCACAAATACATCGTGCGCACCCAAAGCTACATTGCTGAATACATTATTGGAAGTATAGCTTCCGGCATCTAAGGCGTACAAATAAGGCGGTGCTCCCCCCTGTGCTGTTGCAGTGAGGGTGGAGGCGCTTACTTCCACATTGAGCGACAGGTTGGAATTGGTGCAGGCGTCTGCGGGCACGTAATAACTTTCGGAGGCGGTGCAGTTGTTAGCGTCTTTTACATAAAATGTGTATGCCTGTCCCGGTGTGGTGGTTATCTGCGGTACGGGAGCATTATAATTCACGCCATCGGTGGAATAGGTGAAAGGCGGAACGCCAATATGGGCAATGGGGCTTATGGTGTTGCCGTTTTGGCTTATGCTTACGGATAATGACGAAGTGATGCAATTATTGCCCTGCCCCGTTTCATTAGCCTGGAATAAAATCGGGGCGTTGCTTACAAGGTTGCCGTTACAATCCACAACACTCACTTCCAACTGGCTTTGGGCGTTGCCTCCGGGCGTCCAGGTTGTGGTGGCAATACCGTTATTATCAGCAGTTACAGTACTACTTGCCACGCTGCCGCCATCCTGGGGAGAAAAATGTACCGTGGCATAAGGCACGGCCCAACCTTGGTTGGCACTTACTTTCACCTGTATTGAGTTGGGCAGTGCACTGCCTGCCGTATAATTTTGGTTATTGCCCGATTCTATCGCTATATCATGAGGGAATTGTATGCTGTAAAAATCCTGCGCCCATATATGATAGACATCAAAGATCGTCCATGCGGGCACTTCTGCCTTAACGCCCACTTTTATGTATCCGCCAATGTTCATGCCAGCGGACCAGTTTGCAGAAAGGTCGGTGCACAAGTTGAGGTTCTCGGTAAGCTTGGCTTCCACATAAGGCCCCACAATGTTGTAAATTTTAAAAGTGAGTTCCGGGCCTATCTTAAAATTCTGGGTCAGGTTTCCCGTTACCGAAAGGGAATTGTCCGTGGTAACCTGGCTGCTTTCGCTGTAATTATAGTTCCATTGTTGGTTGAGGTATTCCAAAGTAGCGCTGTGCGTGGATGTTTTGGTGTAATCGTGCGTGATATTCATACTTGCCGAAATATTAGCAGATACCTTTCCGTTAAGCTTCAGCGTTGCGATGATGTATACGGGCACTCCTCCAATAACCATAATAACAGGTTTGCTGATGGATAATAAGGTAAATGGATGGTTGAGCAGATTGGTTGCAGAAGCGGCCGTAAGCGACACTTGGTAGTTCTGGTCAATAATGCCGTTATACATGCCGATATTGGCGGTATTTAGCGTTAGCCCTTGAAATTCCATGTCGGCAACAATATTGGGTTCAAACTTGTAATGCCCGCTTAATTGGATGGATGAGCCTCCAGAATCAATGAGGGTACTGTTAAAGTTTACGTCAATTAAATAGTTGTTCGCAGACTTCATTTTACTACTAAGGGTGATGCCACTGCGAATGTATTCCACGTTTTCGTCTGGGTAGTAATAAAATACTTCACCCGTTTGGAATTTGGCATCGGTATTGAGTTCATGCCGTGTGGGTGCGTGATCCAAACGTTGGGGGCTATAACTTGTTTTTCCAGTTGTAGTGTCCACGGCAAAGGTTTGGGCCGCGTTTATCGCTCCATTAACTATTATGTCTTCCAAAGTTGCAGGTGCGGTTTGCATCGTGAAAGTGTCTGCCTGAACTGTAAAAGAGGTTACCTGTCTTAGAAAGCCGTCATTGACAATGCCCACGAGGTAAGTGGAATCGGTGATGATGGGCACGGGGCTGCTGAAATGGATCTTATACTCTCCCTGTGCAATTTGGCTGGTGTCGCTCAAGACGAGGTCTGTTGTATCCACCACTACAATATTGCTGACGTACGTATTTTGATGGAACCGCACTTCAGCCATATCGCTATCTGTGCCGCAGGCATTCGCAAGGGAATAAACCAAAGTATACATAGTGTCGTTTCCTATGAATTGAGACTGGGGTGCATTGATGTCAGAAAAGCTACCGCCCGTTCCGCTGAGGATGCTCCAGGTTCCTGTAGCTCCAGCCTCGGCATTGGCCGTTAAAGAAACTAAACTGCCGGGCACACTTCTGTCTCCACCCGCATCCGCTTGAGGCGGCAATTGGACCAATGAGATTTCGGAGTATTCAGGAGGGCATTCGGAATAAGTCACTTTTGCCCTGTAATATTTTGTTTCGGTAGGAAAAAACGTGTAGGTAGTATCTTGGGCGTTGGGGATGTTTGTCCAGTCTGTCAAATTGTATGATTCCTGCCATTGAATAGGGGCGTACTGATAGTTGCCGGCTGATAAAATGAGGGTGTCGCTTCCGCAGACATCCACCGTTTGAGCTTGTGCAGGTGATGTTGTTGCCGCTAATGCTGTGATAATGGCAATAAGATAAATGAACTTACTGTTCCATCTCTTTAGAATAGAATACGGAGGATACTGCTTAGGCTTATTCATGCGGATTTGATTTTTTTCTTGTCGTTTGTAAATATTCACAGTGCCATTTCCCATTATCTGTGTTCTATTTATTGAGCACAATCCTTTTCGTGTGTGAAAACTTTTTACCCTGCACGGAGACAACATACAGACCACTGGATAAGGTTTCCGTATTGATTGTCTTAATGACCGTTTTGTTTTCCGAATAGATTTGTTCGCTAAAAACCATCGCCCCCTGCGCTGTGAATAATTTTATCATTGCCTTACCTATGGGGTCATTGCCCTTAATGCTCAATTGAAATTGGTTGCTTCCGGGATTTGGAAAAACAGAAACTTCAAAAGTTTGACCATCATCTACACCAGTAATTAAACAGGCGTTTGGCAAATTCAGCGTAACGGTGGTTTGCGCTTTGACGCACAAAGCCATCGGAAAAAGGAGGAACAGCAGGAATGTGATTTTCATGATTTTTTGTTCAAGGGTTAAGTCTCATGGTTCAAAGTGTAAATTATGGTGAGTATTATACTAACAATGGTTCGTTAAGAATTCAGGCGGCAATTGCCCCGCCCCGTTCGCGCAAGTGTTAAGCGTAGCGTCACTTGTTCGGAAAGAAACACGATCGTTTGCAACTGATCTTTAAACACCCTCACCATCCTATTCAAATCCATCTTTAATCGTTTCCGTAATTCAAACCACGCCCAATGGAAAACAAAAGCCACCATTGCTGCTGGGCTTTCCTTTTCTATTCAGAACACTTTACGGCTCTGGCTAAGAAAATGGCCTAAGCCATTTAAACCAACTCATTACTTGTTCAGCTTATGATATTCATAAACAGAACTCATCAAAGTACATTTGGTGAGTTTCGGTGAAAGCTTATTTTTGGTCGCTTGATACAAATCAATTGGTCAAATTGGCCCTCAACCTCTAAAAAAGCAAAAACATGAGCCGTCCACTTCCTTTAGATATGATGTACCGTTGGGAAAGAGAATGTCCCAATTTAGTTTTCATGCGCCAGCCAATTAATGGTAAATGGCACGAATGGACTTGGAAAGAAACGGGTCAGGAAGTTCGGAAAATGGCAGCCTATCTGAAAGGTCTTGATTATGAGCCCGGTACTAAGATTGCCATGATTTCTAAAAATTGTGCGCATTGGGTCATTTCAGATTTAGCGATTCAAATGGCAGGTTATTGCGGTGTTCCATTATACCCAAACCTGAATGCAGAAACCATCAAGCAAATTTTGGAGCATAGCGAATCCAAAATGCTAATGGTTGGAAAATTGGATGATTGGGAATCTATGCGGCCAGGAGTTCCTGATAATATAAAATGTATTGCATTTCCTTTTTATACAGAACCGGGGTATGATGAATGGAACGACCTTGTAAAAGATATTGAGCCAATTAAGGAGAACGTTCAGCGCGAACCTAATGATATGGCAACTATCATTTACACGTCTGGTACAACTGGTATGCCTAAAGGTGTCATGCACAAGTTTCACAATTTTGGATGGGCTGCTGAAAAGGCAACTGACGAATTGAAACTACAACCGCACACGCAACGATTCTTTTCTTACCTCCCACTCTGCCACATTGCTGAAAGATTGTTAGTTGAAATGGGAAGTATTTACTCGGGAAGTCCTGTTTCTTTCGCTGAGTCTTTAGACACATTTGCCGCAAACTTGGCAGAGACAAAGCCAACGGTTTTCCTTGGAGTTCCAAGAATTTGGAGCAAATTCCAACAGGGAATTTTGGGGAAAATGCCACAGAAGAAATTGGATCTATTCCTGAAAATTCCAATTCTTAACGGAATTGTGAAGAAGAAAATTCAAGCAGGTCTTGGACTTGGTGAAGCGGAAAATGTATTTACTGGAGCGGCTCCAACGCCAGATTCGCTCATCAACTGGTTTGCTAAACTGGACATCAACATTCAGGAAGCATACGCGATGACTGAGAATTGCTGCTACAGCCACGTTACCCGAAATGACGCCATTAAGGTGGGATACGTTGGACAACCGTTACCTGAGTGTGAAGTGAAATTGAGTGAGATCAAGGAAATTTTAGTAAAACACGAAGCTTTAATGGATGGCTACTACAAAGAGCCAGAATTGACAGCCGAAACAATGGTTGATGGCTGGCTTCGCACTGGAGATGAAGGCTACATTGATGATGAAGGGTTCTTGAAAATCACGGGACGTGTTAAGGATCTTTTCAAAACAACCAAAGGAAAGTACGTTGCCCCTTCTCCAATTGAAATGAAACTTTCAGAGAACTCTGATCTTGATCAAGTTTGTATTGTAGGAGATGGCATTCCACAGCCAATCGCTTTACTGGTTATTTCTGAATCTGGCGCTCTAAAATCTAAAACTGAGCTGACCGACAGCATCCTCAAAACACTTGACCGAGTGAATCCGATTTTAGACCATCATGAGCAAGTAAAAAAGGTTATTGTGATTAAGGAGGCCTGGACGGTTGAAAACGAATTACTCACTCCAACTATGAAAATTAAGCGTAATCCGATTGAGAAAATCTACCGTAAGCACTACGAAGCTTGGTACGAATCTGCCGATAGAATTATCTGGGAATAATCTGCCAATAAAATTGAATTAAAAGCCACCTCATTCGGGTGGCTTTTTTTATTTCCAAGAAACCGAAGGATACTTGGATTGCAGTCGTCTAATAAGTTAAGTTAAACCTTCAAGCGAATCTGGATTCAAAATCTTGTTCCTTTTGATTGAAAACCCATTAAAGATTTGCTTTTCATAACATTAGGTTTGACGTGTAGTAAATTTCAAAACAACCAATAAAACTATGAAACACCTCTTACCATTATTTGCCATCATCTGTATGGGCAGTTTTGCAAATGCGCAAAACTTTAACGGTTATGCGCTGTACGCAAAGCAAAACCAGAACAATGCTTACCTCATTGATGATGAAGGTGATATTGCCCAAAGCTGGAACCTTCCAAGCTCCGCTAATTACGCATGTGCGCTAGACGTTAACGGAAACTTTGTTTACGGTGCAGTGAATAATGGCAATCAACTAAATGGTGCAGCAATTGGCGGAAAAGTGGTGTCAATTGATTCGAACAACGACATTGTTTGGGAATTCACTTACTCAAACGCAGACCATGTTTCTCATCACGATATGACGCTTCTACCTAACGGTAATGTGTTTTTGATTGCGTGGGAAGTTAGGTCAACCTCCGAATTGGAACAACACGGTTACGATAACCCAACAAGTGAAAAATGGCCAGAACATATCATAGAAGTTCAGCAAAATGGATCTGGCGGTGAAGTTGTTTGGGAATGGCATATGTGGGATCACATGATCCAAGACAATGATGCTAGCAAAGACAATTACGGAGTGGTTTCAGACCACCCAGAATTGATGGATGTGAACGTACCAGCTGGTGGCGGAGGTCCTAGTCCTGGTCCTGGTCCTGGAGGAGGCGGTGGAGATTGGTTCCACGTAAATGGTATCGATTACAATCCTGAATTAGATCAAATTGTTTTTAGCTCGAGACATCTCAGCGAGATATTCGTGATTGACCATAGCACAACTACGGCAGAAGCGGCAACACACGCTGGTGGAAACGCTGGAATGGGTGGAGACATCCTGTACCGCTGGGGAAATCCATCCAACTATGGTTTGTCTGGAACTCAGGTTATTCCTGATGCAACGCACGATGCACGTTGGGTAAAAGCAGGTCGTCCAAATGCTGGTTACATTCAAATATTCAATAACGCAGGCGGAGGAAATAACACGTCAACTGTTGATGCTTTCGACCCACCGCTGAATGGATACAATTATGATAGAACTGCAGGACAAGCGTTCACTCCATCTTCTTACGACCTGCGACATACGTGCCTAGAATATTCTTCTGGACAATCAGCATCTGACAGAATGAGCAACGGCAACGTTTTTGTGAATGTGGCTGACGAATACATGTACGAAGTGGATGATCAAGACAACGTTGTTTGGCAGTATGCCGATGGGCCGAAAAAAGCATTCCGTTACGAATGTGATTACGCTGGCCTTGCAGCGCTTTTAGGAGCAGATCCTTGTGGATTAGTTGGAATTAACGAAGCAGAAGCTGAGAACATTTCAATCTATCCTAATCCATCAAACGGAATCTTCAATATCAGCGGAATTCCTGCAGACGAGACCATCAATGGCATTTCGGTCTACAACATGATTGGAAGCAAAATATTGGCTTCTAGCAATACAAATTCAATTGATTTAACTGAAGCTTCTAACGGTTTCTATTTCATCACCATCAACTTTGAAAGTGGAGATAGAATTACACGTAAAGTTTCTGTACAACACTAATAAATCATGCGATTTAGGTTAATATTCTTATTGATTTTAGGCTGTCTGAGCAATGCGCTCGGGCAGTCTAATTTCTATCATGCAGACACTATTCAGGAGATTCGAATTACGTTTTACGAGTCTAACTGGGATGAATTGCTAGATGCATTTTATGTGGCTGGTGATGGAGACCGTTTAACCTGTGATGTTGAAATTAATGGTGAGGTTTTAGACAGCGTTGGAATCCGTTATAAAGGCTTCAGCTCTGTAAGTACAGATAGAACCAAAAACCCTTTCAATATTAAGCTTGATTACGTTCATGCTAATCAAGATTACGATAACATTACCAAGATAAAACTGGGCAATGTAATTCAAGACCCTTCCTTTCTGCGAGAGGTTTTGAGTTTTGAAATTGCTCGTAATTACATGCCTGCTTCTCAGGCCAATTTTGCTCGGCTTTACATCAATGATGTTTATTGGGGATTGTACACCAATATCGAAGATGTGAATGACCCATTTTTGGTCAATCATTATGGAGAAAGTCACGGATCATTCTTCAAATGTGCGCCAGAAGATTTAGACTTTGATGGCGATAACGCCAACCTCGGAAATAGCTACGGAACAGACTCAACCAACTACTATCCTTACTACGATTTGAAGTCGGATTACGGCTGGGAAGACCTTTACGAATTGGTTGATGTACTCAACGAAAATCCGAATGATATTGAGACGCTTCTAAACGTTGACAGAACGCTTTGGATGCACGCTTTCAACTACTCTGTTATCAACTTCGATAGCTATGTTGGATATGCACAGAACTATTACATCTACAAACAAGACAACGGTCAGTTCAACCCAATTCTTTGGGATATGAACATGTCTTTTGCAAGTTTCAGATTGGCAGACGCATCCGAATTCTGGGATGGTTTTACCATTGGTGAAGCAAAAACAATTGACCCGCTTCTACATTTAAACAGCGTCTCGGTTTATGACCGTCCGCTGATGAGAAATTTGTTTGAAAACACCACTTACAAGCGCATGTATTTAGCACACATGCGCACAATAATGGAAGAGAACATTGGCAATAGCCTCTACGCTACCCGTGCGCAATTTTTGCACGATTTAATTGACACATCGGTGCAAGAAGACACCAACAAATTTTATGGTTATGATGATTTTCAGAATAACCTAAACTCAACAGTAAACGACCTTATTGATTACCCTGGACTTACCGACTTAATGGAAGCCAGAAACACGTATTTGAGCTCGTATACTGGAATTCCTAATGCACCCACCATCTCAAATGTAGGTTCATCAACAACCAATATTACACTAGGTGGCAGCGTAACAATTACTGCCGATGTGGTTAGCGAAGATGAAGTCTTCCTTGCTTACCGTTATGGCGCAAACGATGTTTTCACAACCGTTTCTATGCTGGACGATGGAAGTCAGAATGATGGCACCTCAGGTGATGGGACTTACGGAAGAACACTGATCAATATTGGGAACACTATTCAGTATTACGTATACGCGCAAAACGCGGATGCAGGGAGATTCTCTCCAGAAAGAGCGGCTTACGAATTCTATGAAATTCAATCGCAAATCACTTCTGGCGATTTAGTTCTGAATGAATTAATGGCTTCGAATGACTTCACAGCTTCTGACCAATTTGGTGAAAACGATGATTGGATTGAGATTTACAATACCACGCAATTCGACATTTCAACTTCAGGTCTTTACCTAACGGATGACTTGACTAATCTTGATAAATGGGCATTGCCTAATTCGGTAATTTCTGCAGATGGTTACATGATTATTTGGGCTGATGAAGATGGCGAGCAAGGTGATAATCACGCCAATTTCAAACTCTCATCTACAAGTGGAGAATTTGTTGGATTACATTATGGCGATGGAACTAAGATTGACAGTATAAGCTTTGGAGCTCAAACTACTGATGTTGCTTACGGGCGTTTCCCGAATGGAACCGGTCCTTGGATTACAATGGCGCCAACTTTCAATGGCAACAACAATTTTACAGGAGTAGAAGAAATCGATGAACTAGAAGCAACGGTTTATCCAAACCCAGCAAATGGTAATTTCTTCGTCAAATTTGACGAACCAAAAGCATCGAAAATCGAAATTTTATCAGTTGATGGAAAGCTACTTTCAACGCAACAATTCAACACAAGTGGTTCTATTCAAGTCGATGTTTCCAACTTAATATCTGGACTGTACTTGGTGTCAATTTCAACCGAATCTTCCACCACAACAAAACGACTTATCATTAACAACTAATCGTACTATGAAATCACTTTTCACAACCCTATCCGTCTTATTGGCTGTTGGCTTTTCTCAAGCCCAAACGTTTACCAATTACACCGATGCTGATGGCTTGGCTAACAATAGTGTGAACTGCTTAGATGTTGCGTCTAGCGATGTTATGTGGTTTGGAACACAAGCTGGGGTTTCTGTTTTTGACGGCACAAATTGGACAGCGCACAACATGAGCACAGATGCTGGTTTTGTGAATGATGTTGTCACCGCTATCAAAGTAATGGCTAACGGTGACGTTTGGATTGGCTCTGATTTTGGAGCTGCGTATTATGACGGTTCTTCATGGACAACTTATACCGAAACTGACGGCTTAGGTGATGACCGAATTAAAGTCATCCATGAAGATATGAATAGTACAATCTGGTTTGGAACCAATGACGGAGTAACTTCTTTTGATGGTACAAATTGGACTTCATGGGGAACTGCGGATGGCTTACCGTTTGGAGGGGTAACCAGCTTCGATGAACAGGCTTTTGACGTATCTCATCTCGGAACGGCTCTTGGTGGGGTAACCATATTCGGTAATGGCGTAATATCTGACATCACTGAGAATGAAGGTTTATTGAACGACAAAATTCGCAGTATTGCAACTGATGCTGCCGGGAATCTTTGGATTGGCACTTCGGATGGCATTTCAGTTTTCGACAATACAATCCAGTTGATTACGCAACATACAACCATGTTTGAATTGCCTGCACCAGACACGCTAAACCCCGTGGAAGATATTGTCATCGATTCAGAAGGAAATATTTGGGCTGGTATTTATGTCGACTACCTAGTGACTGAAGGCGGAATTTCCGCCTACAACGGAATCGAATGGACACAGTTTGACGTGAGCGATGGATTGATTGGACCTGTTGTCCGACAATTATCTGTTGATTCTCAAGACAACGTTTGGGTTGCAACTAGCACAGGCGTTTCAAAGATTTCTGATGTTGATTTAGGCGGTGGTTCTGGAACAGGAATACTGAACAGCGAAGAAATAACCGCTCTTAACCTGTATCCAAATCCAGCTACGAATCAAATTTCAATTGAACTTCCTATTGGAAATGAAATTGGACAAGTTGAATTCTTTGACACTTCACTCCGATTGGTGAAATCAGAACTAATCAATCAAACTTCAGGTATCGTTCAAATCTCAGTTGAAGATTTTAAAACTGGCATTTATGTAGCTAGAATTGGAGATTCAGTTTCTCGATTGATTGTTGAATAATGAACCTTCCTTTAAAACGTCATGCTGAACTTGTTTCAGCATCTATCTGCTGATTTGGTCGTTCAGATTCTGAAATAAATTCAGAATGAAAGCACGCGTCTTTGGCATTCAACCTGTCTTGTTTATCAGCGCAAATCAGTTCAATCTGCATCTTACATAATTCAACTCACCTCAAAACTGTTCCAGGTTTCAAATTTCCAGACTTCAAGCACTTCTTCTACTTTAATCGAATAAGGCTGAAAAACACGATTGGACGAAACCAACTGAAAGCTTTTTTCAGCCTTTAGGTTATTGTAAACAAGTTTAAAAACCACACCATCGTCTTTGGTAATAATGATGCAAGGCGTGCCAGTCTTTATCTCGCTCCAGTCTTGAATATAGGAACCCGTTACCCAAGCATTTTCGGGTATCGGCAACATACTATCTCCTTTTATCTGAAAACATCGATAGCTCTTATTCTTAGACAGAAACGGCAATTGAAACTTAGGTAGTTTCTCTACAAATTCAGGGTCACCATAACCATTGGCATAGCCTGCCTGTGCCTTGGTTGCCACCATTTCGATGTTCTCGTTTCCGTCCTTATCCGTAGTTGTAGTCAGCACGCGGAGTTTCTGTCCTGTAATGTCTATATCCATTCCGCGTTCTATTTCCGAAAGCTGAAAAGCAGAGAGTTTGGTCAGGTCATATCGCACCAAAGCATCCAAACTTATCTTGAAATGCTCCGCCATGCGGATGAGTTTCGGAAACGGAGGCTGCACTCCTTTCTCGTAACCAATTAAGGTAGTACGACTCAGCTCTAGCGTTCGCGCCAGATCGGTCTGCGAAACATGCTTTCGCTCTCTCAGGAATTTCAGATTTGTTGAAAAAAACATTCGACCAAAATTGAATCACGAAAATAATGAATGTTTACATTATGGACGGGTTAATGTCGATTATTTAGACAATTAGGCGATTTGATAATTAGCGGATTAGCAAATGAGGGGAATATGCAAATGGTTGGAGTGGACGTAAATAGGTTACGGAGTGGGATAATAGCTTCGATATGAATCAAAAAGAAACACACTAGCATGAAACAAAAACCTTCTTCAATAAAGCTTTACGGAGCACAAAAACTGACCATTGATGAGATACTGAAATTGGAAACAATGAAGAAAAAGCAATACATGGGAACATTGACAGCAAAGGAGAAAAGCGAAATTCTAATAAGTGGGTTTATCAGTAATCTGAACAACCCAGATAATCACGACAGAAGCATATAAATTCCGAATCATGAAAAAAGAAGAACAATACAAAGCGCTTGTTGAAAAGCGCAAAGCTTGCAGAATATGTATGGAACATGGGTTAGTCAACCCATCTGAAATTGAAAATGGAAAATATGATAGTGACGAAATTGGCCCATTGACCCGATGGCAAGGAAACTTGAACGCGGACATTATGATTGTTGCTCAGGATTGGGGAAGCACACGGGAATTCATTTTGATGGAGGGAGTTGACAGAGAAACCAATAAAACTGACCAAACCCTTATGGAAATGTTAACCCATCTCGGTATTCATTTCAAGTTCAATGAAAAATCAGAACGCCTATACTTCACCAATGCCGCATTATGCATCAGAGAAGGAGGGGCACAAGGCAATTTGAACAACAAATGGCTGACCAATTGTCGTCCATTCTTAAAAGAACAGATCGATATTGTTCAGCCTAAACTGATAATTGCTTTAGGTCAAATGACGCATAAAGCAGTTGTAAAAGCATTGAACATCGATGTTCGCATTCCCACTAGATTTTCAGAAACGATAAACCTTGAACCCGTCAAGTATCAAAACAGCCTGATCTTCCCTGTTTACCATACTGGATCACTGGGTTTACGAAACAGAAGAAAACCGCTACAGATAGAGGATTGGAAGCGAATTGAAAAGTATCTATAGAGCCATCAACCGCATGTCTGACTTTCCGTTTTGCTACCAGTAAATCCCCCGCCTCGTACCTCGGCACCCCCTTTGAAAGGGGGAATCGCAACTTACCAAAATTGTCAGGGGACGAGTTGTCTGTCGTCCATGGACCATGGACTATCGCCCATTCACTAATCCGCTAATCGCCTCTTGAAATCCATCATCCACATAGATCTCGACACCTTTTTCATCTCCTGCGAGCGCTTGCTAGAGCCAAAACTGATTGGTAAACCCGTGCTTGTAGGTGGCGTTACTGGCCGTGGCGTGGTGGCTTCATGCAGTTATGAAGCACGTGCATTCGGCATTCATTCTGCCATGCCCATGCAAATGGCGCGGCAGCTTTGTCCTGAGGCAATTGTGATTCGCGGTAACAGCAGCATTTACAGCAAGCAATCGGATATCGTAACCGAGATTGTCAAAGAAGAATCGCCTTTGTTTGAGAAATCGAGCATTGATGAATTTTACATTGATGCTACGGGAATGGACCGTTTTTTCGGTTGTTACAAATGGGCTAAAGAATTACGCAACCGCGTGATAAAAGAAACTGGTCTCCCGATTTCTTTCGCCCTGTCTACTAGTAAAACAGTAGCTAAAGTGGGAACTGGAGAAGCCAAACCCAACAACTGCAAAGAAATTCCGAAGGACTCCGAAATGCTTTTTCTCGCACCGCTTTCCATCAAGAAAATCCCACAAGTGGGCGACCAGACTTACCGCATGTTACGTAGTATGGGCGTTGAGAAAGTGAAGACCGTACAGGAAATGCCCATGGAGCTGATGGAGCGTGTACTGGGAAAATCCGGCATCTCCATTTGGAAGAAAACACATGCCATCGACAACTCACCCGTTATCCCCTACCACGAACGAAAATCCATTTCTATTGAGCGCACATTTGAGAGAGACACTACGGATATGGTGAAGTTGAAAAGTATCATAAAAGCCATGGCCGAAAACCTTGCCTATCAGCTACGAAATGGAGATAAACTCACAGCCTGTATCAGCGTAAAAATTCGGTATTCCGATTTTCAAACGCACAGTAAACAACGGAGAATTCCGTACACCAGCACCGACCATTCCATCCTTAAAATAGTAGAAGAATTATTTGACCAACTCTACGACCGAAGAGTACTTATAAGATTGGTTGGCGTTCGGTTCAGTCACCTAGTTGGTGGCGGTTATCAGATTAATCTGTTTGAGGATAGCGAAGAACTCATTAAACTCTACCAAGCCATGGACCTTATGCGAAATCGCTACGGACAAGATGCCATAAAACGGGCTGTAAGTATGGGGTCAAAAGGTATAGGCCGCACAGGAAATCCGTTTAATGGACAACCGAATGTGATTCCGGCACATCGGAGGGCTTAGTTTTTCAACCATGTAAAGAATAAAGAACCAATTGGTTCTCCCTTCTTCGTTGGTGATTTCCTAGAAAGAGGCAATGGCGACACGGAAAGCAAACCGAAGCTCCCCTTCTGTCACTCCGAGTTTGCGAGGAGTCTCGGAATTAAACGCTGACATGACAATCGTCTTACTCAGTACTTCGTGAGACCCTTCGTCCCTCAGGGTGACAAACGGATACAGCAACGACTACTTATTTCCCCGAGCAATAGCCTGCTCAGAGAACAGTCTAAAAGAAAAACTAAAAGGATGGCCACTTTCTAGGAAATCACCTCTCGTTTGGGGTCACCCTGAACTCGTTTCAGGGTCTATTCAGATGCTGAAACAAGTTCAGCATGACTGACTGGTTTTGTTGGGCGTGCCCCTCGCCTATTTGATTAAGCGAAGTCGAATCTATTGATACTCCGGGTCAGGCTTTCCACTATATCTTTTCTTCGTTCCTCAGAAAAGGATGCCGCTGCAATCCTTAACGCGCACCAACTGCCAACTTTATCAGTCAGAGTCGTCAACTTTCAAAAAGTTGACGACTCTATCCACTTATCAACCTTATCTCTCTGTAAACTTTATCTCTTTATCAACTCAATAAACGCTACTCAAACCGCAAACTCTCAATTGGGTCCAAATTAGACGCTTTAATAGCAGGATAAATTCCTGAGACAACGCCAACGATAAAGCAAACGATTACGCCAACAACAATCCACAACCATGGAATAATGAAGCCGCCACCAATGAAACTCGAAACTCCGTTTCCAATCATTATTCCAAATACAATCCCGAATAATCCGCCTAGAACTGAGATTGAAACCGCTTCTACCAAAAACTGAATTCGGATAAACGATTTTGTAGCACCAAGAGCCTTCCTCACTCCTACTTCTCGCGTACGTTCTGTAACGGAAACCAGCATGATATTCATAAGACCGATGGCAGCCCCCATCAAGGTTATAATACCTATCATAAAACCTGCAACCTGCACTTCGTAAAGGTTCTCGACCAACATTTTAGAAAGATTATCGCTACGTATAACCTCGAAGTTATTTTCCTCTCCAGCTTTCACTCCGCGTACTACCCGAAAGGTTCCTGTTGCTTCGCTGATGGCGCTTTCCAACGTAGCTACATTATCAGCAAGAACGCTTATCGTAAAAGATGTTTTCGGACTCAGGTATTGTTGGCGCGCACTCGTTAACGTAATCATGCATGTTTTGTCTCCACCAAATCCCATGGTAGAACCTTTTTCGGCAAGCACGCCAATAACACGATATTTAGAAGCCCCCACCGCAACCATCTTGCCTATGGGATCCACGTTTTTTGCAAAGAGTACGTCTTTCACAACACTACCAATCACAATTACAGGCATTCCAAAGCGATATTCCGTTTCTGAGAAATTCCTTCCAAGTTCAAAATCGTAGCCGCTTGTTGTAAAATAATTCGCATCGCAACCCATCACATTGATGTTCGGTTGTGTTTTTTCAGAACCATGTTTCAGAGTAGAAGCAAATGATGCATATGCTGAAACGCTTACCAACGCAGGGAACTGAAATGTTTCTTGAAAGTGTTCGGCCTCACGATAAGTGATGCGCGTGTAACGCTTCGGCTTCTTACCACCTTTTCCAATTCGAATATTCGTACCCCTATTTCGAACAGTGAACGTATTCGCTCCCATGCTCGTGAAATTGCTGGTAATTGAACTCTTGATACCGTCAATCGAAGTCAAGATTCCTACCAAAGCAGTAATACCGATGGCGATGATAAGCATAGTGAGAATGGCGCGCAGCCATTGACTTCGGATAGAGCCAAAAGCCACTTTTACATTCTCACTTAATAGTTGCAGATACTTTCTATCCATGCTTTTTTTCGAGGAGCGTAAGGTAGCTTTTTGAAGGTACAAGTTTCAAGCTGAAGTGTCACCAAAATACCTTGATTATGGTAGTCCAATTGATTAAATTCGCGCTCGGAAAATGAACGTGTTCTTAACTGAATTGTTCATCAACTGAAATGCAAATTCGCTAATCAACAATCAATACTGAAAATACTTTTTCATGAACTTATATGAAGATTACCTCAAGGAGATAGAAGCACGAAAAGAACTGGGGCTACATCCTAAGCCAATTGATGGTAACGAGTTGCTGAGCGAGGTTATTAATCAGATTAAAGACCTAAACCACCCGCACCGAAAAGACTCCCTTAATTTCTTCATTTATAATGTGCTTCCTGGAACCACGCATGCAGCAGGTGTAAAGGCAAAATTCCTGAAGGAGATAATTCTTGGTGAATCTGTTGTTGAAGAAATCACAACTGAATTTGCATTTGAGTTATTATCTCACATGAAAGGAGGCCCTTCTGTTGAAGTACTTCTTGATTTTGCTTTGGGAGATGATACTGGTATTGCAAAAGAAGCCGCAAAGGTTCTTAAGACACAGGTTTTCCTTTATGATGCAGATACAGAGCGTTTAGAAAAAGCTTTCAAAAGCGGTAACGCAATCGCTAAAGAGCTTATCGAAAGTTACGCCAAAGCCGAGTTTTTTACGCAACTGCCAGATGCAGAAGAAGTGATTGAGGTGGTCACCTTCATCGCGGGTATTGGAGACATCTCTACAGATTTACTTTCTCCTGGTGGCGATGCTCACTCAAGATCAGACCGTGAATTACATGGTCAGTGTTTGTTTGAGCACAACAAAGACATGCAAAACGAGCTTTTGGCACTAAAAGCGCAACACCCAAATAAGCGGGTAATGTTGATTGCTGATAAAGGAACTATGGGAGTAGGTTCTTCCAGAATGTCTGGTGTAAATAATGTGGCTTTATGGACAGGAGTTAAATCAAGTCCTTATGTACCATTCATAAATATTGCGCCCGTAATTGCTGGAACAAATGGAGTTTCTCCGATTTTCCTAACTACTGTTGGTGTTACTGGTGGCATTGGCATTGACCTTAAAAACTGGGTTAAGCAAAAAGATGCTGATGGAAATACGGTTGTTGACGCAGACGGAGACGCAATTTTAAAGGAAGAGTACTCCGTTAAAACAGGAACTGTTCTGACCATCAACACGAAAACAAAGAAGCTTTATAAAGGTGACGAGGAATTGAAAGATATTTCTGCGGCATTAACTCCTCAAAAAATGGAGTTTATTAAAGCTAACGGGTCTTATGCTGTTGTTTTTGGTAAAAAGCTACAAACGTTTGCTGCCAAAGCATTAGGCATCGAAGTTCCTCAAGTATATGCTACTTCAAAAGAAATTTCTATTGAAGGACAAGGGTTAACTGCCGTTGAGAAAATATTCAATAAAAATGCGGTAGGAAATACTCCGGGGAAAATCTTACATGCTGGTTCTGATGCCCGTGTTGAAGTAAATATCGTGGGTTCTCAGGATACTACAGGCTTAATGACTTCTCAGGAATTAGAGATGATGGCGGCTACCATAATTTCTCCAATTGTTGATGGTGCCTACCAATCAGGTTGTCATACAGCTTCTGTTTGGGACGATAAGTCGAAGGCCAATATCCCAAGGTTAATGAGGTTTATGAATGACTTCGGTTTAATTACAGCGCGCGACCCAAAAGGTGGCTACCCTGCAATGACAGATGTAATTCATAAAGTGCTTAACGATATTACAGTCGGTGATTGGGATATTATTATCGGAGGTGACTCACACACGCGTATGTCTAAAGGTGTAGCCTTTGGTGCTGATTCAGGAACAGTTGCTTTAGCATTAGCAACAGGTGAGGCTACAATGCCAATTCCAGAGTCTGTAAAAGTGACTTTTAAAGGAGAAATGAGAAGCTACATGGATTTCCGTGATGTAGTTCATGCCACCCAACAACAAATGCTAAAGCAGTTTGGTGGAGAAAACGTATTTCAAGGAAGAATTATTGAAGTTCACATCGGAACGCTTACAGCAGATCAAGCCTTCACATTTACTGATTGGACTGCTGAGATGAAAGCCAAAGCTTCTATCTGTATCTCAGAAGATGAAACGTTAATCGAATCATTAGAGATTGCAAAAGGCCGTATCCAAATCATGATTGATAAGGGAATGGACAATAAAAAGCAAGTTCTTCAAGGATTAATGGACAAGGCAAATAAGAGAATTGCTCAAATGAATTCTGGAGAAAAGCCTGCTTTAAGGCCAGATGCTAACGCCAAATATCATGCTGAGGTAGTTATCGATCTAGACGAGATTGCCGAGCCAATGATTGCCGATCCAGATGTAAACAATGAAGATGTTTCTAAGCGTTACACGCACGATCAGATTAGACCATTGTCTTTCTATGGCGGCACTAAAAAAGTAGATTTAGGATTCATAGGCTCTTGTATGGTTCATAAAGGAGACATGAAGATTTTGGCTCAAATGCTAAAGAACATTGAGGCGAAATATGGTAAAGTCGAATTCAAAGCGCCACTTGTAGTAGCACCTCCGACATATAATATCGTTGATGAGCTTAAAGCCGAAGGCGATTGGGAAGTATTAGAAAAATACTCAGGCTTTGTGTTTGATGATAGCGCCCCTAAAGCAGCAGCGCGTACCAAGTACGAAAACATGCTGTATTTAGAACGTCCGGGTTGCAACCTGTGCATGGGTAACCAAGAAAAAGCTGCCCCTGGCGATACCGTAATGGCAACATCAACACGTTTATTCCAAGGTAGAGTTGTTAAAGATTCTGGCGAGAAAAAAGGAGAGTCTTTATTGTCATCAACACCCGTGGTAGTGTTGTCTACAGTTTTAGGAAGAACCCCTACAATGCAAGAGTACGAAGCAGCTGTAGATGGTATCGTATTAACTAGGTTCAAGCCATCAGCAAAGAACTTAGTAACGGCATAGATAGACGAAATAACTATTCAGAAACCCCATTCGCTCATAGGCGGATGGGGTTTTCTTTTTGGATGTTCCCTCATCTTTTATTTGGGCGTTACCGCAATCCGCTTCAGGCGGAAAGCGGTCGGGCTCATATCTTAGCAATCAGATATAAACCGGGTAAGATAAAGCAGGTCGGCCGCTACGGGTCGGGCTAGATACGGCAGCCTATGGTTGTTGATATTGACGGATAGGAAAATCCGACCTGCC
>Ga0222662_1000796_pt1 | contig 20472 bp, 25 predicted proteins | sample AntAcemetagen600_FD_179821 | JGI IMG/M metagenome (GOLD analysis project Ga0222662, IMG submission 179821) | Saline water microbial communities from Ace Lake, Antarctica - #600 | ecosystem: Environmental > Aquatic > Non-marine Saline and Alkaline > Saline | place: Antarctica: Ace Lake...
TAGGTTGTCGATATTTCTAACGAAATATCAGGCAACCTTTTCAAATCCTCCGTCTTCGCAAAATACAACAAAACCCAAAGCATACGCTTTGAGTTTTGGCATTTTGTGTCGACGGGAGGATTTGAACATTACATGTTCAGTATAGGTTGTCGATATTTCTAACGAAATATCAGGCAACCTTTTCAAATCCTCCGTCTTCGCAAAATACAACAAAACCCAAAGCATACGCTTTGAGTTTTGGCATTTTGTGTCGACGGGAGGATTTGAACCTCCGACCTCAACTTTATGAGTGTTGCGCTCTAACCAACTGAGCTACGCCGACGTGTGTGCAACAGAGTACTATATTTACCTTACACAATCAATTACTTTTCTGGGCAGAGCTGAGCTTCGGCTGCTGCAATATCTTCTGGCTTTCCAACCGGAATCCATAGTGCTTGTTCAATGATTTGTACTGCATGATCTTGAGCAAACTGAGTAAACATATCAGTCACCAACAACTCTCCATGCTCATCTGATACCGCAACTGAGTACTCAAATATGTTTGTATCCAGAACAAAGCCCCCAATATTTATAAAGTTTGATGGAGGATTTTTCGGCTTTTCGATAATTCCTTGCAGCGTGCCATCTTCATTTTGAATTAGTACCCCAAAATGTTCAGGAGTGTCTGAGTGAGCACTAAGGACAGCATACTCTTCTACAACTGCTTTTTTGAGTGCATCAGCGCCATGTATATCATCAGCGTACATAAACAGAAACTTCCCCCGTAGTACGTCTTGCGCACATAGTAAGGCTGCACCGGTGCCTCCTGAGAAATTTTCCTGCTCCACGTACGTTACTTTCCTGTTGAAATACTCATCCCCACAGTACGAGCGTATTTGCTCTTGTAGGTATCCAACCACCAACACCAACTCATCAATCTCCTCAGGTAATGCTTCTACCACATGCTGAAGTATCGGCTTACCACACACCTCAAGCAGTGGTTTGGGTGTATGTTCGGTTAATGGTCGCATGCGCGTTCCTTTTCCTGCACAGATGATGACACACTGCATACATTATACGTGCACCATCTCCGCCCTGGGAGAAAGGAGTGCATTAGCCTTTTCAACATCTTCAATAGTTGCAATTGGAATCCATGTATGTTGCTCAACTACTGCAATTGGATATTCTTTTGCATACCGTTCAATAACTTCAGTGAGATAAAACTCTCCCTTTACCTCTGTTTCTGGTTCAAATTTAAAAATGTTTGTATCAAGCACCATTGCACCAGTACTAGCACAATTAGATGGTGCATGTTTTGGCTTTTCAATCATTTGGTCGATAGTTCCATCTGGTTTACGCACAACGATGCCGAATTTTTCTGGTGTATCGACGGATGCAACCAGCAGTGAGCGACTGTATGAGGTTGCTCGTGCAAGATCATCCTTTCCATGAATATCATCAGCAAACAAAAAGAGGAATCTCCCTTTAATGAGATCCTTACACAACCATAAGGCTGTAGCTGTACCATTCTGCTCTTTTTGTGTAACGTAGGTTACTTTTCTCCCATGAAATTCTGTTCCACAGTAGGCTTCAATCATTTCACCAAGATACCCAGTAACAATAATAAGCTCATCAACTGAGCTTGGAAGTGCCCCAACGATGTGGTCAAGTAATGTTTTACCTCCAACTTCTACTAATGGCTTTGGACAGTTTTCCGTCAGAGGTCGAAGGCGTGTTCCCTTGCCTGCAGCTAAAATTACACATTGCATATACTCAGCATCATACCATGAAATAATTCAAATTGACTTAATAGCACCTAAGACTTCCCTCCTCATTACTGTGCCTCTTCGTACTTTAATTCTAAGCGTGCCCATATGAGTAGCTTTATTTTTATATATTTTTTTACTTACTGCGTGTACAAAACTAGGCTTTGTAAACTGTGATTGAGAAACCGAAATGTGTCTTGCCCAGAATGTTTCCACTTCACTAATACGATCTACATGTAACTGGTTAATACTTACTCGCAAAATTACATCTTCTGTTTGCACACCAAACACAACATGCAGCCATTTCATATAAAAAGTAATCATCTGAGGGTCATTATTGGTAAAGCCAAACTCTTGACTGCCCTGTTTATATCCCTCTCCCCAGTATAAACCAAGCCCAATGCAGTATATGTCTCTGTCTGAAAGGCTTCCGAGATCATCTTTACCTTTTTGTGTACTGATTTTTGTTGCTGCAATACGCTGTTGTCGAAGACTTTCTGAATACCTCATTAAACCAGCAATACTGTTAGCCCTGCCTTTTTTTGAAATTCTTTCAATTGCTTCATTGGACAATGAAATATCTCTACACCACCCACTGACTGTACTCTTGCTAACTACAAGTTTTTTAGCAATTTCACCAATGCTCATCCCCTGTTTTCGTAAGTCAACTGACTGTTCTTTTTCTTTAATTTTCGCCATAGTTCGTAAGGTAGTAATAGTATATCCTATTACTAGACAATCTCTAGAGCTAGTGGTACAATGCCACGCACAAACGTTTTTGTTTGTATATCACATAGCGGGATGGAGGAGTGGTACCTCGGGAGGCTCATAGGTAACACTGTGACCCTTAGCAGTAATGCTTTGTGGAAAAATCTTCTAAACTGCTGGAACACCGTTAGAGCTTTACTTGCTACAACATGATCTGAGAGGATGAGTGTGAATGCTGCAAAAAAGTAAAGATTCGGCAATCGGCAGCCAAGCCCTTCATTCATCAGAATGAACGGAAGGTTCAGAGACTATAATGGAGAGTTCCCACTAGTGTTCGCACTACGGAACATGGGATAGTCCGTGCATGTAAGAAACTACATGAATAACAGAACCTCCAGACCCCGGTTCGAGTCCGGGTCCCGCAACACGTTTAAGAAAATACACCCTATTGGGTGTATTTTCTTTTACGTTTGCGTGGATAGAACCTGAACTGCTTCAGGTTCGTCCGGACTCGAAGGCGCGGAGTATATTGCGAGCCACAGGGCGAGCATTACCAGCGACCGTCCAGAAGTCTTAGTAAAATTAAACGAAGTAAAAATTTTACTTAGAACTTCGGGGACGAGTCCGGGTCCCGCAACAAACACAGAAAAGTCCTTAGGTTTCACCTAAGGACTTTTCTTATTACATGAGAGAATGTGTACTTTTGTACATTCTACTTACTCCCCACAGAAGAATCTTTACACCGCTCCAAACTCTGTAAACACACGCCTATACTTAATAACCGCTTCTTTTGCAGACAATTGTGTCAGCACAAAATCTGCACCTTCGTGCGCAATGCGGTTACGAATAAGGTGTGCATCCCAAGCATCTTGCAGGGTCCTAAAGTTTGAACCTGCTGCACTCTTTAGCTGGTCCCCAATAGTGTGTCCAGCATACCCAGCCTCGTGCAAAACTTCTCCAAGAATGATGTCAGATTCAATAATTGCAAGCTTCCAATCATTTGGGGTGCCTGAATCTAAATGTTTTTTAATCTCAGACCACCGTCTGTTTTCTTTTAGTTCACCATGCAACTCTTTCCAAATCTTTTCAGTAGCAACCAGGTTTCCTGCATCTATTTCTTTCAACTGATTGAGGCGTATATATGAATAAATAATCCCATAAATAAAAAGTGCAGACAGAACAAAAGCAACAATAGAATATATGTTCCAAACTGAAGATAGAAATGTTGCTATCGAATCGTAACTAGCGCTCCCTCCCGTTACTGATTCCAATACTCTCTGAAAAAAACCTAAGAGATTAGGACCATACTGGCTATATACAATGTCATTATCTTCCGGTGTCATGTGTATGTAAAAAACTTTGATGTACTGAGTTCTACGATAGTAACCTTGTCTACTAGGTCTATTTTGCAACAAACCGTACTAGCTTGATACATAGACAATAGGCTACAGCTTTGCATCGTACATCTTGATACCAAGATCAAAGAGGCGATTATCACCACCATGTGGTGCTATATATTGTACACCAACTGGAAGGGCTTTACCGTCACGTTCTACAGTGCCGCCTGGAATAGAGATTGCGGGTACTCCCGTTAGGTTGACTGGTACAGTGAAAATATCCTGCTTGTATACCGAAACTGGATCAGTAAGTGACCCTGCAAGGTAGGCAGGGGTTGGTGCTGATGGTGTAAGCACAATGTCTACCGCTGTAAAGACTGTAGCTAGTTCTTCACGCATGAGTTCCCGAACTGCTTCGGCTTTCCCATAATATGCATCATAGTAACCCGAGGAAAGCACATACGTACCAAGCAGGATACGACGTTTTACTTCGTCACCAAACCCAGCACCACGACTTTTCTCGTACACATCAAGCAACGTATCTCCTTCTACACTGAGTCCATACCGAATACCATCATATCGTGCCAAGTTCGAGGATACTTCTGCAGGCATTGAAACATAGTAGGCTGCGAGACCTTTTTCAAACAGTGGTAGTTCAATATCTACCACTGTGTGTCCTGCTGCTATAAGCTCTGCTACGTGTGTTTGGAATACTTCCATCACATCTACATCAACTCCTTCCTTAAGGAAGCTTCGTGGGATACCAATCGTATATTTTTCTCGTACCGGAACATCTGGATAGGTATCATCATCAATAGTCGTTGCATCCATCACATCCTTCCCTGCCATCACACTATGCACAAGCTGTGCATCAGCAACTGACGTTGTAAGTGGACCAGCCTGATCAAATGATGAACCCATCGCCATCAGCCCCGAACGTGAGACAGCACCATAGGTAGGCTTGAATCCTACCAGTCCACAATAGCTCGCTGGCTGACGAATAGAACCACCGGTATCAGTCCCAATAGCCACAGTGACTGCCCCCATAGCAACTGCTGCAGCAGACCCGCCTGAGGAACCACCAGGTACTCGGGTTGTATCTACAGGATTCTTCGTTGGACCAAAGGCTGAATTTTCTGTTGAGGACCCCATCGCAAACTCATCCATATTTGTCGAACCAACTATAATAGCTCCCGCTTCTTGTAAGCGAGTGATGATGGTGGCATCATACGTTGCAGTATAGTTTTCAAGAATTTTTGAACCCCCAGTCGCCTTCCTACCTTTAATCAAAATATTGTTCTTAATAGCGATGGGTACACCTAACAATACAGGAGCATCTGCACCCTCTTTTGCATACTGCGCTGTTGCTGCTGTTGCCTCCTTCTGTGCGTCTTCATAGACAGCAAGAAACGCGTGGATATCTCCATCTTTTTCTGCAATGACCGCCAAGCTTTGGGCTACCGCTGCTTCAGGTGTGTATTCACCAGATACAAATCTGGTCCGTAGTTCTGTAATAGTCATAGCTAGTCAGTATTTAAAATCTTCTTAACCATCAATCGGTCTTTTTTGACATGAGGAGCTTCAGCCATAAGGGCTTGGGTATGACTTCCAGGCTCTACAGTTACTTTGTCCTCACGAAAGACATTGTAGATCGCACCTACTTTCTTAGTCATTCCTTCTTCTGCAGTAATCTCATTTACGACACTGACATACGCCAGTACAGCGTCTATGTCAGTACTGAGTGATTCAGCTTCTTGGTCTGAAATACGTATACGTGCGAGCTCTCCTAAACGTAAGATGTCATCTTTATTCATGCAGGAATCATAGCATAATCAACTGTGCTTATGAAAGCATCTGAAGAAATGCTGCTTGCGTAAGTGTTGTGACCCCTAAGTTGTTTGCCTTTTGTTCTTTTGAACCAGCCTGTTCACCCACTACGACAAAATCAGTACTTTTTGAAACACTGTTTGATATCTGTCCCCCATGTGCACGAGCCATCTCTTTAGCTTCTTCACGTCCAAGCGTCGGCAGGGTTCCAGTGAACACAAAGGTTTTGCCGTAGACACGCGAAGTACCAGCCGCAACCCTATACCCGGTAGGCTGAATATATGCACGTAGCTTCTCTAGCGTTTCAATGTTGGCACGAGTACGCATCCACGTAACCACTGACAGAGCAACTTTTTCTCCCACTCCTTTAATGTCTTCTAACTCCGACACAGTAGCCTTTTGCAGGGCTGGTATGTCTGGGAGTACCGATGTGATTAACCGAGCCATCTCTTCTCCCACATGATCAATTGAAAGGGCTACCAGATATTTTTCAATTGTAGGGTGTGTAGCTGCAGCAATAGCATTGACGATGTTTTCTGCTGATTTTTGTTTTAATCCTGGCAAATGCTCAATGTCCCCCACTTCAAGTTCAAACAGGTCGTGATAGGTATTTATCTTTTCGTGATCCATCAGTAAATCGATAATCTTAGGGCCCACGCCATCAACATTAAGTGAGCCTTTGGCAACAAAGTGATACAGACGTTTTCGATGCAGATAGTCAGAGTCAAGTGTCACACAACGATACGCAGATTCACCAGGAATCCGTTCAATATTACCTTCCCCACCACAGCCAAGCACCGTCTGTGGAAATTCGTATGCTACAGTTCCTTTTGGTCGAAGTTCCGTAATCACCGACATCACCTTTGGGATAATATCCCCGGCTTTTTCAAGTACAATTGTGTCACCAATGCGCACATCGAGTCGTGTAATCTCATCTTCATTATGTAGCGTTGCCCGACCCACCGTCGAACCATCAATCAAGACAGGCCGGAGGTGCGCTACAGGAGTCACCGCTCCAGTACGCCCTACCTGCAGCTGGATATCTTCCACGACCGTTGTTGCTTGTTCAGCCGGAAACTTAATGGCAATAGAAAATCGAGGACCTTTCCCTGTGTATCCAAGTGTATTTTGATACTCCACATTATTTACCTTCACTACTACACCATCAATCACATATGGCTGGTTATCTTTTTTCTCGTGCCATTTTTCCCAAAAGGAAATAACCTCGGTCATGGTGTTACATACCGCATGTTCCTTATTCACTTTGAAACCAAGGCTCTGTAACCGCTCAAGCTCATCATGTTGTGACGCATTCGTTTCGCCAAGGGAAATGTCGTAGATGAACGTATCAAGCTTTCTTTCTGCTGCCACTTTCGGATCCAGTTGGCGAATTGTGCCTGCAGCGAGATTACGTGGATTAGCATATTCACTTTCATTATTTTTTCGACGGGTAGCATTTATTATTTCGAGTTGCTGGCGAGAAAGCCAGATTTCTCCTTCAACAATCAATGATACAGGTTCATGCAGACGTAACGGGACCGATTCAATAGTGCGCACATTATGTGTAACGTCTTCACCAACAACACCATCTCCCCGAGTTGCTGCTGTTACAAGTACCCCATCAACGTACTCAAGCACTACATGCAAGCCATCAATTTTCAGTTCACAGGTGTATGCTGGCTGTATATCCTCTCCATATTCTTTTTGTAGTATTCTTTTTACTCGAGCATCAAACTCTCTAAGATCTTCAGCAGTAAAAGCATCGTTAAGCGACCACTGGGGCACCGCGTGGGTTACTTTTTTAAATTTTGCTAACGCAGTACCAGCTACACGTTGGGTTGGAGAATCAGGAGTTACAAGCTCAGGATATTTTTTCTCTATTTGCACCAGTTCCTCCTTAAGAGAATCTAGTGCTTCTGGTGAAATTTTTTCTTTGTTTTCAACGTGAAACGCACGTCGATATTCTTCGACTGTATGTTGCAGCTGTTTATATCTCTCAATGACTTCTTTCGATGCATTCATATATAGGTCACTCTATACTACAAACAATCACTCGTATTTACAACGCCTAACAAGGGTCTACACACTAAAATTCAACCGTCAGTTCACGTTGTACGGTAAAGATACTGCTACCACTGGCGATATCACTACAGCTACGGTTATACCCTCGGGAAAAACCAAATGTGCACACATCACCAGCAAAACACTCTTTTAGTCCAGCACTCCCAAACGTGTAGTCAACCTGACCTCCTCTGGCATCAAGTAAGTGGATTTCCATATCAACACACAAGGCATCACCTCCAGTGGTTATCCAATTAATTGTGTCGTCACGGTATATTCGATGCTGCGGGTTACTACCAGAGTTTGGTATAACAAAACCTCCTCCCAAACAATCTGACTGCACAGAACTGCCAGCAAACATCTCAGCAGATTGATCATTACGAACATACCGCAGACATTCCATTCCTGCATTTGCAGCCTGAAATGCAATCTCAGAACCTTTCGTCGTAGTACCCAACGAGAGTTGTTTAAGGGTGATATGCAACATAGACAACCCAATAGAAAGCGCGATACTCGCTATAATAATTGCCAGTAACAGCGCAAATCCTGTATTGGTAGTATAGTGTAATTTATTCATAGGCATTATATATAGCTCCAGTAAGAGTGACGCTCTGCTCTGCACCACCAAATAAATTAGCCCCCCAGTACACCGTTGATTTAATCTCTAACCCAGTTGCAGGCGAAGTACCAGTAACTCTAATTGCTCGTCTGTAGGGTGTAGAATCACCACTAAATGAGTACCGTGCCCTCCCTGCAGAACTATCGAAGAGTAGCGCACAACCTCCACCAGTTGCATTACTGCAAGCCCTGGAATTATCAAGCGGGTTAGTAGTAGCATACTCAATATTACATCCATTGGTACTAAAACACCTACTCACCCCGGCACTGCGTGTGCCACTAGTTGCCCAGGCCCAGCTTGCGCTGGACAAATCACCAGCGTGAAGTGCCTGTAGCGCTGCATCATTACGTGCAGCTATAAATGCTTCAATACCTTCTTGGGCCAGCGAAATAGCAATGGTCTGCTCACGTACAAAGATTGAGCTTTGGATGCCTTTAGCTGCAATCGTCATAGGACCTACCAGGGCTATGAGTAAAATGGAAATAGCAACCAGCACCTCTATTAACGAATATCCTTTTGTATATTTATATATAGTCATATTACAAATCTAAAAGTTGCTGCGTTACAGTAGTCTGTATCTCAAAAGAGCTATCTAAACCAACAACATTTCCTGCAGTCCCAGACAGAAAGATTGTAACCGTGGGTGACTTCATGTTTCCATTATCAGAATAGGCTCGCGCATCAGTAACGATAAACTCCAGACTATCCACCACAACCTCGGGTGCAGTAATTCTTTGCCAAGTAGTAGTATCTCCTAATCGACGTTCAATGGATTTAGCTGGACCGTTAAAACGATAGGCGATACGGCTACTGCCTTTGCCAGTAGTTAAACTACCGCCTGTTTCTGTAAAAGCAAATGTCGTGTCTCCTGCCGAACAATCTCGAGGAATCACAGCACTGTTATCCCTCGTCAGAGCACCTCCGCATTGATACGAGTATCCTGTACGGATTTCACGTGTCATACTATCCAGCGCAAAAGAAAGATTCGTCATCGCCGTTTGTATATTTTGCTGCTTTGCATTTGCATCAATTAGGACCAGGAGCGTCCCCATTGACATAGTCACCACAATTGTAAAAAGTGACATCGACACCAAGACCTCTACCAGAGTAAAGCCCATACTTTTTTGCACTACAACAGTATTCGTGTTTGGAATTTTTGAAAACATATTATTGTACAGATATTTGACCACTTGAATACACAACTACTTCACGGGAAAACGTACTGTCACTCAAAGAAGTAATCACAATGATTATTTGAGGAACCCCAGAACTACTGTCAAGCGATATATACGCATCAAAATCAGGACGCCGGAATGCTACTGATGCCTGCCCAACACCACAACTCCCCGACGTACTACAAATGGCAGTTATAGCGAATCGAGGATCGATTGTATAGGTATCACCAACCTCTTCTCCACTATCATACTCACGTTCATTGCCACCATCAGCATCCTTAAAAAGGATATATTGGTTAGGGTTTGCCATGTTAAAATACATACCATATGCTCCACGAAATGACGTAGAGGCACCTTTTGCATTTACACCATAGACTTGGGCTGTGCGAATATCAAGCGCAAGTTCGTATGTCTGTGACTTTAATAGCACCACACTATTAAATGAAGAATACTTGACCATCACAATTCCCGTAATAAGAGTCACAATAGCAATAGTCACCATAAGTTCAATCAGTGAAAAACCAAATTGGGTATGTTGCATATTTTGCTTGTTTTTTCTGAAAAATAAACGCATACCTACATGAAGGAGGCCATTAGGTCTAGCACATCAAGATGATAGATATATACCAACAGGAACGCTACAATCATAAAGGGAGCAAACGGTACCTCACTCTTCATTGTAAAATATTTTGAATAATTTACCACTGGGTACGGTGCATAATATGCTTTAACCACCTGAAATACGGCTGGAATCACTATGATTCCCACACTCACAATAGCCCCTATCCAAAATGAAAAGACTACAAAGGTAAATACTGCAGGAGCACCAAGTATAAATCCTAGTGGGATAGCCAGCTTTGCATCGCCAAATCCAATCCATCTTCCCTTTGAGACAAACCATAAACCACCATACAACAGAAATGCCCCCAGGGCAGCTCCTGCATGCGATATAAATACTGCCATATCCCATGCTAGACCATACTGCAAAAACATATACCCTCCAGCGAGTACACTCGTTGCTACTACCAACTCATTAGGGATTACCATATGATAGATGTCATACACGGCAATAACCATCAAAACAGAAACGAGTACCATAGAGAACAGAAACAGCAGGCTCAGTGATAGAGACATGTATAGGAAAGCAAATAATACGGCTGTACTTATTTCAACCAAGAAATACCGCAACGGAATAGTGCAACCACATGAACGACATCTGCCTAACAAACATACGTATGACACCAGTGGAAAGAGCTCATACCACCGCAAGGCATGACCACATGATAAACAGTGTGAATGTCCCGATAGCGATTTTCCAGTATGATATCGATAAATTACTACGTTTAGAAAACTCCCAATAACCAGTCCTAAGAGTAGGACAAGCGAATACTGATACCAAACGGGCAACATCTCAAGTAGCGCAATCATATACATATTATATACTTAAGTATACGCTACCCTCTTTGCGTACACGGCTTACTTTTCACAAAATGTTTATATCTTGTTATGGTCCACACACTCCATCTTCTAGTCCTGAATCTGAACTCACTGTGGAGCCTATATATACCTCAGAGACACCATCGTTATCAACACAATAATACTCATCGGTAGACACAACCAGCCGTGCTTGGATAGCCCACCCTTCTGCGACATCACCACCGTCTACGCAGGTGACCACTCCACCATTTGTAGAGCTTACTCGGCTCAGTGCTCCAAGTATGGTTGTATTATCACACATACCCACATAACTCCAACTATCATCATAAAAAAGCTCAGCTTCGGCGCGCATATTTGTTATTGTCTGAATGATTAATGCATCAGCACTTTTGTCGCGCGCAATACTCAAGGACGCCAGCACTACAGACGCAAGAATCCCAATGATTGCAATTACCATAAGAAGCTCTATAAGAGTAAATCCTTTAGTGTATTTCATGCTTCAATTATATACCACCTAGAAAAGAAAATTGTCTGCTATACACAAAAAAACTCCCTTAGGAGTTTTTTTGTGTATGTCTGCCTAAGTTATTAAGGACAGACATTTACCCCAGTATCACTCCAGGTTGCGGTAATAGTGTCAGCACCACCAGTACTGTCTACACAGTAATACTCACCAGTATCGTCTACTAGTCGAGCCTTAAGAGCCCATTCGTCATCATCTGAACTACAGGCAACAAAATCATCTCCTGCCCCTGCACTTGACGCCCCATCATGCATTGCCCCTATACCTTGAGGGCTAGTAGAAGTACAAACAGTTGCATATGAATTAGAGTTATCGTCGTAATACAACTCAGCTTGTGCTCGAGCGTTGTTAATACTTGACTTAATTGCTGCGTCCGCTCCCTTGGATCGGGCTGTATTCAAAGACGCAAGTACTACAGACGCAAGGATTCCGATGATTGCAATTACAACCAAAAGCTCAATGAGCGTGAATCCTTTGTTTAGTTTTTGTTTCATACTAATGAAATTTATAATTTATAATGTATAATCACGTTCCTTTGCGTTCAGTCATTAGCTGCATGACTCAGTGTAAACAAGCGTAACTCCACGTTGTGGTGGATTCCATTTAGTATACGTCTGTTTCCCTTGCCATCGGCTTCCACGTGTGGACAACACCAGCACTCATCAAGGAATCTGAATATCATAATCTAGCTACATGAGATGAAATACCAGGCGTGCAAAGAAATTATTTAGAGGTGTACGCACAGTACATTGAAGAATAATTTTCTGCAGGACAACGCAGTAGCCTCTCCAGATTTAGGTTTTATCACCATGTAACCAGAATTGGATGAGTGGCGAGGCAAGCAAGAAAAAAGATCTGCGTGGAGCAATCTAGCTACATGAGATGAAATACCAGGCGTGCAAAGAAATTATTTAGAGGTGTACGCACAGTACATTGAAAAATAATTTTCTGCAGGACAACGCAGTAGTTCGCTCATGTAGCTAGATTGTGTTGGTGAGGTTGTAGATCGGCATGAGCACTGAAGCCAACAACGTCCCTACTCCAAGTCCGAGCAGCACAATCATAACTGGCTCAATTAGACTAATGAGGGTGTCTACTGAGGTATCTACCTCACGTCGATAAAACACAGAGAGCGTCTCAAGTATCTCACCTAGATTTCCTGTCTCTTCCCCCACCTTTGCTATCTGCGCGAGCACTCCTGGTATCTCCGGGAATTCAGAAAGAGTATCTGCAAATGAGCGTCCCCCTTTTACCTCAAGAATTGTGTACTCAAGAATTTCCTTATAGACTTTGTTGTCTACCACATCAGCAGTCACCTCAAGTGATTGCACCATAGAGATACCACTAGTAAGCATCGTTGAGAGGTTGTCACAAATACGAGTGAGGTACAACTTTCGGTTGAGATCCCCCAAAAAAGGAATAGATATCTTAAGTTCGTCAATGGAACGCTTCCCCACTTCTGTCTGTGCAAACTTCCAGAATCCAAAACCTCCTAATGCACCGACTATAAAAATAAGTCCAATATAATTTGTAAGAAAACTCGACATTCCAATTACTATCTTTGTGTATATTGGTAATTCTTGGCCAGAGTCAGTCAAAATCTGTGCAATACGAGGAATCACCATTGTAAGCATCAGCCCCATCACTGCAAAAAATGTCCCGATTACAAATGCTGGATAAATCATCGCCCCCTTCACCTTACTCACTATCTGGTATTGACGATCAAGATAGTCAGCAAGATATGCAAAGGACTTTTCTAACGAACCAGATTCTTCACCCGAACGCACCATATTAATATAAAACGGGGAAAAAATGTCTGGGTGCGCAGCCAATGCACGCGAAATAGAACTTCCTGCCTGCAGATCATCTGAAATTGAATTAAGCATGTCTCGCAATTGTGTATTTTCTGATTCAGAAGCAAGAAGCCTAAAGATTCTCAGGGCTGAAACCTGTGCGTCAAACAATGTAGAAATTTGTCTGGAAAGAATCACAATCTCTTTATGAGAAATTCTACTGAACCAGTTAAACTCAATATCTAAAATACTATTCTTTTCTGCAACTGGATCTATAGAAATAATAGTGTATCCCTCCTTTTGCACCCGTGAGATTGCAGCGTCTACATTTGCAGCCTCAACAACCCCTTCACGTGAAGTGTTGTGCTGATCAATAGCTTTATAGTTGAATAACATGATTTTTTAGTTAGTGAACGAAGTGAGCTTACTAAAACATCATCCGCCCAACTTTTTTATATAGATATTTATAACTCACTTTATTATACAATACCTCGACAATTACAATAGTTACAAATGTGTAGAAAAGTTAGGTGGATAATAAAATATAGTCGTTATAGCTCCTTATTTTATTACATGAGCCGCTCTAATCCTTTTGGATTATTTGAGTACGCAAAAGCGTTTTCGACTGTTATCTCACCACGCTTAACTAACTCAACCAGAGAACGATTCATATCAATCATTCCATGTTCAAGTCCAGTCTCAATGACTGTCTGTATTTCGTGTGAGCGCCCCTCACGAATTAGGTTTGAAACAGCGCTATTATTTAGTAGTAACTCATACGCAGGTACCAGTCCACCTGAAATGCGCGGTACAAGTCTTTGAGAAAAAATACCAGCTAATGACCCAGCAAGCTGTATCCGAATTTGATCTTGCTGACCAGGTGGAAATGCATCGATAATACGATCAATGGTTTGTGCAGCGCTGTTGGTGTGTAAAGTCGACAGTACTAAGTGACCAGTCTCAGCAGCAGTTACTGCAGTACTAATTGTTTCTGAGTTACGCATCTCACCGACAAGAATCACATCTACATCTTGTCGAAAGACAGAGTTCAGTGCACGCTCAAAACTCATTGAGTCTACACCAACCTCACGCTGGTCAATTAATGATTTTTTAGCATCATAAATATACTCAATAGGATCTTCAATGGTAACAATATGCTCAGCTCTGTTTTCATTAATATACTCGACCATTGCTGCCAGGGTCGTAGATTTACCCTGTCCTACTGGCCCCACGCATAAGAAAAATCCTTGAGGGCGCTGCACGAAACTTTCCAAAATTGGTGGCAACCCTAGTTCTGCAATAGTACGAATTTTATTTGGAATAAGTCGTAATGCAACTGCCATTGACCCACTTTGGAAAAAGCTATTTCCTCGAAAACGAACACCATCAGCGTGCGCGTATGAAAAGTCAGCCTCAAGATCTTCTTTATATTCTTCAAATTTTGCAGTACTCATCAGTACCTGTGCAAATCCCTCAAGGTCCTGGTCGGTAAGGATTGGTTTTTTTACCAGTGGGACAAGTGACCCAGCTACACGCACCATAGGATGAGCTCCTACAGAGAAATGGAGGTCAGAACCATTTTCTGACACAACCACATCAACTAAATCTTTAAGTTCTCTTTTGTAATCAACTGATGACATAATCTATGTAACTATACTATGTACTTTAGCCACCACTTCACTTGGGATGGAATCCGCTTTAATAATGTACCCGTCTGCTCCTGCATCTACCGCTGCTTGTATATCGGTCTCCTCTCCCTGGTTAGAGAGTACTATATACTTACATTTCTTTATTGACGTCCTAGAATGAATTGCTTCCAGCAACTCAAGGCCTGACATTCCTGGCATCACCATATCCATAACCACAACATCAAAAGTTTCATGGGTGAGCATGGCAAGTGCTTGGGCACCATCATGCGCAATCTCCACAATATCACCACTTTCTGTAAATTTTGTGGCGTACATGTCACGTAAGAATGCATCGTCATCAACAAGTAGAATCTTCATTGTAATTAGAATAGCGGTTTATAATTCTCGACACACATAGCATTGATACATGCATGTATCAATATACGTAGTATACGTGACACATCTGTTCATTCTGTTGAGTTATATACAGCTACCTAAGTAGGACACAATACTCCATGTACAGAATGAACTTTCTTCTTATATACATTACTAAAATCGTAAATCATCCTCAGTAACTACTTGCTCAACAGCTTTCATATCATCTCCTTCCATAGTCTGAACATCAAGAACTTGTGTGTCACCAGTACTTCTGTCTTCATCAAAGTCATCAGTGTTCCTAACTTTAGTACCAAATGCATTCATCTCTTCATAAGGGATAACATGGTTCAGTGCCTTCATAATTGCATCCTCTTTCATTGACGTAAATCCTGTCATGCGTGCAGCATCGAACATCTCTTCCTCAGATCCTCCTTTAAGAATAAGCTCCTGTATATCTTCATTCACTTCAAACACTTCCATAACTGCAACTCTTCCTTTTGTACCAGATGCACATCCTGGTGAAGGCTCTGGGTGCATCATAGTTTTTGATGTAGGAATACGATCTCTATATTTCTCTGGAAGCGTCTCAAAGGCTTTATCAACCATAATTTTTACTCCTCCTGCAACATCCATTTCTTTACCAGTATTAGGACATAGTCTTCGTGCGAGACGTTGTGCGATAGCCAGTTTTAGGGTTGGCGCAATGAGGTATGGGTCTACCCCCATATCAATAAGCCTTGGGATAACACCAATTGCGTTATTGGTGTGAATTGTCGAGAGTACAAGGTGACCAGTAAGAGCAGCCTGGATAGCAAGCTGTGCAGTTTCTTTATCACGAATTTCACCAACCATAATTATGTCTGGATCCTGACGGAGAGCTGACCGTAACCCTGCAGCAAACGTGTACCCAATTTCTGGACGTACTTGTGACTGACTTACATTATCAATATTATATTCAACCGGATCTTCCAGGGAAAGAACATTTTTAGATAGCTTATCAACCTCAGAAAGCATCGCATAGAGTGTGGTTGATTTACCAGAACCGGTTGGTCCTGAAATGAGAATAATACCGTATGGTTCTTTCACCATACGTCGGATAGTTTCTAGATTATGCTTAGAAAGCCCAGCATCTTCAAGCGAACTTACGCCACGATCAGTATCCAAAATACGCATCACCACCTTTTCTCCATGATTAGTTGGCAATAAAGAAACACGAAAATCAATTTTGTGACCATCAAATGTTGCACTAAAACGACCATCTTGCGGTTTACGTTTTTCATCCAAACGCATTGAAGAAAGAATTTTTACTCGCGCTACTACAGCTGACTGTACATTCTTTGGCAGCTCAAGACTTTTTGAAAGCTCACCATCTACACGGAAACGCACCACTACCTTCCCACCAGTTGGCTCAATGTGCACATCCGAAGCACCTCCGTCGACAGCATACCTCAAAATAGTTGCCACAATTTTAGTAACAGGGGCATCTTCTTTAAGTTTTAACAGATCTTCTTGGGATACTTTTTTACTAACTTCTTTGTTTTCACCCTGTGGATCTTTGTCATCACCATCCGCAAAGGAACCAAGTGCCTCGCCCACATCACCAGACAAAGAATCGTACACCTCAAGTGCTTGCTCAATATCTGTATTGAGCATAAACACGAACTTGAACGGAATGTTATGCTTGGAGCTTATAAAGTTTAGCGCTTCTCGCAACTGAAGATTGTCAGGGTCGTTTGCAGCCACAATGAGGACTCCCTCTTCAACCTTTACAGGAACCACTCTGTAGTGACGAGCTGACTCTTCAGGAATATACGCCAATGCTTGCTCTGCAATAACATCATTTTCCGTTAAGACCAAAGGCTCCACACTATACAACGCTGCAAATGCAGCACGCACGGCATCACTAGGCACACCAGCTTGAAGCAGCGCATCTTCATACGAAACACCGTTCTCCTCAACAGACACTTCAACTTCAGATTTTTGTTCCTGCGTTAACGCTCCTGCTGCAATTAATTGTTCAAGTATTTCCATTACGTTTAGTTACTTTCTGCAAAAGGGTTACTTCTTCCTGTAGGAACTGGTACAACGACTTCAGTTGAATCTACTAGTGATATAAATCGTTCATCTGTAAATATAACCCCATCAAACCTGACTAGCTTTAGCTCGTTAAGTCTTTGTAAGAAGACAGATGTTTCTGCTGCTGCCTGATTATCAATCTCTGCATTTTGTAAAGAAATATCATTGTTTTGTATAAAAAGATAATATCCAAGAGCACCTATCGCGATAATTCCTAGTATAATAAAAATATTTTGTAGTGTTGAATTCATAACTATACTATTGATTATTTACATCTGAATATGAATAGGTTCGTAGTACCAGCTCGTACTTGCCTGTAGCATCATCAGCTGAAGTAACTATGTCACCTTCTTGCTTGCTTGATTCACCAAGAGTGAACGACACCACTTCAAGTGGATATTTGTTTTTCTCAAAAGACCTGAGCATTGTCTTGAATGACTCATATGTTGCAGATACAGAAAGATCAATATCTCTGTGGGGTGTACTGTCAGAAACAATAACCTTACCGTCAAATACCGCATCTTCATTAGGCAGTTCCAGCTCTCCAGAACCTAACGCTGTTATAGTAGCATCATTTGCCTTTGCAATTGAAGTAATATCAGCCATTACAGCCATTACATCAATAGACGATGGAAGATATGCCAGTAATGCAGCCATATCAGTACTTTTGAAAGACTGTTCATCAGCAGTCAAACTTGATAACTTTATATTAAGTTCAGATGCCTTTTCTACCGCATCAGAATACACAAATATTTCATCTTGTGTTTCTTTAATCGTCAGAAGCGACGGCTGAACGTATGCAACGATAATTACTATCGAAGTAATGAAAAGTACTATTTGTATGATTGATTTATATCCCATGATGTATTAATTATTCATTAATGCTGTCTAGTGTCTCCTATTCGGACTCTTGCGTATCTACAGAGCCTACATCTGACACAACAGTATCTACATTTTCAATTGAATCTAGTGAACCACTTTCTAAAGCAACTGTATATGGGATGTCAGAAACATCCAACGTTTTTGTTACTAAGAAATCGACATCTTGTGTCTTGATACTCAGAGCTCCCTCTGATTCAGATTGTGTATAATCAATTTCTGAAATTATTGCTCCCGCTAGGATAGAGTCGCTAAAGAACTCCTCTCGCTGAAAAAGCGCATCATTGAAGTTTCCGCTTCGGACTTGTAGTGCGAGATTAAGTGAACCATCAATCCCCTTACTGTATTCAAGTCCATAGATATATGCTGACCTGATTGTTTTTGTTTCCAGCATCTGCAAGAGACTTGTTAATGAAACTTGTCTATCTAATATACTAAAGGCTGATTTCATTCGCGAATCCAGCTCTTGGACACGCTCCATATCTGCTTGGTTAAATGAATCACGCTCTATTAGAAGACTGCTCTTCTCAGAAGCCAGCTGTGCATTCACACTAAATCCATATCCAAATACCACAGCTGCAGCAAGCAGGGTTCCGAAAAAAAATACGTATGTTGCGTATGTAAGAATGTATACCTTACGAGTACCCTTTGGCTTACTAGAGGCCCGTACTGGGCTTTTTGGAATGAACGAGGTTCCTTGATTTTTTTCCATATTTATTATTATACCGTGCAATGAAACAATTTTTTTGCAACATCTGTGGACAGCTACGCATGTATCTCAAACGGGCGCAATGCTGCACCTAGAGCAACTGTGAAAGTTGGTGCAATATCTTCGAGCATATCCTCCATAAAGGCTGGATAGGCAACTTTATTAAATGGGTTTGACCGCTCTACAGTTCTATCGAGCATGTAGTTAACGTATGTTTGCATATCACCAAACGAAGCTGAGCCTCCCGTAATAACAATCCGTGAAACAGGTGCACCACTTCGTAACTCATACTGATTGAGCACACGTTTAAATTCTTGCAGTGGGCGCTCAAAGGTACCCACTACCTCTTTCTTTATTTGTACTGCATGCTCATCAGTATCCGTGTAGTTACGCTTATGATTCTCAGCTTCTTCAAAAGACACGTTAAGCACTGTTGCAATTCGCTCAGTGGCTTGAGCCCCTCCTATAAATACTCGATGAATCTTGCGCACCATCCCGTTGTGGGAAATATATAACTTGCTGGTTTGTGCACCCAGATCAATCACTGCAACTGAAGTATCCTCTGCGGTTGCTGTTGAACGAAGTGTGCTAAAAATTTCAATTTCAGTAGGTTGTGAGTCCATATTTATGGCATGCAAAAGATTTTTAGTATCTGTATATGCATCATTTTGAACGGCAACCACAAGCACTTCCCGAACAGATTTTGTTACTTCAGCCAGTGGAGGAAGTTCACTCCAGTCCATACTGACATCTGTCATTGGTACAGGTATATACTTTCGTGCTTCCACGTTCACTCGCGGACCGATATCTTCATCAGGCTTGGCGTGTACTGAAAAAACAGTAACGAAACTTGTAGACAGCTGCAATGTCATCACTCCAGCGGTTGCCGTCACTTTTGACTCACGCAGCACATCTACTAGTGCTTCCATTTTTTTTGGAGCCTCCAGCCGAGTCATGCTTCCTAGATCTTGCCCAGCATACGGACCCAGCTGCAACTCACCATATGTTTTAAGCGTTACTACATCTTCTCTCTGGATGAGTTCAACGACTTTTACTGACGACGAACCAAAATCAATACCAACAACATGCTTGGGAGTAACTAGTGTTTTTGGTGCAAGAGATGAGAAAAATTTTTTAAAGTTCAATGCCATAATTGGCATAATTATAGCATTAGAGTCACGTATACTAAAAGGAATGAAACGGGATTATAAAAAAATACTGCAGTACTTATTTCCTCCATCAGAGGATGAACAAAATATTGGAAGTGTGTTGTCTAAAGATTTTGTAGGCAGTATGAAGATACAGATTACTGATGGAGTCTGCTCATTACTCCCGTACAGCAACACTCGTGTGCGTAGTGCAGTCCATTTACTTAAGTTCCACAACCATGCGCAGGCAAAAACACTTCTTTCAGCAGTGCTTGCAACGTATCTGGCAAAAAGTATTCTAAATGAATACATCATCATACCAATACCACTTTCAAAAAAACGTCAGCGACAACGTGGATACAACCAGGTAACTGAAATCATCAGCGGTGCCCTACTCACACTACCTATGGCTACCCTAGAAGAACATGT
>Ga0222662_1000797_pt1 | contig 20425 bp, 15 predicted proteins | sample AntAcemetagen600_FD_179821 | JGI IMG/M metagenome (GOLD analysis project Ga0222662, IMG submission 179821) | Saline water microbial communities from Ace Lake, Antarctica - #600 | ecosystem: Environmental > Aquatic > Non-marine Saline and Alkaline > Saline | place: Antarctica: Ace Lake...
TATTTGAGAATGCGAAAACTGTGTTTGACATGATGGCGCGGAATTATACCAAGGGCGGCCAGCAATTGAAAGCCCCGATGAGTGGCTATTTGAAGCACGTATATGTTTCGGAGGGCCAGTTTGTGGAAGTGGGTACGCCATTGGCCACCATTTCTAAGAATGAGAAATTGATTCTTCAGGCCTATGTCTCGCAAGGGGATTTTGGCAAGTTGCCGAATATCAATAAGGCACATTTTAAAAGTCCGATGAACAAGGACATGAAAAGCACCGAAGACCTGAATGGTCGTGTGCTTTCTTATGGCAAAAGTGCTACGGATGGTTCTCCTTTCATCCCTATCAACTTTGAAATAGCGAACCGAGGCGAACTGGTTTCTGGTTCGATGGTTGAGGTCTATTTGATTTCGGGCGAAATACCTAATGCATTGGTTATACCACGAAGTGCGTTGATGGAACAGCAGGGTAAATTGTATGTCTATGTTCAATCAAGTGGAGAAGGATTTGATCGGAAAGAAGTCACGCTTGGTGCTGATGATGGTATAGATGTGCAAGTTCTTTCAGGATTGAAGGAAGGCGAGCGCGTGGTTACCAAAGGCGCGTATCAGATTAAACTGGCAAGTGCAAGCGGTGCAATTCCAGCACATGGACACGAACATTAGGAATGTTGAATTATGAATTTTAAATGTTGAGTTGCAATGAAAAAAGAGAATGTAATTCAGAGTAAATCGTTTGAGTTTGCGCTTGAAGTGATTGAAATATATAAGCAATTGGTGGCTCAGAAAGAGTTCGTTCTGTCAAAACAATTACTCAGAAGCGGAACAAGCATTGGTGCGAATGTGGAAGAAGCAACTGCGGCCATCTCAAAACGAGATTTCGTAGCTAAGATGTCCATTTCATCCAAAGAGGCTCGCGAAACACGCTATTGGTTGCGTTTGCTACAGAAGAGCAATCTGGTGGAACTCAACCTTGAGCCAGCACTTAATAATGTCGAACAAATCATCAACATTCTGACGTCTATCGTAAAAACAGGTCAAGAGAATTTGAAAGGATAGAAATGTTGAGTTGTAAATTTTAAATGTTGAATTGAAATGAAAAAAGAAAATATAGTTCGGGAAAGGTTGATGGTATTGAATGAGCCCCATTCAACATTTATAATTCAACATTCAAAATTCCCGTCATGTTAAACAGAATTGTAGCGTTCTCATTAGAGAACAGGTTGCTTGTAATAGCAGCTATCGTATTAATGTCATTGTTTGGGGGCTACGTCACCACACAAATGGACATAGATGTCTTTCCCGACCTCACAGCACCAACAGTAGTTGTGCTTACGGAGGCACACGGAATGGCACCTGAAGAAGTAGAGAAACTGGTCACGTTTCAGATTGAAACAGCGGTAAATGGTGCGACCAATGTGCGGAGGGTGAGAAGTTCTTCTTCCGCAGGTATTTCCATTGTTTGGGTTGAATTTGAATGGAACACAGATATATTCCGAGCACGACAGATTGTGAACGAACGGATTGCGGCCTTATCGGCAAGCTTGCCCGCAGGGGTTGGCGAACCAACGATGGCACCGCAGAGTTCCATCATGGGCGAAATCATACTGATAAGTTTGACGGCCAATCCCGAAAAGAACGGGACAGGTAGCTCCAGTCAGATGGACCTAAGAACCATTGCCGATTGGACAATCAGACCAAGGCTACTTGCAACAGGAGGTGTTGCTCAGGTGATTGTAATAGGCGGTGAGTACAAGCAATATCAGATACTCGTTTCGCCAGATAGACTCAAGTTCTACGGCATTACGCTTGCAGAAATGTTGACTTCGTGCAAGGAAGCTACTGGCAATGCTTCGGGCGGTTTTATGAACGAATATGGGAATGAATACATCATAAAAGCGGTTGGCCGCACCACGGATATTGAGGAAATAGGTCGCTCGATGGTAAAGATGGTGGACGAAAAACCTGTACGTATTTCGGATGTAGCTGAAGTGAAGGTCGGTTCTGCTATTAAGATCGGGGATGGCTCTATGAACGGCAAACCAGCGGTGATCATGACCGTGATGAAACAACCAAGCACCAATACCCTCAACCTGACCGAACAGATAGATGCGGGAATAGCCGATATGGAAAAGACGCTTCCAAGTGATGTGCACATCAATACCAAGGTTTTTAGGCAAGCTGATTTCATTGATGCTTCGGTGAATAACGTTCAGAAAACCCTGCTTGAAGGTTCGATTTTCGTTATCATCATTCTGTTCCTGTTCTTGATGAATTGGAAAGCAACGGTCATCTCCTTGCTGGCAATCCCCATATCGCTTATCGCATCCATTCTTGCTCTCGATTGGCTTGGTTTCACCATCAACACCATGAGTTTGGGCGGAATGGCAATTGCCATCGGCTCGTTGGTGGATGATGCCATTATTGATGTTGAGAATGTCTACAAAAGGCTAAAACAGAACGCGGCAAAACCCACAGAAGAAAGAGACCCGATGTTGAAGGTTGTCTATGATGCTTCGGTTGAAATTCGGTCAAGCATCATCAATGCAACCTTTATCATTATCGTAGCGTTTTTGCCATTGTTTTTCCTAACGGGAATGGAAGGAAGACTTCTTGCACCATTGGGCATTTCCTTCATTGTATCGTTGCTGGCCTCGCTTGTTGTGGCAATGACTTTAACCCCAGTTTTGTGCAGCTATTTGCTTGCCAACGAGAAATCGCTTGCCAAGAAAGAAGGAGAAAGTTGGTTGGTTCAAAAGCTGCAATCGCTTTACGAGCGTTCGCTTGCAACAGTCATTCGGTGGAAAGGAACCGTGCTTGGAGTCTCTGTTGTCCTTCTGATTATAACCTTAGGATTGATGAGCCAATTGGGACGGAGTTTCCTTCCAGAATTCAACGAGGGTTCGTTGGTTATCAGCTCAGTCACGCTTCCAGGTATTTCATTGGAAGAGAGCAACAAGATTGGAACGGCAGTGGAAGAAGCGCTTCTTTCTGTTCCTGAAATAAGGGTGACTACTAGAAGAACGGGTAGAGCAGAATTGGACGAACACTCACAAGGCGTGAATGCAGCTGAGATTGACGCTCCGTTCACCATCGGTGAAAGAAGCAGAGAAGAATTCTTGGAAGATGTGCGCGATAAACTGAAAGGAATTGGAGGGGCGATGATTACCATCGGCCAGCCTATTTCACACAGGATTGACCACATGCTTTCTGGCACGCGTGCCAATATTGCCATCAAGCTTTTTGGCACAGACCTCAACCAAATGTTCAGCCTTGCAAACAAGATAAAGGGCGAAATAGAAGGGATTGAAGGCCTAGTTGATATTAGCGTGGAACAGCAGGTGGAAATTCCTCAGATTCAGATCAAAGCGAAGCGGAATATGCTGAACCATTATGGCATTTCTGTAGCTGAACTGAATGAGTTTGTGGATGTGGCTTTTGCTGGAGAAAAGGTGTCGGATGTGTATGAAAATGCCAAGACCTTTGACCTCATACTTCGCTTTGACGATGCGCACCGTGGTAGCATTGAGAGCATCAAAAATGCGCTCATCGACACGCACAAAGGCGAAAAAATACCATTGAGTATGGTAGCTGATGTGATCAGCACCTCTGGCCCGAATACCATCAACCGTGAGAATGTGCAACGGAAGATTGTGGTGTCTGCAAACGTGGCAGGACGAGATCAACGAAGCGCGGTGCAGGAAATTCAGGAAGCAATTCAGGCCAATGTTGAATTGCCAGAGGATTACCGTATCGAATATGGCGGTCAGTTTGAGGCTGAACAAGAAGCATCGAAAACGCTGTTGTTGACTTCCTGTTTTGCCCTTCTCATCATTTTCATGTTGCTATTTCAAGAGTTCAAGGACTTAAAAATTTCAGCCATTATTCTCATCAATCTTCCGTTGGCGTTGATAGGCGGAGTTCTCACGGTCTGGTTTACAAGCGGTATTCTGAGCATTCCGAGTATCATCGGATTCATCACTCTTTTCGGAATTGCAACACGGAATGGTATTCTTCTGGTTTCGAGATACAATGCTCTAATCGCTGAGAAAATGACTGCAATGGAAGCTGTGATGATTGGGTCTGTGGATCGGCTTAGTCCGATACTCATGACCGCGTTGACGGCTGGTTTTGCACTGATACCACTTGCCATAGCGGGCGACCTGCCAGGAAATGAAATCCAAAGCCCGATGGCGAAAGTCATCTTGGGCGGCTTGCTCACATCAACATTAATGAACATCTACGTGATACCGCTGGTGTATCTGTGGACTTATCGAAAAACGAATTAAAATGAAGTATCTATTCAACATAATCATGCTGCTGATATTCAGTTTTGCAGGGCCATCTGTCTTTGCACAATCTGAGTTACGAAAAGTACTTGATGAGATTGGGACGAACAATCCGAGCCTCAATTCAGGACAATACTACATGGAAGCCAAGCAATTGGAATTCCGAACTGGGAATACACCTGATGACCTCATCGTGAACTACGCCTTTTTAAAAGGAGGGCCGGGTGCTGGTAATCAAACAGAAATTCTTGTTGCGCAGGCCTTCGACTTTCCGACTGTTTATGCCAAACGAAAACAATTGGCAGATGCGCAAAGTGCGCAAACCGAACATGAGTTTGATGCCATCAGAAGCAACGTCATGCAAGAGGCTACAAAGGTGTGTTTTGAGCTTGTGTATCTGCGTAAAGAACATCAGCTTTTAGAAGAACAGAAGGTTAGAACATCGAAGGTTCTTCAGCAATTTGAAGAACGGTTTAAGAATGGCGATGGCACCAAATTAGATGTTGGAAAAGCACGATTGCAGCTACTGGACGTGAACCGTTCGATGGCAGAAAACGAAGTTTCCATATCGGGAGCACAAGCTACTTTGCTTAAACTGAACGGTGGCAATCAGATTTCTTTTGAAGACACCATTTACCAAACCTTGAACATGCCACCATTGGACACCCTTTTGGAGGAGTGGCAAAGCGAAGATCCCATTGCACACATGCTACAGCAGCAGAGCGCTGTTTCTGAAAAGCAGATAGCGTTGAGCAAGTCAATGTGGCTTCCTAAATTGGAAGCGGGATACAGACACGTTTCAGGGTTTGGGCAATCATTCAATGGAGTTCATACAGGTATTTCCGTTCCAATCTGGGAAAATCGCAACATGGTTAAACTCAGGAAAGCCGAGCAACAGTATAGCTTGTCAAAGGCAGATGCCTATTTCAGCGAGAAAGGCCAACAGGTAAAAATGCTGTATGATCGGCACGTCATTCTGAAAGCTACGCTCGAAGAATATGTCAACACGCTCGCAGAGTTTAGAAATGCGGAGTTGCTACAAGCTTCTTTGGAGCTTGGACACATCAACGCCACCGAGTATTTCATGGAGATGAACTACTATGTGGATACGTTCACCAATCAACTCAGGATTGAGCAGGAATACCACACGTTGGTTGCGGAATTATTGAAGTATCGGTTGTAACATTCGCAAATGAAAAAGAAAGCAGATGGATAGCCTGATACAAGCTGCATTGCCGTTTTGCTTGTATCGATTGTGCATGCCCTTCTTACCTTCATCACAAATTCAAATCATAGCATGACTTCCACCAAACTCTACATTAAGAACATGGTATGCGATCGTTGTAAAATGGTTGTGAAGAGCGAATTGAAAAAGTTGAACCTGCATCCACTTTCTGTTGAATTGGGATTGGTGGAATTGGCAGGAGAAGTGAGTGAAACGGATATGAAGAAGTTGGACGAAACCTTTCATCAGTTGGGCTTCGCCTTCATTGACGACAAGAACGGCCAACTCATTGAACGGATTAAAAACCTCGTGATTGAATTGGTGCATCATAATGAACAAACGCTCAAAACCAATCTGTCAGATTATCTGGTTTCGAACTTGAATCAGGATTACAAATACATCAGCACGCTTTTCTCGGAGGTCGAAGGAACTACCATCGAGAAGTATTATATCGCGCAGCGTATCGAAAAAGTGAAGGAATTGCTGGTGTACGATGAATTGTCGTTGAGCGAGATTGCACACAAGCTCAATTATTCAAGCGCAGCGTACCTAAGCAATCAATTCAAAAAGGTAACGGGGTTCACACCTGGTCAATTCAAAACGCTTGGAGGCAACAAACGTCTTCCGCTGGATGAGGTGTAAATCTTACAGTATTTTCAGATAATCATGTAACAGCATCTCAATCTCCATTAGCGAGATTTGCATCAAATATGCATTCTTACCTTTAAACGGTGAAACCGATTATTTCCATACTTCTTGCCTCAATGGTCCTGGTTTCGGCCTCTGGGGTCGGTATAACCAAGCATTTTTGCGGTTCAAGAATTGCATCCGTTTCACTTTTCGGTGATGCCGGCTGTAGCTGTGGCGTGATGGAAGACGATTCCAATTGTTGTCATTCTGAGCGAGAATTCTTTCAGTTAGATGACGACTTTTCGGTTGCTCCTGTTCAGACTTTAAGCTTATCATCAGCCTCCATTATTTCAGTATTCGTTTATCATTTGTCGCTCGATTTTGATGAGAGCAACAAACTTGTGGCTTACCTAAATTACAAGCCACCTATCCCTGATAAGGACATTCCTGTTCTTATTCAGTCCTTTCTTATTTAGAAGCCCCTCCAACCTCCCCCAAGGGGAGGCTTTCCTGCGTTTGCATAAACGCAGATGGACGTGTCATTTCAGCACGTTCTAATAACTCGGAGTTCAAACCTTCTCCCCTTTGGGGAGATAAAGAGGGGCACTTATGCTTAATACCATTATTCGATATTTTCTCGAGAACAAACTCGTAACCGTACTCCTACTCTTTGCCCTTATGGCATGGGGAACGGCAAATGCGCCCTTCAACTGGGATACCAGCTGGTTTCCGCGCGACCCTGTTCCTGTGGATGCCATCCCAGACATTGGCGACAACCAGCAGATTGTGTACACAGAGTGGCCTGGCATTTCTCCGCAGGACGTGGAGGATCAGATTACTTATCCGCTTACCACAGCATTGCTTGGTATTCCTGGGGTGAGAACAATCCGTAGTAGTTCCATCTTCGGATTGTCCAGTATCTACATCATTTTTGAAGATGATGTGGAGTTCTATTGGAGCCGAACACGGGTTCTTGAAAAACTAAACTCGCTTCCTCGTGGATTGCTTCCTGATGCAGTTTCACCTGCGTTGGGGCCAGATGCAACTGCTTTAGGGCAAATCTATTGGTACACGCTTGAAGGGCGAGATAAGGATGGAAATCCAGCTGGCGGCTGGGATCCGCATGAACTTCGAACCATTCAGGATTTTCAGATTGGCTATTCGCTTACCGCAGTGAAAGGAGTTGCAGAAGTGGCTTCTATTGGTGGTTTCGTGAAGGAATATCAGGTTGATATTGACCCAAATGCCATGAAGGCGCATAACGTGACAGTTGCGCAAATAATGATGGCGGTTAAGAAAAGTAATCTTGACATCGGAGCGCGAACTATCGAATTCAACCGTGTGGAGTACCTCATTCGCGGACTGGGTTATATCGAAAGTCTCGAAGACCTTGAGGAAAGCGTCATCGTTTCTAACGATAATGTTCCAATTAAAATTAAGGATGTAGCACAAGTGCATTTTGGTCCAGCCACACGAAGAGGTGGATTGGACAAAGGCGGTTCTGAAGCAGTTGGTGCTGTGGTTGTTGCCAGATATGGAGCCAATCCTTTGGAGGTCATCAACAATCTAAAGGAGAAAATCAAGGAGATCGGCCCTGGTCTACCAACAAAAACCTTGGCCGATGGAAGCACTTCAAAAGTGACCATCGTTCCTTTTTATGATAGAACGGGTCTTATAAAAGAGACAATCGGAACACTTGAAGAAGCGCTAACCCTCGAAATGCTCATTGCCTTATTGGTGGTTATTGTGATGGTTCTCAACCTCCGCGCTTCGTTGATGATTGCCAGTCTGTTACCGATTGGTGTGCTCATCACATTCATTATGATGCGCCAGTTTGGAGTTGATGCCAATATCGTTGCTCTCTCTGGAATTGCCATTGCCATAGGTGTGATGGTGGATGTGGGAATTGTCTTTACAGAAAGCATCATTCAGCATTTGGAACTACCCGAAAATGAGGGCAAGAAAGGTTCAGATTTGCTTGAAGTCATTTACAACGGGGCATCCGAAGTGGCATCCGCAGTTATCACAGCATTGTTCACCACTATCGTGAGTTTTCTTCCTGTATTTGCCATGGAAGCCGCAGAAGGCAAACTGTTTACGCCTTTGGCCTTTACCAAAACCTTTGCGATGCTGTCGGCATTGTTCATCGGCCTCATTTTCATTCCAACATTCGCGCATATCGTCTTTTCCATTCGGCTGGATAAAGGAAAGATGAGCAAGGTTTGGAACGTTGGCCTGATAATCCTTGGGCTGGGATTGTCAATTGCTTTTGGCAGTTGGATTGCGGTTTCGTTGATCCTTTTCGGTATCAATAACCTATTGGAACCACTGTGGCCTGAGCACAGAAGGAAGTTCGTCAACATCATCAATATTGTCATTTCGGCATTCATCGTAGTGTACTACATATCTAGTGAATGGATGCCGTTGGGAGCACAAAATAGCTTCATCGCAAACGTGCTGTTCGTTGTATTGGTCATTGGCTTAATCATCGGCATTCTCATGCTGATAGTCTGGTCGTATCAGCGTATGCTAAGGTGGTGTCTTGAAAACAAATTGACCTTTCTATTGATACCGACAGTTGTTGTTCTGTTCGGTATGAGTGCGTGGCTTGGTTTCGGTCAGGTGTTCAGTCTTGTGTCGAAAGGTGCAAACGGCATAGGTTGGGAAATTCAGGAAACGGGTCCTTGGCTTTCCATGGAAGAACAACTTCCAGGTATCGGAAAGGAGTTCATGCCTTCACTTGATGAGGGTTCTTTCCTTTTGATGCCAACCACAATGCCGCATTCGGGAGTTGCCGAGAATGTAGATGTGATACGGAAACTCGATCGCCATGTGAACGCCATTCCAGAGGTTGAATTGACGGTTGGGAAATGGGGACGTGCCAACTCTGCATTAGACCCCGCTCCTATTTCCATGTATGAGAACCTGATCAATTATAAATCAGAGTACAAGCTGGATGAAGACGGCTACAAGATGCGTTTCAAAGTGAATAATGATGGTGCTTTCATCCTCAAAGACAGCACAACCTATGAGTTTGGTAAGGATGAATTCCGTGCCATTGAAACTGATGATTTGATTGGGGATAAGGATGGAAAGTACTTCCGTCAATGGCGGAGTCACATCAATTCACCAGACGACATCTGGCAAGAAATCTTGAAACATGCTGAAATGCCTGGGCTCACCTCTGCACCTAAACTTCAACCCATACAAACAAGGTTAGTCATGCTTGCAACAGGCATGCGTGCACCAATGGGAATAAAGGTTTTTGGTCCGGATTTGGAGAGTATTGAAAAGGTCGGTTATGACCTTGAACGGGTGCTTAAAGAAGTGCCAACGGTTGAAGCTTCAGCCGTTTTTGCCGACCGAGTTGTGGGTAAACCCTACCTCGAAATAGAGATAGACCGAAAAGCCATTGCTCGATACGGTTTGACCATTGAGGATATGCAACGCACCATTGGCGTGGCAATCGGTGGAATGAAGTTGACCACAACTGTGGAAGGCCGCGAACGATTTCCAGTTCGGGTTCGCTACGCAAGGGAGTATCGAGATAACCCCGAAGACCTCAAAAATGTCCTTATTCCGACTCCTGATGGCGTTCAGGTGCCGCTGGGAGAGCTTGCCTCCATAAACTATGTGCGAGGTCCTCAGATGATAAAAAGCGAAGACACTTTCCTTGTCGGTTACGTGATCTTTGATATGAAGGAAGGAAACGCTGAAGTGGATGTGGTAGAAGATGCTCAACGAGCTATCGAAGCCAAACTGGAAACAGGCGAATTGGTGATGCCAGCAGGAGTGAGTTATCGCTTTACGGGCAACTACGAAAACCAAGTTCGGGCTACCAAGCGGTTGATGCTCGTTGTGCCCATTTCACTGTTTATCATATTCCTCGTTCTGTATTTCCAGTTCCGATCGGTGGTAACCACCAGCATGATTTTCACAGGAATTTTGGTGGCGTTTTCAGGAGGATTTATCATGCTTTGGCTGTATGCTCAAACGTGGTTCTTGAATGGCACTATCGCTGGAATTGACCTTCAAGATTTGTTTCAGGTCGATACGGTCAATTTGAGTGTGGCCGTTTGGGTCGGGTTCATTGCGCTATTTGGGGTTGCAACGGATGATGGTGTTTTGATGGCCACCTACATGCAGCAAACGTTTGAAAAAGACCTCCCAACTACGATTGAAAAAGTGAGGGCATCGGTCTTGTTTGCCGCATCGAAAAGAGTGCGCCCTGCAACGCTTACAACTGCTACAACCTTGATTGCACTTGTGCCTGTTATCACCTCGCAAGGCAAGGGCTCGGACATCATGGGGCCAATGGCCATTCCATTGTTCGGTGGCATGTTCATCCAAACTATGACGATGTTCATTGTGCCCGTGCTTTACAGCATGTGGCAAGAAAGAAATGTGAAACGAAACGGAAAAGCTACGCTATGAAGCAGAAAATATATGGCACGCAGATCACACGGATAACGCAGATGCTATTGCAAACAAACATCCGCGAAATCTGCGAAATCCGCGCGAAAATTATATGCGAAACAGAAGAAATCAGCACCCAGATAGCGCGAATAACGCAGATGCTATTACAAACAAACATCCGCGAAATCAGCGAAATCCGCGCGAAAATTATACGCGCAACAGAAAAAATCAGCACCCAGATAGCGCGAATAACGCAGATGCCATTACAAACAAACATCCGCGAAATCAGCGTAATCCGCGCGAAACAACATGATATAATCAGCACAAAAAAAACAATAGAATGGACGATAAATTAGAGAACGATATTTCGTATGAAATAAGAGGTGCAGCCTTTGAAGTGTATAATGAATTGGGGCCTGGACTGTTTGAATCAGTTTACGAAGCAGCCATGATACAGGAACTTTCAGATGGCATGCACGTGAGGTCGCAGGTAATGGTTCCAGTCATTTACAAAGGCGTGGATCTTAACATGGGTTTCAAACTTGATCTACTCGTAGATGAAAAGGTCATTGTAGAGCTGAAATCCGTTGAGAAACTACAGCCTATCCATTCCAAACAGCTTATGACCTATTTGAAATTGACGGGTTTGAAACTCGGTCTGCTGATAAACTTCAATGAAGACCCAATAAAGATTGTGCGAATTGTAAATGGACTTTAAAATGAAGAATCCAGCACATATTCTACATGGAAATATGCGGAATCCACGCGAAAGAAAAACGCGCAAAAGAAGAAATATGTGCGCAGATCACACGGATAACGCAGATGCAATTGCAAACAGACATCCGCGAAATCAGCGTAATCCGCGCGAAAGAAAAACGTGCAAAAGAAGAAATATGCGCGCAGATAACGCGGATAACGCAGATGCTATTGCAAACAGACATCCGCGAAATCTGCGGAATCCGCGCGAAACAGAAATGACAGAATAATGAAAGCACCAATCATCATATTAAACTTTATCCTTCTGTTGACTTCCGTCTCCGTCTTCGCGCAGGAAGAGCTGAATACTTACCTCGTTACGGCCGCCAACAACAACCCCGGATTGAAAGCCAAGTTCAATGAATATTTGGCTGCGCTGGAGAAAGCACCTCAGGTTGGGGCATTGCCCGACCCAACCGTCATGTTCGGCTATTTCATTCTGCCTGTTGAAACCCGTGTTGGGCCGCAACGTGCCATGTTTTCTGCGGCACAGATGTTCCCGTGGTTCGGTACACTTGGCGCAAAAAAGGATGTAGCCACAGAAATGGCCAAGCAGAAATATGAGGTGTTTGAAGATGAGAAATCGAGATTGTATTACGATGTCAGTTCCGCCTATTTCAACATCTATTTCGTTCAAAAAGCGATTGATATTACGTACGAGAATATCAGCATTCTCAACACGCTAAATCGGCTTGCGCTTGTTCGTTTTGAAGCAGGAACGGGTTCTGCGGTGGATGAACTGCGCGTGAGTATGGAAGTGGCCGACCTCGAAAACCAACTGGCTTACCTGCGGGATAGCAAAGAAGTTTTGGAGATGCAGTTCAATAACATGTTGGATGTAGCGGATGAGGCCGTAATCCTTGTTCCCGATACGCTTTGGGATAATCCATTAAGCATTCCGAAAATATCGGTCATGGATAGCATCACCGCGCAGAACCATCAACTCAAACGGCTTGAACATAAGCTATTGACCTTTAATAAGGAGCAAAAGGTGGCTCGTAAAATGGGACTTCCGTCCTTCTCCGTTGCGTTGGATTACGTGATTGTGGACAAAAATCCCAACCAAGCTATGGCTGGTAGTGAGAACGGACGCGACATTCTCATGTTTCCAAAGGTGGGCATCACCATTCCCATTTACAGAAGTAAGTACAAGGCCATGGTGAAAGAAGCATCCTTGAACATGGAGGCCGCGCGATACGAACAGACCGAAAAAGTCAATCAGCTTAGTTCCTTATTTGAGGCTACTTATCGCGATTACAGCGATGCTGACAGACGCATCAACTTGTATCGGGTGCAATTGAAACGGGCGCAAAAATCACTCAACATCCTTATGACAGAATATTCCAATGAGGGGACAAATTTTGAAGAGGTTTTACGCATGGAGCAGAAGGTGCTGAAATACGCACTCGAATTGGATAAAGCGCGGTCGGACAAGAATGCCGCAACCGCTTTCGTAGAATATTTAACTGGTAAATAAACAGACATGAAACTCAATATCAATAAACGACAACTGGCTTACAGCGGGGCAATGCTGGTAGTAGGATTGCTTCTTGGCTGGCTCATTTTCGGTGGCAACGGAGGAACGGAGCAAACCACCAAAAAAACAGAAGATCATTCTGGACATCAGGAAATTTGGACATGCTCCATGCATCCCCAAATACAAATGGATAAACCAGGTCAATGCCCGATATGTGGCATGGATCTCATTCCATTGAACAATTCGATGGATAGCGAAAGTGCGCTTCCTGATGAAGTGCCGATGTCTGCATCAGCCATGAAATTGGCGGAGATACAGACAATGGTGGTTACAAAACAAGACCCCGAAAAAGAGATCAGACTTCTTGGTAAGGTCAAGCCTGATGAAAGGCTCAAACTATCTCAAACCGTTCACATACCAGGAAGGATTGAGAAACTCTACGTCAATTTCACAGGCGAGAAAGTGGCTAAAGGACAGAAGATTGCTTCCATCTATTCTCCGCAACTCGTAATCGCTCAGAAGGAGTTTTTTGAGGTGCTGAAAGACGAGGAAACAAACCCAGCGTTTGTGAATGCGGCACGAGCCAAACTCAAACAATGGAAACTTTCGGACAAGCAAATTGCAGAACTCGAAAGCACAAAGGAGATTAGGACAGAATTTGATGTGCTGTCCAATCACAACGGGTACGTAATGCAACTGAATGTGGCCGAAGGCGACTATGTAAAAGAAGGCCAGCAGATGTTTATGGTTGTTGACCTCAGTACGGTTTGGGTGCTGTTTGAAGCTTATGAGAGCGATTTGCCGTGGATAAAGGTTGGAGACAGAATTAACATTGAAGTACAATCAGTTCCTGGTCGAACTTTCAAAGGAAACATCACATTCATCGACCCATTTATTGACCCGAAAACACGGGTAGCTTATGTGAGGGTTGAACTACCCAACACCAACGCATTACTAAAACCAGACATGTTTGCTGATGGAATTCTCACTTCCAAGCTCAATATGTCCAAAGCTGAACTGCTGGTTCCAAAATCTGCGGTACTGTGGACAGGGAAACGGGCTGTGGTTTACGTGAAACTGCCAGAGCGCGAGCACAATTCATTCATCTATCGAGAGATTATTCTTGGCGAGGATGCTGGAGATTTTTACGTGGTAAAAACAGGGCTTGAGGCAGGTGAGGAGATTGCCGTAAACGGTGTCTTCAAGATTGATGCAGCGGCTCAACTGGCTGGAAAGAAAAGCATGATGAACCCAACTGGTGGCAAGGTTGCAACGGGTCATAATCATGGTGAAGATGGCGATGAGAAAATGAAGGATATGCCTGACATAAAAAACCAGGTGATGGTGGACAAAAGCAAAATCCCAGAGGCTTTCAAAGTGCAGTTAGGAGATGTGGTGGCTGCCTATCTGCCCATCAAGGACAAATTGGCAAGCGATGGTAAAGACCTGAAAAAGGAAATTTCTCAGTTCAAAAAATCGTTGAAAGCGGTAGATATGGGTTTGGTGATGGGAGATGCGCACAACGCTTGGATGGAAGAGTTGAAATCCATGAACAAAGAATTGGGTTCACTCGATGGCGTTATCAGTATTGACGAGCAACGCAGCATTTTCCATCGGATAAGCAATTCGCTGATGAATGTTGTATCCACGCTTGGTGTCAAGTCACAAAATAAGTCACCCATTTATTTGCAGTTCTGCCCAATGGTCAACGACAATGCGGGAGGGTATTGGTTCAGCAAAGACGAGGAAATCAGGAACCCCTATTTCGGAGCTAAAATGCTCAAATGCGGATCAACCAAAGAGACTTACAAATGAAAATCAAATAATAATTCAAAAATCAGAAACAATGAAAAAGCAAGTATTGAGAGCAACAACAGTAATTTCTATGATGATAGCAACCGCTTCGTTTGTCGGATGCGGAGGCTCTGATCATCATCAAGATGGAGAGCATCATGGAATGGACGGAGAGCATCATCAGATGGACGCGGATAGTACGGCTCATCATATGGAACACACTTACGCTTGTCCGATGCACCCAGCGGAAACTGGACATGAAGGAGACAAATGTGGCAAGTGCGGAATGGATCTAGAAGAGGTGAAAGAATGAATTAAGGTGAACAAGTACAGAGGTTGGAGTTAGCTTCAATAAAGCCGAGCCGGGATACAAAATCGAATTGGAAAAAGGCGAACGAACAGTTTCATTGGTGCTTGCCACCGATGGAACTGTTCTTTCCAAGAGCAAAGGGTGAATCTATTCTTATGATGGAACTGAAAAACCGCCTTATGATAGTATGCCACAAGACCAACGAGACGACCATGACTGATGCCCAATTTCTAGAAATGAGTGTCAATCCTTTGTTACCGCTCTCGAGATTACGATTTTCTGAACCTCGGAAGTTCCTTCGTAAATCTGAGTAATCTTAGCATCTCGCATTAAACGCTCTACGTGATATTCTTTCACGTACCCGTACCCACCATGAATTTGAACTGCTTCTACGGTAGTTTCCATGGCTACACGAGACGCAAATAATTTAGCCATAGAACTGGAAATGTCATAGTTCATTCCTTCATCCTTGTGCCATGCAGACTTGTAAATCAGCAAACGTGCAGCTTCAATTTCTGTAGCCATATCAGCCAATTTGAACTGTATAATCTGGTGCTGATTGATGGTTTTTCCAAATGCCTTGCGTTCTTTTGAATAGGCCAAGGACAACTCGTACGCTCCGCTAGCAATTCCCAATGCTTGAGCTGCAATTCCTATACGACCGCCAGAAAGTGTCATCATGGCAAATTTGAAGCCGAAACCATCCTCGCCAATTCTATTCTCTTTCGGAACTTTTACATCTTGGAACATCAAAGAATGCGTGTCTGAAGAACGAATTCCCAACTTGTCTTCTTTGGCACCAACAGTAAAACCTTCCATTCCTTTCTCCACAATCAAAACGTTGATTCCGCGATGACCTTTCTCTACATCCGTTTGGGCAATAACCAAATACGTAGAAGCATTACCGCCATTGGTGATCCAGTTTTTTGTTCCGTTCAACAGGTAATGGTCGCCCATATCTACAGCCGTAGTTTGCTGCGAAGTGGCATCCGAACCAGCCTCAGGTTCTGAAAGTGCGAACGCTCCAAGCTTTTGGCCTGTAGCCAAAGGAACCAAGTATTTCTGCTTTTGTTCTTCAGTACCATATTTCTCCAATCCCCAATTCACCAGTGAGTTGCAAACGCTCATGCAAACGGAAGCGGAGTTGTCAATTTTGGAAATTTCCTCCATTGCAAGCACATAGGAAATAGTGTCCATCCCACTCCCGCCATATTTTGGATCTACCATCAAACCAAGAAAACCGAGTTCCCCCATTTTCTTAATCTGCTCATGAGGGAACTCCATTTTAGAATCGCGCTCAATTACACCAGGCAACAATTCCGCATGTGCGAAATCGCGTGCCGCTTTCTGAATCATTAAATGTTCTTCGTTTAACTCAACTTTCATCTTAAAAATGGTGCTATGGTGAATGGCAAATGTACTTTATTCATCCTAAAATTCAGTAACGTTACAGACGGTTTGGAAAAGGAAAGAACAACAGCAATTGGTATCATGTCTGGCACATCGCTTGATGGCCTTGATTTATGTTATGTAGAGTTCGAGTTTGACGGAAAATGGCGGTTTGAAATCACTGCATCTAATTGTATTTCATATGACGAAGAGTGGTCTCTAAACCTTGGAAATGCGCACACTTGTTCGGCTGTTGATTTGGAACTCCTCAATGATGCTTTTGGAAAATTTATTGGGGAGAGTGTAAATGAATTTATTGACAAGTTTAGCCTGCAAAAGCCAGACATCGTTTGCTCTCATGGACACACAGTTTTTCACGAGCCTGCTAGTAAATTCACGTTGCAAATAGGAAATGGAAACATCATTTCAGAAACGACTGGAATTACCTGCGTGTCCGATTTTCGTTCGCTAGATGTGTCGCTTGGAGGTCAGGGAGCTCCGCTTGTTCCTGTTGGAGACCAACATCTTTTTTCTGAATACGAAGCTTGTTTGAATTTGGGGGGATTTTCCAATATCAGCTTTAAGGAGCGAGGAGAAAGACTTGCATTTGATATCTGCCCCGTGAATATTTCTTTAAATCCGCTTGCCAACCTTCTTAATAATCCATTTGATTACAACGGAGAAATTGCTCGGTCTGGTCATCTTCAACCCGAATTGCTGAAACAGATGAATGCACTTCCTATTTATAAACTTCATAAGAGACCATCGCTTGCGCGAGAATGGTTGGAGAAGGTTTTTAACCCAGTGATTGAAAACGCCAACTGCTCTGTGGAAGATAAACTGAGGACAGTTACTGAACACGTTGCTCAACAAATTTCTGTTGTTATTAACTCAAGAGTTGGTACAGGACGAGTGCTTGTTAGCGGAGGTGGTGCAAAAAATGGGTTTTTGATGGAGCGTCTATCGCAATTGTCAAGTGCTGACGTTGTAATCCCATTTGAGGAAATATTGGACTATAAGGAAGCACTGATTTTTGCTTTTCTAGGAGTTTTGCGAATGCGAGACCAGAATAATGTACTCCGAAGTGTGACAGGGGCCCAAGCAGATAGTTGTTCAGGGGTGGTTAGTAATCCATAGTTCGATAAACTTGAAGTATTTGGTTGTCTTCTCCTGTAAGCACATACAAAGGGGGTATATTCGTACAAAACATCCCCTCATGAATTCTAAGATTGTTATTGGTTTCGCCACGGGTTGTCTTGTTCTCTTATCTAGCATTGGAAATTGCCAGAGTTTTGAAGATAGAAGGGCACAATACATAGATAGCGCGTTAACCAATTTTGATAATCATGCTATTACGCTACAGGCTTATCAAGGCGTTACTGTAGACCAGCAAACGCTGGATGATATCTACGCACAAATTGAAACCAGAAGCACAATTGACTTTGCCATTGTTCAACTTATTAGAGTGATGATGTTAAGTAACGGAGCTTTTGATGCCGAGATGATTCCAGTACTAAATTCAGTTCCGTATTGGATTAACTATGGCGATACCACCAGAGGTTATTGGTCGGAAAACCACATGATTATGTGGATGAGTTCGGATTGGATTATGCACGAATACACGGGCAGACCGGCAGACCCCACATTGGAACAGCGGCTCAAACATTATCTAAATCTAAAAGTAGACTACGGTTTTTACGAGTATTTCTCTTCAACCTACGCTCCATATTGCCTGAGTGGCCTGCTTAATTTGGCTGATTTTTCACAAGACCAGGAGATTAAATCATTGGCCATTGCTGCTAGTAAGCGACTGATGAAAGATTTGTTAATGATGACCAATAATCAAGGCGTTTTTTACCCTGTAGCGGGAAGGAATTATCCGAGTAAGTATCTATCTGCATATGGGCAAAATCACTCAAGTATTATTTGGTTGTTAACAGGATTAGGTCCAGCGCCATCTAGTGCAACGCATTGCGGTGGTTTCTTAGCCAGCACGTTTATTGATTTCAGTGAGGCTTCAGATTCATGGGTTTCAGAGTTAGATACGATTTACCACGTTGGGCATTCATTGGAAGAAGGCTTTGTGATTAATCAAAACCTGACAGCGGTAGATAAGACGATTTTTCAATGGAGTTCTGGTTCGTATTTCCATCCTGCGGTTGTATCTGAGACTGCCGCCTTGCTAGTAGATTCTAACATGTGGAATCATGTTGATTTCGAATTGCTGCGACCTCTCGCAGGGTTTCCTTTGGAGCAATACCCATCCATTTCAGAAGGATTAAGTGCCCTTTCTAAGAGCTCTGTCAACGTAGAGGCTAATATTGCCATTTTCAAAAACAATCAAGTTACGTTGTCCTCAAATCAAGATTTCTGGAAAGGCAAAGTGGGTTATCAGCAATGGCCAGTATGTGCTAACAGTGGAACTTCTGCGGTTTACACAGCTTCTGGTAGAGTAGAACCCAACTGGCGAGATAGAAATTCAAGCAACGCAAATGAGCATTTACCATACGTAGAGCAATCTCATAACGTGTCGTTGGTTATGTACAGACCTGAACCACTTCCTTCCATCTTACCATTTGATAATAAAGAGGTGGCGTTGTACTGGGTAGATTCGGTTTATGATGAAACGGTAGAAGATGACATGTGGTTAATTGGCCGAGAGGGCGAGGGGTATGTTGCGGTAAGAAGACATTGCACCGATTACATTGATGGTGTGAGAGCCTGTGAAACTGATGCTGGGCAAACGTGGGTAATTGTGGTTGGAAATGAGAATATGTATGGCAGTTTTAACAACTTTCAGGATCTTATTTCTCAGTCGCAGTACGAAGAAACATGGACGATGGATGCAAATGGCGATTCGACTTATTCCGCTAGTATTCAGTTCGATACAATAGCCATCGATTACCAATGGGGACCTTTGTTGTCTACAGGAATTGAAGAAGTGACGGAAAATGGCTTATTCCGAATGTGGCCTAATCCAGCCACGGAAAATGTGACCCTTGGATTGGATGCTTTTGAAGGAAAAGCCGAAATCACGGTTGTGAATAGCTTAGGGCAAACGGTTTTCTCGCAAACAGTTTCTGCTAACCAAAAGCAGTTTAGTTTGCCTTTGGCTAAATGGTCTAGCGGCTTGTATTCGGTTATTATTTCTGGGGATGAAAAACGGGTGGCGCAGCGGTTAGTCAAGCAATAACTTCTCGATACAATTCTCCCTACGGTCAAATCACTCGAAGTGACTGGGTGCGATGGGGTCAGTTCGAGTGCGCGAGGCACGAGCGTGTATCGAGAACGGTTGGCAGACAGTCCCAACTATTTGAATTTCTTCTTAGAAAGTTGAGGCAATTGGTTGAATTCCCCATTGATCAAAGCCTCCTTCTTTGCTTTCGACCATTTTTTAAGTCGCTTCTCAAACTCAATGGCACTTGTCGGGTCAAGAAAGGTCTGTGCATAAACTAACTGTAAAGGCCTTTTTCGAAATGTGTACGAATTTGGGTCGTTTCCGTTTTCATGCTCATTGTATCTGCGCTCCACATCATTTGTAACGCCAGTATAATACGTCCCATCATTACATAAAAGCAAGTAAACAAACATGGTTTTCATGTAAGCAAGGTAGTTTCCTTCTCGATACAATTCTCCCTGCGGTCGAATCACTCGAAGTGACTGGGTGCGATGGGGTCAGTTCGAGTGCGTGAGGCACGAGCGTGTATCGAGAACGGTTGGCAGACAGTCCCAACTATTTGAATTTCTTCTTAGAAAGTTGAGGCAATTGGTTGAATTCTCCGTTGATTAAAGCTTCTTTCTTTGCTTTCGACCACTTTTTGAGTCGCTTCTCAAACTCAATGGCACTTGTCGGGTCAAGAAAGGTCTGTGCATAAACTAACTGTAAAGGCCTTTTTCGAAATGTGTATGATTTTGGGTCGTTTCCGTTTTCATGCTCGTTGTATCTGCGTTCCACATTATTAGTAACACCCGTGTAATACGTCCCGTCACAGCATAAAAACAAGTACACAAAGATGGTTTTCATGTCATCAAGGTAGTTTCCTTCTCGATACAATTCTCCCTGCGGTCGAATCACTCGAAGTGACGGCTTCTCGATACAATTCTCCCTGCGGTCGAATCACTCGAAGTGACGGCTTCTCGATACAATTC
>Ga0222662_1000798_pt1 | contig 20387 bp, 13 predicted proteins | sample AntAcemetagen600_FD_179821 | JGI IMG/M metagenome (GOLD analysis project Ga0222662, IMG submission 179821) | Saline water microbial communities from Ace Lake, Antarctica - #600 | ecosystem: Environmental > Aquatic > Non-marine Saline and Alkaline > Saline | place: Antarctica: Ace Lake...
GCTCATGTTATTCCAATAGGGAGGGGTTCTAAATGACGCAAAGCCATAAAACAAGCTTTATATATCCAAATGGTTCGTTAACTTGCCTATAGTAAAATTTAACCGGACACTACTGTAAAAGAATAATAGAAATGGAATTGTATAATGTATGTAATTAAACAATTGAAAATACTTATCTTATGAAACGAATTAAATTATTCAATAAACTTCCTTTCGCTTCAGTATATCTGAATTTACGCCACAAGAAAGATCGTTTAAACTCTTTAAAATTAATAATTTATTGCTTCTTAAGAGATATAAGAATAGTTATAAATGGAAATGCCACAGGGTATTTGAAAAAGTTGTTGAAAACGTTAACACCTGAGAGTCAGGCATAAAAAAAGCCACCGCATTGATTGAATGCGATGGCTTTAAAATGTTAGGTGACAGAAATGGTAATATCAGTCTCTGATTTGAATTTTGATATTTCTAAACCAGACGTCATCACCATGATCTTGCAGGCCAATATAACCGGGCTCATTTTGACCAAAGTTTTCATACGGTTGAAATTTGCTGTGTTCGACCATCTCTTCCCAAGCCGGTGTTCCGAGGTGATATTCTACGACAGGAGAACCATTTTGAAAATGGACAACCGTACCTCGATAAACCAGAACCTCTGCTTGATTCCATTCGCCCGCACCACGGAAGTTTTGTGGGACTGCAGGTATGAGGTCATAGAGACTTCCGGCCATTCGATTGCCATCAACTCCAAGCATTGCATCCGGATGTCTTTCATTATCCAGAACTTGCATTTCGGGAGAGGATTGCCAGATCGGTGTGTTTTCTAACTCTTGTGCAAGATAGAAAATACCTGAATTACCGCCTTCAGAGACTTTCCATTCTAGTTTTAGATGAAAGTTTTGGTACATTTCATCATAGATAATGTCACCACCTTCACCTCCTGCTTCACCCATTCCGGTTCCTATGACACGAAGCGCGCCATCTTCAATGACCCAACCCCCTTCGGGGAAGGATTCCTGATTATAGCTGCGCCATCCATTTGTAGTTTCACCGTCGAATAGAAGTACCCAGCCATCCTCTATCTCTTGTGCTGTCAGGGTATTGGGTGCTGCCTCTTCTATTACAGTTTCTGACTCAGCAACTTCTGCATCTTCTTCGGATGCGCATGCTGTGAATAATGACACTGATAAAACAAGTGTCAATGATAATTTTAATAAGGATTGTATTTTCATTGTATTTTTAAATTTAAGTTATAATCTAATTCTGATTAAGCCGGCATGTCCGGTAGACTCCAGCCGTCTCTGTAATTACTTCTGATCAGACTGTTTGCAAATTCTTGTGCATTTAACCAATCTGTAAGTTCACGACTAAACGATGGATGTCCATCTTCTATCGTAAATCCATCCTCGATGATCAATCTCAAGCGCTCATCAGGATTGATATTTGTGAACTGCATATTTTCTCCGTCCCATTCCAGTTCTTTATTCAATCCTTGAAGTCGAACTGCAAGTACACCCATTACTACCATCTCATTAAAGGGGCCTGACATTTCGAATGCAGACTTCGTTTCAACGCGACTATCCGGACTCTCTTTACATGCTCTTACCCAGTCCATGTAATGTCCCAACTCAACTCTTCTTTCTGTTTTGGGTACGTCGGGCACTCTTCCGGAGAGTAACCAGGGAGATGATCCGTAAACACCGCAAACCATTGTGTCTTTGGTTCCGTGGAAAATAACTCCACCGCCTTGATGGTTGAGGGATCCGCCGTCGGGCCATGCTTCCGGCTTATATATTTGAGCTTCTGTCCAGCCTTCCGGTTTTACAGGTTGTAAACCGCCATCATACCAATCAACGGTTACTTCCGGCAACATACCGAAACTACTTTGTCTTTCAGGATAAATTAACTGAACCTTTTGTGAGACCGGTGCAGAGTCTCTCATCAACATAGATGAGCTTCCTTGTACTTTTGTGGGGTAACCCAACTCAAGTGATTTGAAAGGTGCTTCCAATATGTGGCAAGCCATATCACCCAATGCTCCGGTTCCGAAATCCCACCATCCTCTAAAATTCCAGGGTGTATAAATTTCATGATAAGGTCTCATTCTGGCAGGACCTACAAACAGGTCCCAATTAAATGTCTCCGGAATAGCCATCTCTTCAGAGGGTGTATTCAGTCCCTGAGGCCAAATTGGACGATCTGTAAAGGCTTCAATGTGAGTCACCTCACCAATTTCACCTGCTTTAACCCATTCGATCATCAGATTGGTTCCTTCGTCAGAAGATCCCTGATTTCCCATTTGAGTCGCTACTCCGTACTCAGAAGCAAGGTTGGTAAGCAATCTGGACTCATAAACTGTATGAGTTAAAGGCTTTTCAACATACACATGCTTTCCAAGAGTCATTGCATGAGAGGCGACAATTGCGTGAGTATGATCTGCAGTGGCTACAACCACACCATCAATTTCGTCACCCAATTCATCAAACATAACTCTCCAATCCCAATATTTTTGAGCATCAGGGAAATAATCAAAACAGTTCTGAGAGTATCTCCAATCTACATCACATAGACCGATTATATTTTCTTGTTCCATTTGTCGAAGAACTGCAAAACCACGACCGCCAACACCCACGCCAACAATATTTAATTTGTCGCTGGGGGCTTTATGACCAAGTCCGCTGACAACGTTACTTGGCAGGATCGTAAATCCTGCGGTTGCAGCTGCAGACGTGGCGAGAAAGTCACGGCGAGAAAGACTGTTTATAATTGATTTTTTTCCTGACTCTTTCATAGTATGGATTCGTTAATTAATGATTTAGTGATAGAATGTTTACAAATGCTATAAATTTTCATTCAAAAGGGAAGCTTTTTTAATCTGCAATCTATAAGAATAAAACTGTTTTTTTGGCAAAATAGTAACAACTGATATTTATATGCACCTCCTATATTAATCTTTTTTTGTTGTTTCTTCAATTATTGAAGCGCTTTTTCTTAACAGAAAAGAGTTTTTTGAGATATTCGACTCATTTTATTGAAACTTTTTACGTTTAGTTTTGTAGGAATCATACCATTACTTGTAAATTTAAAATGAGTAATCCGGCTATTCGGGTTCATCAATCGCTTAAATAAAAATATATAGAACAATGAAAAAGATACTCATCATTATTACAGGACTTTTTATAATTAATCTATTTGCTGCTAATCAATCATACGCACAATGGGGAATTGGAGCAGGTGTTGAAATCAGAGATGAAGACCCCACAACAGGTGTCGGTATTAAACTTGAAAGAGAGATTTTTTCCAGTCTGCCTGTTGTTGATATCAATTTACGTGGACATTTCAGTTGGTTTTATGATAGTGATTCAGAGAGTATTATCAGGGATGCACTCAATACTGAGGTAAATGTCTATGATTATGGAGCGGCATTGATTGTTGGTTTAAAACTAGGAATTGTAAAGCCATATATTGGAGCCGGTATTGGTAGTGAACGATATCGTGAGGAGAGCAATACAGGAATCGTAGATTATTCCGGATATTCTGAGGATAACTTTTACTGGAATGGCCTTGGAGGCGCCGAGATTACACTGCTGCCTTATTTAAAACCCTTCATTGAATTTCGATACAGTAAACTGACTGATACCGATGAAATTGAATTTGATAGTTATAACAGATTGGCGATAGGTCTGAACTTTAGATTCTGATATCCGTGCAAGGATTTCGAATAATTTGAGTAAGAATGATTTCAAAGAATAAAAAAATTCTTTAGCTTATACAGACTGAATATAAATAAGCAAAACTGCTCGATGTATTCCAATCTTTAAAGGATTCAAATTGCTTCTTGAAGTAAAACACATAGAAAAATCGTTTGAAAAGGGTGTTCCTGTCGTACAGAAAACAACTTTTGATGTCAATGAGAACGAAATAGTTGCACTTCTGGGCCCCAGTGGTTGTGGGAAAACAACAACTCTGCGCATCATCTCCGGTTTTGAACGCCTTGACGCCGGGGAAGTTTTTTTGGATGGAGTACTGTTATCATCAAGAGATTTTCATCTTCAGCCACAAAAAAGAGGTATTGGATTCGTGTTTCAGGATTATGCACTCTTTCCACATATGACAGCACTGGATAACGTAGCATTTGGGCTGACAGAATTACCAAAATTTAAACGTAAAGTGTTTGCTGAGGAAGTACTGTGCAGAACTGGAATGGGCGATCATAAGCATAAGAGTCCGGCCGAACTCTCCGGGGGGCAACAGCAACGTGTAGCCCTTGCCAGAGCGATTGCGCCGGAACCAAAATTAGTACTGTTGGATGAACCTTTTTCAAATCTGGATGCAATGCTGCGAGACACTACTCGAAAAGAGGTGCGATCTATCTTGAAAAAAGCAGGTATGAGTGCTGTTCTGGTGACTCATGACCAGGAGGAAGCCCTCTCATTTGCTGACCGTATTGCGGTGATGAATAATGGCAGAATTGAACAGATTGGTACACCTGAAGAGGTTTATTACAAACCAAAGACAAAATTTGTTGCTCAATTTTTAGGCCGAACCAATATTTTTGAAGCAGAAGTAAACGATTCTGATAGAATTGATACTCAGTTAGGGTCCCTTAAACTTAATTGTCGGGCAAAAGGCCAAATTACCTGCTCCATACGGCCGGAACATTTGACAATTACCAAACCAAATGGGAACTCCGAGGGATGCACAAAAGGAGTCGTTGTTTCCCGTGAGTTTAGGGGGCATGACATCACCTATCACATAGACTGTAATGGCGAGAAATATATTGTACATACCGACAATCGAATTCTATTTAATCGATTTGATGAAGTTGTAGTGAGTCCATTAGAACCGGCGGTTGTTCTGGAAAGCCTTAACTGATCGATTCAAATCGGGTTTTATTCCAACATTCAATCTATTTTAAAAGCTCATCTAAAAGATTGAAACGAAACACTTTACTGTTCGTATTGATGTTATCATATGTAAGACAATTATTCAATGAGAGTTCATTATGCGAATATTACTTTTTCTTCTCTTTTTCACAATATTCTTATCAGAGAGTGGATTTTCCCAAATTGAAATAACCGGGAGTGTCACGGAAATTGAATCGGGAGAGGGATTACCGGCTGCGACCGTCTTGATTGTGGGAACCTATCGGGGGACGATCACAAATAATGAAGGGCAATTTAGCCTAAATGTAGATTCATTACCTGCTACACTTCAATTCAGATATATCGGTTTTGAAACCAAAGAACTGACCATAAATAGTGGGTCCGAATCCCAAATTTCAATCGAGTTAGTTCCATCGATTGCAACACTAGATGAAATAACTGTGACCGGTGACGATCCGGGTCTTTCGATCATGGAACTGGTCATCGAGCGTAAAAAAATCTGGCGATCCACACTACAAAACTACCAGGTAGATGCATATACACGGCAATCATTAAGTAATGATACATCCATTGTCTCCATAACGGAAAGCAGCTCAATTGCCTATTGGGATCGGAATCAGGGTCACCGAGAAGTCCAACTTACCCGGAAACAGACCCTGAATATCACTGAAGATAACAACTTTGCGGGAGTTCGATATCTGCCCAATTTTTATGATGACAATGTGGAAATTGCAGGTTATAATCTTGTGGGTATCACGCATCCCGATGCCACCCGATTTTATAGTTTCAGATTACTGGAAACTCAACAGATGGATGGCAAGCCTCTCTATAAAATTGAGGTCATCCCTAAAAGAACCAGACAACCCCTATTTGAAGGAATCGCTTGGGTTTTAGGACGTGATTATGCACTACTGGAAGTGGAGTTAAAACCAAATGATGTAGTAGACTTCCCTCCACCCATTCAGGATTTTAATCTGGCTTATAAACAACAATTCAATAATTATGGTGGTGAGTACTGGCTGCCTGTTGATATGAGAATTGAAGGAATGATACGGATCGGTATGATTGGATTACAGTTTCCTTCAATTCAATTTAGACAGACATCTCGTCTGTCCGACTATAAGATAAATACAAGCATTCCGGATTCTATTTTTTCCGGTGAACAGTGGCTGGTACGTGCAGATTCTTTAGAAATTAAAGATCAACAATTATCATCAGATCCGATTCCATTAACTGAAGAGGAGATGTTGGCTTATGAAACGATCGACAGTACGAAAACGATTGAAGAGGCATTCAAACCGGAAGGTTTTTTGGCCAGAATGATTTCGGATGATTCCGGGGATGAAAGTGAGAGATCGGGAATAGGTAGATTGATTCCAAATGGGTTAACTCCTAAATGGAGATACAACAGAATGGATGGCCACCATTTTGGGCTTAATTATGAAAAAAGGTTTGATGAATTTGGATTACGTACAAATATATTCACCGGATATAGTTTTCACAGTCAATATTGGGATTATGGAGTGACATTCTCAAAGAGTCTCATTCGCCTGAATGGTAAAGGGATTGATTTTTTAGCCGGTTATGAACAAAAAACTGACACTCGATATCAATCCGAAATATACAAACTGGGGCTTGGAAGTTTTGGTACACTCATCGGTGGACAGGATTATTATGACTACTTCCGAAATACCAAAATGACTACCGGATTGAGATTTCGAAGAGTATTTCCGAGAACGGATTTTACAGCCATGTTTCATAGAGAACTTCAAAAACCCTTTGAAAACATTGACGTGTTTGATAATAGTCTTTTTGGAAATCATGTTACCAGAAGAGAAAATATTGCTATTGAAGAAGGGACTCTTCAATCATTACAATTTGAGTTGGGTTATAATATTCAGCCACAGAACTATGGGTTTTCCGGGAATCGTCAGATACGGTTGATCAGTGAATTTAGTGGTGAATCCATCGGTAGTGATTTTAACTTTTCCAAGCATACCGTAAAGATAGATTGGAATATGAATACGTTTTATCAAAGACGGCTTTTTGCAAACACGTTGGACCTTCATTTGACAGCCGGAACATCAACCGGCGATCTTCCCCTTCAGCGTTTTGGGGCAATTGATGGCTCTTTGAATCGATTCACACCTTTTGGTTCAATAAAAACCAGAAACGGTTTGCCTTATGAAGGGAACAGATTTTGGTTGGTAACGGCGGAACACAACTTCAGAACAATACCATTTGAATTGTTGGGACTGCGTTATCTGGTTGACAAAGGTTTGGGAGTGATTGTTTTTGGGGGTGCCGGACAAACTAAAGCAGTGGGTGATTATCCAGACTCATTACTTATTTCTGATGGGATTCATTCGGAGGTTGGACTCAGCCTGAATGGACTGTTTGGACTTGTAAGATTGGATGTTGCAAAACGATTGGATAGTCCCGGGTCATTTATTGGTTTTAGTCTGGCGAGATATTTTTAGAGTCGAAATCAATTTCAAAAAGTAACAGGTTTTTATTTTATCGTCTACAACTACTGCAGTGTAAATGCATGTTTGTTAATCTATTTTATAGAGCAAAAGACGTTGACATCTAAGCAATAAAGGTCATATATTTACTGTTCTTGGGGCTGTAGCTCAGTTGGCTAGAGCGTCGCGCTGGCAGCGCGAAGGTCCGGGGTTCGAATCCCCGTAGCTCCACAGGATATTTTTTGAGTTCAATACGTTGACTATACTGTAGGATTTGAATTGTTGCTGAGAACTGAGCGTTGGTGTTGCGGAGCAGTGCTCCGCCCCCGTAGCTCCACAGGATATTTTTTGAGTTCAATACGTTGATTATACAATAGGATTTGAATTGTTGCTGAGAACTGAGCGTTGGTGTTGCGAAGCAGTGCTTCGCCCCCGTAGCTCCACAGGATATTTTTTGAGTTCAATACGTTGACTATACTGTAGGATTTGAATTGTTGCTGAGAACTGAGCGTTGGTGTTGCGAAGCAGTGCTTCGCCCCCGTAGCTCCACTCACTTTAGGGTTTAGTTTTGAATTGAAATATCGTATCTTTATTACTTGGGGCAAGTTCCATACAGCCAGCTCCTTGTGAACTCCGTCAGGGTCGGAAGGCAGCAGCGGTAGCAGGTCGTAGCGGCGTGATATGGGTCGCTTGCCCTATTTTTTTATACTTTTCTCAATATGACGTGCAATCTGCTCAGCATGTACCCGGCTATTCTCGATAAAGAGTCGCCCTGTATCCATACCACCGCAGACAACACCCGCTACATAAAGTCCATCACGATTTGTTTCAAGTGTATCTAGATCATAAACCGGCATTTTAACACCATCCGTTGAGAGGTCGATCCCCAACTTTTTCATCATATCAAAATGAGGCTGATAACCGGTCATAGCCAAAACAAAATCGTTAGGGATCGTAATTTGTCCATCCGGAGTTTCAATATCTACTTCCTTTTCACGTATCGCTAAAAGTTTAGAATTAAAATAACCCTTAATAGAACCCTCTTTTATACGATTTTCAATATCCGGCTTAATCCAATATTTAATGGATGGCTTCAGCGTATCATATTTTACTAATACTGAGACGTCCGCATTGCAGTGCCACGTTTCCAACGCCGCGTCTGCGGCAGAGTTTCCTCCGCCAACGACCAAAACTTTTTGCCATGCATAACGATGAGGATCATCATAATAATGAGTTACTTTAGGAAGATCTTCACCGGGGATATCCATTCGATTTTCGCGACCGTAGAAACCGGTAGCTAAAATCACTTTATCCGCTTTATAACGACCCTTATCCGTTGTCACGACAAAAGATCCGTCTTTCCCTTCTACATCCGTAACCTCTTCATACAGCTTAATATCGAGTTCGTAATGTTCAGCGACCCTCCTGTAATACTCTAATGCTTCACTGCGAGTGGGCTTTGGGCCGTGTGAGATGAATGGGACATTTCCAATTTCCAATTTATCCGAAGTGGAAAAAAAGGTCATATTAATCGGATAGTGAAAAATTGAATTCACCAATGCTCCCCTCTCAATGATGATGGAGGGTATTCCCTTTTTTTTCAATTCAATGGAGACGGCAAGACCTATGGGTCCGGAGCCTATAATTACAACCATATTTTTATAAAATTCTCATTTTCAGTTCATTACAATCGACGAAGCTTTTCCGTTCGATTCTACGGTTTCAAAAAAGTCAGCAACTGTGGTTTCAAGCCAACCTTGTGGTTTGGACCAAAATCCTACATGCCCGCCTTCATCCGGAAAACATGTGAATAATTTAGCATTTCTTTTGATATCAGAAATGGGGGTCCATTTAAATGGGGTCAAAGGATCTGCTTTACTGTGAATAATCAGTGAAGCAGTTTTTATTTGATCCATAAAATAGTAACTGGAACATTTTTGATAATAATCATCTGCATCATCAAACCCATGAAGTGGGGCCGTAACCTGGTTATCGAAATCATAAAGTGTCTTGCCCGAATAGATTGGCAGATCCGGGTAATAGGCTCTTTTTTGTTCAAGTTTTTCAGCAAGCGTTTTCAAAAATCGTTTTGCATACATTCTATTTATTCCACTGTCCAGGTTTTCACACCCTTTTTTTAGCTCAAATGGAGTGGAAATGGCTACATTTGCTAAAATTGGATGATGAGTTCCATGCTCTTTCAGATAGTTTAATAGTGCACTCCCGCCTAAGGAAAATCCGACTGTATAGATGGGTGATTTTGGATATTGAGATTGTACCCATTTTAAAACTGTATCGATATCATCAATTTCACCTGAATGATAAAAGCGGCGTTTTCGGTTTATCTTATCGCCACACCCTCTGAAATTGACCATGACCACATTAAAATTTCGATCTAAAAGCTTTTTTGCCAAACGGGTTATGTAATATCGTTTGGAATTCCCTTCTAACCCATGAAATAGAACGGCAACCGGATTTTTTGATCCATGATCAAGCAGATCTAATTCTAAAAAATCATCGTCAGGAGTCTCAATTTCTAAATGTACTGAATTCAGATCCGGGACAGACATGAATGTTGAACAGAGTACGGTATGCAGATGGCCGTTAAAACACCATGGGACAGATCTGAATTTCTTTTCAATTTTTTCCATTTCCATTTCCATCTACAGAAAATAGGAAAGGAATCAAATAACTTCATCTTTATAAATCAGAAAAGATTTTTGACAGCACATTCATCATCATGGTCTACATTCAGGAAAGAGATAAATAGTTGATTTGATTCTTATAATTACGTATTGGATCAATCTGACAGTGAGTAACCCAGGCGGACCCGCAGTTAGAAATTTGGGGAGCTATGAGGAAAAATATTTTTTTCGAGGAGGTAACCGGGAAAAAATTGATTATTGAATCGGAGTACATTGCGAATGCGTAAGAACCTATTGAAATTTTAAGATAAAGGGTACAACTTGGTACTATTAATCAATACCTAAACGGATTTTTCACTTCTCTCTTTTTGATACTGTTTTAACTTCTGAACGTATTCATATCTTGCTTTAATGCCGTATCTGTTGCCATAAATCGTTCCACAAATCGAGGAGAGGATCAGCAAAGCCATTAGAATCAGATCCTCTTGATTAAAGGGTTGATCCATAATCACTAACCATCCGGCCGGGGGTAAAAAGATGAGGATTGCCAGTACAATATGCATTTTCGTGGGAGCGGGTACTTTACGGATGAATCGTTTAATTGCAGCAAACGTGAGGTTGAAGTATAAAAATCCAAAACTCAGTCCGATGATGGTTAAAACGAGTACGGACTCAGACATAAACTGAAAAAATTGATGGGTAAATAAGATGATTCCCAACGATATGGTGGTTACCCATGTAGCATATGCGAAAAATCTGGCTTTATCTTGCATTGGTTAAAAATAATTTATCTGTAGATTCTGTTTATGAAAGGTTCCGGATATTCAAATCGTTTAGAATACAGGAGGCCTTCTTCCTGTTGGAGAAGAGCTTCTTTCCAGATTGTTCAAACCGGGTAGTTTTTGGAATAAACTCTGTATTTGTCCACCGGTTAATGAGAGTCTGAACGTATAGTATTGAAATTCTCCAAAAGGATTAAATTGAAAAGCCAGATCCCAGCAAACCATTGTCCTGCGCAGACTGAATTGTGAAGGTGTCAGCTCTTTTTCAATAAAATCATAACCAATTCGGGTGCTAACGCTCCATTTGGGAGTAAGATTAAAGCGAATATTATTGGCATTCAGAACAGCTGATTTCCGTGCATCATCTCCAAACTGATAAGTCCAGCGGTAACTAAAATCGAGGCCCATCTGAAAAGTGGAGGAATAGTCCTGAATCGGCTCGTTATTAAATCTGCGATCTACCGGACTAAAAAAAGTTTGATCGTATGGATCATACGGATTATATGGGGGAGTCGAAATTCGAGTGCGGCTACCACCGGCTCCGCCTCTTCTAATGGAGGTTGAAAGGCTCAGACTATAATTAATCGGCTGAAGAAATTTATTAGAATCTTGCCAAATAAATGTATTTATCTCTGTTCCATTCTCATTTCTGCTATAGGCAGAGTAGGAAGCACTTGCTGAAAAACGGAGTCCTTCTACCACATTTGAAGAGAGGGAAACATTGAGCCTGCCAAAATTCAAGCTATCGGCTGCGAAATTATAACCGGATGTTGCAGAAAGGTTATCAATCAGTCTAAGATTAGTAGATGTGATTTCACCGGTAGAGTCGCGCCGTACTCTTTTTGTCTCGAAAATATTTGTAATGCCAAACGACATGGTTTGCTGTTCGCCTCCGGAAGGGCCATTAAAAATTTCGTCCTCAAAAATAGAATAACGTTGAGTATTGCCAAGTGTGTCACTCTGTACTTCCCGAAAGAATCCCCAACTGTCACCAGAAAAATCGGGCCTGTAACCAAAACTGATATTTGGTCTTATGGTATGTCTGAGGCCTTCAAAATCTCCGATTTTTATCTGTGAAATTCCGTAAAAAGTAGTGCTAAAATTGAGAGAGGTTGAAAAATCTCTTGCAGTTTCAAAACCGGGTTTTTCTATCGTTTCAAGTCTGTTTGTTTCTTCGTTGAGTTCCTTTCGGATAGAAGACGGATACCAATACTCATTAAAATTGATATTGGCACTGATATTTAGAAACTGGCTGGGTATGATCTGAGATGCACTTACATCCGCACGTTGAATAAATCCAGTCTGAATATGCCGGTCACCGCCGGTGGCTTCTCTGTGCAGCGAGGGATCCAAAAGTGCCTGAAACCAGTTAACATTTGCCGAATCTCTATCCGTTGGAGTGAAATTATATTCTGATTTAAAGTTATTCCTGTACGTAATGGATATTCTTTCATACCACTTCTCATCAGTAACACCCGGTGAACTCGATGCAAACGGAGAAAATTGCCGAAGTGAAAAATTTAATTCAGGGCCGGTTAACCGTGTGATATTTGTACTAAACTGTTGATTCAGATTTGATGTGGCACTGAAGTTGTAAACACCCTCCGGATGCCTGTAACGATAAGAAATCCTTGATGTACTGCTTGTTTCAGCACGATCATCAATATTAAATGAGTTTCTTCTGAAATAATCAGCGCTTCTTAAATTAATATTTGCTGATAAATTTGAGTATGGATTGAGTTGTTGATCGTGTGATATCGAAATGCGTCGTGTTACAGTTTTTGTGAAATCGGGATCCGTCGGTTCCAGTCCGCGTTCACTTGAGTAACCGAGAATGATACTCCCATTGTATTTTTCGATCTTCCTGTATTGTAATCGAGATTCATTGAAGAAGGTACCGGAGGTAAACACATCAAAAGAGGTTTGAGCTGTCAGATAATCATTGATGTATTGAAACCATCCTAAATTTTGGAGTCCTAAACCTCGTGCTGAACTGTTTTGAAAGGCATATGTTGGCTCCAGGATACCGGATCGCCTTCGATCAATGCCGGCAGGAACATAACCAAATGGAAAGATAAGTGGATAGGGGATATCCAGAATAAAGAGTCTTGCATTCGTGAAAAAGATCTCCTCTTCATCAACAACCTTCATTTTTTGGGCTTTGATATAGTAGTACATATGATCGGGTGGACATGTGGAGTAGATGCCATCTTCAACAAATACCTCTGTACGGGATATATTTTTTACTTTTGTCCCGATCAAGTATCCATCGTCTACTTCTATTTCAGCAACTTCAAATTTCCCTTTTTCTGTTTCATAGTTGAATAAAATTCGCCGGCTTCTTAAATCAGTTCCTCCCTGTTTTAAAATTGGATAAGAGAGAGTATCGGTTGGCGATGATGAGAATGCCATTACCTGGCTTTTATTTAAATCGAGTTCGATTGTACCTGCTGATAATTCTCCGGATGAGTGGCGTACATTACTGGAGCCGTATAAATTAGCGACTCGTTGTCCCCTGAAATTAAAAGTAAGTGAATCTCTGGCCTGAAAATTAACGGCATCCGGAGCAGATTGACGTTCGGCTTCTCTTGATTGTGGAATTTGGCTGGTACGTTGTAATGAATCCAGTCCGCTTGTCATATCTACGGGTGGAAACTGCGTTGGTTGAAATGTTTCAGGGATGGTATCATTTTCTACTGTCCGAAGTGAGTCATTAACGACTTGTGAATAGGAGAAATTCACTGAAAAGACGAATAAGAACGCAAAAGTTAAAAAAAAACGAGGGGTGTTATTTGATAGGGCAACTCTTTGCATGCAAATGATTTAAATAACATTCCCATTGTAGAGTTTACTATGACCCGGATGTACCGGAATTACCATAAATGGATGACTGAGAAGCATATAAACACCAGCTGAATTTATGTTCTTACGTATAGAAAATTTTTATATAGCAGGTGATTATTCGAATATTGAATCAATCAATCCGCTTTTAGTATGATATATACCGTTTCATTCGGTTTTCTCATACCATAATCCTCACGGGCAATCTTTTCGATCAAATCCGGATTGTTTTCAAGGGATTCAATTTTAGAATCTAATTCCGCGGTAAGTTGACGATAATTTTCGGTACGTTCGATTAAATCTTTTTTTTGTCGCTCAAGCTTTAATTTAGTCATGACACTGTAGGTGTCAAAAAATAGAAACCAAACAGCAATAAAAGCTGTGAGAAGCCACAAAATCCAGGACCTTTTCCAGCGAAGTGAACGGAGTGATTTTTTTTCCATAATGTCTATCGATGATTAACTGAAATTACTTCAAAACAAATGGATTAACAAGGAGTGAAAAAGGACTCTATTTTTCGACTAAAATCCACCCTTCTTCGTCAACCATTTTTTTAGCATGTTTCCATTTTACTTTTTTCACCTGATTTGTACTCAAGTTTTGTACTTTCACAAAATCATTTCTACCCGGCTCATCCTCTACAGTTACGGGTTGTCGCTTTTCTCCGGGTGCATGTGCCTTGGCATTGTTATCACTGCTCTGCTGTGAACCACGGAATCCCATATTTGTTGAATCAGCATGTTGAGTTTGGGCTTTGTCCATATCATATTTTCCGGGCTCTTTTTTTGCTTGCTGGACTCTGTTTGCATCGCCTGACATTTCCGGAATGGCTTTCCAAATCAATGACGTAGCTTCTTTATTGATTTCGTCTAACAGTACCTTGAACATTTCAAAAGCTTCTCTTTTGTATTCCAGAAGGGGGTCTTTCTGGCCAAATGAACGTAACCCGATACCCTCTTTTACGGTATCCAATTCACGTAAATGTTCCATCCATTTATTGTCAATTGTCGAAAGGATTGCTGTTCGTTCTAATGCACGGGCAACTTCTTTTCCTTCATTTTTGGATGCTTTTTCAACATCAACAACAATTCGCATTCTGCGTATACCATCTGAAAATATAATCTGGATTTTATTTGGTTTCTTTTCAGAATCAGAAGCTAAAATCTGCTGAATTATTTTATATAGGGGTTCTGCTACAAGTTGTTCTTTTTTGCGGTAAACTTGATATGCTCTGTTAATGATATGATCTATAAGGCCATCTTCGCCCATCAAAGCCCATTGATCGAGATCAATTTCAACATCTACTGCAAGCATGCGTAATACTTCATCACGCAATTTTTCAAATTCGCCATTTGGGAAGTGTTCGTATACGATTGACTCAATCAGGTTTTCAAGCATATCAAAAATATCACCTTGGAGCTGGTCGCCTCTAAGAGCATTTTTACGTCTTGAGTAGATTACTTTCCGCTGATTGTTGAGTACATCATCATACTCAAGCTGGCGTTTACGAATACTGAAATTATTCTGTTCAACTTTTTTCTGAGCCCGCTCAAGTGATTTTGTTACCCAGGGATGCTGAATCACTTCACCTTCATCAAAATTCAACTTGTCCATGATATTGGCAATTCTGTCGGTACCGCCAAACAGTGTCATGAGATCATCTTCCAATGAAACAAAAAACTGTGTTTCACCCGGATCACCCTGTCGGCCTGCACGTCCCCTCAACTGAAGGTCAATACGTCTTGATTCATGTCTTTCTGTACCCAAAATGGCCAATCCACCGGTTTCTTTCACCTCTTTAGATAGCTTGATATCTGTACCCCGTCCCGCCATATTCGTTGCTACGGTCACAGCTCCCGGCTGACCCGCGTGGGCAACAATCTCACTTTCACTTGCATGTTGTTTCGCATTCAGGACATTGTGAGGTATTTTCTCTTTTTTGAGCATCCGACTGATCGACTCAGAGACATCCACACTGGTGGTACCTACCAAAACCGGTTGTCTGTTCTCATGGTACTCCCTGATTTTATTAATCGTTGCTTTATATTTTTCTTGTTTTGTTCTGAATATAAAGTCTTCCTTATCATCTCGTACAATTGGACGATTGGTAGGAATTACGGTCACATCCAGTTTATAAATTTCATTAAACTCCCCCTCTTCAGTTGCCGCCGTTCCGGTCATACCGGCCAATTTATGGTACATTCTGAAGTAATTTTGAAGAGTTATTGTAGCGTATGTCTGAGTGGCAGCTTCTACTTTTACACTCTCTTTTGCTTCGATAGCTTGATGAAGACCGTCAGAATAGCGGCGTCCTGAGAGTACCCTTCCTGTGTGTTCATCAACAATCTGTACCTTACTATCCTGCACGATATACTCTTCCTCACGCTCAAATAGTGTATAGGCTTTTAGTAACTGATTGACGGTGTGAATTCGATCGCCTCGTTCAGCAAAGAGTCGATGAAGTTCGTTAAACTGTTTCTCTCGATCTTGTTTGAGCTCATCCTCAATCTCTTCAATTTTTTTGTTTTTATAGTCGTCACTAAACTCAGAATTGGCTTTAATCTCTGCAATTTTCTCTTTTTTTAGCTTTTCAACAGCCTCCTCAATATCGGACGTTTCAGTGCCCAAATCAGGTATGACAAAAAATTCATCACCCTCTTCATCTTTGGTGATAAAATTTCTGCCATTATCGGTCATCTCGATCGATTTCTGTTTCATATCAACGGCGTAGTAAAGATACTCATCCACAAAAGGCATGTTCTTGGCGTTATCTGCCAGATAAAGGCTCTCCGTTTGCTGAACGAGCCTTTGATAGTTGGCTTCCTGCATAAGTTTTCGGAATTTTCCATTTTTAGGATAGCCTCGTTCGGCTCTGAAGAGTGCCAGTCCGGCTTTTTCGTTATTACCCTCATTGAAATGGGCTTCTGCTTCATTCACAAGGGTTGCTACCAATTTTTTCTGCGCGGTTACAAGTGCTTCCACACGCGGTTTCATCTCTTCATACTTCTGACCCCCGGTGGATTGGGGAACAGGTCCGGAGATGATGAGAGGGGTTCTGGCTTCATCAATCAAGATCGAATCGACCTCATCAATGATAGCAAAGTGATGTCTACCCTGAACCAGCTGTTCTTCCTCTATCACCATATTGTCACGAAGGTAGTCGAATCCGAATTCATTGTTTGTACCGTAGGTAATATCTGCTTTATAAGCTTTTCTTCTGACTTCCGTATTTGGATCGTATCGATCAATGCAATCGACGGTAAGGCCATGAAAATTGAAAATCGGTTCATTCCATTCAGCATCCCGTTGAGCCAGGTATGTATTAACCGTAACAATATGCACACCGCGTCCTGCAAGGGCATTTAAATAAGAGGGGAAGATCGCAGCGAGAGTTTTACCTTCGCCTGTTTTCATCTCCGCAATACTGCTTTGATGCATTGAGATGGCTCCTACCAGCTGAACATCGTAAGGGATCATATCCCACTCTATTTCATTACCGGCAACTTTCCATTTTTTACCTATAAAACGTCGGCAGGTATCTTTCAAAACGGCATACGCTTCCGGCAGGATCTCTTCAAGAGTTTCTTCCAGGATTTCCAGCCATTCTTCTCGCAGGGAAGCTAGTAATTCAGAAAATTCTCTTCTCTCCTCCAATGTGATAGATTCATCATTGGAATCCATTTTTTCCTTAATCTCTTCAATTTGTTCTGATGTTTCCCGAGTGTTCTCCTTAATCAGCTCTTTAAACTGCACGGTTTTTTGCTTCAACTCGTCGTCAGTTAATTCTTTAACATTCTCCTCAAAACTTTTAATTTGATCAACAATCGGCCATATTTTTTTTAGGTCTCTTGAGCTTTTTGTGCCGAAAATCTTAGTAAGAATATTTGATATTTGATCTAACATATTTCTAAAAATCAATTTTTTGTTCAGTTAAGCAAGTTACAGCTTAATAAATCAGTGTTCAACATCTTCAATGGTTCTTCTTGATTCATTATTGTCTCAACTCTATCTACGCTATCAATAATAGTGCCGCACGTTACATACTATTAAAAAATGTAGGGATACAGATAAATTGGCAGGAATTGATAAAAATACGTCAAAAATTCCTTTGTACAGCCAAAAATCACATTTAAATAGTGATTCAATAGTGAAGGTAACGTAGATTTTAATGAAAGATTAAAGGTTTTTTTGAAAAAAAGTGGGTAAATGAAATTTTAAATAAAGAACTGATTCGGTTTTAGTAATATTCTTCTTATTTTTGGGGTCTATCTAAAAACGATATTTTGAATTTATATTAATTAGCAGGTCATGAAACGTACATACCAACCGAGTAAACGTAAGAGAGCTAACAAGCATGGATTCCGCAAGCGAATGGAAGACAGTGATGGGCAGAATGTGCTTAAGAGACGCCGTTCAAAAGGGCGCCATAAGCTTACTGTAAGTGATGAAAAAGGACCGAAATAGGTCTGAGGATAACCCGGATAGTTCATTACCGCGAGAAAAAATTCTGCGCGGTAAGCGAAATTTCGAACGCCTTTTTGAAAAATCAACCGTGCTGAATAACCAATCTATTCAATTCAGATATCGTCATTATCAGGACCCTTCCGAGGGTTGTTTGATTGGCTTTGTCGCACCCAAAAAAAGAATTAAGAGAGCAGTAAAACGAAACCGGGTAAAAAGATTGCTACGTGAAGCATACAGAACGAATCAGGAATATTTTCAAGATCTGTTCAGTCGTAATAACTTTGGTTTCCATGGCCTGTTTATGGTAAATAGAGGTGATTTATCATATCAACAGGCTGTAGATGATATGGTACCATTATTGATTCAAGTGAGAAAAAAACTTATTGAACTGGAGAATAAATGTTTGAGTGAGGGGAAAAATTTTGCCGGTAACTCATGCAATAAAAACCCATTAAATTGAGAAATTTTGGATAAGAATACTGTAATTGGGCTGTTGCTCATTTTTGTTCTCACTATTGGCTGGGCGTGGTTTACAATGCCTAGTCAGGATGAGATAAATCGCATACAAGCTGAGCGTGCCATACAAGATAGTCTTGCACTTGCAGAGGCTCGTGAACAACAACTGCTTGAAGAACAAGCTCCGGCACAATCTGAAAATTCTACTCAGGCAGAGGGTATTGAATCAGACCCAAGTCAACTTTCAGAATCGACAACCTCTCCTGCCCGTGCAATGGGCACGTTTGCGGAATCCAGTTATCCCGACACTGTTCTCACAAAAATCAAAACCGATCGATACGAGATGGATCTATCGAATGTAGGGGCTGGACCGGTACGATATACGCTTCAAAATCACAGTAACTGGGATCAGACGCCGGTACAGATGATCAAAGATACCCTTCGGTCTGCCTATTCTCTTGGTTTTTTGTCAGCCCAAAATTACAATATCGAAACAAACGAACTGGTTTTTGAGCCTCTGTTTGCCCCCGGAGATATTGAATTATCTGACTCTGACAGCACATCCATATCCTATCAGCTGTCATTGGAGGAAGGATCCGGTATCCTCTTCACCTACACATTTTACGGGGATCAATATTCATTCGAATTGGACATCCAGTTTATTGAGATGGAGTCTTACATAAGTGGTACAAATGTAGAGTTCGGGTGGACCTCAACGCTTAATTTTACAGAACTTGATGTCTCTCAGGATGCTTTAAACACAGAGGCCTATGTCTATCTGGGCGGGGGTACTGAGAAACTGAATCTGACTGAAGAAGGGGAGTCTGAGCAGAGATATAATGGAACGATAAATTGGGTCATGACAAAAACCCGATTTTTTGGTCAGTATATAAAACCGGTTACACATTCAAATGCCGCAACACTTACCGGTGAAATTATTGGCGAACCCGGACAACCGGGGACCATTCACAATTATCAGTCATTTATACAATCTAATTTTGGTCAGCATCCGACACTTACATATGAATTGTATGCCGGACCTCTGCGATACTATGACTTAAGAGAATATGATGAGAGTGCGTATGACGTGATAGAGATTGGTTATGCGTTAATCCGGTGGTTCGCTGATCCATTGGTCCGCTACCTTGTGATTCCGTTTTTCACCTTCGGTAGTCTGTTTATCTCTAATTATGGGGTATTGATCATTCTTTTTGGTGTGATCATTAAATTAATTCTCTTCCCGCTTACGCAGAAAAGCTTCAAGAGTATGGCTGCAATGAAGGAGCTTCAGCCTCAAATGAAAGAGATTCAAGAGAAATATAAGGATGATCCTCAGAAGCAGCAGAAGGAGACGATTGCTCTCTACCGTAAAATGAAAGTGAATCCGTTGGGTGGTTGTCTGCCAATGCTGTTGCAGTTTCCGATTCTGATTACACTCTTCTTTTTCTTTCAGAATTCAATGATAATTAGACAACAGTCTTTTCTATGGGCAAATGATTTATCTGCACCGGATTACATTTTGACTCTTCCTTTTACCATTCCGGTAATGGGGGATCAACTTGCTGGTTTTGTTTTACTGATGTCGGCTGCGATGTTCTTCCAATCTAAAGTATCGGGAGGCATGAGTGCCGGGGCTGCTCCGAGTGGCGGACCCAACATGAAAGTATTCATGTATATCATTCCTTTTGTATTGCTATTTGTGTTTAATAACTTTGCAGCCGGTTTGAGTTTATATTACCTGGTTTACAACGTACTCTCTATAGCACAGCAAGCTTTGATTAACAAACAGATGGGAGATAAAAAACCGGAAGTAGAAGAGCTTTCCAATAATAATCGGAAATCAAAAAA
>Ga0222662_1000799_pt1 | contig 20379 bp, 12 predicted proteins | sample AntAcemetagen600_FD_179821 | JGI IMG/M metagenome (GOLD analysis project Ga0222662, IMG submission 179821) | Saline water microbial communities from Ace Lake, Antarctica - #600 | ecosystem: Environmental > Aquatic > Non-marine Saline and Alkaline > Saline | place: Antarctica: Ace Lake...
CACGCAGATCGTCGAGTTGGCGGAGGGCTTCGGTCACGGCGCGCGCGTCGTTCGGGCGGTCCTTCGGGTGGCGCTCCAGCAGCGAGCCAACCAGCGACAGCACCGCGCTGATCTGCCGCTCTGGGACGGCGAACCCATCGGCGCTCCGTAGCCCGGCGCGAAGCTCATCGGCGCGCTGGTCGAACCGGGCGTTGACGATGCTCCGAACGGAGACCGCGATCTGTCTGGCTGTGGTTGGGGGCTCTACCCACCTGGTCGGCGCCAACATGTCGAACATGTTCACCCCGACGACGTACAGGTCCGACCGATTCGTCAGCGGTTGGCCGAGTACCTGCTCGGGGCTCATGTAAGGGGGCGAGCCCTTGGTGAGGCCTATCCCCGTCTTGACCAGCCGCTCTGTGGCCCACGCGATCCCGAAGTCCAGGAGACGCAAGCTTCCGCTCCGATCCAGCATCACGTTCTGGGGCTTCAGGTCCCGATGAACCAGCCCCAGGATCTCTCCGGTCTCGCTGCGGGCGTCGTGCGCGACCTCCAGAGCGTTCAGCAGCATGGAGATGACGTAGAGCACCTCGGGCATCGAGAGCGCGGGCCACCCGGGGGCTTTGGTGACAAGCTCCGACAGCGTGGTCCCATCGACAAACTCGAGAACCAGCCCGTGGACTGTCCCGAACTCTGGGTCATCGATTCGCTCGAAGCCTCGGAGTTGGACGATGTGAGGGTGTCTGAGGCGTGAGAGCAGTCGAGCTTCGTCGGCGAGCGCGTGGAGGATGTCGGGGCTCGCGCCAGCGACCTTCGGGGTCACGAGCTTGAGAGCCACGCGGTCGATGAAGCCCAGAGGCCCCGCAAGGGTCGCTTCGTAGACGGTGCCAAACCCACCGCGGCCCAATTCCCGCAAGAGTCGATAGCGCCCGAGATCCCGAGGGAGTGTTAGGTCCATTGGTTCACTCTACGTGCGGCGCAGGGAGGGTCCGAGCAGCGGCGAAGCAATAGCCGGGCAGATCCGAGCTGCGGTTCGCGAACTGGTCGAGGAGGTGGACGACGTCGCTCCTGATTCGGTCGTCCGTCGTGGCGCGCGCGACCGCCACAAGGAGGCAGAGAGAATCGATCTCATTGAAGAAGCATGGACGTTCGGGGTCGATTCGACCCGTGTCCAAATGATCCTGAGCCGCCAGAAGCCCCGCCTGCAGCGCTGGGAGCCCCTCGTCCATCCCGGCCAGCACTTGAAGCGCACTCACGTACGCGCGCAGGTGCGGGGGAACCTTCCTGGGTAGCATCCGAACGGCAACTGCGAGGGAGTCCGACAGCGGCCGGCCGAGCATCGCATCCACGATGCATCCGTTGAGGCGCGCGAAGACCTCCTCACCCGTCAGGCCCGCTGCCGAGAACCGGGCGACTGCTCCCGCGTACAGCTTCGCTGCGGGAGCAAGCTCGGCGGCGCCCCCCGCGAACTCGGGCAGGACGGACGTATCGCCGCTGCGATAGCGCTCGGCGCGCTCCTGGAGCGCACGGCTACGGAGGAGGTCTCCCAGGGACATCGCGGTGGTGTGCAGCTCGCTGTCGTAGCCCGACTCACCGAACTTCGCTGCTGCTTCGGCGAGGTCTCGCTGCGCGCCATCCAGGTCCCCTGTCCGGATCGCCAGATTGGCCTTCTCGCGAAGCAAGGAGGCCCTGATGACGTCGTCGTCAGCCAACCTGATGGCCGTGGCGAGCGTAGCCGCGGCGTCTTCCTCCCTCTCAGGTGCCCGAACCAGCGCTCTTGCCTGCCACCGCACACAGTCGGCGAGCAGTCGCCGCTCACCGGACGCCTCCGCGTGAGCCACGGCGTCGGCGTATCCGCCAAGGGCGCTGGTGAGGTCTCCGACTTTGTAGTCCGCCTCGGCGCGGAGCAAGCCCGCCCGAGCCAGCCCTCGCAGATCCATGACGTCCTCGTACGCGTACTCGGCCTCTTCCGCGAGGCGGCGAGCTTCCGAAGGGCGTTGCTGGAGCAGCGCGAGCCACCCGCGCTCGACGAGGAGTTCGCCCAGCAGCTCGGGCGGTGCCGCCTCCTCCGCGGCGGCCAAGGCGTCTGAGGCACCGCTCCAGTCAGAGATCGAGCGGAGCGCCCGTGCGATCTCGATCCCCAGTCGGACCCGCGTACCCGCCGATATGGCGACGGACCTTGGGAGGGAAGCCACTGCGCGGGCTGCCTCTGCGGCCCCGAGGGCATCGAGTTCGGCGAGCGCGGAGATCGCGCGGAGCCCCTGGGCGGCGGCCTGATCGGGCGCGTTGGCCTCAATGAAGTGCGTGGCCGCCCGATGCAGTTGGCTCCCCGTTGCCGTGCCGGTGGACAGCGCAGCCGCGCACGCCCCGTGGAGCTCCGCCAGGGTGCCGGTCTCCATGTGGCGCGCGAGGAGGCTCCGCCGAAGCATCCCGTGAGCGAACGACCATCCGCGGAGGGTCGGCCGTCCGAGTCGTGCAGCGGTGAGGGTGGCGGTAAGCGCGCTCGCCTCTACAGGGCTGAGCTCGATGCCTGCAGCCTCGCAACTCGCGAGCCATTCGTCTTCCTGTACCTCGCGGCCGAGCACCGCAGCGACGCCGACGGCAGCGGGTCCAACGTCCTCGAACTGCACAAGCGCGCCGTCAAGCCTCTCTAGCCAGAGCTCCTGAACGCGCTGTGGGAGCCCAGGCGCCCCACGACCGAGGACGAAGCCCGTCGGCGAGGGTCGGATCCGTCGGGTGTCGATCCATGTTGACAGCAGCTCGACGGCGAACAGCGGAATGCCCTCGGACCACGTGCGCACCTGGTTCGCCAACTCTGGCGAGAGCCCCAGCAGCCCGCGTAGCAGGTCGTCCTGTTCCCGGTTGGAGAAAGGCAGCAGATCATGACGCTCGAGACCGTGCTCGCGACGAAGTGCGTCTACGAGTTCGTCGATCGCGGGATCGAGCGCGAGTCCGTCGCGCCTCGCCGTCGCGAGAACCACGATCGGCGAGTCCCGGGTCACTACGGATGCCATCATGCTCCCGACAAACTCGAGCACTTCTCTGCCGCTGTGCACGTCGTCCAGAATCACCAGCAGACGCTGCGTTTCCGAGAGGCGTGCCAGGAGCCGTAAGGCGGGGCCTGCCCGGCGAGAGGCCGCGCTCTGGGGCTGCACTGCGCGTGGGCGCGGCGCGAATGCCGCGAGCGGATCCTCGACCGCGACTGGATCTTCGGACACAAACTCGAGCAGGGCGGCGTTGAGAGCTTCGTCGGCGACGCCCAGCCGTCCCAGCACAGCCCGGATCTGGTCTTCTACCTCGGCGGACTCCACTCCGCCGAGCGCCAGCCAGTCTGCGACCACTTGCCGCACCGTGCCCCCGGACGATCGCAAGATCCGCGCCGCTCCGACCTCGTCGGCCGTCGCGGCCACCCACTGCGCCAGCCGGCTCTTTCCCACGCCTGCCTGTCCCTCGATCAGAACGGCTTGCAGTCCGCGAGAAGGTGCCTGGCAGAGCGCCGTCCACAGCCCGTCCCGAATCACGTGGCGCCCGATGAACCCGGCGAGCCGGTAGTCGACGAGTCCTCGTCCGGTGTCGATCGGGCGTGGAGGTGTCACCGGCGGCTGCGGCGCATGGTCCGGCAGCGCCACCACCGGCACGGTCATCGGTGGTGGCATCGGACTGCTCGGGTGGGGGATGGCCGCGGAGACGGAGGTATGGCCCGGGGCGACCGGGTCGGCATAGGTCTCGTCGTCGGCGGGACCCTCGGGAGCGGACTGCGGAGAGGCCCCAGCAGACAGCAAGGGCAGCGCCTCAGTCGTTGGCTCGCCGAGGCTGTTGAGTGCGGCCAGGGCTTCGGCGGCGCGAGGAAAGCGATCCGCCGTGTCGGGCTGCAGCATGCGCGAGAGCCATCCCACGAACCCATCCGGCGTCTGAAACTGCGGTACCCAAGGTTTGAACGCCCCCGTGAGAGGTGCGAGGTTCGGTCCGTAGGGCCAGCCTCGACCGGCGATACGCCAGGCCACGACCCCGAGTGAGTAGAGGTCGGTCCAAGGACCGAACTCGGACCAATCTCCGACGATTTGCTCGGGGGCCATGTACCGCGGCGTGCCGGCCTGGGCCCGTCGGAGTTGGGGGTCGAGTTCGTAAAACCTCGGATGCGCGAGCCCGAAGTCGGCCAGCAGCGCAGTCGACGGATCGTCGGCTCGGGTGAGGAGGACGTTGCTTAGCTTCAGGTCTCGGTGGAGCACGCCGCGCGCGTGAGCGTGGGCGAGCCCGGCCAGGAGCGTTTGGAGAAGCTGCCTGGTCGTCCCCCAGTCCCATTCGACGTCTGCATCCCTCAGGTCGCACGCGGCGCGCTCCATGACGAACCAGGGTGCTCCAGGGACGAACCCTTCCCCGCCGCCCGGTTGCCTGGAGGCTAGGCGGGCGATGCTGTCGTCGACCGTGCCGTAGTCGAAGAGGCGCACAATGGCCGGATGGTCGAGGCCGGCGACGGCGCGCACTTCCTGTTCGAACGCGCGGCGCTCGACCGGGAGCGCCCAGGCGGATGGGGTCAGGAGCTTGGCGGCGACAGGCTGGCCTGACCGGCGATGCAGGCCGCGCCAGACGACTCCCAGGCCCCCCTCGCTCAACTTCTCCTCCAGGTCGAATGCCCGAAGCCGAATTGGCATCCCGCTACCTCCAGCGAGAACATAGCGGGTTCCCCATCTGCAGAACGCGGTGACCCCGTAAGCGACGGTGACCGAGTTGGGCAGGGTAGGTGCACGAGGAGCCCTTCGACCCTGAGCGCGTCGCCGGCGAGCAGCACTAAGGAGTACGCGATGGATGAAGAAGACGATGGTGAGCGCCTCGGTTCGGGCGCCTGGCTTCGAGACTGGTTCGACCCGCCGAGACCCCAAGCTCACGCCGCCTGGGCGAGCATTACGCAGCGGGCGGCCTGGCGCACCGAGACCCCTCCGGGGCAGGCAACGACTCGAGCCCTATGGAGGATGCTCCGCTCAGGAGCCCGGCCCTTGTTTCGTCTCCGGGCGCTCGGCCATCTCCAAAGCCGCCGGCCTCGTCCTCTGGCGCCGGTGCTCGTCGTGCCGCACCGGGCGTCGGCGGATCGACTGTTCCCGGTCGTGCTTGAGGCATCGCCCGAGCGGGGGATCAGTCTTCTCCATCCGCTCACCGACGACGCGTGGATCCCGCTCTCGGCGTTCCGCCGCGGTGAGGATGGCTTCGAGATCGGAGTCTCCCAAAGCCCGGCTGGTGACAGCCTCGAGTTTCTCGTTGGACTCCTTCCCGCCCGACACCTGGGCAAACTGCGGTCAAAGCCGCCGACCGCGCACCATCTGCTCGCGGCTCTGCTGGAATGGGGGGAGATCGGAAGCACGCGTGCGCGAGTCGCGGGGTCCGAAGAGCCAGCTGTCGAGGAGCGGATGAGCCTATCGGTGACCGAAGAGCCTATCGCGACGCTCCGCCTGGGGAGCATCGACGACCCCTGGCGCGTCGACTTCCTCCCGGCAAGCCGCGCCGGAGAGACTGGGTCGCTCGAACGTGGCTCGGTCCGGTCTGCCCTCCATTCGCTTCGGCGCCTTCGCCCCCCTCGGGGCGTGCAGCTTCCGTCCCGTATCGCGGGGGCAGCGCGCATCGAGCGAGAGTGCGCCGTCGCACTGCTAGAGGGCTTTCTCGGGGGACAGAGAATGCAAGCGGTGGCTCTGGCTCTCGCGGCGGCGCGGGGTCAGGCGGGGGCGAAGCCGTGGGCATTGGCGCTTGACCTCCGCGCGGCCCGGTGGAGGGCAGTGCCCTGGGAGCTGCTCGAGCAGCTTCCTCCCAGCCATCCGTTGGCGGGTACTCGCGTCGTGCGCTTGGTGCCGACGCGAGTCACGCGGGCGCGGCGAAGGATCCCGACTCTCGTCGAGGTGCTCCTGTGGACCCCGGGAGACGACACGGAGACGCGGGAGCTCGCTCAGCGCCACCGGAGCCTCCTGGCGTCGCTGGGTGCCGGCGGACTCGAGGTCCGCACACTCTCGCCCAGGCTCGAGGACCCGCCGGCTGCACGGGGCGCCGATGTATTGCGCATCCTCCACGTCCTCACCCACGGCCGGTACGACGCAGCGCGGGTTGGGGAGGTCCTGCTGCAGCTCGCCGGCGGGCGGGAGGTGTCGACAGGGACCGCCGCCCGCTGGCTCCAGCCGCTCCTCGACTCGATCGACCTCGCCTACGTCGAGGCGTGTGAGGGTGGTAGCACCGTCGCCTCCCACCTCGACGCCCCGGGTCCGCGGCTCGTAGCGGCGGGGGTTCCCGTCTGTGTCGCCCCCCGTTGGACACTTCCGATCGACATGTCGTCCCGGTTCACCGAGGGATTCTACGAGGCAGTGGTCGGCGGGTCCTCGGTGCTTGAGGCCGTCGCGGAGGGACGCCGTCGTGTCTCGGAGACAAGCCCCTCCCTACATCGGTCGTGGCGCTGGTGGAATCACACCCTCGTAGCGTCGGACCTGGGAGGGCCCCATCTGCGGATTGGTGGAGGTGAGCCGGTTTCTCTCGCGAGCCTCCCCCCGTCGGCCTCCGGTGCTGCGCCGCTGCTGCGAATCGTCCAGGACCTTGCTCGTCGCACGGGATGGCTGGGGATCGAACACGTCGCCCTTGCTTTCGCGACGCGGGGACGAGGGGTGGCGGGGATGGCGCTGAGGCCGTTTGAAGACGCTTTGCTCGAGAGCGTGGCCGCGTACGACCTGCCCGAAGACACCGTGGTTCGGCCCCCAGCGAGCCAGGCGTTTGAGCAGGCAGCTCGACTGCTCCCTGACGGGTTCGGAGCCATCGAACTTGCGGCGGCGGTGTGCCGCTCTAGCTCCGTCGAGGCCATCGTGGGGCGGGAGTCTCTGGAGCGGCTCGCTCAGCGTCTCATGGAGCGTCCTGGTTCCGAATCGACGTTGATAGGTCCGAGTTCGGAGCCCTCCTCGGCGGCGTCCCCCCTGGCGCAGATACGGAGCGTCTTGGAGCCCCCCGCGCCTGCGGCGGTAGGCCTGACGCTGTTGGTCGTGGGGGGGCCCGATGACGGACTGAGGGTCGTGCTTGATCCCAGCCGTCCCATCCTTGGTCGGCAAGGCAAGAGCAGCATGGAGGGGGGAGTGCTCTTCTGCACTCCGCGTCCGAGTTCACGCCGTGTCAGTCGGCGCCACCTGGAGTGGGTTGTGGGTCGCCGCATCAGGCTCGAGCGGTCGGTGTTCCTCACCCGGAATGGAAGCACAGCGCGAATCGAGGTGCGCTCGGGAGCCACGACCCGGCCCGAGTTCACGCTCTCTCCGGGTGATGAGATCGTGCTCGATGTTCTTCTGGACGGGCACGGCACGCGTCTCCGGGTGCTGTGATGCGCCGGTCAGCGCACATTCAGAGTGTTGGAGAAGGCCTGCAGCTCGCCCCGTTCGGCAAGGGTCCGAACTGCCTCCCATCTGGGACCGGTGGGCTGCCCCCAGTCGACGTCGATCGTGGGGGGCACGAGGACGACTGTGTACTTGAGCCTGCCTGCGGTGCTGTGGTCCAGCAGAAGCGGGATGCCTGCGGGTCCGTCAGGCGTGGTGAAGGCGGAGAGTGGGACGAAGGCGTCGGCGTGGAGGGGATGTACGACTTCGCCGGCGGCCCCATCGATGGTTCGGACGACGACGGGGCGAGCCTCCAAATCGCCTGCGGGCAACTCGAGGAGCACGGTCTGGCCTCGTCGCACGCCGGCACCGGACAGGACCGCACCGGACACCGCGAGCCGGGGCACCCCCAGGGTCGGCACAGCCCAGTCGAGCCGCGTGCGGGCGGTGCTCAGCCCCTCGAGGAGGCGACTCCATGTTCCGATCGGGCCGCTCGCCGCGCGCTCCTGCCACCGATTGGCCGCTTCGCGGGTCTGGCGGGAGTACCAGGCGGTTCTTTTGGTGCGAGGGGCCTCGAAAGCGCGCAGGAGGCCGGAAGGCTCGTCAGATTCCGCGTCGGGGGCATTCTCTCTGCTTCGTCCGAGTGCTCCACCGTCGGTTCCGCGTGGGTAGAGGGCGGCAAGGAGCCGCCTCCGAGCGGAGTCGAGTCGCGCCGCGCCGCGGTCGATGTTCCGCAGCTCGATGCGGCGGCGCTCATCCTTGTCGGCAGGCTGCGTCGCTCGTCGTGGATCATCGAACCCGCCCAGGACTCCGAGCGACGGGCGGTCCTCTTCAGGGGGCGCGCCCCCATCCCGGTCCCCGCGCTTCCAAAGCGCGTGCCGCGCGAGGAAGGCGACCACGTCAACCGATGCTCTGACCGCTGCGAGGGCCTCGAGGCCGTGGGGCGGGGGACTGGGCCGCCGAGCGACCTGCTCCCACAGAGACAGCTCGGCCTCGACGAGATCGTGCTGGCTCAAGGCTGCCGTCAGGAGCCTCGCTCTCCGGGCGCCACCGAGCAACACCGCCGCCCGGGCCATCGCGAATGCCCGCCTGACGTCTCGTGCGCTCGGTCGTTGCTCGCGCCGCCAGTGCTCGACGGCGAGGCGCACCTCTGCCGCCTCTGGCAAGTCGAGACAGCCCGCGGCTGCCTCGAGGAGCGCCTGGAGGAGGGGAGCACCCTGATTGAGACCTTCCTCGATGGCCGCGCGATCCTTGTGAGCCAGCCGATCCTTGTTGTTGATCGCCGACTTGTCCTTCGCCGCCCGTTCGTCGGGCGGAAACTCTCCGGCGGTGGGGTCCTCGGGGCAGAGCGCGTGCACTATCTCGAGCGGCTCCAGGGTCGTCGCAACGTCCATGAGGAGGAGGAGCCTGGAGCGGAGCTGGGGGAGGAGGTAGACGAACGCGCCCCGTGCAGCACTGGACGAGCCATCCAACAGCTCGGCGAGAACGGCGTCCGGCCGGGCTGTGGGCAAGCGCGACCTCGCGAAGTTCACGCCCCGGGCGTGCAGGTCGGTGACCGGCACCTCGTGCATCCCAGGCGCGAAGTACTGAGCGAGGCCCTCGACCAGAGCCCACACGAAATCCGCGCGGAAGGTAACCCGCACCCGGTCCCAGGACTCGTAGGCGGTTTGACCCTCCGGTGGGCGGAGGACGGGTCCGAGCACGCCCCCCTCCTGCCAAGCGATTTCCCAACCTGCCTGGAGCAGCTCGGCCATCCCGTCCACGAAACGCTCGGAGTCCTTGACCCGGAAGAACGCACGCAGCGCGAGGATGCTCGGCAGGGGAAGGTCGGCCATCTCGGCCCAGTCGTCGCGGGGATCGGCGAAGTCGTCGACTGGCAGGCCGATGCGCCGCAGGACTGGCTCGTCCCCGAGATAGAGCCGATCCAGAAGCGCGAAGACCGTGTCGGAGTCGCCGGTGGGCGCGTGCCGCCCGTGGCCTGTCCAGTACGAGCGCGTCTCGGTGGTCTCGCCCTCAAAGAGCTCGTAGAGAAGGAACTCGGTCGTCATCGATACCCCGCGTGGACCCGAGCGTGAGCCAGCTACGCCTCGGACCCCCAGGGTACTCTGGAGCCGTGAGAATCACCGACAGTGAGCGCGGCGCGGCCCCTCCCCTGGGTATCCGTCTTTGGAGCCGGAGGGGTTCGTGTGGGCACGCGCTGCTCTCGCTCATCGGGTCGCTTCTGGTCTCCGGCTGTGTAGGGGTGACCGCCGTCGGGCCGGAGGAGGAAGACCTGTTCGGGTTCGCTGGGGTCGTGTGGCCCCCGGGTGTTACGAGCGTGTTCGTGGCCGAAGCCGGAGACGACGGCGCTTCTGGGACGGCCGCCGACCCTTTCAGGACGATCGCGCGAGGACTGCTGGAAACCCGCGCGTCCGACGCACGCGGCCTTGTCATCGGTCCTGGTGTGTACGAGGGGTCGTTCGCCTTGACCGAGGACCCTGCGGTCTCCGAAGACAGCGGGCTGCGGGTCGTCGGCGCGGGTGCCGATGCCAGCAGCGGCACCGTGATTCTCGGGGATGCGTCGAGCCCAGTGTTCGACGTCTACGGAGCGTCCGCATCAGACATCGAGATCTCGGAGCTTCGAATCGAAGGCGGCTGGCGTCCGCTCATCATTCGTGGAGGCGCAGGGTCGGACGTACCGATCAGCTTCGAGGACATCGTGCTCGCCGAGCCCCTCCGACTCGGGGTGATGGTCGCCGGCGCCTCGACGGTGGCGCACCTCACCCGTGTCGATGTCGAGTCCCCGCTGCCGGACGGTGGTGCCTACGGCTGGGGGATCTCGGTGCAGTCCCAGGCTGCCCTGGGAGACGAGGCGGTCGCACCGACGGTACTGGACACGTGCTCGGTGACCGGGGCGACAGAGATCGGCGTGATCGCCGACGGCGCCTGGCTCGACGTGAGTGACCTCTTCGTGGATGACACCTCGTCCCGTGACGGCGTCCTCGGGCGAGGTGTCCAACTCCAGAATTCGACCTTTGGCCTGCTGTCAGACCTGACAGTGAATGCGAGCGCCGACGCCGGTGTGTTCATCGACGCCCCGGGTCGGCTCGGTCAGAACCCGAATCTGGGATGCCCGCAGGTGAACGGCGCTTCGCTCTGCTCAGTGAGCCTGCAGACGGCATCCATCAGTGGAGCCATCGGTGCGGCCGTCCCCGGGACCTTGGAGACCTCCGGCGATGCCCTCGTCGTCGCTCGGCAGCCGAGCGCCACGGGGGCAGCGCAGTTCTACCGGGTCGAGGTGGAAGGGGTGCAGGTGAGCGGCCCGGCGCGCTCCCGCGGCGTGGTGGACGGCGTGACCCTCGTCGCGACAGGCAACGGCATCTTCGGGGATGGCACTCTGTATCTGCAGAGTGGGGCGGTCCTCGAGGGCTCTGCCTTGCAGGACTCAACGGTCCCCGCGGTGCCCCTGGGCCTGAATCTCAACCAGGTCGGCCTCGACGTGCCTCCGCAGTAGGGGGGACGCTGTTCAGCCCTCGGGAGCGAGGAACCGGTAAAGATCGAGAGGAGGGTCCTGCGCGGCGAACCCCGGGCAGCTCGGCGGCGCCTCGCCAGGAGCAATTTGCTGCCAGATATAGAGCGTGCCGTCGCCGAAGATGGAGTTGCAACTCGCTGGAGTGACGTCGTCGAAGACCGCGGAGGCTCGGGCCGGCTGCCCTTGGACCTGGACCGTACCGATGTCGAGGAAGTAGCTGTCGGGAGGCTCGTTGGCGTCTTGCATGACGACGAGCGCGTCCCCAGTCGGCGAGCCAGATGCTGGGTCGCTCGCGCCGCCGACCCCCGCCAAAATGACGTCAGCGAGCACGAGCGCGGCCGTTGGGCTCCGGCCTGGTCGATCGATGAACAGACCAGCGTCGGCGGCACCATCGACGCTCAACAAGTTCATCGTCCCGTAGGAGAAGCTCTGAGACTGCACTCCGCGGCCCAGGGAGCCTCCCAGGTCGAGGGTGTCGATCACATCGACGCCGTCGAGCTCGGCGTGTGATCCGTCGATAAGGACCCCGAGCCCCGTCGCCTGAACCACCTCGACCCCCAAGAGCTCGATAGGGGGTCCCTCGACGAGGCCTGGAAGTCCTTGTTGAATGGCGATGCCCCAGCCGAACGCGCCGCCATCGGTCGCCGGGGCTTCGACCCGGACATCCATCAGCGTCGCGGACGTTCCGGCGCCGCTGATCAGGACTCCTAGGCGAGTTGAGCCCTCGACGGTGACCCCGCTGACCACGATCGGGGTGGTTCCGCCGGCGCTCTCGCGGATGACTACTCCCCGGTACCCGCCTACAACCCGGAGGTTCTCGAGTTGCACGCCGCTGGCTTCCCCGGCCACCTCGACCACCGCTTGGGTGGTACCGCCGAGGAGGATGGATGCCCCGGCTCCGTCGTCCCCCATGCCGATGATGATCGTGTCGTCGTCGACTCCTCCTGTGAAGCTCCCCGAGAGTTGGATGGCGACGTTCGCCCAGGTGCCCGAGCCGAGGCAGATTGCGCCGCCGCCACCGGTCTGACGCAGCGTGTCCAGGGCCTCGGCTGGGCTGGCGCAAGGCGAGCCCGCGTCACCGCAGCCAGCGCCACCCGCGGCGCCTGTGGCGACGTGGACACCACCACCGCTGGCCTCGCACGCCGGATGGTCGGGCACGGGCTCGAACGTCCCCCCGCACCCGGCAAGCACCAAAGCGAGGAACCACCATCTCGGACCGTGGTACATCAAGACGGACGTTACCCGTGCGGAGCGGGGCTCGACAGGGGAACGCGATGATGACTCGTCTGGTGTGGGTTTGGGGAGCCGTTTGCACCCTAGGAGGGTGTGAACCGGAGCCCCTCTGTCCGGTGGGCCAGGTGCCGGCGACCCTCGCTGAGACCGAGACGAGGTGTGTGCCCGCCGAGTGTGGGAGCGGCCCCTGGGGAGACGAGGCATCCGCTGACGGAGCGTTCTTCGTAGCTCCCGGGGCGGACGGAGACGGCTCCGAAGACAGCCCATTTGGCTCCTTGTCCGACGCGCTGCGCGGAGCAGAGGGGCGGGCTTCAACGGTCTACCTCGCGTCAAATTTTGACGGATCCCCTGCGGTCTACGGCGAGCAGATTGAGACCGGTGCGGAGCACGACGGCGTCCATGTCCAAGGACGGTGCAGGGGTCTTGTCTCCATCGAAGGGGGAGGGGACGAGGATGGTGAGGCTGTCTGGACGCATCGGGGGGGGGATCTAGAGGTCCGATCGCTCACCATCACCAACGGCTTCCGCGGAATCGACGTCTTTGGCGATCCCGAGCAAGAAGGGCGGCATCGGATGGTGGTTCGCGACGTCGCGGTGCGCGATGTTTTGGCGATCGGCATCCGAGCGGTGGCCGCCGACGCCGACGTGTGGAACAGCGCGATCAGCGGAGTCAGGCAGCCCGAGGGACAGTCCTTGGGTTCCGCCCTCGAGGCGCGGGCGGGCGGGCGTATCCGAGCGGCGGACACGACGATCTCCGAGATCGAGGGCATCGCGGTGCAGAGCGTGAGTGGCGCAGTCCTCGAGTTGGAGCGGGTCACGGTTCGTGATGTCCGGCCCCAGGACGATGGACGGTTCGGGTGGGGAGCCGATGCCCGGAGTTCCTCGACCCTGCTCGTGACCGATTCGACGTTCTCGGACCTTCGAGAAGTCGGAATCCTTGTGCGGGACGGCTCCGACGGGACCCTCACCGATGTGACCATCGAGCGGGTTCTCCAGGGACGTCCCGACGGTCTCACCGCCAGTCTGGACGTCGTGAACGGCGGCACCGCGACCGCGACTCGACTGACCGTGCGCGAGTTTGAGGAGTACGGACTGCACATGTGGGGCGCGAGCGAGCTCACCCTGATCGACTCGACGATCCGGGATGGTCGGGCCGTTGATGCCGGGCTTAACGCTGGCGAAGGAGGCATCGCGGTCTGGCTCGAGGATGGCGCGACGCTACTGGCGACGAACGTCGAACTCCTAGACAACCAGGATCTCGGCCTGTGGGCGACGGGGAGCGGCACCCTTGTCGACCTGACCGGAGGCGTGATCTCGGGCACCACCCCCGCGCCGATGAGTCTTCAGAGCGGTCGGGGCGTCGAGATCGCCCGAGGCGCACAGCTGCTTGCCGCGGGAACACGATTCAGCGAGAACACGAACATCGCGGTAAGGGTGGCTGGAGTAGACCCCAGTACGGGCGATACGGCGCGGGCGGAGCTGACCGGGTGCGTCATTGAGGGCACGTTGCCTGGGGCTGAGGGAATGTTGGGCCGTGGGCTCTCAGTCGAGCTAGGGGCCGAGGTCTTGGCCCGGGGGACGTCCATACTGGCGAACCATGAGGTCGGAGTCACCGTCCTCGATCCCGGTTCTTTCGCCCGCTTCCTCGGCGGTCGCATTGAGGGCACCGAGCCCCGGCCCGGGCTCGGCACTGCCGGGTTTGGGCTGCAGGTAGCAGGCGGCGCGCACGTTGAGTCGGGCTGCTGGGACGAGGCACCAACTGGTCCTGACTGCTTTGTGATCACCGACAACACAGGCGTTGGAGTCTCGGTCGCCGACGCCACGGCGGCGCTTGTTGACACGGTGATTTCGAACACGAATACGGGACCCAACGGGCTGGGCGGCCAGGGGCTGAGCGCCCAGGACAGTGCGGTCGTCGATGTGCTGCGCGGGACGATCGAAGGGAACAGCACCACCTCCGTGCTCTCGACCGATGGTGCCCTCATCCGGCTCGAGGGCACGACGGTGTGGGCGACTCAGGCAACGACCCGGCCGGGCGGGGGTGTGGGCCTGCAGCCGCAAGCCGCAGGCGTCATCGAGGTGGTCGATGTGGACGTCAAGGACTGCACCGGCCCGGGCGCCTACCTCGTGACTGGAGGCCGACTCGTCGGCAGTGACCTGCGCCTGAGCGGCAACCGATTCGCCGGCGCAGTGGTCTTCGACGGCGAGCTTGAGGTGGAACGATTGGCCGTCTCGGAGACGCTTCCCGACCCCGAAGCGCAGCTGGCAATGGGCCTGTTCACCTCTGCCGAGCTCGGCCCCCCGAGGGTGGACCTGAGCGACTCGAACTTCAGTGCGCTTCCGGAGGGCTGCGCCGTCCTTCGTGGGCCAGGGTCCTTCGTCTTTCGGGAGACGACGTTCGAGGATTGCGGCGCGCCCGGTCTCGCGCCTGCTCTGTACGCCCTCGAGGGTGTGGGGGTCGGTGCGGAGGGCCCAACGAATCCGGGGCTGTTGCTGGCCGGGTCGCAGTTCCGGGGATTGGCCGGCGACGCAGTGGTTCTCGACGAATCGTCCGCGCGCCTGGCCGCAAATCCTGCGACGTCGACACCGAACACGTTCGTCGATGTGGATGGTGAGATGATCTGGCAGCAGGGCTGCGAGTCGGCCGAGCCCGTGGTCGTGACGGATGGCAGCGTCGCCGCGCCGGCATGTGGGGCGGCCCGGATCCTCAACTTTTCCCCGAGCTTTGCGATCTACATCGATGATGCGGCAGACGTGATCGGCCGGTAGTTGTCCTCGCGCTCGACCCGTGTCCCCGACGCGGTGCCGGTCGGCGAATTCTGAGTCGCCATCTCGCCTAGCCCGTAAGCCGGAGGTCTTTGCCCCGGCAGGCTCCACGCCATCCACCCGGCGGCTGTGAGCATCCACTCCTCGGTCGCCCTCACTGGCCTCGCTCGCGAGACCTTTGGAGTCGACCATGGCGTTCTGTTGCCCTCGCATCTTTGCCACCCTTCTCGCCAGCTTCCTCCTGGCGGGCTGTCACGCCGCGCCAAGCCCACTGCCTCAGGGGACACAGACCGCCCCGATCATCAACGGCTGGATCGCCGACGGGCCCGCCGCCGTCGGGGCGATCTGGGGGAACGTCGGTTCATCCGGTTGGGCCCTGTGCAGCGGCGCCGTCATCGCACCGCGCTATGTCCTGACCGCCGCGCATTGCTCGGAAGCGATGGACGGCCACGCGGCGGTTGGGGGGACGTTTACGTTCCGGGGCGGCACCGACGCCAACTCTCCGGACTGGGAGGTGCCCGTCGACGCCTGGTACGCGCACTACGCCTACGACGACGATGTCTTCGGACACTACGACGTCGGCGTGCTCGAGCTCTCCGGGGCCGCTCCAGTCACTCCGCTCCCGGTCCGGCGCGATCCAGTCCCCAGTTCCTGGACAGGCCGCTCTCTGCGCTCCGTCGGCTACGGGCGCTATGAGACCGACACCCCTGCTGACGGCTTCCGCCGGGCAGTCGATCTCACGCTCGTCGGGCTCGACGACGACGTCCTCCTCCATGAGGACGCCGGCGGACAGAACGTGTGCTCGGGCGACTCCGGTGGACCGGTCATCGATCTGGACTCGGGAGCCGTCGTGGGCGTCGCCGCGTACGTCAACCTGCCGTGCGAAAGCGGGGCTGGGGGGAACACCCGGGTCGATCCCCACATCTACTGGGTGGAGTCTATTACGGGTCCCCTCGAGGTCATCTGGGACGACGACCTCGAGCCAGACGACACGTCCGACCAGGCCACCCAGCTCGCTTGCGGTGATACGTACAGCCTGCACAGCAGCGACAACGATTGGTTCTACTTCGCGGGCTCACCGACGGCGGCCGCCACGGTCTCGATCGTGTTCGCCGGTGGTCAGGACCCGGACCTCGACATGGAAGTCTTCGACCTCTCTGGCGAGCCGCTCGGGAGCTCCCTCTCGGTGGGTCCCGAGGAGTCCGTCGCGCTCCCGGAGGCGACGCCCGTCCGGGTTCTTGTCTACCCGTACCTGGGCACAGCGGACTAGGAGCTGTCGCTGACCTGTGTCGAGCCTCCCCAGCTGAATGATGATTCCCGAGAGCCCGACGATCGCCCCGAGGAGGCGAGCGCTCTCGACTGTGGCCTGACCGTGAGCGGCGTCGGGCGCGACGAGGACTGGTTCGAATTGGCTGGCGCGGCCCAATGGCGTGAGGTCGAAGTGCACCTCGTCCACCCTTCCGAAGAAGGGGCGGACCTTGATCTGGAGGTCCGAGCCGGCGCTGACCTGCTCTCCGAGTCCCGCGGAACGGATGGGGTCGAAGAGCTCCTCGTGGGTCAGGACCCAGGTCAGGAGCTCCTCATCGGAGTGCTCCCCTATTCGGGAGAGTCGGACTACGTGCTCTGGGTGACCTGCGGCTCGGCGGAGCCGGACACGGACCGGGACGAAGAACCGGACGGCTGGAACGACGAACGAGCCCGCGGCTGCTCGACCGCCTCCGCCCCTTCCCCGTGGTGGGCCTCGCTCCTGCTGCTGTTGAGCGTCGCCACTCGGCGTAGCCCGAAGTCCCATCGCGAATTCGAAGAAATCTGGGCCGCTCCGTAAGCGGTCCGCCATCGACAAGGTCAAGTGCATTCATCAAGGCAGCGCACCGCTGCACAAACCCACCAACAGGAGTCCAACGTGACCAACTCCAGCAACAACACCTTCATCCTCTTTCTCGCGCTCCTCGCCTCCGCTGGCTGCGGTGGCCCCGACGGAGGTTCCCAGGGCGCTGTCGGAACCAACAACTCGGCCATCCTGGATGGCGGTGACCTGGACACCCAGGATGGAGACGGCGATGGCGTCATCGAGCCGGGCGAGGAGATCACCTTCGACGCGACCTTCTCGATGAAGCCCTCGTGTACCGAGGATGTCTCCATCACGTACCGGGCATGCCTCATGGAGAAGAACGAGCTGGGCGAGGAGTTCATCTCGGAGAACTACAACGAGGTCGAGATGTGTGCCGAGTTCGAGACCCAGCTGCTCTGCATCGACAACGAGTTCGTCCAGGATGACACCTGGTGTGTGGGCGGGGACTACTGCGTGGCCCCTGGCAGCAGCTCCCCGGTGCCCCAGTGGTGCGGCTGGAAGATCCTCGACCTCAAGGCCCGCTCCGAGGACGGGCGGATCCTCGAGAGCTACAGCCAGGCGTTCGTGGATTCTCTGGGCTTCGAGCTGCTGCCGATGCAGGAGGAGTAGTCCCTATTCGATCTGCTGCAGATGCGGCGGTACCTGAGCAGAGCGACGAAGAAGGGAGGCTCCGACGGCATGGTCGGGGCCTCCCTCACTTGGTGGTGGCGGCCAGCCTCCTACTCATCGGCGACGGCCTTCAACGCGGCCCGTCTCGGCCTCCCGGCATCCATCGCCGTCGCTGCCGCCTGCGCCTGCTCCGAGCGCACCGACCGATACGTCGTCTGCATCTCCGTCACCGTATGCCCGAGCTGCGCTGCCGCCACGACCGGGTCCACGCCCGCCTCGGCGTAGGCATCCGCTGCCGCTCGCCGGAAACTGTGCCACCCGGTCCACGTCGCCCCGATCTTCTGCGCAGCAGGCCGCAGGTAGTTCGCGGCCCCGTTTACCGCGGTCTGCTGGGTGATCGTCCCGATCAGACGCTCACTGGCCCCTCGCCCCGTCAGCCAGCCGGCGATCTCCTCGGCCAGCGCCGGCGAGATGAACACGCTGCGCGCCCCGGTCTTGGCGATCCCTTCGCCTTCTAGGATATCGAGGCATCCGCCGACCACTTCTCGCTTCTTCCGCTCGATCACGACGTCGCCGACCGTAAGCCCCCAGCATTCGCTGACCCGCATGCCGGTGTGGGCGACGACCCGCGCCAGCCGATAGGCCCATGGCGGTGCGTCCTGTCGCATCAGGGCCAGCACCCGCGCCACCTCGTCCATCTGGGGCCGCTCCCGCACCGAGCGGTCTCGCAGCCGGATTGACGGCTTCGGCCATGTCTCCCGGTGCAGCTTGTTCCGCAGCCCCCAGTTCCAGGCCGTTCGCAGCACCCGCAGGGACAGATCCGCCGTGCCCTTGCGCGCGCCCTGGGCGATCCGCATCGAGTGGTACCGCTCCAGCATCGCCGGGCGCAGCTCGGTGAGCCGGTAGCCGCCGACGTCTTCGGTGAGTCGGGTCGCCTGGCCCTTGTAGTTTCGTCGCGTGTTCGTCGCGTACTTGTCCTTCGTCGCATCGACGTGAGCCATCCAGCGCGCCAGCAGCTCCGCCACCGACAGCCCCTGAGCGATGAGGCGAGCGTCGCGCACCCTCCCCACGTCAGGCGCTACCCCGTGCTCGGCGACGATGCCCGCCAGGATCTGCGTGACCTCCGCCGGCGTCGCGCGCCCGGTCCACAGCGTCGGGGGCTTGCCGTCGATCGCGGGGCCTTTGCACTGCCAGTACCAGCGATCATCAGACGCCGAGGGCGCCCGCACCGCGTAGGCGTTCGCGCTCCCGACGCTGATCGGAGAGGGCTTCTTCGGAGGAGGACCTGAACCGGACTTCGTACCCATGAACGACTAAACCCCGCCTGCTTTCCGTTTACACTGCTTGTTTACAGTGCTTAGGAAAGGCAGGCGGGGCCTAGTGTAATGGTACTCCCAAGGGGTACAGAGCCCGGCCGAGGCCAAGGCAGCGAAGATCCTCAGGAAATGGGAGAGCGACTGACTCTCCCTCGGTACGTGATACGCACATTGAGACGCATGACGGTGCCTGAACGCTCATGGGCGACGCGGTGAGCTCGCCACCTGAACGCTCCCACTCGACCGAGTGCCACGCGCTCATTCTCGGCTCTTCCTCAGCGCCTCGAAGCGCCGCCGGTCTCTGACGTTCGGGTCGTGGCCCAAGGCCAGCTTCTAGCCCGCCGGATCGCCTGAATTTGATCCGTGGGACAGCCAGCGGGCCATGACATGCCTCGTGGCCACGCCCGCCGAGCATCCACCTATCTGCTTCATCAATCTTCTACATTGTCGGTAGTGCATCCAGCGCGAACAGGTAGATGGCGCCACCGGGCTCTTCGCTGACGGCTGCTACGGCGAGCCATGTGACTCCGAGAATGGGGTCTCGGAGGAGGGCTACAGCCGTCCCGAAGGAGTTGCTCTCCGAGCCCTCGAAATCCCACCAGCCAACCTCCCCACGTACATAGACGAGACCCCCCTGGCTTAAAGCAGGGGTTGGTGCCCAGGGATGGCCTGCGGCGACTAGGTCTTGGGTCATCGAGAGCCGAGGCCCGAGCTGTTCGTCGGTCGTCCCAGCCCGGGGCTCGATGACTAAGCTCGGGTTGCCCTGGTCAAGCTCTTCAAGGGTTCCGCAGACCACCCGGACGGGACTGTACTGGTCAGTGCCGATGCATACCCGACGGTGACCATCGGAGACGAGTCCCTTTCCTATGAAGATCGCGTCGTCGGGGAACAGCGGCTCAAGGTCCAGACGTCGTTCGACGGTTTCGCTGTCTTCGGTGGGCAAACCCTCGATGACAGAGACCGAGGTCCCGGCGCCGACGAAGGTGAGGGGCGGATCCGTGTCCCGTAGCACCGCCAGTCCGTGCCCGAATCCGGGGCGCCGGATCGAGACTGCCGGTCCGGGGTCCCCGTCGAAGAACGGACCGCGGTGGAACCGGACGGATGCGCTTGAGGTGTCGCCGACCACTAAGTCGACGGTGCCGTTAGCGTCTAAGTCAGCGGCAACCATCGCGTTGACCCCTCCGGGGACTAGGAGGCTGGGTTCTGACGCGATGCCCGCGAGGGGCGAGAAGTAGATAGAGCCTCCGACGTGAAGGTCGGTGAGCGTGTCGTTGTCGACATCGCCGAGCGTGACGTTGTCTGCACCATTGGGATTGAGGATGAATGCTCCAGCCTCGGTGGAGAAGTACCGGCCGGCGCAGAAGGTCATTGGATAGGAGCAAACGGCAGGAATACCATCAACTGGTGTCCGACAGACTGCGACGAGGTCGTCGACACGGTCGCCGGTGAGGTCTCCCGCCGAGTACAGCCGCGAGCCGAACACTTGCGTTCCCTCCCCAACGATCACGGCGTGCGCTTCGTCCAACCCGTGTACTCCAGGTGCAAGTGGCTCGACCTCCTCGTTCTCGTCGGTCGTGCCGTCGCAGTCGTCGTCAATCCGGTTGCAGACCTCGTCGGCTTCCGGGTGGCGTTCCGGGTCCGTGTCGTCGCAGTCACCGCGTTCGACGGACCAGCCATCGCCGTCGTCATCGACCTGACAGCCAGCCAGAAGGATGGCGAGGGACAGGGTAAGTGCCTTCACCCGCTCAATCTCGCTCGGATGCGGACGACCACTGCATCAATGCCTGTG
>Ga0222662_1000800_pt1 | contig 20343 bp, 16 predicted proteins | sample AntAcemetagen600_FD_179821 | JGI IMG/M metagenome (GOLD analysis project Ga0222662, IMG submission 179821) | Saline water microbial communities from Ace Lake, Antarctica - #600 | ecosystem: Environmental > Aquatic > Non-marine Saline and Alkaline > Saline | place: Antarctica: Ace Lake...
CTCCAAGGCCGCGTAGACACTCAGGTGCAGCGCCGTCAGGTCACGTCCAAGCACCGTGTCGATCACGTGGGCCCACGACCGGCAAGCCAGTAATCATACGGCTTCAAGCTCCGTGAAACATCGGGGTAGAAGGTTGGGGTAGTCGACCACGATGTTCGCCGCGACCGTCAGCTGGCCCAGTCGGCCGCCTCTGGGAATCTTGATGAGCGGGGCTCCCAGGACGACATTCCCGAACAGGGCGGAGTAGGTCAGGTTCGCGAACTGAGTTGCGCTCGCATCACCCGGGATCAGTGGTGTCCCAAACGGCGGAGTGAACCCCGAGATCTCGCTGTTGTCGAGACTGACTCCTGCGTCTCCAACAACCATCGCTCCTGTGAACCGCTCCGCTCTCGACCCCAGGATCTGTACGCTGGGACTCTCCGATCCGGCGACTGCGTTGACTAGATGCCCGTCGAAATTGGAAAGTCTGGCTCCGTCGAGTCGGAGGCTGGCGTCCTGAACGGAGAACAGGGCGTCAGAGCTGCTCGCGCAGGCCGCGAAGTCGCCCGCCATGGACCCGACCCCGTAGCTGTTCAAGGGTTCTTGATTTGGAGCGCCGATGAACATCACGGCAGCGTCTCCCGCCCCGCCTGGGCAGTAGTCGTTGCCCTCGCCGTTGAAGTAGAGGTCTACAGAGCTGCCGAGCGCGCCATCGCTGTTGTCCACGACGATGTTCTCGGTGTGGGTGCCTGCTGTCTCAATGCAGACGTGGTGTGCGTCGCTCGGGCCACCGACCGACCTCGCCGCGCTGAGCGCTGCGGCGACGGTCGTGAACTCGTCGCTGCCGCCACCGTCGCTTGCGCAACTCAATCCTGGGACACAGTCGAACACCGGCGCAGTCCCAGTTGCGTCGACGCACCACATGAAGTCGCTCGAGAGCGCGGTCCCAGGAAGCATCGCGAGAACCAGCGCCGAGAGGAGAAGTCGCATCGGCGGACGATAGCTGCCGACGGGCCCCCCGACGTCCGAGTCGGTCACTCGAGACCACGATGGCGCATCCATTGACCGGCCACACCGTCGTGAGCGGTCCGCTCTCTAGCGCCACGGGTACTCTCCCCCCATGCTGATCCTCGCCGACCACCCCATCGCTGACGTCACCGCGCTCGCCGCGCGGCTCGCTCGCCGTGGGGTCTCGCTTCTGGATGCGCGGGGGCTGGGGCTGGACATCGCTGCGGTGCGGGCGCACCTCGCCGCCGCACAGCACGCAACCTCTACCTGGCTCGTCGTCCCTCCCCAGGGCGTCCCCATCGATGAGTTCGCCGCGCGCGTGCGCCGCTATGACGAGCGCGTGCTGGCCGCCACACGCCTCAACGCCGCTGACCTTGGCACCCTCGTCGCAGACGCCGTCTCGGTCCTCGATGCGCTGCCTGCGCTCCCCCGCCTCGAGACCGAGCGCCTCGTGCTCGGCGTCCCGACGCACGCCCAGATCGAGGACTACTACGACTCCATCGTCGGCACGGACATGTTCGCGACCATCCTGTGGGAAGGGCCCGCCTCCCCGGACGACCTCTACAGCTACTGGCACGACTGCCGTCAGCACACCCTCGACGGCCTCACCGCGCCCCTGTCCGTCGCCATCATCGACAAAGCCACCGACCGCTACATCGGCGGCGCGGCCCTGCGCCCCATCGCCGGCAACCCCGAGCAGATCGACATCGGATATGCCCTCGCTCCCCACGCCCACGGGCGCGGCTTCGCCACCGAGGCCGTGGGCAGGCTCGTGGACGAGGCATTCGCCGTGCGCGGCGCCGAGCGCATCATCGCCACCGTCTTTGTAGGGAACGCCGCCTCGCGCAACGTGACTGAGAAGCTCGGGTTCCGCTGCGAGGGCGTCCTTCGGGCCGCCGTGCGCAAGCGTGGGGTCATGCGCGACGAGTGGATGCTCGCCATCACCCGCGCAGACTGGCTGGCGCGGCGCACCGCCTCGAACTAGCAGGGTGCGAGCAAGCCTCCCGTCGCCCATCGGGCCCCGGCCTTCGGCCGAACCCCGCCCCTTCCGGCTCGTCCCTGGCGGTGGCTCGCCGCACCCTCGGCGACGCAGTCTACGACTGCATCACCGCCCCTTCGGGCTCGTCGGTCACCTGCCTCGGCAGGCTCCCTGCTCGGGGCGCGACGAGCCGCCGCCAGGCACTTCGTGGACTCCCGTCGGCCTCTTTCCGCAACCTGCTAGACCTGCCCGTCCACCATCTGGAGTCCTCATGCGCGCACACATCCTCGCTCTCGCCTTTGTCCTCGGCTGTAGCCCTGCGGCTCCTCCTCCCCCGGCCGAGGCCGTGGCCCAGCCGTCCCCAGCCGCCGAGACGTCCCAGCCGTCGCCTGACGCCGCCGACGCCGGCCTCTCCCCCGCCCAGCCTGGGCTGCTGACCGAGGCCCAGTTCGCGGCCCTGCACCAGCTCACCGGCGTCGCCGCCCCGCCAGCCCAGGGCACGACCATCGACCTGGCGGGCAGCACCGCGTACCTCTCCCTCCCCAAGGACGCGACCGGCCCGGTGCCCGCGGTGCTCGTCATCCATGAGTGGTGGGGGCTCAACGAGCACATCAAACACTGGGCCGACCGCCTCGCCGCCGCTGGCTACGCCGCCGTCGCCGTCGACCTGTACGGCGGCGCCGTGGCCACCACCCGCGAAGAGGCCATGGCGGCCATGAAGGGCGTGGACGAGGCCGCCGCCAGCAAGCTGCTCGCCGCGGCCCACGACTTCCTTCAGTCCGACCCGCGCATCCGCGCCCCCAAGACCGCAGTCATCGGCTGGTGCTTCGGCGGCGGCTGGTCCCTGCGCACCGCCATGAGCGAGGGTGAGCTCGACGCCGCCGTCGTCTACTACGGGCGCATCCCCGAGGACCTGAGCGGCCTCGACACGCTGTCGGCCCCGGTGCTGGGCGTGTTTGGAGAGCGCGACGCCGGCATCCCCGTGGACACCGTGCGCGCTTTTGAGTCGGCTGCCACCGCCGCCGGCAAGTCCGTCACCGTGCACCTCTACGACGCCGAACACGCCTTCGCCAACCCATCGTCGGGCCGCTACGCAGCGGGCCCCGCCGAGGACGCCTGGGGCAAGACCAAGACGTTCCTCGCCCAGCATCTCGGGGAGTAACGGGCGCCCAGGTGTTCTAGAATTCCTCCCGGCCAATGAAGGGAACGTGCGATGGGAATGTTCGACAAGTTCAAGCAGATGGCGAACGCGGTGACCGGCGGCGGAGCGACCGTCTCGGTCCAGCTTCACCCGGTGAATGAGGCGGGTGCGATGCCGGTCGTGGTGACCGCCGTCGTCGGTGGTACTGACGTCAGCGTCTCCTCGGTGTACGTCAAGCTGCGCGGGCTCGAGGTCATGCAAGTGGACCCGAAGAAGGCGCTGGGACGCTTCCGCTCACAGCTCGACGGGGCCGAGCAGCTCTTCCGCAAGGGCAACACCATCGAGGTGAAGGAGGAGTCGTTCGAGACCCAGGTGCAGCTGAGCGGGGCCGAGAGCCTCTCTGCTGGCGAGACCTACACGTGGGAAGGGGAGGTCCGCTTGCCCGCCGGAGCGCCCGGCAGCTTCCGGTCTACGCACATGCGCCACTCCATCCAGATTCAGGCGGGTCTGGATGCTCCGGGCAACGACCCGGACAGCGGCTGGATCGACGTCGAAGTCGGCTGATTCCGCCCCCGATCCGAGGCGATCGGGTCCCCGACTTGACGCGCGGATCCCGCGCCGGGGCCGTTCGCCGGGCTTCCAAGCCCAAGAAAATGGAAAAAAAATGACCCCATTCGCTGGACGCCGTCCAAGCGGTCGATTCCTCACGCCCGAACAGCCCGTGATCCGTTGTGTTTGCTAGGTCTCGACCGCTCCTTGCGGTGCTGGCAAAACGATGCTTTTTGCCCTCAAATGACGACGGAGTCAACACCGAGACAACTTTTCCTCATTGACTGGCCAGATCCCTTGTGACTTACAATCGAAAGGCTTCGACGACGCACGTCGAGCAACCTGAGGGAGAAATCATGTCTGACAAGAAGTACTTCGTGCTCCAAGACGATAACGGTGACACCGAGACCGTGTTCCATTCCCGCCAGCCTCGTGGCGCGGCTCTGAAGGGCGCTTCGCGCGGCCTCACCGACATCCGGCTGCGTGAGCGTGGCACCAACCGTGTGCATGTCTTCAAGGGCTGGCGCGAGCATGTGGACGCCCCGAAGAGCGGTCCCTCCTGGCTCGGTGACAAGGTCTGGAAGGCCAACGTCAAGAAGCAGGGCGTCGAGAAGGTCTAGCAGGTTGCTGAAAAAGGCCGACGGGAGTCCACGAAGTGCCTGGCGGTGGCTCGTCGTGCCCCGAGAAGGGAGCCTGCCGAGGCAGGTGACCGACGAGCCCGAAGGGGCGGTGATGCAGTCGTAGACTGCGTCGCCGAGGGTGCGGCGAGCCACCGCCAGGGACGAGCCCGAAGGGGCGGGTTTCGGCCGAAGGCCGGGGCCCGATGGGCGACGGGAGGCTTGCTCGCACCCTGCTAGCTCTCCTCATCCGGCCGCGTCGGATGAGTCGCATGGGCGAAACGAGGGTCGCTCCGCCTTTGGGCTGGGCGACCCTCGTGCGTTTCCGGGCGCGAGGAGCAGGACATGGCTGTAGTGTCCCCCCCGCGCCAGGACCGATGTCGAGAGCCTGGGCCAAGGAGACCCCATGAACTACTACCGCCCGCCGCTGTCTGACATCCGCTTCCTGCTCGAGACCTTCGACTACGACGGCGCCGTCCAGTCGATGCCGCACTACACCGACTTCGACCTCGAAACCTGCATGGGACTGCTCGAGGCCTACGCGAAGTTCTGCGTGGACGAGCTGATGCCACTGAACGGCACCGGCGACACCGCGGGCGTCAAGTACGACCCCGAGACCCACGACGTCACGGTCCCCGATGGCTTCAAGGAGGCCTACAAGGCCTACTGCGAGAACGGCTTCGCGAGCCTGCCGCACCCGCAGGAGTTCGGCGGCGTCGGCGCCCCCCTCGTGCTCTCCGTGCTGGCTCAGGAGATCATCTCCGCTTGCAACAAGAGCTTCAGCATGTGCCCGGGCCTGACCTCGGGCCTCATCGAGGCCCTGCACGCCCACGCGAGCCCCGAATTGCAGCAGGAGTACCTGGGCAAGCTGGTGAGCGGCGAGTGGGCGGGCACCATGTGTCTCACCGAGCCCCAGTGCGGCACGGATCTGGGCTTGCTGACGACCCGCGCCGAGCCGTTCGGTGACCACTACAAGCTCACCGGCACCAAGGTGTGGATCACCTTTGGCGAGCACGGCATGACGCCGAACATCGTGCACCTCGTGCTCGCGCGTCTCCCCGACGCTCCCGAAGGCATCAAGGGCATCAGCACGTTCATCGTGCCCAAGGTCCTCGCGGACGGCTCGCGCAACCCCGTTTACTGCGGCGGCACCGACCACAAGATGGGCATTCACGCATCGCCCACGTGCGTCATCAACCTCGAGGACTGCGAAGGCTGGCTCGTGGGCGAGCCCCACAAGGGCATGCGCTCCATGTTCACGATGATGAACGCCGCGCGCCTCCAGGTCGGCAGCGAGGGCGTCTCGCTCGGCGAAGCGGCCTACCAGAACGCTCTGGCGTTCGCGAAGGACCGCAAGCAGAGCCGCTCGCTCAACCCGGCCCTGAACGACCCCAACGCCGCCGCCGACAACATCCTCGTGCACCCCGACGTGCGCCGGATGCTGCTCAACGTCAAGTCCACGACCGAGGGCCTGCGGGCGCTGATCGCGTGGATCGGCATCAACTACGACGTGATGACCAACAGCCCCGATGCGGAGAAGAAGGAGAAGGCGGGCAATCTCGTCGCTCTCCTGACGCCGGTCATCAAGAGCTACGGCAGCGAGCGCGGCTTCGCCAACATCAGCGAGGCCATGCAGGTCATGGGCGGCGCGGGGTACACCCAGGACTGGCCCGTCGAGCAGTACATGCGCGACGAGCGCATCGCGATGATCTACGAAGGCACCAACCACATCCAGGCCCTGGACCTGGTCGGCCGCAAGCTGCCCATGAAGGGCGGCCAGCTGATGCGGGTGTTCGCCGGTGAGATCACGTCCCTGCTGCGCGACTGCGCGGGCGACGAGGCCCTGGCCCCCTACGCGACGGCGCTCAAGACCGAGAGCAAGCGGCTCAACGAGACGACCATGACCATGGGCGCGGCCGCGATGGCCGACAACGAGGTCATCGGTGCGGTGTCGAGCAACTACCTCAACCAGTTCGCCCTGGTGACCCTGGCCTACGTGTGGCTGCGGCAGCTCAAGGCGCTGGTGGGTCGGGACGAGAGCGACGCGCTGCGCAAGAGCAAGTTCCAGACCGCGCGCTTCTACTTCGAGCTCGTGCTGCCCGAGGCGGCGATGTTCGCGGCGAAGGTCGCGGTGGGCAAGGCCCCGATGACCGAGATCGACGTCGACCTGCTGTAGGAGTTGCGCCGCGTGGAGGCGTCTCTACTCCTCCGCGCGGCACTCCATCGGGTCCCGGCCCGCCGCGAGCACAGCGCTGGGAACGTGCATGTCCCCTTGCACCACGGCTGCGATGTCGATGGCGGGGATGCTCGTGCCCAGTTCGGAGTTGATCTCCTGCACGAAGAGATCGGCCACGATGGCGTAGCCGCTGGGGCTGAAGTGCAGGCCGTCGAAGCTCAGGATGCCGCCCAGCATGTCCACCGTGAGGTCCTCGCCGCCGGCCTGGACCCCGTTCAGGGCAAACTCGTCGGCGCGCTCGGCCAGCGCCACGATGTGTACGTTGTCGAAGCGGGCGGCCTCCTCATGCAGGATGGCGTTGCTCTGGGCAGCCAGCAGCGAGGCCTCGTCGTCCAGGGGGTCGTCCCCGAGTGAGCCCTTGAGGATGGCCGGATCGGGCATGTCCGCGAGGAAGACCTGAGCGCCCGTCCCCGCGAGTCGAGCCACCATCAGCGGCACGTTTGCCTGCATGTCCTCGATGGCCGTGTTGCTGAGGATGTCGTTGCCCATCATGTCGAACGACACGACCAGGGTCGGCTCGAGCCGCTCCACCGCCTCGATCATCGTCCAGCGCGGGCCCGCGGCGAACTCGGCATAGGGGTCCAGGCTCAGAGGCCCCAGGAAGTTCTGCACGATCTCGTCTACGTCGGGCCCGAACAGCATGTCATCCACCATGAAGTTGCCCGCGGCGAGGTTGCGCACGTTGACGTCGGGATCGCTGCGCCCCACCCAGTACGCAAAGCCCTCCTCGGGGTCCACGAGCTCGCCCAGCACTTCGGTGATGGCGGCGCGGATGAAGTCGGGCACGCTCGCAGACTCGCAGTCGGGCGCCGGCCCCACGGAGTCGAGGCCCAGGGTCGGGAAGAGGTCGGGGATCAAGACCGGCTGGGACATGTATGCGCCCATCGCCCGCGCCAGGACCAACGCCGGGCTCGCCGCCACGCCATCGTGGGTGGGGGTCCCGTCCTGCACGCCCTGGGTGAGGCTCGCGCCAAACGCCACCACTCGCGCGAACGCAGGGTCCAGCGGTGGGTCGTACACGAAGCGCTGCTCGAGCGAGGTGGAGCCGGCCTCGGTGAACAGATCGATGCGCGCCGCCCCCGGCTCGTCCCGGCCCTGGAGCACGACCTGCAGCCGCCCGTCGGGTTGCGCCTCCAGATCGATGGCCCGTACCCCACCGACCATCACGTCCACGATGGCCTCGGCCGGGACGTCGCCGGTCTCGATAAGCACGGGGTAGTACCCTGTGAGCGAGCCGGCGGATGGCTCCAACAGATCGACTGGTGGCGTGGCGGGCGGCTCGGGGCTCTGGCAGCCGAGCGCGCCGAGGACCAAGAGGGGACAGAGGACAGCGCGAAGCATTGCCGTCACACTCTACCCAGATGGGTGCTGCAAGGAGGACGATGTCAGCGTTGAGTCAGACTGCGGAGCCCGAGCGGCGGCGCCGCCTCTTGGGGAACGTGCTGCTGATCACGGCGGGCATCGCGGCCCTGCATCTGGCGGTGAACGCGGCCGCGGGCGGCCGGCCCTTGGGGTTCTACGTCCTCCTCATCTCCGTCGTGCTCGCTTTCGGCGTGCTGCGGGCTCGCCTCACCGCGCACAACGCGGACCGCTACGCGCTGCTGTACGTGTACTTCTCCGTGGCTGCGGTCTGGTGCGGCGGGCTCCTCGACAGCCAGATGCTCCCGTACGTAGCGGGAGGCGGGCTCGTCGTGATCCTCCTGGCTGGGGCGATGGTCGGGGTGCGCGCGGCGCTCTTGGTCGGGGCAGCGATGATCGCGATGGAGATCACGGTGATGATCGCGGGCGAGCTCGGCTGGGCCCCCAGACTCGAGCCAGCGAAGAACGTCATTCTGATCCTTGAGACGGCGACGGCAGCGGGTCTGGTGGCGCTCCTCGCCCGGGACCGGGCCCGGGCGGTCGAGGCCATGCTGGGCGAGCAGCAACGCCTCGCCGAGATCATCGAGCAGAGCCCTGATGTCCTGCTGACGGTCAGCGAAGCGGGTCAGCTGCTCGCGGTCAGCCCCGCAATCAGCACCCTGCTCGGAGTCCCGCCGGACACATTGTTGGGTCGGACCCTGGAGCAGACGCCGCTGGCCCCGCTGGGCAACCTCGGCGAAGAGGGCGCGAGGGAGCACTGGCTCACCCGCGCGTCGGGGGAGCGGGTCGCCGTGGAGCGGAACGCGCGCCGGGTGGTGACTCAGGCGGGGGAGACCGTGTGGCGGGCCAGCTTGCGTGACGTCACGCGTCGCCTCGAGGCCGAGGCGGCCGGTCGCAGCCTCACCGACCAGCTCCACCACGCCCAGCGCCTGGAGGCCGTGGGGCGGCTCGCCGGCGGCGTCGCGCACGACTTCAACAACCTCCTCACGGTCATCATCGGCAGCAGCGCTGAGCTTCAGGAGGTCTCGGTCGAACCGGAAGAGCGCAAGGAGCTGGCGGACGAGATCGCCGAGGCCGCGCAGCGGGCGGCCGAGCTGACGCGGCAGCTGCTTCAGTTCTCCCGGCGGGATCATGCCGAGCCAGTCGTCTTCGACGTGGGCCTGATGGTGCCGGAGCTCGTCCGGCTGCTCCAGCGCATGCTCGGCGAGCAGGTGGCCTTGTCGATCGATGTGAGCGACCTGCCTTGCCGCGTGGAGATGGACCGGGGGCAGCTGGAACAAGTCCTGATCAACCTGGCGGTGAACGCACGGGACGCCATGCCTTCGGGCGGCACGCTCCAGATCGCGGTCAAGCCCACGACACACGGGACGGTGCACATCGCCGTGCAGGACGACGGCGACGGAATCCCCGCCGATCTGCTGCCCCGCATCTTCGAGCCGTTCTACACCACGAAGTCCGCCGCAAAGGGCACCGGGCTGGGGCTCGCGGTCTGCCACGGCATCGTGACGGCGGTGGATGGCTCGATCGCGGCGACCAGCCGATCCGGCGAAGGCACCTGCTTCGACATCGAGCTGCCGCGCACTCGCGACGCGGCCACCATCGACCGCAAGTCGGGAGAGTTCCCTCCGCTCAGCGGGAAGGACTTGCGGGTCCTCGTCATCGACGACGAGCAGCTGGTGCTGCAGACCGTCGTTCGCGTCCTGCAAGGGGGCGGCTACGACGTCGTGACGGCCACCACGCTGGAGCTGGCAGTCGCCGCGCTGGCGGCGGGCCCGGTGGACGTGGTGCTCTCGGACGTGATGCTCCCTGGACAGAGCGGACCGGAGATCGTCGCGGTCCTCGAAGAGCGCTTCGGACCCCAGCGGGTGGTGTTCATGTCCGGCTACCCGGGAGGCGTGCTCGCCCCCACTCTGGCCCAGCGACCCGACCTGACTCTGTTGCCGAAGCCCTTCAGCAAGCGTGCCTTGCTCGCCGCCGTCTCCGACGTCCTCACCGCAGCGCCGACCCAGGCTCCCGTCAGCGCCCCGTGAGCATCGCGCGGGCCGCAAAGAGGCCCGGCCGGCCGCTGATCCCGCCGCCGGGGTGGATCCCCGCGCAGCCCAGCCACAGCCCATCGATGGCGGTGCGGTAGCGGGACAGCTGCATGCACGGGCGCATGGGCCCGAGCTGGTCCAGCGCGATCTCCCCGTGGTGTGGGTGGCCGCCGTCGAGGCCGTACTCCGCCTCCAGGTCGGCAGGGCTCTTTACCCCGACCACGGCTGCGTCGTGGGCCCCCGGTACCGCCTTGCCCAGTGAGTCGAGCACCGCCCGGACCAAGGCCGCCTTCGCCTCGTCGGTCCAGCCGCCGTCAAGCTCGTACGGCGCGCTCCAGCAGTTCACGCTGACATGGTCGCCGAAGGTGCCCACGCCCACCTCCAGCGGCGGCGCGATGCTTGGCAAGCGCCGATGCTTGACGTCGTCGAAAGCGCGTTCGAGGTGCATCGGCTCGTTCGCCACCAGGAAGCGCCCGGTCGGCCAGTCGATGTCTCCGCGCTCCAGCTCGATGCGGGCCAGCGTCCCGCGCACCCGCACCACCTCCATCTGGTGGGCCGTCTTGCCGGGCACGTTGCGGGGGTGGAGCAGGCGCAGGAACGTCGCTTTGGGCCCCACTGTGCTCAGCACCGCGCCGTCCACCGCCGAGCCGTCGTCGAGCTCCACGCCGCGCACCGCGCCGCCCTCGACGCGGATCCGAGCCACCCGGGCGCCGGTGGTGATCTCGACTCCCGCGCTGCGGCACGCCGACTCGAGCTGCGCCGTCACCTGGGCCGGCCCGAAGCCCGCGCCATCCCGGGTCGCCTCCTGAAGCAGCAACGCCGCCGCCGACGTCGGAGAGCGGGGCCCCATCCATGTGCCTTGCAGCGCCGGCATCATCAGCGCCGCCCGGAGCAGCGGATCGGAGAGGTGCTCGCTCAGCCAGTCGTCGATGCACGACGGCGCCACCCGAAGCAGCTCCATCATGTCCTTCTTGCCCAGCTTGCGGACCGCCATGCCGGCCTTCGCCAGCGGCCACAAGGGCGCGGTGGCGCCGATGTCTGGGGCGGGTGCATCGAGCTGCGCGGCCAGAGCGGGCTTCACCACGTCCACCCACGCCCGCCAGCCGGCGTACCCGGGGTCATCGCTGGCGCCAATCGTGATGCTCTTGCCCTCGTGATTGCGCGCAGACAGCGCCTGAGCGCCGCCCGCGCTCAATCCCAGGCTCTCGACGACCTCGCGGCTCAGGGTGCCTGCGTCCAGCAGCAGCTCGCAGATGCCGCCGAGCGAGTCCCGCGCTTCGAGCACGTGCACGCGCTTGCCGGCCTTGGCCAGGGTCGCCGCGGCGACCAGCCCGTTGTGGCCACCACCGATGATCAGTACGTCGGCCATCAGACAGCCCTCTGTCGAAGCATTTCCTTGGCCGCGATGCCGCCCGGCGCGCCCATCACGCCGCCGCCGGGGTGCGCTCCAGAGCCGCACAGCCACAGGTTCTTCACCGGAGTCTTGTACCGAGCCCAGCCCGCCACCGGACGCTGGAAGAGCAGCTGCTCGAGCCCCAGCTCACCGTGGAAGATGTTGCCTTCGGTCAGCCCAAAGTCCTTCTCGAGATCCCACGGCGTCAGCACCTGCCGGTGCAGGATGGCGTCCTTGAGGCCCGGCATGTACTCGGACAGCGTGTCCACCACCGCGTCGCCGAACGCCTCGCGCTTGTTCGGCCAGTTGTCGGCTCCCTCGGCCAGATCGTACGGGGCGTACTGCACAAAGCAGCTCATCACGTGCTTGCCCGGGGGCGCCATGCCGCGGTCGAGCAGCGACGGGAAGACGAGGTTGATGTACGGCCGCTTGCTGAAGTCGCCGTACTTCGCCTCGTCGTAGGCCCGCTCCAGGTAGTCGGTGTTCGGCGCGATGGCGATGTCGCCGCGCACGTGCATGCCATCGCCGGGCCGGTGCTTGAAGTCCACCCAGCGGTCCAGGGAGATGTTCACCTTGCCGCTCGACCCGCGGGCCTTGTAGCGCGACACCTGGGTCTGGAACTCCTCGGGCAGGTGCTCGTTGCCCACGAACTTGCCGAACGTCAGCCGGGGGTCGCACCCGCTGATGACGGTCTTGCCGCTGATCTCCTCGCCGCTCTCCAGCACCACGCCGGTCGCCTTGCCGCCCTTGACCGTGATGTGGTCTACGGCGGCGTTGCAGCGAACCTCTGCGCCAAAGCTGCGCGCGGAGCCCGCGATGGCCTCGCTGATGGCGCCCGTGCCCCCGATGGGGAAGCCCCACGCCCGCGAGCTGCCGTCGATCTCGCCCATGTAGTGGTGCAGGAGCACATAGGCGGTGCCGGGCGAGTTCACACCGAGGAACGTGCCGATGATGCCGCTGCACGACATCGGCGCGATGAGCTGGTCGGACTCGAACCACTCGCGCAGAAAATCCACGCCGCCCATGGTGGTCAGCTTGAACTGGAGCGCCGCGAGATCGTCGCCGAGCTCCCGGAACGCGCGGCCCATGCCCATGAGCTGCCACAGATCCTTCGGGTTGAGCGACAGCGGATCCGGCGCCGGCGTGTCGATGAAGGGTTTGACGAAGCGCGACAGCCGCGACACCGCGCGGCCGAATTCCGGGTAGATGTCGGCGTCTCGGGGGCTGAGCTTGGCGATCTCCCGGCGGTTCTGGTCGGGGTCGGGCCAGCGGCACAGGCCCTCGTTGTCGAGCTGCGGGGTGTAGCTGCACTCCAGCGGCACGATCTTGAGGCCGTGCTTGACGAGATCGAGGTCGCGGATGATCCACGGGCGCAGCAGGCTCACCACGTAGCTGCACACCGAATAGGTGAAGCCGGGGTAGAGGCTCTCGCTGACGGCGGCGCCGCCGACGAGGTGCCGCCGCTCCAGCACCAGCACCTTGCGGCCCGCCTTTGCGAGGTACGCCGCGCAGGTGAGGCCGTTGTGGCCGGCGCCGACCACGATGGCGTCGTACGGATTGCTGGACGAGCCGAGCGTGCTCATGCTGCCCCCTTCTTGCCCTTGGCCGCGGCCTTGGCAGGCGTGAACGTCTTGTGAGGCGGGTTGTAGAACGGCGTGTCGAGCACGGTGGCGGTGACGCGATGCCGCTGGAACTCGGGCGTGTGCTCGATGGCGAGCTGCGTGCCCACCGCCGCGTAGGGGCGGTGCACCTGAGCGAGCGCGATGGACTTCTTCAGGATCGGCGACCACGTGTGGCTGGTGGCCTGCCCGATCTGCTTGCCGTCGGCGTTCCATACGGGCAGTGGCGCGCGCGAGGCCGTCGGCGCGAGGTGCGTGGGGAGCTTGTAGGTGTCGTACAGCTCTTCGAGCTCGGGCCAGCTCACCTCGAGGCCCACGAGCTGCCACTTGCTGCCGCCAGCGTCCCGCTCGCGCAGCAGGGCGTCCCGGCCGATCCAGCCCTCGCGGTCGAGCTTGACGGTCCAGGCGAGGCCGGCGTCGTCGGGTGTGGACTTGAGCGACGGCGTCAAGCAGCTCTTGGCGCTGATGTAGTCCACGCCCTGGAGCACAAAGCCCGCCTCGATGCGGGTGACGTCCATGGCGTCGAGGCCGGCGGGCTCCAGGCCATAGGGGTGCCCTGCGTCTGTGATGGCGTCCCACACGGCGCACGCGTCGTCGGGTGCCATCCACAGCTCGTATCCCAGATCGCCGGTGTAGCCAGTGCGCGAGATCCAGCCGCGGCGCCCGCCGAGCTGGCAGGCGACCACGCCGAAGAAGCCGAGGGCGTCGAGATCCGCCTCGACCACCGACTGCAAGATCTGCCGGGACCGCGGCCCCTGCACCGAAAGCGCCGCGACGGCGTCGGTCTCGTCCACGATGGAGACGTCAAACCCGCGCGAGTGCCGCGAGAACCAGCCAAGCCACGGCTCGGAGCTCGTCACCCGGTACCGGCCCTGCCCCAGGTTGGCGATGGTGCCGTCGTCGAGCGTGTGCCCGTTCTCGTCGCACATCACCCCGTAGTACACGCGGCCAGGCTTGAGCTTGGTGCAGTCGCGGGACCACATGTGCGCCAGGAACTCCGCGGCGTCCTTGCCCCGCACGTCGTACTTGTACAGCGGCGAGACGTCGATCATCCCTGCGGTGTGGCGGAACGCGAAGTACTCCCGCTCGCTGTGCCGGTCGTAGTTGCAGACGGCCAGCTGGCCCGCCCACTCCTTCCAGGCGTAGCTGTGGCAGAGCGCGGCGGTGCGAGGGTGAAACGGTGTGTGTCGAGGCATGGCCCGCGCACTCTATCCAAGGGGCGTCGCGCAGCGCGAACCCCGCCCTACTCGCCAGCCATGGGCCGAGGCACGAACGCGCCGATCATGGGCGGGTCGGGCATGCAGTTCCCCTCGATGTCCGCGTCCAGGAGAGCCAGGATGTCCGTGCTGCCGGCGCCGATCGCGGGTGAGCCGTCCCCCAGGTTGAACGTGCCGCCGATGAACAGCGGGTCCTGCCCCACCACGGCTCCGGTCTCGGAGACGGGCAGGCTGGGCGTGGAGTCGCCGCCGTCGCTCGCAAACCACAGGTTGTTGGCGAACGTGAACGTCTCGGGCTGGGTGTCGGGGCCGATGTTGATGAAGGTGGAGAGATCACTGCGCCGGAACGAGACGAGGTTGTTGTACACCGCGCCGTTCTGGACCTGCTCGAACGTGAACTGCTGGTTGGTCAGCGTCTCCTGCAGGATGCGCAGGACCCAGTTGGTGGGGTTCACCAGGGTGTTCTGGGCGAACACGCAGTCCACGCAGCCCACGAACGCCGAGCCGCTCTCGCCCCCCTGGATGAGGTTGCCGATCACCTTGATGTTGCGGGCTTCGGCGTTGGGCAGGAAGTTCTCCAGCGGCGGGCGCCACACATCGTAGCTTGTGGAGCCGCCCATGTTCACGGGCCGCGCGCCGGCGTTGATGAAGCGATTCCAGCGGATGGTGACGTCCCGGGTCCCTCCCTTGTTCTGGATGCCCGAGGCGCCGGAGTCCTCGATCGTGTTCCAGGCGAGCTCTCCGTCGTGGCAGCCGACGTGGTCGATGGCGCTGCCGCTGGCGCCGCAGCGCGAGAACGTCGAGGAGAGCACCCAGTAGTCGTCGAGCCCGCTGAGCTTGAGGCAGTCGTTGTTGCCGCCGCTGCCTACGTCCTGGACGGTGACGCCGCGCACCACGATCCAGCGCGCCGCGTCGGGGTCGGTGAACTCGCCGCCGTCGTCGATGTTCATGCCGTTGTCGGTGGACCCCTGCAGCACCATGTCGTGCAGCACGAGGTAGCTCGGCCGAGTGACGTGCATGACCTCGCTGCCGCCGTTTGCGTCGAGCAGCGGCAACGCCTCGCCCGGGGCTCCGCCCACCCGGATCGGGGCGAGCGCCGTGCCGCGCACGTCGTTCAGGTTGGTGCGCCCTACGTAGGTTCCGGCGTGGATCTGCAGGGAGTCGCCAGCCACCAACTGAGCGGCCGCGTACTCGATGCTCGCCCAGGGCGAGGCCGCCGAGCCATCGTTGGTGTTGTCGCCGTCCGTGGCTACGTGCAGCACGCGGGTGGGGGTCATCCCGTCTTCAAAGGTCGAGATGACCCCGCACGCGGGTGTGTCGTCGTCGTCGCCGGCGACATCGTCGTCGTCGGACGAGTCGTCGTCGTCGGCTGCGTCGTCGTCGTTGGCCGCGTCGTCGTCGTTGGCTGCGTCGTCGTCGTCGAGAGACGGGGCGGGGCAGCCGGCGAGGGCGAGGATGAGGATGAGAGCGAGCGCACGCAGCAGCGTCATGAGACCTCCGCCCACGAGGCTAGTCCTCATCCGGCAAAGCCGGAAGTGGACTGGCGGTAGTTCCCAGTTCGGGGATGGTCGAGGCGCCCGAGGTCGAGGAGAACGAGGGACTGCGAGGAGGCGTACTCATGTACGCCGCACGACGCAGGCGCGAAGATCGACGAAGAGATCGGGTGGATCGGCCGTTCCCGGACGGGAACGAGGCTACACCCCCTCCGGGACGAGCCCGAAGAGGGTGAGCCCGAAGAGGGTGAGCCGCGAGGGTTGGGGAGGTTCCTAGCCCGCACGGAGCCAGATCCCCCCACCCCGTCCAGGGTCACCGAGGACACGAACCCCGGCCTGCCGGAGACGCGCGATGTCGCGGAAGATGGTTCGCTCAGAGACAGCGAATTGCTCGGCGGCCTCGCCCACGGTGGTGGGGCCCCGGCCCCGCATCCAGATTGCCAGTCGCTGGCGGCGTGTCAGTGCGTTCATCTCGACCTCTCTGCCGGGGTCTCCCGGCGTGCTGTGGACTCGGTTGAGTCCGGTGTGTGGATCTGTGTCTTGGGTCCCAGAACGACGACGCCCCCGCGGGTGTTGAACCGGCAGGGGCGTAGTCGTTGCTCTTCGCGCAGGTCGCTTAGATCAAGGAGATGCCCCCGCCTGCAGGTCGCACGGACCTGCGGGAATCGTCGGAAGGTGGCGCTGATACGCCGACTGGGGGGGGAAGTTGTTCATCTGGTCCTGACCATGCCGGGCCGGGGTGAACGAGGCAAGGACGTTCTTGGTTCGGCCGTCCCAAACCCTGACAGGGACGGACCGACCGCGATCAGCGCAGCAACCGCGCCACGAACACCGCAAGCAGCGCCGATCGCGCCGCCCACGCCACGGTCCGTACCCAGTTCGCGCGCAACAGCTCCGCCACCAGCTCCGGCGTCGCGCCAGCGCTGAGCTTGTTGTGCACCGGCACCGCCCAGAACGCAGTGTCGAGCCAGATGAGCACTACCAGGGCGGCGCTCGCCCACGCCGCCCACGCCGGCAGCCCGCCCCGATGCATCACCAGCAAAGCCGCCGTCGCCGCCTCGGCCAGCATCAGCGGTCCCACGAGCCAGGTGATGCGCTGCCCATGCTGGGCATGGAAGCGAGCCCACGTGTCTGGACCCACCTCGCCGAACGCTGGGTAGTGGACGAATTGGACGGTGAGGATGAGCCCGAGCAGCGTAAATGAGAGGGCTGCGCTGACGAGAAGGACGAGATTCGGGGTCATGTGGACGACTTTCTGGCGTTTCCGAACGGTGCGCGCTTGACGGTCGATTTGGTCGAGTCTATAAATCCCGCAGTCGCTTTGACCGATTTGGTCGGTGACAGGAGAGACCCTTATCATGATCGACGCGAAGAACCTGCTTACGTACCTCTCGGTGCTTACCCTTTCCCTCGGCCTCGCCGGTTGCCCTGTGTCGAATGACGACGACTCCGCGGGCGACGACGATGACTCGGTCAGCAATGACGATGACTCGGTCGCGGCCACCGACTCCATCTACGACATCGCCAGCACCAACGACGACTTTGAGACCCTGACCGCCGCGGTGGACGCCGCCGGGCTCATGGCCACCCTCGACGACGACGCAGGCGGGCCGTACACCGTGTTCGCGCCGACCGACGCGGCCTTCGACGCGCTCCCCGCGGGCCTGCTCGGCAAGCTGCTCGCCGACACCGACCTGCTCACCGACATCCTGACCTACCACGTGGTCCCTGGCGCGGTGGACAGCACGACGGTGGTGACCCTGGACTCTGCGACGACGCTGCAGGGTGAGGACGTGACCATCGAGGTGACCGGCAACGTGGTGACCGTCAACGGCGCGGCCGTCACGGTCGTGGACATCATGGCCACCAACGGCATCGTGCACGTCATCGACGCGGTCATCGTGCCCCCGAGCATCACGCTCCCCATGGACATCGTCGACACGGCAATCGGCGCTGGTGGCTTCACCACGCTGGTGGCTGCGGTCCAGGCTGCGGGTCTCGAGGCGACGCTTCGTAGCGAGGGCCCGTTCACGGTGTTCGCGCCGACCGACGCTGCGTTCGAGGCGCTTCCGGGCGGACTCGTCAACAAGCTGCTCGCGGACACCGACCTGCTGACCGACATCCTGACCTACCACGTGGTGTCGGGTGCGGTGGACAGCACGACCGTCGTGACCCTGGACTCGGCGACGACCGTACAGGGTGAGGACGTGACCATCGAGGTGACGGGCAACGTCGTGACCATCAATGGCGCCACCGTCACGGTCGTGGACATCGAGGCGAGCAACGGCATCATCCACGTCATCGACGCGGTCATCGTGCCCCCGAGCATCACGCTGCCCATGGACATCGTGGACACCGCGATCGACGCTGGCTTCTCCTCGCTCGCCGGAGCGGTGACCACCGCCGGCCTCGTGGACACCCTGCGCGGTGACGGACCCTTCACCGTGTTCGCGCCGACCAACGAGGCGTTCGCGGCGATTCAGTCCACCGTGGACGGCCTGACCGTGCAGCAGCTCACCGACATCCTGCTCTACCACGTGGTCTCGGGCGAGGTGGACGCGGCGACCGTGATCACCCTGACCTCGGCCACGACCGTGCAGGGCGACGACATCGCCATCGACGCCACCAACGGCGTCGTGCTCAACGGCTCGGTGAACGTCACGATGACCGACGTGGTCGCCAGCAACGGTCTCATCCACGTGATCGACGCGGTCTTGCTGCCGCCGACCAAGTAGTGAGAGGGTTCGCCCTCTAGCCGGACCCCCCGGCACTCAGGCGCAGCGGGTCGTTCCTTCGGGAGCGGCCCGCTTCGTCGTTCTGGGTGCTGCCCCTCTTCCGTGGAGCCTCCTATGCTGTCCGCCGAGAGTGGAGGAGGGCGCATGGCCGAGCGGGAGCGAATCGAGGTCCGCAGCGCCGGGCAGCTGCGGCAGTGGTTGGTTGCGAACCACTACCAGACCGAGTCGATCTGGGTGGTGCGCTACAAGAAGCACTCGCCGTTTCACCTGTCGTGGCGGGATCTGGTGCGCGAGGCGCTCTGCTTCGGCTGGATCGATGGGCAGGCAGGACGGATCGACGCGGACCGCAGCCAGCAGTTGCTCAGCCCGCGGCGCAAAGGCAGCCACTGGAGCGCGATCAACAAGCAACACGTCGAAGAGCTGTCCCGCGATGGGCTGATCCTGCCCGCTGGCTGGGCGGCGATCGAGCGCGCGAAGTCGGATGGGAGCTGGGAGTGGCTCGATGACATCGACCAGCTGCTCGCCCCCGCCGATCTGCTCGCCGGCCTCGATCGTCTCCCCGACGGGCGCGCGACCTGGGAGGCATACCCCGACAGCGAGAAGAAGGGAGCGCTGCACAAGCTCAAGGCGTGCAAGCGCCCCGCGACCCGCGCACGCTGGCTCGCGACCATCCTCGACAACACCTCGCGAGGACAGCGCACCTTCACCTGACTATGGTCCCGCCGTTGCGACGCTCCTTCCCCGCCGCACCGAGGTTCCCGTGGCTTCATTTGCTGACTTCTCGCTCCTCCCGACGCTGCTCGAGTCCCTCGCGGAGCAGAGCATCACCGTGCCGACGGAGATCCAGCGCCGCTGCTTGCCCATCCTGCTCGACGGCAACCCGCTCGTCGCCGTGGCCGAGACGGGGAGCGGCAAGACCCTGACCTACGTGCTGCCCATGCTGCACCTGCTCAAGGAGCTAGAGAACGGCGGCTCGGCAGTCGCGGAGTCCGGTCGCCCCCGCGGCCTCGTGGTGGTCCCGGGACGCGAGCTCGGCGAGCAGGTGTGCAAGGTCTTCAAGGGACTGACCCATCGCACCCGCCTGCGCGTACGCAGCGTGCTCGGCGGCACCAAGAAGCAGATCATGCGCCAGAACGTCGCGGGGAACCTCGAGGTCCTCGTCGCCACTCCGGGCCGCCTCGGACAGCTGCTCGACACCGGTGAGCTGCGCCTCGACGACGTGCGCATGCTGGTCTTCGACGAGGCCGACCAGCTCATCGACCCCGGCTTCTTCCCCGTCGCCCAGCGCATCGTGGACTGCTGCCCCCGCAGCGCCCAGCTGGTCATGGTCTCGGCCACGCTCCCCCAGGCCACCCAGCCCGTGGTGGAGAGCCTGTTCGGCGCGACGCCCATGCGCGTGCGGACCCGAGGCGCTCAGACCACCGTGGCCACCTTGACCACCGACAACCAGACCGTGACGAAGGGGCGCCGCTTCGACGTGTTGGCCCGGGTGCTGGGCAAGGGCAAGGACAAGGACCTCGGCACGCTCATCTTCGCCAACACGCGTCGCCAGTGTTACTCCATCGCCGAGTGGCTCGACGAGCAGGGCATCGAGTACGCCAACTACTTCGGCGAGATGGACCGCGGCGAGCGCCGAGCCAACCTCGGTCGCTTCCGGGACGGGGATGTCTCGCTGCTCATCACCACCGATCTCGGCGGCCGCGGGCTCGACATCGAGCGGGTCGAGCGCGTCATCAACGTGCACCTCCCCACCGACGTGGACAACTACCTGCATCGGGTGGGACGCACGGCGCGGGCCGGGCGCTCAGGTCTGGTGGTGAACCTCGTCACCCAGCGCGATCACACGCTGCTGGCCAAGCTGCGGGCGCGGGCGCCGAAGAAAGACTGATTGCGATGCGCAGAAGACCTGATTGACGCCCGATCTCTTCGTCGTCTGCCTCGTCGGTCAGTGCGACGCACCTGGGTGCGTCTCCCTCCGCTCCTCG
>Ga0222662_1000802_pt1 | contig 20339 bp, 21 predicted proteins | sample AntAcemetagen600_FD_179821 | JGI IMG/M metagenome (GOLD analysis project Ga0222662, IMG submission 179821) | Saline water microbial communities from Ace Lake, Antarctica - #600 | ecosystem: Environmental > Aquatic > Non-marine Saline and Alkaline > Saline | place: Antarctica: Ace Lake...
CTACCTCTACCGGAAAATGATCCCGCTTTTGGTTGCTAAAGGGTACCGCGTTATTGCGCCTGATTTGATCGGCTTTGGCCGGTCTGACAAACCAACCGAACCCGATGACTACACCTATGCGCGACATGTCGGTTGGGTGACGTCTTTGGTGACGCAGCTTGCTTTGCAGAATGTCACTTTCTTCGGCCAGGACTGGGGTGGCTTGATCGGTCTTCGGGTCGTTGCCGAGAATGAGGCGCGGTTTGCCCGGGTCTGCATCGGCAATACAGGATTGCCAGATGCCAAGGGAGTGCCCGCGGAATTGGCGCCTAAGATGCACGCCTATTACGAGAGCATTGACGTGCCGACGGCGGAAGGCTTGGGGCAGCATTTTGTGGAAAACACCAACGGCATGGGTTTCTTACACTGGGTGAAGTTTGCCGCGGAAGCATCTGATTTTGTTGTTTCAACCATGGTCAAGAACAGTTCGCCCGTGGGCATTGCAGATGATGAAGCTGCTGCCTTTGATGCGCCGTTCCCAAGTGATGAGTATATGGCGGGTGCACGGAAATTTCCTTCGCTTGTGCCGATCATTCCAGACAATCCGGCAATCCCTGCGAACAAAGCGGCGTGGGCGGTTTTCCACAAATGGGAAAAACCTTTCCTGACCGCATTTAGCGATATGGATCCGGTGACCAATGGTGGCGAAAAGCGCTTCCAGGAAGAAGTGCCCGGCGCCAAAGGCCAGCCTCACACAACAATCACAACGGCAGGCCATTTTTTGCAACATGATCAACCAGAGGCCTTGGTCACCGTTATCGTGGATTTCATTGAGAATAACCCATTAGACTGATCCCAAAGATGAGGGAACAGGCATGAATTGGTGGTTGGGTAGCCTTTTGGGGCTCACGGTGATTTTGGGTGTGGGCGTCTTTTATGTGTGGACGTCAAATGTGCCACCGCGGCCTGCCGTGGGTGTGCGAACAACCCTCACCAGTGGTGATGAAGTCCGGGGGTATTACGTCTCCGGATCTGGCCCGAGCTTTGTCTTGCTTGCGAGTGCCGGGCGGGGTGCCAGCGATTTTAATGAATTGGTTCTGTCTCTCAATGAAGCTGGATATCGCACCATCGCCATTGATCCGCCGGGAATTGGCGACAGCACATTAATGGATAAAGAAGGTCTGACCGGTCACGACCTTGCCGATGATGTGCATGAGATTGTCGAAGCGGAAGTACCTTCCGATGAGAAGATTGTCATTTTTGGACATGCTTTTGGCAACCGTATCGCGCGCACTTATGCGGCTGATTATCCCGAACGTGTGGCTGCGACAATCCTTGCCGCTGCTGGTGGCAAAGTGGCCATCGATCCAAAGATTGCTGAAGCCCTCAAACATAGCTTCTTTACGTTCATGCCAGACACATGGCGGCGGCCAAAAGTCAGGCTTGCGTTCTTCAGCGGTGACAACCCGATCCCTGATTATTGGATGGGTGGGTGGTCAACAGGGACTGCGCAATTGCAAGGCTACACGACGCGCAGCACACCTGTTGAAGACTTCTGGGGAGGTGGTGTCGCCCCCATTCTTGTGGTGCAGGCCATGGATGATACGATTGCACCGCCGGAACACACAGCGGTCTTGCTGAGGCAAGAATTTGGCGACCGTGTCACCGTCGCGGAGATTGAGAATGCGGGCCACGCACTCTTCCCTGAGCAACCGAACGCAATTTTACGGGCTGTTCTGGCATTCTTGGCGATCCATTTTCCTGTGGCAAATTAGGCAGCAGCTGGCAAATCTGGTTGCGTGAAATCCACTGGTTGTTCATCCAACCAGAAAGCTCGATTGATGAACTGTTGAACCTGTTCGGGCCGATAGAATGTATGTTTGCCTTGTTTTTGGCTCGGCGCGAGCTCAAGGACAAATTCAACGTCTAACCAATTGAAGCCCATTTTGTTGAGCAGGCGGGCGAGTTGTGCGGCGGTGAGGGTGCCGTTGTGGGGATCGGAAACATATTGGGTCATATTCAGCCTCGTCAGGACAGCTTTATAGAAGCTTTTCAGCGTGTGGGCTTAACCTAATGGCTTTGCATGTCTGTTGTTTGACGTGAATGCGAAAGTTCAACGACGGATTGCCGGAATTGTAGTGCGTTCAAGCTCTTGTTTTTCGTCGCAAATCAGGCGATACAGGGAGCATAGATAGCTTAAATTGACAGGAATGCTCACATGCTTGCGCGCATCTACAGACCAGCAAAAACAGCTATGCAGTCAGGCAGGGCGAAAACCCACAAATGGTTTCTTGAATTTGAATCTGAACAGGCGCGTTCGATTGACCCCCTCATGGGATATACGGGCTCATCGGATATGAACTCTCAGGTGGTGATGAAGTTTGAAAGTAAAGCTGAAGCCGTAGCTTATGCTGAAAAGCACGGGATTGCCTTTCAGGTTATCGAGCCTAAAAAGCCAAGACGGTCGATTAAAGCCTATTCCGATAATTTCAAGTTTGGTCGCATTGGCCAATGGACCCACTGAGGTTCATCAACGAGTTTCAGGTCCCGTAGCTCAACTGGATAGAGCACCTGCCTTCTAAGCAGGGGGTTGCAGGTTCGAGTCCTGCCGGGATCACCAGCCCATGCTTTCTTTTTCTCCGCCGGTTTTACTCACATATTGTTCGGCCGACGCCCAAGTGGGCTTACTAAAGCTGGGTCATGGGACATGTGAAATTTCTTCCGGGCATCCCACAGTTTCTGCATGCGATAGAAGGGCGCTTGCGGGTATAGGTGATGAACCAGATGGTAGTTCTGGTACATGAAAAGCGGATTGTACAGCCACTCCAACCCAATCCGGTTGTTGCTTGCTTTGTACGGATCCTGCCTGTGGGTCACAGTATGTGGGTAGTGCGGAAGATAAACAAAGACGACACTGATCAGCACGACGGCAATGCGGGTTGGCACAAACCAAAGCCAGAACAGCTCCCACGCATAGCCTTGTGTCGCCAGAGCGATGAGCAGGCTCATTGTTGTCGCGATAAAAAGGAACATTACGGTTTTTTCAGAGCGCGGACGTCTTTGCCAGTAACTAGCGTAGACGCGCATATAGCTTAGATCGAGGGTGAGCCAACGGAACGGCAGCTGCCAAATTGGCCCTGACTTGACATAGGTATCACCCACATCAATGTCGCCGTTGGCATCTCTGTGATGGATCATATGGACAAACTTCAAGACGCTGAATGGCATGAACGGCGAAAGATACTCCAGCGACACATAGCCGAGAAAGTCGTTGAGGGTGATGTTCCGGGAGACAGCGCGGTGTGAGGCATCATGAAAGACACTGAATTGAGCGTAGGCACAAAGAGAATTGATTGCGACGCCGACGGACATGGGAATGGCGCCGATTGTCGCCGCAATTGTGGATGAAATCAGCGCTGCGACAGACAGCACAAACATCGCGATGGTTGGCCAAGCATATTGTGGATTGGTGCGGAGCGCCTTGAACAGTTCCAGATTGTCTTCTCCAGAAATGTCAGCTTCGTCAAACTTAATATTTGCCGTCGTGCTCATAGGTTCCCCATTTGGTTAGGACTGTGAATTTCCTTGAAGATATGGGGTAAAATAAGGGCTGGTGAGTTCATATTCCGCCAAATAAGGGGTCATTTCGCGCCAAGCCAAAAAGCTATTTGGCCCGTTCTCTAAATTCGGATGGTGTCATATTGTACCAGCGCATGAAGGCTCGGCGAAAATTGGCGCTGTTGTCGTAGCCTAGGAAGAATGCGATGTCGTCGACTGTTGCGGCAGTTCGCGTGAGCATTTGGGACGCCTCCTGTTTTAAATAGAGGTCACGCAAGATACGGAAGGTCGTTCCGCTTGACCCAAGTCTGCGGGTTAAAGTGCGCGATGACAGGTTCAGGCTTGCCGCGACATCATGCAACGAGCAAATATGGTGTCCGTTCATTTCAAAAAAAGAAGTCACGTCATCGCGAATGTCTGCCTTGATGTTGAGTTGCCCGGGCGCTTGTTTCTGCAAGGCTCTCTCGCACATGTCACGCGCTTCTTCCTGCGTCTCCGGGTCGGCAAACAGGCAAGGCAAAGATAGGACGGCTTTTGGGAAAATGACGCGATTGACCTTGCAATCGAATGTCACGGGGCCGTGAATATAGTCTTTGTAACGCGCGCTGTAAGACGGAGTGGCATAGGCCAACTCAACACGTACATCGTCTATCTGTCGACCAACCAATGTTGTCATCATTTGCTGTACCATGGTCACCATCATTTCCACAAAAGGTGCTGAGACCACGGCATTGGTGTTTTCATTGCGCATTACCAGTGAAACAGTATTGTTTTTTTTAATGAGCGAGAAAGTAATGAAATTTTCGCGCAAAGGCGTGTAGCGGACAAATGCCTCCAGTGCTTTTTCTAGCGTAGCCGTTGTGGTAACGACGAGCCCGAGTTTTCCGTGTGTGGAGAGCTGCAGGAGCTCTCCCATGCGCAGGCCCAAGGCGGGGTTGCCGGAGAGTCTCAGCGCGTTGTTGAAAATAAGCTCTAGACTATGTTGATCAATATGCCGGTTATTCCCTAGCAAATGTTTGTGGTTGAAGTCAGTTCCGGTGAACAGTTGATCCTGATTTTTACCACCGAGTGTAAGTTCGCGTGCGATCAGCCTGAGATAGCTGATGGAGGTTCCCTTCTCTTTGTTAACCGCGGTTGCGTCCACGACTTTCTCTCCGCCCATAGTGCCAAAGAACAGGATGGCAAAGCATAGTGCTGCTGCCCGTGGCGCTGCAAGTCATGTTCCTTTCCATTTGATTAGTGCGGCGGCATTGGTTGGATATCGCCTCTGCCATTGGGAAAATTGGACTTTTTAATGGCTTTATTGCTTAGGAGGTGGGGCCGTCGTCCTTTAAGTCGTCGAAATCTCCGTCATGGCATTCAACCAGCTTTCGAATATATTGCGACACGGCGGCGTCCTCGGTCATTGAAAGACGTTTCTTCAATGGGTGCGCGATGCGCTTTAGCTGGTCGTCCAGTTCCACGGGTAGGTGGATGGTTCGCGCCTTTAAACGCGGATAAGCGCCCGGTTCCAGTTTTGAGTTTGTTGCCGGACTCAACGTTTGGCTTGAGGCACATTTTGGGCAGGTCTTGGCGCGCCACGGGATATCTGCGTCACAGGCCGGACATTGCTTCCATTTTGTCTGGGTGAGGAAACTGAGGACGGCAAGCGTGGTCAAGCCTGCAACTACTGACATTTCGGCGAACAGGCGGAAGGTTGAAAAGTCAGGACGGTCGCCGGTCAGCACAAAGTCACGTGGGTCAGCAAGGCCTGTGAGGCCGATAATGGTAATCGGCAGCAGCAAGGCAACGGATTGTGCGGCAATGGCGATAAAGGCCCAGGCGATGATGCTGCGTCCTTTATAGTGAGCCGCGGTAAAAACCACGAGAAGGATGAACGTCACAAGGACCGCAGCGAGCAGAGTAATCCCGGCCAGTTCAGACCAGTTTAACCCAAATTCTGCCAACATTTGCGTTACAACAGACACAGATTTGTGACCAATCGTTAACTTGGCAACGAGACATGGTCGCGCCAATCCTTCTAGGGTAGCAAGAATTGCTAATTATCATTCTATCCCCTGCCGCCATAAATTGGGTAAACGACCATGACTGAATATCGAAATAATCAAAAAAATACCGTGCAGACCCCTCAAGCGAAGGTGCAGGCTGACAAGAGTGCCTGGTTTCAACAAGTGGCCGTCCTGTCCTTTGCGGCTCTTATTCTGGCCGTGACGGTGATTGCAGCCAGCATGGCAGGTGCTGCCGATGAAACAATGGTCCGCACCCCAAGCGAGGCTAGCGGACATGACATGTATCGCCGTGGGCTGTATGCGGAGGCCATTGCAGAGTGGACAAAGGCCGCTGATGACGAAGGTGATGCAGGTGCCGCCTTTCGTTTGGGCGAAGAATATTTCGATGCGAAAGTTGTCGAACGTGATGTGGCACAGGCTGTGAAATATTTCACGATGGGCGCCGAGGGGGGCGATGATCGCGCGCAACAGGATCTGGCAACGCTCTACGATAATGGTTGGGGTGTTGAAGCAAGTATCGACGAGGCCGCGAAATGGTATCTGTCGGCAGCACTCCAGGGCAGCGCCGTCGCTCAATATAATATTGGTACCATGTATCAGTCAGGGGCTGGCGTCGAGCAGAATATTGAAACTGCCTATATGTACTTCCTGCTGGCGGTTGAGGGTGGATTTCCTCATTTCGCGACAAATGAGCTTGCCAATGTCTCGAAGGAAATGACTGCGCAACAGATTAAGGATGCGACCGTGAGAGCAAGACAATTTACGCCGACAGGCAGCGGAGCGGCTGAAGAAGAAGGTTAAAACCTGCGGCTTCCTGCCTCAGCATTCGGTCTTACATAAGCGTTAAATTCTGCTAGGCTGAAGAAGTATAACGCCTGTTGGTTGACACATAAAAACAAGAAACGCACTTAAACCTCACTGTGACACCTTCTGGATATTGATGAGAACAGCTGGCCTACATGGGAGGTATCACATGGTTTTGTATTCTACGGTGAGTTCAAAAAGTTTGCGCAGGGGAACGCTTGGCGGGGCTTTGGCAATCGGTGTTATTACTGGAATGTCACTTTCGGCCTTTGCAGGTGTTAGTGAAAGTGAAGCAGCCCGCCTTGATGTTGATTTGACCCCCATGGGTGCCGAGCGTGCTGGGAATGCTGCAGGGACTATACCTGCCTGGACAGGCGGCATATCCTCGCCACCCGCTAACGTGACTTACGCTGCGGGCGATCATCACGCGGACCCGTTTCCCGATGATGGTATCTTGATGACCATTACGGGGGAGAATGCGGCTTCACATGCCGACAATCTGACACCCGGCCAGATGGCGATATTGAACACCTACGGCACGTATAAAATGAACGTGTACCAAACGCGCAGATCATGCGCTTTTCCTGAAACAGTTTATGCGGCAAACCGTCAAAATGCGCTGAACTCGACCCTTGTCGCGGATGGGAATGGCGTGGATGGCGCTTTGCTTGGTACACCTTTTCCAATTCCGTCCGAAGGTGTGCAAATCGTTTGGAACCACAATTTGCGGTACCGCGGTCACAAGTTGACGCGCCAGTTCTCGGCATTTGCCCCAACGGTGAGCGGAGATTTCACGCCGATTGTCGTGCAGGACAAAGTGATTTTTCCCTATGCTGATCCAACGATGGAAACCACTGCGGACATCAACAATATTTCGTTGAAATATATCCAGACTGTGGTTTCCCCGGCTCGACGTGCAGGGGAAATTATTCTTGTGCATGACACAGTCAATCAGGTGGCTGGTCCACGCAATGCCTGGTCGTATAGCCCCGGGACACGCCGTGTGCGCCGAGCGCCAACGATCGCTTATGACAACCCACAGAGCTATTCAGAAGGTCTGCAAACAGCAGACAACTTTGATTTGTTCAATGGCTCTCCGGATCGCTACACTTGGGAGCTGCAGGGTAAACGCGAAAATTACATCGCGTACAACAGCTATCGCTTGAGCTCTGACCAATTGACATATGATGAGATTTCTCAGGATCGACACATCGATCAGGATTTGGTTCGTTATGAACTTCACCGTGTTTGGCAAGTGGAAGGCATTCTTCGTGAAGGCCAACGGCATATCTATTCACGGCGCGTGAAGTATTTTGATGAAGATAGCTGGACAATGGCTGCGGCGGATCTTTATGACGCACGCGGTGGCCTGTGGCGTGTTCAAGAAGCCCATATGATCCAATATTATGATGTGCCTATCTGCACCAACGCCTCTGAGATGATTTACGATTTGGATGTTGGACGGTATGTGATCCAAGGCCTGAAAAACCAGGAACCGATGATCAATTTCTTCGCGGATGAACTCAACGATGATGAATTCACGCCAGCGGGTGTGAGGGCATCGGCCAGTCGGTAATGTTCGTCTAGAAACCTAAAAATTGAAAACGGGTCCGTTGTTAACGGGCCCGTTTTTTGTATGCTGGATGTGTACTTTGTTTCTGGGGGGATGCATGACACGGAAAATTTGGTCAAATTGGTCAGGTGGGGTTACTGCCCATCCCAAAGAGTTATTCTCACCCAAAGACGAGAGTGAACTTGCTCAATCCATGCAGACATCGGCGGCCCCTATGCGGGTTACCGGTGCCGGGCATTCATTCACGCCGCTGTGCCATAGTTCTGGTTCGCTGTTTTCACTTGAGAAAATGTCTGGTGTGGTTGCTGTCGACAGGCAAGCCGCCTCCGCGCGGGTACAGGCAGGAACGAGCATTCGCGATCTGGGACCTTTGCTTCATGCTGAGGGGCTTGGGCTCCTTAATCAGGGGGACATTGATCGGCAAGCAATTGCGGGTGCCGTTGGTACGGGTACGCACGGAACCGGGAAAGACTTAGGCAGTCTTTCTGCCGGTGTTCTCGGATTTCGATTGGTCACGCCTTCGGGCGAAGTTCTAAATTGTTCGCGTACCGAAAATTCAGATCTGTTTCACGCTGGACGCGTGTCGCTGGGCGCGCTTGGCATCATGAGCGAGATCGATGTGCAATGCCGCCCGTCCTACGTATTGGAAGAGCGGGGAGGACAATTGTCTACGACAGACCTGTTTGCGACCATAGAGAGGTTGCGGGATGATAACCGTCACTTCGAATTTTTCTGGTTCCCGTTTGCAGATGATGTTCTCATTAAAACGTTGAATGAAGTCGAGGGAAATCCAAAACCTAGACGGCGGGCGCCTGACAATACGGATGCACCATCTGACGCAGACTTTCGGAGACTTTGTGAAATTAGCCGGTTCGCGCCGTTCCTGCGATCCCGTTTTCAGCGCCAGATGACGGCGCAAGGTGGGGCACGATATTCCGGGGAAGCAGCAGGGCGATCACGTTGGTCACATGATGCTTTTCCAAGTGATCGCAATGTACGCTTTAACGAGATGGAATATGCGATACCTGCGATTATGGGACCTGACTGTGTTCAAGAAGTAGCGGCGTACATGCGCATGTGTGACATAAATTTTCTTTTTCCGATTGAGTACCGATATGTCGCAGCAGACGATATTTGGCTCAGTCCATTTTTTGAACGCGATAGCGTGACTGTATCGATCCACCAGTACCATAAACAGTCATACAAAAAGCTTTTCCGTGGCGTGGAAGAGATTTTCAAATCATATGGCGGGCGTCCTCATTGGGGAAAAATCCATACGCGAACAGCTGATGACCTGGCCGAACTGTATCCCAATTGGCAAAAATTTTGCGCAGTGCGCTCTAGCATTGATCCAGGTGCAAAAATGCTAAACCCCTATTTAAAATCGCTTTTGGGTGTTGATTGAGCGTTAAGCCTTGTCCATCAGAGCAATGACCTGATCTTCTTCCACCATGTCTTCTTCTGCGACAAGAATTTCCACCACAGTGCCGTCCGTTGGGGCTGCAACGGGAATTTCCATCTTCATGGATTCGAGAATTAGAATTGTGTCGTCCTCGCTGACAATATCGCCAACCTTGCGTTCGATTTTCCACACCTTGCCTGTAATTTCGCTTTTTACTTCAATCTTGGCCATGGGGGCCTCCGCTATTTTGGGTCTGTTTTTATGGTGCCGCTAAATCACTGAAACCCATCAATGTCGATGTCACTAGCCAGGACAACGGCTTTGAGAAGCGCCCAAATGGGCATGTCGGGTTTGAGGTCCATTTCTATGGCAGCACGGCGTGTGATGCGTGCCCAAATTGGCGTTGGATCTGAGCCTGCAAGTGGCCTGACCAATACATCCATTTGGGACGATCCAGCTTCTGTCATGATGCCAATTTCACCGGCGATGACATTTCGGATGGATAGTCCTTCCGGTGGCGCTGATGACAAGACAATGTCGCTGGCGCGGATGCGCATTCGCACGGCGCGACCTATGTCGCCAGAAATGTCCGGCGCGGCCAATGCCCCCCACGGCGTTTTGATGGAAATCAGTCCGTCATCATGACGCTCACTAATTTCCGCTGAGACAATGGTCACAGGCTCCGGCTGCGTGTTAGAGGGAAGTTCGGAACCCAGAATTAGCGATTGCACATCAATGCGGCTGAGCACGGTCTCTACTGACCCTTTGGCGACAATTTTTCCTTGGTCCATCACAATGACACGATCTGCGAGGCGAATGGTTTCATCCAAATTGTGAGAGACATAGAGAATGGGAAGCAAGAAACGTTCCCGAAGACGTTCGAGAAAGGGCATGATTTCCCGGCGGCGCGCGAGGTCCAGGCTGGCCAGCGGCTCATCCATCAAAAGGGCGTCTGGTGCTGACAGCAGGGCACGGCCGATAGCGACACGTTGCTTTTCGCCTCCCGATAAATGATGGGGACGGCGTTTGAGCAAATGGCCGAGATCGAGAAGGTCGATGATGTCATCGAATTCCGAAAGCATATTTTGCTCCGGGCGGTTTGCGAATGTCAGATTTTTCTGCACTGTCATGTGCGGGAACAGGCGCGCCTCTTGGAAGACCACACCCAGGCCTCGTTTTTCGGGGGCAAGGTTTGTTTTGACGCTCGTCTCAACTAAAACCTTGTCGTTGAGCGTTATTGTACCGCTCTCAGGTTTTGCTAATCCTGCAATTGTACTCAACAACATTGATTTGCCGGCGCCTGAAGGACCAACAATGGCTGTGATGCCATTCTCAGCGGTGAAGTCGACCGAGAGATGAAACCCTTTCACCGCTTTTGAAACCTGGACTTTGAAGCCTGTGGTCAAGATGGATCACCCGTTAGTCTGCGACGCATCACGCGGCTGAGAAATTCTGATGCGGCCAAAGTCACGATTGCGAGCCCGATAGACAGGATCACCAAACGAATTCCCAACTCATCTCCCGACGGGGATTGCAAAGCGCTGTAGAGCGCCAGTGGAAGGGTTTGTGTTTGGCCTGGAATGTTCCCGACAAAGGCAATGGTGGCTCCAAATTCTCCCAGTGCACGGGCGAAGGCAAGGAAACTTCCAGCAATGAGGCCCGGAGAAATGAGAGGCAGAACGATTGTGAAAATTACTCGGAACGGGGAGGCACCCAATGTGCGGGCTGCTTGAATGAGGCCCGTGTCGATGGCCTCAATCGACAACCGAAGGGAGCGGACCAGAAGGGGAAACCCCATTACGGCGGCCACGAGTGCGGCCCCTTGCCAGGTAAATACAAGGCGAATGTCGAATTGTGAAAGCAGCCAAGATCCCAAGACACCGTTGGTGCCCAGCAAAACCAGCAGCAGATAACCTGTGGCGACGGGAGGGATGACGAGTGGGAGATAGATCATCCCATCTACCAATAATTTGCCTGGAAAGTTGAACCGTGCGAGTGCCCAAGCGATGGCTATGCCAAACGGAAGGGATAGGAGCACACCGGTCGCGGCTACTTTCAACGACAGAAACAGTGCAATGCTTTCGGCGGGGCTAATCTCGAACATTACTCAGCACTCACACGACGAAACCCGCCATCGGTAAAGGCGACGGCTGTGACATAGGTTTGTAGGTGATCATAGAAGGCGCGTGCATCTGCGTGGGGTGTGCGCCCGATGAGGGCGAGGGGATAGACAATGGGGGCATCGGCGGTTGCGGGGAAGGTTGCGGCAATGGAGACATTGTCTTCGATTATCGCGTCTGTGCGATAAACAATTCCCGCTACGGCTTCATTGCGTGCGACCCACGTGAGAGCTGCACGAACGGATGCCGCAGTCACGATATTATCTTTTAGTTCTTTGCTCAGGCCCATCCGCCGAATATAGGCATCTGCGTAACGTCCTGCAGGCACACTTGCAGGATCGCCAATTGCCAAGCGTCCATCGCCTAAAAAAGTCAGCAAGCCTTCTGGCGTGTTCAGATCAAAGGCGGAGATATCCGTGAATTTCGGGACGATCAGCACAAGATCATTCCCGAGCAGGTTGGTGCGGTTTTCAGGTTTTATAATCGCGGACTGTTCGAGCCAGTCCATCCATTCGACGTTTGCGGACAAAAATAAATCTGCTGGTGCACCAGACGCAATTTGCCGCGCCAATGTGCCTGACGCCGCAAATACCGTGGTGACGGAACAAGCCGTGTTTATTTCATAATCATCAGCAATTTTCTCCATCACATCTGTTGTGCTGGCAGCTGCGAAAATGGTGATGGGCTCGCACGCGATGTCCTGCGCCTGTGCATTTGTGGTGAGAACCGACAATGCCAAAAATGTGGCCTGCACGATTGTGATACAGTGGCTCATTTATCTGAGGTCGCATTCAACCGGTCAAACCCAGCTTCGAGATCTGCAATCAAATCGCCTGGATCTTCCAGTCCTGCATGTATGCGAAGGAGCGGGCCTTCAGGTGCCCAATTGGTTGCAGTTCGATTGTCGGCCGGATAGGCGGGAATGATGAGGCTTTCATACCCGCCCCAGGAATAGCCCATTCCATACAGTTCCAAGTCGTCGAGCATTGCAGCAATCGCCGTCTCGCTAACGGGTTTCAAAATCACGCCAAACAAACCTGACGCGCCCTTAAAGTCGCGCTTCCAAATTTCGTGACCAGGATCTGTTGGTAAAGCCGGATGTAGAACGCGGGATACTTCCGGTCGATCTTGCAACCATTTTGTGAGCAGGATTCCAGTTTCCATGTGGCGTTGCAGCCGGACAGAAAGCGTGCGCAGACCGCGAAGCGCCAGATAGATATCATCTGGCCCAGCTGTGATGCCGATCGTGCCATGCGCTTTGATGGTGTCGCGCCAGGTTTCTTCATTTGTGGTGATGGTGCCCATCATCACGTCGGAATGGCCGACGATATATTTTGTGGCGGCCTGGATGGCGATATCCGCGCCCAACTCAAACGGTTGGCAAAAATAGGGAGAAGCCCAGGTGTTATCCATTATGACGATGGCGTCACCGGCATGTGCGGCTTTTGCAATAGCTGGAATGTCTTGCATCTCAAATGTTTGGGAGCCTGGTGCTTCTGTGTAGACCACACGGGTTGTTGGGCGCATGAGATCGGAAATTCCAGCACCCAGATTTGGCTCATAATATTCCACATCGATCCCGAACTTGGTTAGCACGGTATCGCAAAATGCGCGTGTGGGCCCGTAAACTGTGTCGGTCACAAGAAGATGATCTCCTGCCTTCAGGTGTGCCAACAAGGAGACTGAACAGGCTGATAGACCTGAAGGTGTGACGAGTGAGCGATAGCCGCCTTCCAGTTCTGCAACCGCGTCTTGAAAAGCGAAAGTCGTAGGTGTGCCTCGGCGACCGTATGTTACCTTCGTATTGCGGCCTTTAAGGGCTGCAACAGTAGGATAGAGGATGGTTGACGCGTGATAAACCGGTGGATTGATAATGCCAAAATTTGCTTCCGGGTCTCTACCGACCGTGACAATTGTGGTATCAACTTTCTTTTTATCGCTCATGAGGCTCCCATTCGGTGCATCGCTAGTCTCAACATGGACTTAGATGCTAGAATAGCGGCCAGAGGCACATGAGTGGAAGTGCTGCAACAGGGCAGATGTGGGTTTAAATCCCATTGGAGGGGATAAAATCGAATGAACAGTCGAATTTTGCCAATTGTATTGGCTTTGGCGGCAGGCTTAGTAGCCGGTTTTCTGCTCTCCCCCATGTTTAACGAGCCTGAACAGAGTGTTGTGGTTGCAGAGGGAACCGACGCAGATTCTGCTGAGAACACAGTCGCGGCGGAACCGCTCCCCATTGTGGAAAACAGATCGACGCTTGATTTGGTGCGCGCCAAAGGTTTTGTACAATGCGGTGTGAGCCAGGGGCTGCCGGGTTTCTCCAATCCAAATGATTCTGGCGATTGGAGTGGCATCGACGTTGATTTATGTCGCGCCGTTGCCGCTGCGATTTTTGGTGATGCTGACAAAGCTAAATTCACACCCTTGTCTGCGAAAGAAAGATTTACGGCGCTGCAATCTGGCGAGATCGATGTGTTGACGCGCAACACCACCTGGTCGCTGACCCGCGATACTGCCCTTGGCCTCGATTTTGTCGGGATTAATTATTACGATGGGCAGGGATTTATGGTGCGCAAAGATCAGGGCATCAAGAGCGTTATGGAACTTGATGGCGCCGTTGTGTGTGCCAATACCGGCACGACCACTGAGTTGAACGTGGCCGACTTTTTTCGCTCCAACGGTCTTGCTTATTCAATTGTGGCATTTGAGAAGTCTGATGAAGTTGTTGCGGCGTATGATGCGGGTCGTTGTGATGCATTCACCACGGACGCCTCTGGCCTTTATTCTGAGCGCCTGAAGCTCGCTGATTTTAATGATCACGTAGTATTGCCTGAAATTATTTCCAAAGAACCACTTGGACCCGTTGTGCGCCAAGGGGATGATCAATGGGCCGATATTGTTCGCTGGTCCCTGAATGCTATGATTGAGGCTGAAGAGCTTGGGGTGACGTCTGAGAACGCATCCGACATGCGAGATTCAACAAACCCGTCTATCAGGCGCTTGTTGGGAGTTGAAGGTTCCTTTGGACAAAACCTGGGCATTCCCAACAATTGGGCCTATTCGATCATCACGCAGGTTGGGAACTATGGTCAGTCGTTTGAGCGGGGCGTAGGTGTTGATACACCACTTGGCATTCCACGCGGTCTGAATGCGCTGTGGAATGACGGCGGGTTGCAATATTCGCCACCCGTGCGATAGGTCTGACAAACCTTTCCATGAGTGATCGATTTAAAGTGACAAAAACGGCTGCAGGCAATCCTTTGAACAACCCAAAGGTGCGCTCGTTCGTGATCCAACTTGCAGTTTTGACCTTGGTCGGATCCGTTTTTTGGATGCTGGTTGATAATACAATAACCAACTTGCAGCGACAAAATATTGCGACCGGCTTTGGATTTCTGGAAAACACCGCAGGCTTTGGCATTGTCCAAACTCTGGTGGAATATTCAGAGCAGTCCAGTTATGGCCGTGCGCTGCTGGTTGGGTTTCTAAACACATTGCTGGTGGCAGTCATTGGGATCGTCATCGCCACGATTTTGGGGTTTACGCTTGGCGTTGCGCGCCTGTCATCAAACTGGCTGGTCTCAAAAATTGCCACAGTCTACATCGAGGTTGTTCGCAATGTTCCGCTGCTGTTGCAATTGTTTTTCTGGTATTTTTCTGTGTTGCGCGCGCTGCCGCGGCCGCAAGAAAGTCACTCTCTGCTGGATATTTTCTTCCTGAACAACCGAGGTGTTTATGGACCTGCCCTAGGCGTAGAAGGGTCGACGACTTTGCTTCTTTTTTCGGCGATGACCGGTGTTGCAATTTCATATGGTTTGAAATGGTATGTGCGATCGAACTCGATAACAGCTGGCGGTGTCGCGCAGTTTGCTCGCATTTCGCCGGTCCTGGTGTTGCTCTTACCCTGTCTTTTCTTTCTCAGCGCAGGCATGGCGTTTCATGTGGACGTACCCGCGCTGAGAGGCTTCGGGTTTAAGGGAGGTTGGTCTCTGATCCCAGAGCTTGTTGCTCTCGTTCTTGCCCTCTCAATTTATACAGCGGCCTTTATTGCTGAGAATGTGCGCTCTGGTATTCTTTCCGTATCAAAAGGTCAGACCGAAGCTGCACGGGCGCTAGGCCTGAAACCCGGTCGAGTGTTGAGGCTCGTCATTATTCCCCAAGCCTTGCGTGTCGTTATTCCGCCGTTGACCAGCCAATATTTAAACCTGACGAAAAACTCCTCATTGGCAGTGGCTATTGCCTATCCTGATTTAGTATCCGTCTTCTCTGGCACAGTGTTGAACCAAACAGGACAGGCCGTGGAAGTGATTGCCATCACCATGACCATCTATCTTGGACTAAGCCTTTTCACGTCCCTGTTTATGAATTGGTACAACCGCCACATGGCGCTGGTGGAGCGCTGAGCATGACAGACACTTACGTGAGAATGACAAGTTCGCCGACCTTGCCAGCGCCCAGAACCCATGTTGGATGGGGGCAGTGGGTACGCGCGCATTTGTTTTCGTCTTTAGGCAATGGGCTGCTGACGTTGGTTGGTTTTTTTGTGCTGGCAATGACGCTGCCGGGCTTGCTGGACTGGCTCTTTTTCAGTGCCGTCTTTTCAGCCGAAAGTGGCGCAGCCTGTGTGGGCGAAGGCAAGGGGGCCTGCTGGGCCTTCGTTGATGCAAAGTTCAATCAGTTTATTTATGGACGCTATCCCGACGCAGAACAATGGCGGGTCAATCTAACCATTTTTCTGGGCGCTCTCGGGCTGGTGCCACTTCTTGTGCCCAATCGTTTTCCTAAAAAATGGTTTGTTGGCTTTCTTCTCGTTCCCTTCCCGATCATTGCATTTGTGCTTTTGCCAGGTGGCATGTTTGGGCTTGTGCCTGTAGAGACAAGCGACTGGGGTGGATTAATGGTGACGCTTGTTGTTGCCGTGACCGGCATTGCAGCATCGCTGCCACTTGGTGTTCTGCTGGCGCTTGGACGGCGCTCTCAAATGCCTGTGATCCGCACTCTGTCTGTGCTGTTTATCGAATTGTGGCGGGGCGTTCCTCTCATCACAGTGTTGTTTATGGCGAGTGTGATGTTGCCCCTGTTTTTGCCGGAAGGCATGTCATTTGACAAACTTTTGCGAGCGCTGATCGGGGTTGCGCTGTTTTCCTCCGCCTATATGGCTGAGGTCGTGCGAGGTGGTCTGGCAGCGGTCCCTGTTGGACAATATGAGGCGGGTAAGGCTCTCGGTCTTACTTACTGGCAATCCATGCGTCAGATCATTTTGCCTCAGGCCCTGACGACCGTCATTCCGGGAATTGTGAATAATTTCATCGGATTGTTCAAAGACACGACGCTTGTTCTTGTTATCGGGATATTTGACCTGTTGGGCATTGTTCAATCGAACTTTACAGATCCCAACTGGGCATCTCCGCAGACGGCAACAACAGGCTATGTCTTTGTTGCTTTTGTTTTTTGGATTTTTTGTTTCAGCATGTCGCGTTACTCCATTTACATGGAGCGCCGACTTGAGACTGACAATGATAGTTAGGGTCACCAATGGATAAATTGCCAAAAGCGGTGATCGAAATTGAACACATGCACAAGTGGTTCGGTGATTTTCATGTCCTGAAAGACATTTCACTGACCGTGCGTGAGGGCGAGCGCATTGTCGTCGTGGGGCCATCTGGGTCCGGCAAGTCAACACTTATTCGGTGCATCAATCACCTTGAGGAACATAATCAAGGCCGTATCGTGGTCGATGGCATTGAGCTTACAGAAGACCTGAAGCGAATTGACGAAGTGCGACGCGAAGTGGGTATGGTGTTTCAGCAATTCAATTTATTCCCGCACATGACGGTGTTGGAGAATTGTATTTTGGCGCCCATGTGGGTGCGGAAGATGCCTCAGAAAGAAGCGGAAGAACAAGCGCGTTCTTATCTGGAACGGGTTCGTATTCCAGAGCAGGCTGATAAATTCCCCGGTCAATTAAGTGGCGGGCAACAACAACGTGTAGCGATTGCCCGTGCTTTGTGCATGAACCCCAAAATCATGTTGTTCGATGAACCAACTTCTGCCCTTGATCCAGAGATGATCAAGGAAGTATTGGACGTGATGGTCGATCTGGCAGATGGCGGCATGACGATGATTTGCGTCACTCATGAGATGGGGTTTGCCCGGCGCGTGGCAGACCGCGTGATGTTCATGGATGAGGGGGAAATCATCGAGGTAAAATCGCCAGATGATTTTTTCAGCAATCCTGAAAATGAACGAACCAAACTTTTTTTGTCGCAAATTCTAGATGATTAACCGGGATCAGTGATCTCGACTTCTGCCTGACCGCAGGGTGAAAACCCATTCCTCTGGTAGAGGGGAAGGGCGCGGGGGTGGTCAAGTGTGCAGGTCTGTACGGTTAGTTTGTTCGGGTGGTGCATCCAGGCGGTTTCGACAGTTTCGCACAAGAGAAACCGTCCTAAACCCCTGCCAATGAAGTCTGGCATGATACCAAGAAAGGCCAGATCAGCTGTGGGCATTTTGCGCAAATCCAATTCCGCAAAGCCTGCGGGAACACCCTCCACGTAGAGCACGTAAATGTGCACCTGCTCATCGTGAATGATTTCGAGTAGTGCTTCATCACTCAGGACACGACGGTTGATCCAGAAATAATCGCGGCCGATGGTGTCATAGAGGTAGCGGTAAAAGTGGACGGGTGCGTTCTCTGCGCGTATGAGAGCGAATTTGCCGCGCGGAAGAGGTGTGCGAAGTTTAGGATCCGCTAACATTTCTAGGTGTGTGATGGTGGTCTTGATTTTTTGCGCCATTCCCGATCCTCTGCCTTTCCTAAACATGCAGCGTTTTCTGTCAGCTCCTAACGATTTCAGTACCATCCGTGGCGGCCCACTGCGACCAGGAGCCATCATACAAGGATGTTGCTTTGTGACCCAGAACGGTGAGAGCGAGAGAGAGAATGGCAGCGGTGACGCCAGACCCGCATGTGGTGATGATAGGGCGTGTTAGATCTACGCCAGCGCCTTCAAGGATCGCCTGCAATTCATGCGCAGCTTTAAGCGTGCCATCTTCATTGATGAGAAGGGTAAATGGAACAGACAGACTGTCGGGCATGTGACCAGATGGAAGCTCGGGCCGTGGCTCGGGCGCCGTGCCGTCAAAACGTGCCTGAGAGCGTGCGTCGAGTACCTGCTCACGCTTGGTCATTAGATTACGCTGCATGTGGCTCAAATCGCGCACGATAAAATTGTTGAGGCGCGCGGTGTAATGTCGTTGTCCCCGTGGCTGTTGCTTGGTTTCCAAACTGCGGCCTTCTGCCTTCCATTTGGGCAGGCCGCCATCAAGAACCGACACATTCTCGTGGCCCATGGCGTGAAACATCCACCACACGCGGGCTGAACTGAACACGCCTGCGCCATCATAGGCGATGACATGGTGTCCATCTCCGATACCCAGTTTTTTCATGCGCGAGGAAAATTTTTCCGGCGCAGGGAGCATGTGAGGAAATGGACTTTCCGCATCAGAAATATCGTCAATGTCAAAAAAAACCGCGTTTGGTATGTGGCCGTCCAAAAATTCTTGCTGCGCATTGTGTGCCATGGCCGGCAGATACCATGAGCCATCAACAATGCGAATATCTGGCGCATCCAGGTGTTCATCGAGCCATTCTGTGGTGACAATGGGAGGCGTGGAAGTGGGCATATCGGGTTTTGCTCCTAGAGCCAGGATGGGACAGGCAAGCCTTGCTCTTTCAGGAAGATTGGATTGAACATCTTGCTTTGATAGCGCGTACCGTAGTCGCAGAGAACTGTGACGATGGTATGGCCCGGGCCCATTTCTTTCGCCAGTCGAACGGCGCCCGCTACGTTGATGCCGCTTGATCCGCCAAGGCACAGACCTTCTTCACTCAGGAGGTCAAAGCAGATGGGGAGCGCTTCCGCATCAGGAATTTGGAATGCATGATCAATTGGCGCGTCGACCAGGTTTTCGGTGATGCGTCCTTGTCCAATGCCTTCGGTTATGGAAGTGCCTTCCGCCTTTAGTTCGCCGTTTTTATAGAAATTGTACAGAGCGGCACCCATAGGATCGGCGATGCCGATTTGAATGTCTTTGTTGCGCTCTTTTAGCGCCATGCCGGTTCCGGCCAGTGTGCCGCCTGTTCCAACCGCGCAGATGAACCCGTCGACTTTGCCATCAGTCTGGTTCCAAATTTCTGGTCCAGTGGTTTCAATGTGAGCCTGGCGATTGGCGACATTGTCAAATTGATTGGCCCAAATTGCGCCATTGGGTTCTTTGGCGGCGAGTTCAGCAGCCAGCCGACCTGAATATTTGACGTAATTGTTTGGGTCTTTGTAGGGCAGTGCTGCAACTTCGATTAGTTCAGCGCCACAAAGCCGCAACATGTCTTTCTTTTCCTGCGACTGTGTCTCTGGGATGACGATGACAGATCGAAAGCCAAGCGCGTTGCCCACAAGAGCCAGGCCGATGCCTGTGTTGCCTGCGGTGCCTTCAACAATGACCCCACCGGGTTTTAAGTCGCCACGCGCGATTGCATCTTTAATGATGTAGAGAGCGGCACGATCCTTGACCGATTGGCCTGGATTAAGAAATTCACATTTGCCAACAATTTCACAGCCGGTTTCTTCAGATGCTTTTTTCAAACGGATCATAGGCGTGTTACCGATGGCATCTACGAGGTCTTTTTTTATATCCATGAAAGGGGCATTCCTTGGTGGTGTCGTCGTAATTGAGTTGGGTTGCTTATAGCAAATATGGGGTGTGAACCGCTCCGGGTTTGCTGGAGGCTCCTGATCTATAATAAAAGGAGCCATTATGAGCAAAACAAGAAACAGATTTTCACTTGAGGTGCGAGCGCGAGCCGTACGGATGGTGTTGGAGAACGAAGA
>Ga0222662_1000804_pt1 | contig 20255 bp, 21 predicted proteins | sample AntAcemetagen600_FD_179821 | JGI IMG/M metagenome (GOLD analysis project Ga0222662, IMG submission 179821) | Saline water microbial communities from Ace Lake, Antarctica - #600 | ecosystem: Environmental > Aquatic > Non-marine Saline and Alkaline > Saline | place: Antarctica: Ace Lake...
GGTCGTTTGGAAAAAAATGCGCCAGCGGACTTAACGCTGACCGACATCGATATTCCGTGGGTCCTCGACCCGGAAAAATTGAAGTCCAAAGCGAAGAATACGCCCTATGATGATCGTCGGTTTCAAGGCCGTGCCATTCGCACCATTGTTGGTGGCATGCCCGTGCATGTGGAAGAAGGACACTAGACCATGCCAGACCCCATCAGCTGGGCTGACGCGGCCCCATTTTATGCAGCCGCACTTATTGTTGGATATTTTCTGGGGTCCATTCCTTTTGGACTGTTCTTTACCCGCGTTGCGGGCCTTGGCGATATTCGTGACATCGGCTCCGGCAACATTGGTGCGACCAATGCCCTTCGCACGGGCAATCGCTGGGTCGCTGGCGGAACATTCCTGGGCGATATGGGCAAAGGCGCCCTCGCCGTCCTGCTCGCCCGCCAATTTGGCCCTGATATGGCAATTATCGCCGGGTTTGGTGCCTTGATCGGCCACATTTTTCCAGTTTGGCTGCGTTTCAAAGGTGGCAAGGGTATTTCCACCTATATTGGCATTTTGCTGGCCCTCTCCTGGCCTGTTGGGCTCTTGTTTTGCGCCACATGGCTCGCCGTCACCCTTACATTTAGAATTTCATCTTTGTCGGCTCTGGTTGCTTCGCTGCTATCTCCAGTTTACTTTGCATGGCTCGATCAATGGCAAATGGTCGAATTGAGCATTGTGTTGGTCTTCCTGGTTTTCTTCGCCCACCGGGAAAACATCGCGCGCCTGCTCGCGGGCACGGAACCGCGCATTGGAAACAAAGACGACGCCTGACCATATGCCAGGGTGTCCAACGCCCTGGAGAGTTAATTGCCGCGCCCCTTTAGCAACCAAGAACGATTGGATCGCTTGCGTTTAACACGCAGCGAAAACGTTGGCCCTGTCACCTATCGTGACCTACTGCAACAGTTTGGCAGTGCCGGAGAGGCGCTCGCGGCCCTTCCCGAATTAGCCCGCCAGGGTGGCCGCAAACGCGCGATAAAGATCGCCAGCCCAGCGACCGCAGAGCGCGAATTCAAACAGGCCGAAAAACTTGGCGCCATAATATTGTTTGTCGGTGAAGCGGATTATCCCCTCTTACTCGCGCAGGCCGACCCGCCACCGCCGACGATCTCTGTCATTGGGGCAGGCCACTTATTAAACCAGTCATGCCTTGCCATGGTGGGGTCCCGCAGCGCTTCTGCAGCGGGCTTACGCATGGCCACTGACCTTGCTCATGATTTGGGCGCTAGTGGCTGCACAATCGTTTCTGGCCTTGCGCGTGGCATTGACGCTGCCGCGCACAAAGCATCGCTGCCAACTGGCACAATTGCCGTCGTTGCTGGCGGCTTGGACATTGTTTATCCGGCTGAAAACCAAAAACTCTATGACGCCATAAAAGAGCAAGGCGCGTTGGTGAGCGAAATGCCGCCAGGGACAAAACCACAAGGGCGTCATTTCCCGAGGCGAAACCGCATCATCTCTGGTCTTTCTAAAGGCGTGATCGTCGTGGAAGCGGCTTTGCGATCTGGCTCACTCATAACCGCCAGACTGGCACTGGAACAAAACCGGGAAGTCATGGCCGTTCCAGGGTCTCCCCTCGACCCGCGTGCCCGTGGGGGCAATCGCCTGATTAAACAGGGAGCAGCACTTGTGGAAGACGCTGAAGATGTTTTGAACTGGATGGCTCAAACGCCGACACCCATATTCTCAGAGGGAGAAGAAATTCCCTACAGCTCACCAAAACCCTCGCCACTATCGCCAAGCGACACAGACAGGAAGCAACTTATTTCATTGCTCGGTCCAACAGGGGTAGAGCAAGATGAACTCATCAGGCTCTCGGGTCTGCCGACACAACTCGTCATCGCTCTCCTTTTAGAGCTTGATATTGCAGGACGGTTGGTGCGCGACACCGGCCAGCGTGTTTCCCTGCTGGACGAACATGATAGCGACCTCAGTTCTGACTAGACCCAACGGGAGTGTTTTTTCTTGATGTTTGAGCCCCAAATTGGGCTGCAGCACTTTGATGCCCCTCAGCAAGGCGAATAGCTTCTTCAGCGGCCATTCCCATCAAATACCCAAGGAATTTATGTCGATCTTCTGTGCTTGCTTCGCGTAAAGATTGCAGAATATCGAAAGCATAGGCTGCGTACTCGTCTACATTTTCGCGGTTTCCCCGTTTCTTCCATTGCGGTTGAGCCCCCTGTTTACGAGCGCAAATTTCATTTTTTTCTTTTGCTATGCCGATTTTTCCCGAGGCCATAAACATAATCCTTTCGTATAGTCAGCTATCGAATCATCTACCCGCCCTAACTAAAACGGTGAGTACATATATCTATACGAGCAAAGATGATTGCAACACACGTTTTACGTGCAATTTCTATTTTTCTTGAATTCGACGTCAAATTGGACGGTTTTACCTCCAAAATAGGATCTTCTTTCAAAGCTCAATTGACACGGTTCAAGCTTTTCACCATGTTCCAGCCGATTGAAACATCGGCCCTCAAGGCTGAAATTTTACATAAACCGGCAGAAAGCCTCGTTTTTTCATCTATCATCGTGTGGAAGTTCAGGACATAAATGGACGTCGTAATTGTTGAATCGCCCTCAAAAGCGAAGACTATCAACAAGTATCTTGGCAAGAATTATACGGTTTTGGCCTCTTACGGTCATGTACGGGACTTGCCGTCAAAAGATGGATCCGTATTGCCGGATGAAGATTTCGCAATGGCATGGGATGCCGATGCAAAATCCAAGCAAAGGCTGAATGACATCGCAAAAGCGGTCAAAGGCGCGGACAAATTGATCCTCGCGACTGACCCTGACCGCGAAGGTGAAGCCATTTCCTGGCATGTCTTGGAAGTATTAAAAAAGAAAAAGGTGCTGGGCGATAAGCCCGTCGAGCGCGTGGTTTTCAATGCGATTACAAAGCGCGCCGTTCTGGCAGCGATGGACGCCCCGCGTGAACTCGACACCCAGTTGGTGGATGCCTACCTCGCCCGCCGCGCATTGGACTATTTGGTGGGCTTTACTCTTTCGCCCGTTCTGTGGCGCAAATTGCCAGGCAGCAAATCCGCTGGCCGCGTTCAATCGGTTGCCCTGCGACTGATTTGTGATCGCGAATTTGAAATTGAGGCATTTGTTCCTCGCGAATATTGGACGGTAGAAGCCGACATGACGACGGGTGGCGGCGATAAATTCGTTGGCCGCCTTGTCTCTCATAATGGCAAGAAGCTCGACAAGTTCGACCTGGCGGATGAAAAAGCCGCTGAGCCCATTCGTGCGCGCATCGCCGTGGAGCCCTTTTCAGTCCAAAGTGTTGAGAGCAAACCCGCACGACGCAATCCGCCAGCCCCCTTCACCACCTCAACCATGCAACAAGAAGCATCCCGCAAACTCGGCTTTTCTGCCAGCCGCACGATGCAAGTTGCACAGCGCCTCTATGAAGGCTTTGAGATTGATGGCGAGACAACAGGTCTCATTACCTACATGCGGACAGACGGCGTGATGATTGCTGAAGAGGCGATTGCACAATCACGCACAGTAATCACGAATGAATTTGGCGAAGCCTATCTGCCTGACAAAGCACGTGAATATAAAACTAAGGCCAAAAATGCTCAGGAAGCACACGAAGCCATTCGTCCTACCGATCTTTCGCGCCTGCCCAAACACGTAACCAAACTGCTCGACCAAGACCAGGCGCGGCTATATGAGTTGATTTGGAACCGCACCCTTGCAAGCCAAATGGAAAGTGTGCGCTTGGAGCGCACCACCATTGAGATGTCTTCTGAAGACAAGACACTCGGCCTGCGCACCACCGGTTCAGTGGTTATGTTTGATGGTTTCTTGAAACTCTATCAGGAAGGCACGGACGAGCCCGAAGACGGCGACGACAACAACAGATTGCCAAAGGTCTCCAGCGGAGACCGCCTGGGTGTTGCACAGGCGCGTGCCGATCAACACCACACGGAGCCTCCACCCCGTTTTTCTGAAGCTTCACTCGTAAAGCGCATGGAAGAACTCGGCATCGGCCGTCCGTCCACTTACGCCAGTATTCTGGGCGTGCTTCGCGATCGCGGCTATGTGGAAATGGACAAGAACCGTTTCATTCCAGATGACAAAGGCCGTCTTGTTACAGCTTTCTTGAAGAGCTACTTCACACGCTATGTGGAGTTTGATTTCACAGCCGACCTTGAAGAGAAACTCGACAAGGTTTCCAATGGCGAGCTTCAATGGAAGGAAGTGCTGCGTGAATTCTGGGAAGGCTTTACGCAAGCTGTCGAAGGCACCACCGATCTTCGCATCACGCAAGTGCTGGACACGCTGAACGAAGAGCTTGAGCAGCATGTGTTTCCCGAAAAAGAAGATGGCAGCCCGCGTCGTGGCTGTCCCTCTTGTGAGGGCGGCGAGCTTTCTCTCAAGGTCGGACGTTTCGGCGCCTTTGTCGGTTGCTCCAATTATCCAGAATGCAAATTCACCCGCCAGCTCACAAAGGGCATGGATGGGAACGGTACCGCCGGTGATAAAATCCTGGGCCAACACCCTGAAACGGGCCTGGACGTTGTAATGAAGAATGGCCGCTTTGGTCCCTACATCCACATGGATGCGGTGGAAGAAGACGAAAAGCCAAAACGAGCAGGCATTCCAAAAACCTGGGCCTTGGACGACGTGGATCTTGAAAAGGCTCTACAGCTCCTATCCCTGCCCCGTGACGTCGGCGAACATCCAGAAGATGGCGCCATGATCACAGCAGGGCTTGGACGCTTTGGCCCCTTCGTTTTGCACAATGGTGTTTATGCAAACCTCGACAGCCCTGATGAAGTCTTCTCCGTTGGCCTCAACCGAGCAATTGCAGCCATAGCTGAGAAAAAAGCCAACCCAGGCCGCAGGCAAGTTGCCAAACCCTTGAAAGAACTGGGCGAGCATCCAGAACTGGGGGGTCCGATCAATGTCATGAATGGCCGATTTGGACCCTATGTGAAGCATGACAAAATCAATGCGACTTTGCCACGTGGCAAACAGCCAGAAGACGTAACGCTTGAAGAAGCGGTACAAATGATCGCTGAAAAAGCGGCAAAAGGCCCGTCCAAGAAGAAGACTGCGAAAAAGAAAGTCGCCAAGAAAAAAGTTGCGAAGAAAAAGGTAGCCAAAAAGAAGGTTGCTAAAAAGAAGACCGCAAAGAAAAAAGCAGCCAAAAAGAAAGCGGCGCCAAAAAAAGCAGCCGCTTCAAAAGCTGAGGATGACGAGACATCCGGGGCGGCGGAATAACCGCCGTGCCCGACCAAAAAAAACCCGACGAACCCAAAAATCCGACAGGTAGGGCGCCTGAGAAAAAGCCGAAGAAAAAACGCGCGCGAAAATTAAAAACAGCACACGAAGAAACACTGCCGACACGCGAACAAATTCTCACGTTCATCAAAGACGCGCCGACTGTCGTGGGCAAACGCGAAATAGGCAAAGCCTTCGGCATCTCTGGTGCGCAACGCATCGGCCTGAAACGCATTTTGAAAGAATTGGCCAATGAAGGCCTTCTCAAAAAATCAGACCGCAAACCCCTGACAAAACGGGGGCTCATTCCACCTGTCTGCCTCGTAGACATCACACGACGAGACCGTGATGGCGAGCTTCTTTGCACACCTGTCAATTGGGATGGCGAAGACGAGGCGCCAGTGATTGTCCTCGTTCCAGCAGGCAACAAAGAACGCGAACGTGGCGCCCCCGCGGGCATTGGCGACCGTGTTCTGGCCCGCATCGCCAAAACTGGTGCTGAAGGTCCTCTGGATTACCCCTATGAAGCCAGCGTCATTCGGCGCATTGGCAAAGGCGCCGACACCGTCCTTGGCATCTTCCGAAAATCTGAAACTGGCGGCAGGGTCATTCCAGTCGACAAGAAAAATCGCCACGAATTTGAAGTCACCCGCCCCAACATCGGCAAGGCGGTTGAAGGTGATCTTGTTCTTGCAGAGACGATGGCAGGTCCACGTTATGCGCCCAAGCGCGCCAAGATAACGGAGACTTATGGCAAGGGTGACGAACAACATTCCATCAGTTTGATCGCCATCCATGCCCATGGCATTCACGACAAGTTTCCAGAAGATGTAACGCTCGAGGCAGAGGCTGCAAAGCCCGTGCGCATGTCCAAGGCGCGCGAAGACTTGCGCGACATTCCCCTCATCACCATTGATCCCCCAGATGCGCGCGACCACGATGATGCCGTCGCTGCCCACGCCGATGATGATCCCGCAAACGAAGGCGGCTGGGTGGTCTATGTCGCCATCGCTGATGTGGCGCACTACATCAAAAGTGGGGGCGCGCTGGACAAGGAAGCCCTCAAACGCGGAAACTCAACTTATTTTCCGGACCGCGTCGTGCCCATGCTGCCCGAGCGCATCTCAAACGATCTCTGCTCATTGCGTGAAGGCGTTGATCGTCCTTGTCTTGCTGTCTGCATGGTCTTTGATCGCAACGGGCACAAAAAAAGTCATCGCTTCATACGTGGCCTCATGCGATCTGCCGCGCGGCTGTCCTATGCAGAGGCACAATCGGCCTTTGAAGGCAATCCGGACCCCCGCATTAAACATCTTCAGAAGCAAGCCATTGAGCCGATCTGGAACGCTTATATGGCAATGGCAAAAGCACGTGACAAGCGAAGCCCCTTGGCGCTGGATCTGCCAGAACACAAAATCATCATTGATCGCGAAACCGGAAAAATTGAAGACATTCGTCTGGCCCAGAAATTTGAATCCATGCGCGTCATTGAAGAATGCATGATCCAGGCAAATGTCAGCGCAGCCGAGACTTTGGAAGCCAAACGCTCGCCGCTCATTTACCGCATACACGATACGCCTAGCCGTGAAAAACTGATGGCATTGAGCGAGTTCTTGGCGACGATTGATATCAAGCTCGCAAAAGGCGCTGTCATGCAGCCCGAGCACTTCAACCGGATTTTGGAACGCGTACAGGGCGGCGAGCATTCGCAAATGGTCAGCGACATCGTATTGCGCAGCCAGTCACAGGCAATCTATTCAGCCGACAACCTCGGACACTTTGGTCTGAACCTGCGGCGCTATGCCCATTTCACATCACCCATCCGGCGCTATGCAGACCTTGTGGTTCATCGTGCCCTTGTCAGTGCGCTTGGTCTGGGTGACGATGGGCTCAGCAAAGAAGATGTAAAACAGATTTCGCAGACCGCAGAACATATTTCGCAAACTGAACGCAGATCAATGATCGCCGAACGCGATTCCAATGATCGTTACATCGCCTCCTATTTGGAAAAACAGATTGGCGCTGAATTTACCGGTCGCATTTCAGGCGTTACGCGTTTCGGTCTGTTCATTCGCCTAACAGATACGGGCGCAGATGGTCTGGTCCCAATCTCGAGCCTCAACAATGATTTCTACCACCATGACGAAGACGCCCATGCATTGATCGGTGAGAGAACCGGCATTCGCTTCCGCATTGGTGATCCTGTGCGTGTCCGCCTTGAAGAAGCCGTGCCTGTCACAGGTGGCATGCGGTTCGAAATCATCGAAGGCGGTGTGGAAGTAAAAGGCGCAAAGAAGCGTAAAAGCGCAGGCGGGCCCTATCGAGGGCGTGGTGGCAATAAGCGCAGCGGTGGAAAATCGCGAGGACGTGGGAAAAAATAGCGCGTCACCCTGCCACATTGGCAGAATAGTCCTCACACGCCATCTTCTCACGACCGTAGTCGGCCGAAAGAAAAACCATGACATTTATTGTGGCGCATGAGCGCACAGACCGTTCTGTTTGGAAATCCATGTCACGCGGTTTCATGTTGCGTTGTCCTTCTTGCGGCGAAGGCTCTGTCTTCCGAAAATTCCTGAAGGTCGCGGACAATTGCTCTGTCTGCGGTGAAGAATTCCATCACCACCGCGCTGATGATGCCCCTCCCTATTTCACCATCTTCATGGTTGGCCACATCATCGTGCCTATGATGCTTTGGGTAGAAATGGCGTACCGGCCGGACTTGTGGATCCATGCCGCTATCTGGATGCCACTCACACTGGTTCTCTCTTTGGCAATTTTGCCGGTTGTCAAAGGCGCAGTTGTTGGCCTGCAATGGGCATTGCGCATGCATGGCTTTGGTGGCCACGAAGATTGATCCACTTCGGTTTCCGTTGCGGAATTGCGTAGCACTTTCCTCCGAAGAAAAATTCAGGCAAATTAAGCAACAAGGCGTGGCCAATCACTGACTGCGCCTTTTTGTTGTTTGCAAGGGATTTGAGCGATGGCCAAAGAAACCAAAAAGAAAAGTGAAGCCGCAACCTTTGATCCCAAAGGAGCGCGCAGCCAGGAGTTCCGTGGCGAAAAAGTCGCTGCTGTGCGTCCAAAAGAAGCCGCAACGCTGTTGATCGTGCGCCGGGATGCAAAACACCCCCGCATTCTCATGGGCAAACGGGCTGCGGGCCACAAGTTCATGCCGAACAAATTTGTATTCCCGGGCGGTCGCGTGGATCCCGCCGATAGCCGGGTGAAAGCTCACAAGGGTCTGCGGGCACCTGTTGAACGCAAACTGCTAGACCGGATGCGTGGTGGTCCAAGTACAGGCAAAGCACAAGGCTTGGCCATGGCGGCCATTCGCGAAACCTTTGAGGAAACAGGTCTCGTCATCGGCAAACAAATGAGTGAACCGCTGCAAACCCGCAATCCAGAATGGCAAGCCTATTACAACGAACATGTGGCACCTGACCTTTCCAAAGTCGAATTCATCGCTCGTGCCATCACCCCGCCCTATCGCACACGTCGTTTCGACACACGCTTTTTCACCATCGATGCCGAAGAAATCAGAGGCGACATGCACGACACCGACCGTGCATCGGGAGAACTGCTCGAACTTCATTGGCTTGAAATTGATGAGGCGCGCGATCTGGATCTGCCAAACATCACCCGCATGATCTTGGGCGAGCTTGAAGAACGCTTGGCACTGCCAAAACCTGCCCAAGCACGCAGGCCTGTTCCCTTTGTTCATTTCCGTGGCGCTTCACCTGTGCGAGACGTGCTATGAACGTCAACACGACGCCCGCGACAAAAACCGTAAAACCCCGCGATGCCGCGTCGCTCGTCTTCGTGGATGACCGTGGCACCGAGCCGCTGATCCTTATGGGTAAGCGCCATGCCAAGATGAAGTTCATTCCAGACGCCTTTGTCTTTCCCGGTGGCAAACTTGATCCCCACGACCATGATGCACGACCTGCAACGCCCTTGGGGCGTCATTCGCATTTGGAACACACAGGCGCCAGTAAAACCAAGACCATCGCACTGGCCATGGCGGCTGTGCGTGAAACCTTTGAAGAGACCGGCCTTCTACTGGCAGAAAAAGGGGATGTCGGAAACGTCGCTGCCGGTGAAACCTGGGGCCAATTCAGAGACTTGGGGCTCGCACCAGCACTCCACCAGATTTCCTTCATGGCGCGCGCGATCACCCCAACCAACAGCCCCATTCGCTTTCATGCGCGCTTCTTTCGTGCGCCAGGAGCCGCACTCACCGGCAAGTTACAAGGCAGCGGCGAGCTCGACGAGTTGGACTGGTATCCACTTTCAGAAGCGCTCAAGCTCCCGATCATCGACGTGACAGAATTTGTCCTCACCGAACTGAAACGTGAAGCAGAAGGCATTGCACGGGCGCAACCGCCGCTCTATTGCTATTTGAACAATAAACCGAGGGTGCTTGAACCTCAGTCCTAACGTTCAATACCCTGAAGAAAGTCCCTCAATGGCAGATCTGCCGACGGCGCCTCGCAAGCTCAGCCCACGCGAAAGACGTTTAAGCCTTGCAGCCGTCATCGCCTGCATCACGGCTGTCGGTATTGGTCTGGGCGTCTCCATCCCGCTCCTCGCAATAATGCTCGAGCGACAGGGCATCTCAAGTACGCTCATTGGTCTCAACACGGCCATGCCAGCCCTTGCAACACTGGTTGCAACGCCCTTTATCTCACCTCTCCTGCGACGCATATCAACGGGTTCGTTTCTGCTTATCTGCTTGGGCGTTTCTGCGGCTTGCATGCCGCTCTATTTTGTCTTTCCCAGCGTCTGGGCTTGGTTTCCCATCCGCTTTGTAAATGGCCTGGCACTAGCCGGCCTCTTCGTCGTGAGTGAATTCTGGATCAACCAACTCGCGCACGACAAAAATCGTGGGCTCCTGATGGGCATTTACGGGACAATTTTGTCCTCAGGGTTTGCCGTTGGGCCGCTGGTTCTCCTCACCGTCGGCTCAGAAGGGTCAAGTCCTTTTCTCATTGTCAGCATTCTTACACTCACCTCATCCATTCCTATTCTCGTCGCGCGCAAATTGGCGCCACAGGTGACAGAGAAAGCAAGTCGCGGCCTTTTGACATTCCTCACAGTGGCACCAGCCGCCACGCTCGCAGGCCTTGTTTATGGGGCAACAGAGACCAACATCTTCAACATGCTGCCGATCTACAGCATGCGTGTTGGACAGACGGCCGAAATCGCCGCTCTCATTCTGGCGGTATTTGCCATGGGCAATATGCTTTTCAACATTCCCATTGGTATGGCCTCTGACAGGTATGATCGGCGCACTGTCCTCCTCATTTGTGCGGGCTTTGGCTTTGGGGGGACGGCACTGCTGCCCATCATTTCGCAAAATATCTACGTCTTCCTGCCAGCGCTCTTCATTTTTGGAGGTGTGGTGGTGGGCATGTACACCGTTGGGCTGGCCATGTTGGGCGCGCGCTTCCAGGGGGCTGATTTGGCTGCGGCCAATTCCGCTTTTGTGCTCATGTATTCGGTCGGCGCATTGATCGGCCCACCTGTCGCCGGTGTTGCCATGGACATCTGGGATCCTCATGGATTAGCCATCGCGATGGCCACAATTTGTGGTCTTTATTTGCTGATTGTGGGCTGGCGCTGGTCGGGCGCTGAAAATACTGAACAGAAGAATTAGCCTCAAGGGCGGTCACGGCTTGACATCTGTCCGCTTCCAGCTAGTCTGCGGCAACTTTTGCAAAGGAATCTCTGGGAATCTCCCAAGATCCTGTATTTATTGAGGAAATGGCGATGGCGAAGCCGACCACGATCAAAATTAAGCTGGAAAGCACCGCCGGGACCGGCTTTTACTACGTCGCGAAGAAGAACGCGCGGACGATGACCGAGAAATTGGTCGTAAAAAAGTACGACCCGGTTGTCCGAAAACACGTTGAGTTCAAGGAAACCAAGATCAAGTAATAACGGGATCTTCGGCGTATGATAAAGGCAGGCTCTCGGGCCTGCCTTTTCTTTTGAGACATCGCCACCCGCCCAGTCCCTACCCAATTCAATGGGACCCATTTGCGAAGGCGCTGTCTGCTGACCCTTGGAGCCTCCCATGTCCACTACTGCCCCTGTCGCTGACTATCACGCACAAGCGCGCAAACTGTCCCTCCCCACTCAGGCTTTCATCAATGGTGCCCACACCGCCGCGACCTCCGGTGACACTTTTGAGTGCAGGAGCCCCATAGACGGGCAGATATTGGCAACCATCGCTGCCTGCGACGCTGAAGATGTGAACCGGGCCGTCACAGCCGCCCGCAACGTTTTTGAGGCTGGCACCTGGTCCGAAATGGCGCCGCGTGATCGCAAAACAATCATGCTCAAATTTGCAGCACTTCTGGCAGAAAATACCGATGAACTGGCCTTGCTCGAGAGCTTGGATATGGGCAAACCCATCACGCTGTCCCGCGATCATGACCTTGGCGGCGTTGTGCGCACTGTTCAATGGTACGCCGAAGCCATCGACAAAATTTATGATGAGATCGCCCCCATGGGAACAGGATCCATTGGCATGATCACACGCGAGCCTTTGGGCGTGATTGGCGCTGTCGTCCCGTGGAACTTCCCGCTTCTTATGGCTGCATGGAAATTTGCGCCGGCTCTGGCTGCTGGCAACAGCGTGATCATGAAGCCCGCCGAACAATCGCCCCTCACGTGTCTGCGAGTCGCCGAAATCGCAGCAGAAGCTGGCATCCCTGATGGCGTGTTTCAGGTTATTCCCGGGTTCGGCGAGACGGCAGGGCAAGCTTTAGGCCGCCACAAGGATGTCGATATGATCGCATTCACAGGCTCCACCGAAGTTGGCAAGTATTTCCTTAAATACTCAGGTGAAAGCAACATGAAGCATGTGAGCCTGGAGTGTGGCGGCAAAAGCCCCAACATCATTTTCGCGGATGCACCGGACCTGGACGCCGCCGCCAAGGATGCGGGCATGGCCATTTTCTACAATTCAGGTCAGGTCTGCACCGCGTCCTCCCGCCTTCTGGTGGAAGACAGCATCCACGATGCATTCTTGGAAAAAGTGCTAAAGGTCGCCGATGAGATGCAGCCCAATGACCCATTGGACCCTGCCACGCAAATGGGCTCTATGGTTGACATGGAACAGCTGGAACGTGTCACGACCTACATTGATGTGGGCAAATCAGATGGCGCGACGCTGGCCTGTGGCGGCAAACAAGTACGCCAAAACACTGGTGGCGCTTATGTTGAGCCCACCATATTTACCGGCGTTACGAATGATATGCGCATTGCCCAGGAAGAAATTTTCGGCCCTGTGCTCGCTACCATGACATTCAATGGCCCCGATGAAGCTGTTTCCATGGCTAACGACAGCATATACGGCCTTCAAGCCTCCTTGTGGACGCAAGACATCAACAAGGCCCACAAAGTAGCGAGAAAACTCAAAGCAGGCTCTGTGAACATCAACAACACCGATGGTGGCGACATAACCGTTCCCTTTGGGGGATACAAACAGTCTGGCATTGGCCGGGACAAGTCTCTGCACGCCTACGACAAATACTCACAACTCAAAACCACCTATATTGAGCTTTCATGACCCTTCCCGACTTTGATGCCGTCCTGTTTGATATGGATGGAACGCTCATCAACACTGAAATCATTTACATGGACGAATGGCGGCGTGCGGCTGCCCTTCAGGGTTTTGATTTGTCCTCAGACCTCTGGCACAGCTTTCTTGGGCGACCAACCCATGAATGCCTTCAGGAGATGAAAAATGATCTGGGCGATGGTTTCAGCATAGAAGAGCATATCGCTGAATGGCGCCCTCGGTTGAGGCAACGCCTCGCCACCGAGGTTCCGGTGATGCCCGGCGCACATGAGCTGCTCGCCTATCTGACTGATCGTAATATCAAAATAACCGTCGTGACCTCTGCTTCAAGGACCAGTGCCGAAACCTATCTCACCACCGCCGAATTGAGACAACACTTCGCGTCCATCATCACTTGGGATGATGTGAGTTCTGGCAAGCCACATCCTGAACCATTTTTGATGGGAGCTGCCCTTCTTGAGGTGTCTCCAGGCAGATGTCTCGCAATTGAGGATACAGAAGCCGGCGTTCGTTCAGCACATGACGCTGGCACCGTGCCCATCATGGTCCCCTCGCTCAAGCAACCAGAGCCTGACGTGGAAAAACTATGCCACCTGAAATGTGAAAGTCTGTTCGACGTCCTGACACACATTCAGGGCGCCTAAACATCAAATCGACCAAGGAAGATGGGTGGCCGATCGGAGACGTGACGTAACAGAGGAGGCCACTCCTACCACGACCCGATCGACCTTTCCCGCGGACCCAGGAGATGCGGCGGACCCGAGCACACGCGAGATCAAACTCATTCATGTTTTAGGTGAGCTTAGGTCGGCGCTCATATTCGAGGTCAAACTCTCCCCGACCCGATGCCGTGCCACCGTAAAACTATGGTGAAGAAAATCATAACACACGCAGCGGCACAGATGAAACTATGCTTGAAATAAGCAGAGTATCCCCTTGAAATATAATGAAAAATTAAGGTTAACAAAATTAAGACTTTGGAACTGGAGCTAGGAAAAGCAGCCTATATCTCCATTAAACTGTTAATCCAATGTCTCAAGCAGCTTCCGAATTCACCCGGTTGCGCCCATCATGTTTTGCTTGGTACAGCGCCTGGTCTGCCCGCTCCAATAACGCCTCAGCGGTATCATCAGGCCAATGAGCCGAGGCCAGACCGATACTCACAGTCACCTCGATCATTTTTTCTGTGTCCGTTTTAAAGGCCCGCTCCGCGATCCGCATGCGCAAGCGCTGCGCGATTGACATCGCCGTTTCCAACTCCGTATCAGGCATAACAACGACAAATTCTTCACCGCCCAATCGACAGGCAAGGTCAATACCTCGAACGTTGGTTGATACGCGTTTGGAAAACTCTTTCAACACATCATCACCCGCGCCGTGGCCATAGGTATCATTAACAGCTTTGAAAAAATCGATGTCCAGAATCATCAAGGACAACGCTTTACCACTGTGCGCGCCCTCATCGACCAAGGTCGCCAGGTGATTGGTCATATAGCGTCGATTGTAAAGACCCGTCAGAGAATCCGTGATGGCCATTTCCAGGCTGCGCTGGAAATTATCTTTCAACTGGTCCTGATAGCGCTTGCGGCGCAATTGCGACCGGCAGCGAGCCAGAAGCTCATTGCGTTCCACAGGCCTAGTCAAATAATCGTTTACACCCATATCCAGGGCGCGAACCAGGCGAGCCGTGTCCCCTTCTTCAACAATCGCAAGAATGGGAGTCTGGCGTGTCGCATCCAATGATTTCAGCTGGGAACAAATACGAAGTCCATCTTCGGTTTCCAGCGAAAGAGAAATGAGAACAAAATCATAATCACCGTGTGCAGCCAGCTCCAAAAGCTCTGCAGAGGATTCAGCAATGGTAACCTCATGTTTAGCGCCTAGCATTTCGCATAACCGCGCACGCTGCCGCGCACGATCATCAACAACAATGCAACGACCACTAAAGTCGGTTGGCGTGGGTTGTGCCCCGCCTTCTATGGCACCAAGCCGTTGGCCAGTGGACTCACGCATTCGCAATTCGTCAGTCAATGTCTTCAAACGAACAAGACTTTTTACCCGCGCAAAAAGAGCAATATCGTTGATTGGTTTGGTCAAAAAATCATCCGCACCACTTTCCAACCCCTTGATACGGTCAGATTGCTGGTCGAGAGCCGTCACCATAACAACGGGAATATGATGTGTTTCAGGCATTTGCTTCAGGCGCTGACAGACCTCATATCCATCCATACCCGGCATCATGACATCGAGCAGAACAATATCGGGCTGTTCACGCTGAGCGAGCTCAATGGCGGTGGGACCATCAGCAGCTTGGATAACCTCAAAATACTCAGCTGAGAGCTTTGCTTCGAGCAGCTTCAAGTTTGCAGGAATATCATCGACTATGAGAACTCGAGCGGTCACGGCTTACCCCAAAAATCGCTGAACCGTCTCAAGAAACTGCGTTACCGATATTGGCTTAGCAATATAGGCCTCACATCCGCCTTCGCGGATTTTCTCTTCATCGCCCTTCATCGCAAAGGCAGTGACGGCGATAACAGGAATAGACCGTAAATCATCGTCTTCCTTGATCCATTTTGTAACTTCCAGTCCAGAAACTTCTGGCAACTGAATGTCCATCAAAATCAAATCAGGGTGATTTGAGCGCGCGATTTCCAACGCTTCGATACCATCCTTCGTTTGAAGAGTTTGATATCCATGTGCATCAAGCAGATCATGAAAGAGTTTCATGTTCAGCTCATTGTCTTCAACGATGAGTACCGTTTTCGACATCGCTTTCATTGCTCCAACACCCCATACTGAAGACTGCAAATAAACAGCAGCGCCACCGGCTGGCGGCTAGAAAAAGGCAATATGATCGCCATATTTCAGCTTCCATAAGACCCTAATTACATTAACCAATCCTTTAAGGTTTGAAGCAGATCGGCCAATATGATCACTTCACCAGTAGATGATAAATATTTGGTTTCGACGGAAAAAATGCAGCAGCCTCTCAAGCCCGAAACGGCACAAACCATAGCGTTACAGGCGCTCGGCCACATTGCAGCGGATGAAGACCTACTGGGAGGCTTTATGGCTCATTCTGGCCTGGCAATTGACGAACTCAAAACACTGGCCACAGAACCAGCCTTTCTGGGGGGTGTACTGGACTTCCTCCTGAGTGATGAAGCGAGCCTCATCACATTTTGCAAAACCGCAGATATTGAACCCGAACTCCCCAAACTCGCGCGGATGTCCCTACCCGGCGGCGAAGAAATCCATTGGACATGAACAAATCAATGCAAGAAAACCCGAACACAGCTGCAATCGACCCAGAAGTCCTGATTACCCTGGACGCACTTGACCTGGACCCTTCACGCCCCCTCATCATTTCCGATGCCGATGAAGTGCTTTTGCAATTTGTGGCAGGCCTCGAACATTATTTGGATGGCGTGGGGCTTTGGCTGGACCTGCAAAGCTTCGCTTTGTCTGGCAACATCAAGGACAAGGCGACGGGCACGCCCGTCCCAGTTGAACAAACACCCGAACTACTGGCCAACTTTTTTGCCTCCCATGCCAATAAATTGAAAGCCGTACCCCATGCGGCAGACGCCTTAAAAACACTTTCCGAACGTGCGCAAGTCGTTATTCTTACCAATGTCCCATTTGCGCAGCGCGATGCCAGGGCAACCAGCCTTGCCCACCAGGGGATGGACTACCCTGTCATCGCCAACAAAGGCCTGAAGGGCGGCGCCGTTCGCCATTTGGCCCAGCGTGTCAGCGGTCCGGTATTTTTTCTGGATGACATTCCCCACAATATTAAATCAGTGGCAGAAGCACATGAGCCGACCCGCTTGTTGCATTTCATCGCCGACAAACGATTGGCAAAACTTATTTCACCCGCCAAACATTCTCATTTCCATTCCAGCCATTGGCCAGATGCGCATGCATTTATGGAACGGGAATTGTCTAATGCCGGCTTTTGAAGGGGCAAAAAAACATGCGCCTGGGAGTGGATTTAGGAGGGACAAAAATCGAAGCCGTTCTGCTTGATGCAAAAGGGACAACCCTTGAACGCAAACGCATCCCGACACCGCGTGGGAATTATGAGAAAACCGTTCGCGCAATTGCCAAACTGGTATCGCAAGTTGGTAAGGGCGCACCGAAAAACCTGCCTGTGGGCATCGGCATTCCCGGTACAGTTTCTCCAGCGACAGGATTTATAAAAAACGCGAACTCCACATGGCTGATTGGAAAACCATTCGACAAGGATTTGGAAACAGCAATGGGCCGCCAGGTTCGGCTGGCCAATGATGCAGATTGTTTTGCTCTGTCGGAAGCAACAGACGGCGCAGGCGCCGGTGCACATTCAATCTTTGGCGTAATCCTTGGCACAGGCGTAGGCGGCGGTTTTTTTGTGAACGGTGGCCTGGTTTCCGGGCCCAATGCCATCGCAGGCGAATGGGGACATAACCCCCTTCCCTGGGCAAACAAGCAAGAGCGTCCTGGACCTCAGTGTTACTGTGGACATGCCGGATGCATAGAAACCTGGCTTTCCGGTCCCGCGTTAGAACGTGATGCGCGACAAGATGGATTGAACCCGACAAACGCCACCGGCATAGCCGAGTTAGCCACTTCCGGTCATGAAGCTGCGAAAGCCATTATCGACAGATACGTTCACCGTTTGGCCCGCGCACTCGCAAGTGTAATCAATGTGCTTGATCCCGAAGTCATCGTTTTGGGCGGCGGCCTATCTGCCATTGACCAACTTTACCTTGAGGTACCTAAGTACTGGGGCAATTTCGTCTTTTCAGACACAGTCGAAACCAAACTGCTCTGCAATCAACATGGAGCTTCAAGCGGCGTTCGCGGCGCCGCCTGGCTCTGGCCCAACACCACGGCAAATACCATATGAGCACTCAATCCACAAAGAACTCTGGCTACTGTCGTGACTGCCTGACACCGGTTCCAGCTAACCGTACACGGTGCCCTGCGTGTCGCCGACCGCGGGTATTGCATCATGCTGAACTGCACGAGCTCAGCATTGCACACCTTGATTGCGACGCCTTTTATGCAGCCGTTGAAAAACGCGACAACCCGGAATTGAAAGACAAACCCGTCATCATCGGGGGCGGAAAACGGGGCGTGGTGAGCACAGCTTGTTACATCGCGCGCACCCGTGGTGTGGGCTCTGCCATGCCGATGTTTCAGGCACTCAAAGCCTGTCCCGACGCCATCGTGGTCAAACCCAATATGGAAAAATACGCAAAAGCCGGCCAACAAATACGGACGATGATGCGCGATCTCACCCCCCTTGTGGAGCCCCTGTCTATTGACGAAGCGTTTATGGATTTGAGCGGCACTGAACGGCTTCACCACGCGCCAGCTGTACTTACCATGCTCAAACTGGTCACCAGGATTGAACAGGAAGTCGGCATCACTGTTTCGGTTGGACTTAGTTTCAACAAGTTCCTGGCAAAAATTGCATCCGACCTCAACAAACCTCGCGGCTTTTCGGTAATTGGCCGCGCCGAGGCCATGGATTTTCTTGGCGACAAACCCGTTTCAATAATTTGGGGGGTTGGCAAAGCCTTCAACGCCAAACTAAAGCGCGACGGCATCACCTTGGTGCGCCACATCAGAGAACGCGAAGAACCTGCCTTGATCGCTCGTTACGGGTCTATGGGTGAACGTCTGTGGCGCCTCTCTCATTGTGAGGATCACCGCACCATCAAACCCCATGGCGCCGCAAAAAGCATTTCTGCGGAGACAACCTTTTTCGATGACATCGCCAGCAATGAGGAAATGAAATCAAAACTATGGCCGTTGTGCGAACGTGTCGCGCGCAGAGCAAAAAAGGCGAACATTGCCGGAAGCACGGTCACCCTCAAATTGAAAACAGCAGACTTCAAATCACGCACAAGAAGCCGCACCCTGCCCAACCCCACGTTACTAGCAGATGTGATTTACAAAACCGCTTTGCCACTACTAGAACCGGAAATAGACGGCACCGCCTTTCGTCTATTGGGCGTAGGCATCTCATCCCTGCGAGACGCTGACCTGGCCGACCCTGCTGATCTGTTAGATCCCGGAGCAACGCGCAGAGCAGACGCCGAACGCGCCATGGACAGTGTACGTGCGAAATTCGGTGATGAAGCCATAAAAAAGGGCCGCGGGTTCAAACCCTGAAAATCAGCAAGGGTCCTGCGGCAAAAACACGAGCTCGCTCAAAGTTCCATCAACAACAACATCGCCGTAATCCAGCACCATGTTGGCTGACACGCCGTTCGCAAATATCCGGTAGGAAACTTGATAGTCCGGCAGGCCTTGCAAATCATCTGGCAAAAAATAACTGACTTGAACGGGCCAAGATGGCAATTCAGCGAAAGTCTCTGCATCCCCTTCGAGTGAGGAGGCGTCTGTTGTTATTTGCGCAGGTTTTCCAGCAAAAACGCTGACATCGAAATATTTATCAGTCTCCGCCCCTTCAAAAACCTTCATGGCAATCAACGACTGACCGGCCTCGGCACCCGCGATAACGCTTCGAACAAACTCCGTGGGAAACACAACATTGTCTGGAAGGGCTAATTCAAGATTGGCCGGCACAGAAAATTTTGCGCCAGCACCATTGTCATCGCGATGCGCAAAGCCGGAAACATTTTCATCAAGCTGTCCATTGACGAAACGTTTCACCTCAAAGCGAAATTGATCGCCCTCACCGCTTTCCCATGAGGTCATGCGCAAATCTCGCACCATCTGCCCCCCATCTGTGTCAGAGATTTGAGTTACCAGACGTTGATTGAGTGTGAAACCGTCACACGCATTGCCAGACCACTCCAGTACCATGCGTCCACTTAACCCGGCGAGATCAGCACTCGATTCAGAATGTGACAGTTCAAGTTCATATACAGCCCTATGAGAAACCAGCTCAACACCAGCACTTGCAGGCAATGTACTTCCTGCGCAAATTACAGCAAGAAACCCTCTTGCAGCCCAATCAATTCCTCGCAATGCTGCATCTCCTACTCAAACGTTTTTCACTGATCAGACAGGTCACGCCCATGTCCCGCCCAAAAATACTTGTCACACGAAAACTGCCCGTAGCTGTCGAAGCCCGATTGCGACAAGACTACCAGCCGGAGCTTAACGAAAGCGACAAGATTTATGGTCAAGAAGAAGTGATAGCCCGGGCCGCAGACGCAGACGCGCTTCTAGTGACAGTAACTGACAAAATAGACCACGATCTGATTGCCAAACTCCCCGCATCTGTTCGCATGATCGCTACCTTCTCAGTTGGTTACGATCATATCGATGTCCCCACCGCAACAAGCCGGGACATTACCGTCTCCAACACGCCCGACGTTCTCACCAATGCAACAGCAGACATCGCTCTTCTGCTTATTCT
>Ga0222662_1000807_pt1 | contig 20138 bp, 14 predicted proteins | sample AntAcemetagen600_FD_179821 | JGI IMG/M metagenome (GOLD analysis project Ga0222662, IMG submission 179821) | Saline water microbial communities from Ace Lake, Antarctica - #600 | ecosystem: Environmental > Aquatic > Non-marine Saline and Alkaline > Saline | place: Antarctica: Ace Lake...
CCGCGTAGACACTCAGGTGCAGCGCCGTCAGGTCACGTCCAAGCACCGTGTCGATCACGTAGGCCGACGACCGGCAAGCCAGCAATCATACGGCTTCAAGCTCCGTGAAACATCGGGGTGAAGAAGACGACGCAGCGCACCCACGAGCAGATCCTCCGGGTACACCTCAAGCCCCACTTCGGACGGACTGACATTCGAAGCATCGACCGAGGCGCAGTGGGTGCCTACCTGAGCGCGAAGTGCAGTGGCCGCGACGGGCACCGCAGGCTCTCCAAGAAGACCGTGAACAACCACCTCTCGGTGATGAGCAGCCTCTTCACGTTCGCGGTCGATCGCCAGTGGGTTGAGGAGAACCCCGCCGAAGGTCAGCGGCTCAAGACGGAGAACGTGGGCTACGGCTGCCTGAACAGGGAGGAGGCAGTCGACTTCCTCGCGGCGGTGCAGGAGGCGGACCCGTTCTACTACCCCATCTTCCTCGCGGCCCTGCGCACCGGGATGCGCCAAGGAGAGCTGCTGGCGTTGCGCTGGCAGGACGTCCGGCTCGACCTCCCGGCTCCTGTGATTGTCGTCCGAAGGAGCCTCAGCCACGGATTCCTCAGCTCCACGAAGGGGAACCGGGTCCGGCGCATCCCACTCCACTCCGAGTTGAGCGAGCTGCTCCGGTCCCGCATCGGGACGCCTGAGAGCCTCGTGTTTCACGCTCCAGGGGGCGGAGCGCTGACCGGGAACATCCTCAAGAACCCGATGCGGCGCGCGAAGACCTCCATCGGTCGTCCCGAGCTGCGCTTCCATGACCTTCGGCACTCGTTCGCCACCCAGCTGACTGCGGCCGGCATCGGCCTCCAGGTTGTCCAGAAGCTGCTGGGCCACAGCGAGATCACGACGACCGTGAAGTACTCGCACCCAGACGAGCGGATGTCCGGCGACGCCATCGAGCGCCTCGGCGCTCCTCGGCCGGCATGACCCGGGGGCACCCGACACCGGAGCCTGAGTCCGTGCGCTCGTTCGCCTTGCCCCATCCGCATCCAGTCCAGCGCCTGGAGATCCGAGGACCGCAGGGTCGGCGCAGGGTCCACACGCAGGAGGCGAGCAGAGAGGCGTTCACCCGGGTCCTCGACGCACTGGCAGACGAGGAGTCCGACGCCGGTGAGGGCTGGAGCATCTGGTGGGGCACCGCCGCATTCCACATCGGGCAGGAAGTCGTTGCCTGGGTCTGGCCTGAGGACGACTCCGGTGGTGCCCGCTCCTACGAACTGCTCGTCTCCGGGTTCGAGGCGGCGGGCTTCGCAGTGAGCCGCTCCAGGTTGGCTACGCGGCCCGAACCAGAGCTGATGGGACCCCTGGCATGTCGAGACCGTGGCGCACGAGCGGGTCGGCAGGTGTTCCCCGAGCTGGACTACCGGCTCCAGGAAGGGGCGACCCACCCCCACTACCAGCCGACGTCACCCTTCAGCCGCCAGACCTGCCCCCGCTGCTCCCGCCGAGTCCTCCCCCGGGTCGCGCTCTGGGGCGAGCCCACGCGGCGATGGCGGCTGCGCCTGGCCCTCGGTGAGGCGGTCGCCGTCGGCTGCGTTCCGGGCGCCCCCGGGAATGCCATCTGCCCCAACTGCTGGGCGACGTTCCAACTGCCCACCTGAGGAAGGCCACCGTCGGCGCTGCGCAGACACACGCGCCGGCACTCCTTCACCACCGCGACGAATCGCAACAACCCGTCCGGCCGCGACGAACCCAATTGTCGCCTTCGTTCAGGGCCAAAACTGTCGGAGTCACGTCGGAGTCCGCGCTTTGGACTCGCTCAGCGGGCGGGAGACAATCCGTGAAACCCGCTACCATCGGCATCGTCGAGCGCGGACGACAATCTGGAGCGGCGGGGGTCAGACCCGCGTCCAGGCTCCAGTCCCGGCAAAGCCGCCGACGCGATCGACCTGGGGGTGGGGATCCGATGCAGCAGACAGAGACCACGGGCGACGCCCACGGGTGGACATGGACGATCTGAAGAAGCTCGAAGACTCACTCTGGGAAGCCGCAGACCGGCTCCGCGCGAACAGCAAGCTCAACGCGACCGAGTACTCCATGCCCGTGCTCGGGCTCATCTTCTTGCGCCACGCCACGAACCGTTTCGAGGACGTGCACACCCGCATCCAGGCGCGGCTCCCCAGCCGAGGCGGGAAGACCCGCCCGATCACCTCGACCGACTTCAAGAGCGAGGGCGCCATCTTCCTGCCAGTGAAGGCGCGCTACGGGTACATCGCCGACCTCTCTGAGGGCGATGACATCGGTAGGGCGCTGAAGGAGGCGATGGAGCTCATCGAGAAGGAGGAGGAGACGTTGCTGGCGGGTGTACTCCCGAAGGAGTACCCGAAGTTCGACCCCGACCTCCTGCGGAGCCTGATCCGGGTGTTCAACAGCGACGCGCTGCGCAAGCCGACCCGCGATGACCTGTTCGGACGGATCTACGAGTACTTCCTGAACAAGTTCGCGATGTCTGGAGCACAGGAGGGCGGCGAGTTCTTCACGCCCCCGTCCATCGTTCGCACCATCGTGAACTTCATCGAGCCGACCCACGGGGTCATCTGCGACCCCGCGTGCGGCAGCGCAGGCATGTTCGTCCAGGCGGCGCACGCCATCGAGGAGCGCGGCGACCAGCCCGCGTCCGTCGCCAGCTTCGTCGGCCAGGAGAAGTCCGAGACGAACACCCGCCTCGCCCGGATGAACCTCGCCGTGCACGGGCTGGAAGGGTCGGTGCTCCAAGGGAACACCTACTACGACCGGCTGCCTCAGCGCGTCGGGCAGTGCGACTTCGTGATGGCGAACCCGCCGTTCAACGTCGACATGGTCGACCCGAAGAAGCTCGCCGGAGACCCTCGGCTGCTGGCGCCGGTGAAGGAGCTGGGGGTCAGCAAGAAGACCAACACGGTCAGTAACGCGAACTACCTGTGGATCCAGTGTTTCTACGGCTACCTGAAGCCCACCGGGCGCACCGGCTTCGTCATGGCCCAGTCCGCGACGGACGCGGGGCACTGGGAGCAGAAGCTGCGTCGCAAGCTCGTCGAGACCGGCGACGTGGACATCATGGTCTCAATCGGGACGAACTTCTTCTACACGCGCTCCCTTCCTTGCTCCCTGTGGTTCCTGGAGCGAGGCCGGACTGCTGAACAAAGCCACCGAACGCTGATGCTCGACGCGCGGAGCGTCTACCGGACCGTCAGCCGGAAGATCCGGGACTTCTCGGACGAACAGCTGGCGAACCTGACGGCCGTGGTGTGGCTCTACCGAGGCGAGACGGTCCGCTACCTCCGGCTCGTCGCCGACTACCTCCAGGGGAGCGCAGAGGCGACCGAGGAGTTGACCGCCGCGCTGGACACGCTCGATGCTCCGCTCGTAGGTCTACAGCAGCACCTGACCGCCGTGCACGACGCGACGCCCGAGGACGCGGACCCGGAGGCGAAGGCCAGCTTCGAGGCGACAATCACCGACCTCGCCGCCGCCTCCAGCGCGCTCACCTCCAGCCGAGCTTCGGTCCTGGAGGAATTGGCCAACTGGCGAGGAGGCGGCGCCGACGTTGGTACCGCGAACGACGCGCAGACGGCCTGGCACGACGCGTTCGAGCCGTTCGTGCCCCGTTTGCGCTCGCTGAAGAAGCAGGTGCTGGAGGTTCACAAGCTCGCAAACCGGGGGCTGGACCTCGCGAAGAGGGACCTCGGCGCCACGAAGTGGGACGCCTGGGATGGGCGCCAAGTTGGACGGGACCGCGACGCGTTCGACGCCGCACGCCACGAGGCGGTCGATGCCATCGACGACGTCCTCTACCCGTTTAGCCAGGCGACCTGGCTTCAGACGCGGTTCCCGGACGGTGTGTTCGCTGAGGTCAAGGGGCTCTGTCGAGTGGTCAGGACGGAGCAGATCGAGGAGCAGGACTGGAGCCTCACACCGGGGCGCTACGTTGGGGTTGCACCGAAGGAGCTTGAGGACGAGGACGCCGTCGAGACGCGGCTGCGCCAGATCCACGTCGAGCTCCAGAGCCTGAATATGGAGGCGGCCGAGTTGGGAGCGACTATCGCCGGGAACTTCGAGGGGTTGTTGGGATGACAAGCGTCTTTGGGGGGCGTCTCTCGATCCCGAACGGCTGGCCGACCGCGACCCTGGATGAGTTGAAGTCGGAGGAGCCCCATTCCTGCCGCTCAGGTCCCTTTGGTTCGAGCATCAGCAGGAAGTACTTCGTTGACGAAGGGGTGCCCGTAATCCGCGGCAGCAACCTCACGGATGATTTGACCCGCTTCCGCGAGGAAGGCTTTGTATTCGTAAGCGAGCAACGGACACGAGAAAAGTACCGAGCAGCCGTTGTTGAAGCCGGGGACATCGTGGTGACTTGCTGGGGGACAGTCGGACAGGTTGGTATCATCCCTCAGGGGAGTCGATTTCCCCGCTACGTGATCTCGAACAAGCAGCTCAAGTTGCGGGTGAACAGGTCGCGAATGGACCCCCTATTCCTCTTCTACCTCCTCTCGGGGCCGGCAGGGGTTGGGTATCTCAAGAGCCGGGCCAAGGGGACCGCGGTCCCCGGCATCAACCTAGGGATCCTCAAGGCCATCGAAGTGCCGGTGCCGCCCCTCCGAGTCCAGCGCGATGTCCTTCGAATCCTCTCGGCCTACGACGACCTCATCGAGAACAACACCCGCCGAATGGCGCTCCTCGAAGCGTCCATCCACCTGCTCTACCGCGAGTGGTTCGTCTACCTGCGTTTCCCTGGGCAGGAGCGGGTGGAGGTGTTGGACGGCGTACCGGAGGGGTGGGAGCAGCGGACCCTCGGCGAGGTACTCACGCTTCACTACGGGAAGAGCTTGACCAAGAAGACGCGCATCGATGGACCAGTCCCGGTCTACGGGTCGAGTGGAGTCGTGGGAAGCCACAACAAGGCGCTTGTGGACGGGCCGGGGATCGTCGTGGGGCGCAAAGGCAACGTCGGAAGCGTCTTCTGGACTGGTGGTCCGTTCTTCCCAATCGACACCGTGTTCTATGTCGGACCGACCGAGTCGTCTCTGTTCGTCTACTGCCTCCTCGCAGCTCAGACTTTCGTCAGCAGCGATGCAGCGGTGCCGGGTCTCAATCGCAACTACGCCTATTCCAAGAAGGTCCTCGCCCCCTCGCGACACCTGGTCGGGATGTTCAACTCTCTGGCATCGCCCCCTTGGCGCCAGCGACGCTGCCTTGAGAAAGCGAACCAGCGCCTTCGAGAAGCCCGCGACGCGCTCCTCCCCCGCCTCATGGACGGAAGGATCACGGTATGAGCGCGGAGTACTCAGAGGACCAGCTCGTGCAGAAGACCACCGCCGAGTTCTTTGAACAGGCACTCGGCTGGCGGAGCGTCTACGGCTACGAGGCGGAGACCTACGGCCGTGATGGACTCCTGGGTCGCGCCGACCGCACAGAGGTGGTCCTAGAGCGGGAGCTGCATGCAGCACTTCGACGCCTCAACCCAGGGCTGCCAGACGACGCGTACGCGGAGGCAGTTAGCAAGCTGACGACCTGGAGCGCGTCCAAGACGACAATCCAGACGAACCGCGAGTTCACGAAGCTCATCCGAGACCGGGTGCCCGTGACCGTACGACAGCCGGATGGCCGCACCCGGTCTCAGCGCCTGAGGGTCATCGACTTCGACGACGCCGCGACCAACGACTTCCTCATCGTCCGGGAGCTTTGGGTCTCGAAGTCCCCGTACAACCGCCGCCCGGACATCGTCGGCTTCGTGAACGGCCTCCCGCTCCTCTTCATCGAGCTCAAGGCACACCACAAGGACGTGAAGGTCGCCTACGCGAAGAACTTCACCGACTACAAGAACACCATCCCGACCCTGTTCCATCACAACGCGCTCGTCATGCTCAGCAATGGAGACGAAGCGAAGGTCGGCACCTTCACCAGCCCATTCGACTTCTTCCATGACTGGAAGCGGCTCGACGAAGAGGACCCCGGGGTCGTGGACTGGGAGACGATGTTGCGCGGTACGTGCGCCAAAGAGCGCTTCCTCGACATCGTCGAGAACTTCGTGCACTTCGACGACAGCCCGAGCGGCGGAACGGTTAAGGCGCTCGCCGCCAACCATCAGTACATCGGCGTGAACCGGGCATTCCAGGCGGTCCAGGAGCGTGAGGTCCGTGAGGGCAAGCTCGGCGTCTTCTGGCACACCCAGGGGAGCGGCAAGTCGTACTCAATGCTGTGGCTCGCCCAGAAGGTCCACCGCCGCATCGCGGGCTCCTTCACGTTCGTCATCGTCACTGACCGCGTCGAGCTCGACGAGCAGATCGTGAAGACCTTCGTCGGGTCGGGCGCCGTCACCGAGGCGAAGGCGCCGGTGGTCCACGCGAGCAGCCGCGACGACCTCAAGCGCCTGCTCTCCGAGGATCACCGGTACATCTTCACCCTCATCCACAAGTTCGACCCGGACGAGACCGAGCCGTGCACCTTGCGGGATAACGTCATCGTCATCGTCGACGAAGCGCACCGCACCCAGAACGGCAGGCTGGCTGAGTCGATGCGGCTTGTTCTGCCGAACGCGGCGTTCATCGCCTTTACTGGCACCCCGCTGATGAAGTCGGCGGAGGACCAACTCACCCGCGAGACGTTCGGGTCCTACGTCTCTCGCTACGACTTCAAGCGCGCGGTCGACGACGGCGCGACGGTCAAGCTCATCTACGACAACCGGGGCGAGAAGCTGAAGCTCGCTACGGCGGACATCAACGACCGCATCGCCGAGGAGTTGGAGAAGCACGACCTCGACCAGGACCAGACCCAGCGCCTCGAACGCGAGCTGGGCCGCGACTATCACGTGCTGACGAGCGAGGAGCGCCTCGACCGCATCGCCCGTGACCTGTGCGCCCACTACGCGTCGCGCTGGGAGACGGGGAACGCGATGCTCGTGTGCCTCGACAAGATCACCTCCGTCCGCATGTACGAGCTGATCGGCAAGCACTGGCCCGCCGAGGTCGCACGCCAGGAGAGACGGGTCGTCGACGCGCGCGGAGATTGTCTCCTGATCGAGTCGAACCCTCCGAACGCGTCCGAGGACGACCGGAGGCGCCTCCTGATTGAGGCGAAGCGCCAGGTCGAGCGGGCGGAGGCAAAGCTCGTGTGGCTCCAGGAGACGGAGCGCTGCGTCGTCGTGAGCGAAGAGCAGAACGAGGTCGGCCGCTTCCAGAAGTGGGAGTTGGACATCGTCCCCCACCGGCAGCGGATGAAGGACCGTGACCTGGCGAAGGAGTACAAGGACGAGTGCCATCCGTTCCGGCTCGCCATCGTCTGCGCGATGTGGCTGACGGGCTTCGACGTTCCCCACCTCTCTACGCTCTACCTCGACAAGCCGATGAAGGGGCACACCCTGATGCAGGCCATCGCCCGAGCGAACCGCAAAGCGCCCGGCAAGAACAACGGACTGGTCGTCGACTACAACGGGATGCTCAAGAGCCTGCGAGGCGCTCTCGCGAAGTACGGCGACGGACCAGGACCCGGCGGCGCAGCGGGCGGAGATGACGGCCCAGAGGAGCCTCCGGCAGGCAGCATGGACGAGCTGGAGGAGGAGTTCGTGCACGCTCTGGGCGCGTGCGAGCAGCATCTGGCGGATTGCGGCTTCCTTCTCAAGAAGCTTGTCGAGGCGGTCGGGTTCGCGAAGTTGGCGCTGCTGAGCAAGTCCAGCGAGGACTCCGCAGTGAACGCGGTCTGCCGGACGGACGAGACCCGCGCCCGGTTCGAAGTCCTTGCGCGCGAGTTGTTCAAGAAGCGGAAGGCGCTGGTGTCAGACCCCGTCCGCATCAAGCCCCACCGACAGCGGGCAAACGCGATCGACGCGATCTACAAGAAGCTCCAGGAGAACAAGGCGGCGGCGGACATCAGCGCGGTGATGATGGCGCTGCACGGCGTCGTCAGCGATGCCATCACCCACGAGGGACCGACCCGCCTGCCCGGCGCCGACACGGGCAAGGTCTACGACATCAGCCACATCGACTTCGACAAGCTCAAGCGCGAGTTCGCGAAGGAGCCGAACAAGAACACGACGGTGCAGACGCTCAAGGATGCGGTGGATCGCAAGCTCCAGCGGATGGTCGCGCAGAACCCGCTTCGCACCGATTTCTACAAGCGCTACATGGAGATCCTGGCCGACTACAACCGCGAGTCGGACCGGGTGACGATCGAGACGACATTCCAGGCGCTGATGGACCTGGTCGCCGACCTCAGCGAGGAGCAGCAGCGCGCGGTTCGCGAGGGGCTGGACGAGGAGCTTCTGGCCGTCTTCGACAAGCTGGTGCCGGCGGGGAAGAAGCTGGACACCCCCACCCGCAACCGGGTGAAGGGGGTCGTCCGTGAGCTGATGGCCTCAGTGAAGGAGCAGCTCGCGCAGCTCGACCGCTGGAAGGAGAAGCAGCAGACTCAGGCGCAGGTGAAGACGCTGATCCGCGACCTCTTGTGGGACGAGACGAACGGGCTGCCCGACGCGTACGAGCCAGAGGAGGTCGAGGAGCTGGCAAATGTCGTCTACCTGCACGTCTACCAGCAGTACGAGTCGGCGACTGAGAGTGTGTATGGGGACGGAGAGTCGGCGTGAACGAGGAGCTGTTCAAGCCGGCACTCATCGAGCGACTCGTCGGGGTCGTCGAGGGAGACCCCATTCCGGTGCCGCACGGCAGCGACGCGCGGTGGGCGCGGGACGCGAGCGGGCGCCAGTGGGCATGCAAGCGAGAAGAGAACACCGGGTTCAACGGTCTCCTCGCCGAAGCGGCGAGCTACCTCTTGGGGCGCGACCTGGAGGTTCGCCAGCCGAACGCGGCCGTCTTTCACGACGGGGAACAGTGGTTCTGGCTCTCGGAGCGAGTCGCCGGGGCAGGTGAGCACTGGCACGAGGACATGCGTGACTTCATCGACAACCCCGACGAGCTCGGGCGCATGCTCGCCCTCGATGCTCTGACGGCGAACGTCGATCGCCACCGCCGCAACATCCTCGTCGAGCCGATGAATGACGAGGCGCATCTACGCCTCTGGGCAATCGACTCGGGGAACGCGATCATCGGCCAGCCTGCGGACTACATCGGCCTCGGGCTCGACGTGCCCGCTGTCACTAACCACGCCCACGGGCTACCCATCGCGGCGGTGCGGGGTGCCGCCATGGCTGGCGCTCAGGTCGCTCTGGCCCTACCGAATATTCAGATCAGGGCGATTGTCGTCGAAGCGTGTGGACTTGCCCGGGAGCCCAAGGTCGACGCGCTCGCTGACGCCCTGATCAAGCGATGTCGCCATGCGCCAGAGATCGTGTCCAGCTACCTTGACGCCCTCGGAGCCCGTTCATGACCGCCAGCTACCGGCTGATCCAATTCGCCCCCGACCCGTTCACGGGTGCCCGCTACCCCCTCGGGGCGGTGGTCTCCCATGGGCGAGGAGAGGTGTCTGTGGCGAAGGCGGCTCGCGTGCCGGGCGCTGGATGCCTGGGCAACAGGAGTCTCGCTATCGCGGCCCAGCGCCTGCACGCACGCCTCGACTCCATCGAGTCGCCGGACGCGCTCCCTGCGGTGTTTGGACCCTACGTCTCGCTGTCGAAGCCGCGCCCAATCCCGGCAGGGGTTGGAGACCCCACAAGCTGGCTGACGTCGCTCCTCACGCCTCCGTCCATCCCCGGCGACGGTCTGAAGAACGTTCGAGGCAGCCAGCGCTCCACGCTGGGGTTTCGGTTCTTCGAGACCTGGAAAGTGGCCCGCTACGTCGAGAAGACCTTCGAGCCCACGTCCGACTGGGACGGGTGGCTCTCGCCGTACGGTCTCGGACTTCAGCGGATCGCTCACTGGGTTCCGGGGGAAAAGACTGCGCTGCTGATGGAGCCGGTGGTCCCCAGCCGCGCGAAGTTCGACAAGGATCTGAAGGAGATCGCCGCGAAGTTCCTCGCGTACCGCGCGGCCCTCGACAAGGTGGAGAACGGTCGGACAGGCCAGCTCATCGCGTACATCACCCTCGGAGGCCACCCGGACCAGCGCGCAGCGGCGGTCGAGACCCTCGCCCCGTTCGCCCACTCCGTCGTGGACACGGCTCAGCCCCAACGGGCAGCGGCTTTCGTGGAGGCAATCAGGAAGGTCGGGACTGAGGGGGAGACGCAGGAAGCCTTGACCCAAGCCTGAGGGCAGGGTGACTCCAGCCAATAGGGCCGGGACCTTCCTCGAACTCCGACGGAATTCCGACAGAACTCCGCCGCCCCACGAGTCGCCCGACGGGACCCAACGACATCAAACGCACATCGCGGCGACCGGCAATTGTCGTTCAAGATTCACAGGATCCCGCTCTCGACAGGCTCGGCGCAGCACCAGCATCGCGGGTTCGATTCCCGCCGCCTCCACCATTAATTATCGAACAAAACCAGCTGCTTGCGGCTGGTTTTGTTCGTTCTGGGGAGCAGCCTCCCTCGCCGCGCAGGACCGACGACGATGGAGCCTTGCCGAGTAAGACAGCCAGCCTTACTATTTCCTCATGACGACGATCACTGTCTCCAGCAAAGGCCAAATTACGGTCCCTGTTGCGCTCCGGGAAGCCTTGAAGCTCCATCCTGGTTCGATCCTGCAGGCCTCGATCGATGCGCAGGGGCGCCTTGTGCTGGTGCCTGATCTCTACGAGCCCAAAGATCTCTTTGAGGACCGCCCGGTCGTGTCGCGCGCATTGACCGTAGAGGAGATGGATGAAGCCATCGCTCGGGCCGTTCGGTGATCTCACTGGACACGAACGTCGTCGTGCGGCTCCTCGTCGGCGACGATCCTGTTCAGACCGCAGTGGCAGAAGCTGCGTTCCTCAAGCACGCGACGGGAGAGGGCGTCTTCGTCCCGCACATCGTGCTGGTCGAAACAGCCTGGGTCCTCCGCACGGGCTACGGCCTCACCCACGCGGTCGTGCACGGGCGCATCAACCGTCTCGTCCGAACCCGCGGGGTGTTCGTCGAGGAGATCGACGTCGTCCTGACCGCCCTCGAGGAATACGCTCGCGGAATCGCGGACTTCGCCGATCTGCTGCTCGTCGGCGCAGCGGCAAGGGTCGGCGCGACTCCGCTGTTGACCTTCGACCGCAAGCTCTCGAGGCACGGCAACGCCGCCCTGCTCAGCTGAGCTGCTGCGGAGAGACAGACCCCGCAGGACCCCGCTCCCCCCGTCGTCAGTTTGTATGCCCCGCGCCGAGCCCCTCCCTGACCGACGCGACCCACCGAAAAGTTCGATACTCATCCCATATGGCCCACCATTTCCATCGAACAAAACCAGCCACTTGTGGCTGGTTTTGTTCGTTCTGGGTCGGACCGCCGGCCGCCTGGTGTGCCGCGCAGCTGCAAGCCCCACGAAAGGTTGCCTGCGCCCCCTACCGCCGAGCCGCCCGATGACGTCCACTGACCGAGCACCGCCGGGAACAGGCGTCCCCCTTCCGCGGTCAGCCAGAAGTCTGCGCTGATGCCGGGATTCGGCGTGCCCGCCACCACGATCCAGTCGGATTGATCACTGACGCTGTGGTTGAGCAGCCCGTCGGATGTGCCCTCTCTCATGCCCATGCACGCGGCGTAGTCCACCGCGACACCAAGCCGAGCAACGTGATGGTGGAGCGCCTGTCCGGGCGGCGATGCTGCTGGACTTCGGTCTCGCGCATGCTCTCGGAGAGCGGGGGGGGAGACCGGGTCGAGGGAACACCGCACTACATGGCCCCGGAGCCTAGCGGGCCGCGGTGGGAGGCCGGCCGCCGCGAGGATTCTCTCCACATACGGCCGCCAGGTGGGTAAGAGTCCTCGCCTCAACCTGGAGACTGTTATGCCCGGCCTGCTTCCCAACATCGATCCCGATGGCCTGCTTGAATACTCCGTCGTCTACACCGACCGCGCCGTCAACCACATGTCGACGGCCTTCCAGGGCGTGATGAACGACATCTCGCGCACGCTCAAGCGTGTGTATTGCGCCGACGCGGTCGCCGTCGTCCCAGGGAGCGGGACGTTTGGCATGGAGGCTGTGGCCCGCCAGCTCGTCACCGGCCGCAAGGCACTCGTGTTGCGCAACGGCTGGTTCAGCTTTCGATGGACCCAGATCTTCGAAATGGGCAGCATCCCGTCCCATCAAGTCGTGCTCAAGGCCCGCCGCGCCACCGAGGGCCCCCAGGAACCCTTCGCGCCGGCGCCCATCGCAGAGGTCGTGGCCGCCATCGCGGAGCACCGCCCGGACGTCGTCTTCGCTCCCCACGTCGAGACGTCCGCGGGGATCATCCTGCCCGACGACTACTTGAAGGCTGTGGCCGACGCCGTGCACGCCATCGGCGGGCTCTTTGTCCTGGACTGCATCGCGTCGGGCACCGTCTGGGTCGACATGGCGGCCACCGGCGTCGACGTGCTGATCAGCGCACCGCAGAAGGGCTGGAGCGGCTCGCCATGCAGCGCCCTGGTGATGATGAGCGCCGCGGGCCTCGCCGCAGTGGAGGCACGCACCAGCACGAGCTTCGCCTGCGACCTGGGCAAGTGGCGGCAGATCATGGCGGCCTATGAGGACGGTGGGCACGCGTACCACGCGACCCTGCCTACCGACGCCCTCACACAGTTCCGGGACGTCATGGCCGAGGCCGACGCCATTGGATTCGAGCTGCTGCGGGATCAGCAGGTGGAGCTCGGGCGCCGCGTCCGGGAACTGCTCGCCGCTCGCGGATTCCCCAGCGTCGCAGCCGACGGGTTCGGCGCCCCCGGCGTGGTCGTCAGCTACACGACCGACCCCGGCATCCGAAACGGCAGCAAGTTCGCCGCTGCCGGCGTGCAGATCGCGGCCGGCGTGCCACTTCGCTGTGACGAGGGAGACGACTTCGCCACCTTCCGACTGGGCCTGTTCGGCCTTGACAAGCTGGCGAACATCGACCGGACGGTCGCCACGCTGGAGTCCGCGCTCGACTCGATCCCGATGCTCCTTGCTCCGTGCCCGACCCCGTGAAAAGGTCATCACCGGAAACCTCACTTTTGGCAGGGAACATCTGCCCCCGGAGTCGCCCCATGGGTTCAGCACGCCAGCGCCGTCCGTCCGAGAGCACCTCGGCCTCCACCGCCTCCGCCAGCCCCGGCATGGAGCAAGACCGCGGCCCCGCCGCCTCCGCCGGCTTCCAGGACGGGCTCGCCTCCAACAGCCCCCGCACCCAGACCGCCGACGCCGCCGAGATCCGTCGGATCACCGCCGACATGAAGAGCCTCGCTCAGCGCAACGCCTGGAGCGGCGTCGAGCGTGCCTACAAGCAGATGCTGGAGCTCGATGGGCAGATCCCAGGCGAGGTCCACGCTCTGGCCGCCCAGGCCGCTCAGACCGCTGGTGACGTGCGCGAGACGCAGATGCGCTACCGCAAGGCCAAGGCCGCGGGCTACGACGCGGACCTCGCGCTCGCCAGCATCGACGACAACTTCATTTCGGCCTACATCAGCACCCAGGCTCAGCGTCCGAAGTCGGACAAGAAGGCCGAAGCCGGTGCCCCCGTGCTCTCCATCGCCTCGATGCCGTTCGCACCGAACGCCCGCAAGGCGATCGAGTTCGCCCAGAAGGAGTTCGCGAAGAGCTGGGCCTTCAACGGCATGCTCCCCCACGGCTCCTACACCCTGGAGCACGACGGCCGAACGACCACCTTCGAGGTCGCGAGCTTCTCAGGCCGGGTGCAAGAAACGGTCTAAGGGGAGCCCGACGGCCCCTTAGCCCGGCGGCCGCTCGCGACCGCGCAAGAGCGCTCCCACCCGAGCAATCCCCGCGACGATGGCTTGCGTGGGCTGACTCGCGAAGCAGAGACGGAAGAAGCCCGGCTCCGCGATGCGGCACGCCCCGCCCGGCGTGAGGTTCACGCGCTGCGTCTCCAGGAGCTCCTCCCACAGCGCCTCTTCGGCCGCGAACGTGGGCTCCGACAGGAACGCGCGCAGATCGCACAGGGCGAAGAACCCCGCGGTGGGAACGAGGTGCGGAATGCCCTCCTCCTCGAGAGCGGACGCCACTGCGGCGTAGGCATCTGCGAGGCGCCGCCGATTCTCGGCGAGATAGCCCGAGACCCACGGATCGTCCGCCACCACCTGGCCCAGCCTGGACTGGGTGTCGCCCGAGACCGCGCCCCAGTACGCCAGGGCATCGACGCTGGCGATGACATCGCGGTTCTCGCTGATGAGCACCCCGCACCGAAGCCCGCTCGCGCCGAAGTCCTTGGAGAACGCCCACACGATGTGGGTCTTCTCCCCCAGAGCGCCGAGGCGAGCGACGCTCACGAACGGTCGGTCGCCGTAGACCGAGAGGCCGTAGATCTCGTCGAACACCACGTGCAGCCCACGCCCCGTGGCCCACTCACGCACCGTCGCGATCTCCTCACGGGTGTAGAGGCGACCCATGGGATTGTCCGGTGACGTAAACAGCAGCGCCCGGACCGGGTGCGGGGAGCCAGCCAGAGCCGCGTCCAGAGCTTGCACCGTGAGCGCGAAGTCGCTCTGCGCCTCGGTGTGTACCGGCACGACGTGCAGCCCGTCCCGGGTCTCCAGATCGGACCAGAAGCCCGCGTAGGACGGCGTGGGCACCAGCACCGCGTCGCCCGCATCGGCGATCCCGTGAAACAACATCTCCAGCACCGTGCCGGCGCCGGCGAGCACCGCCACCTCCTCGGGGCGGACCGCGCGCTCCAACAGGTGTTTGCCAAGGAACGAGGCGAGCTGCTCGCGAAACAGCGCAGACCCAGTCATCACGTCGTACCCCAGAGCCCGGGCCGGCACCTCCGCCGCGGCGAGCCGGGGGCCCAGCACGTCCCACATCAGCCCGTTCTCGGCGATGCACAGCGGGATGTAGCCGCCGGGATTGTCTGGCGCCCACAGATCGCCGACCCGCTCGAAGTGCGCGCCGATGTAGGCCGCCATCGGGGGCTGGGAGAGCAGCGCGCGCCCGCGCTCAGACAGGGAGTCGGCTGGGGACACTGGAGCCTTCTGCATTCAGGCCTCGCTGCGTCTTCGTCGCACGGTGGCGGCGAACAGCAGCACGAAGAGCCAGGTGACGCCGCTCGGTCCAGCGTGCGAGCACGCGCCCTGCTCGGTAGGCGCACCGATGGGGACCGGCGGCGGCGGACCCGCCTGGCGAGGTACAGGCACCTCGTAGTTGCCGGTGCGGCGGGGGTCGTGTCGGAACATCGGCCACTCGATGGCGCCATCGGCAGGTCCGTCGGTGCTCCACGCAAACAGCCAGCCCTCACGGGTGGACGCCACAAGGTCGAGGAAGCCGTCGCCGTCGAGGTCTCCCACGCTCACGCCCGCCATCTGCCAGCCGCCGGTGAACCACGGACCCGCCGGCTCGCTGCCATCACCGGCGAACGCGCGGGTGACGTAGGTCGTGCCGTTGACCACCTCCACCGCGCCATCGCCAGTGAGGTCTGCCAGGACCGGCGAGCCGAAGAACTGGATGTCTTCGACCACCCGGGGGAAGCCGGGGAAGGGCTGAAGCGACTCGCCCGCGGGCTCTCCCCGGTAGCCCATGAGCACGTGCTGATGCTCAAAGCGACGGGACCAGGCGACGATGTTGAGTCCGTAGCTGATGCCCGAGCCGCCGGCGAAGACGTCGGGCACGCCGTCGCCGTCGAGGTCCCCCACCGACGGATTCGCGGCCATGAGGAGCACCGCCGGGTCGCCCACGTTCGACTGGGAGCCGTAGGCGCCAATGGCGGCGGAGATGTCGGCGTGGTCACTGCCGTCGTGGTCGTAGATGGTGCCCGGGTCCGCCATGGCGCTGGCCACGATCTCGAGGTCCCCGTTGCCGTCCATGTCCACCAGGGCCGGTGACACCACCACGCCCTCGCCGATGTACGGCAGGGCGCCCGCGAAGCCCGCGAAGATCGCGATAGGGAAGCCAGGCAGCGTGGCGCCGGTGTGGTCGAGTCCGTAGAGCAAGCCGTACCCCGCGAAGTCACTGCCCGCGGTCTGCCCCGTGCCGAGCACGATCTCGAGGTCCCCATCCCCATCCAGATCCCCCACCGCCGGGCTCGAGATGATGCGCGCCACCTCCATCTGCACGTCAGGCAGGTCTGGTCCCGCCTGCACGTAGGTGGGAAAGCCATCGAGCAGCTCGCCGTCCGCGTCCCAGACGTACAGGTGCTGGTCCATGGCGCCGACGATGATGTCGAGGCTGCCGTCGTCATCCAGATCCGCCAGCGCCGGCGTGCCGAAGATCCCGCAGTCGGTGCGCACGTCGTCGCTGCGCATCAGCGGACTGCACAATCCCTGGTCTACGAACACCGGAAAGCCTGGGCGCGGGGTCCCGTCCGCCTGCCAGACATGCAGCGCGCCGGACAGCGTGGGCACCACGATCTCCAGGCTGCCGTCGCCGTCGAGGTCCGCCACCGCGGGCGAACCCACGATGTTCTGGCGCACGGTGTCGGCATCCAGACTCTCGTACGCCCCGATGCTGCGGTGGTTGCCGGGAACGTCCGGGTCCACGGTGGGAAAGAGCCCCGTGTACTGGGGCCAGCCAGCGAACTCCTGTCCCGTCTCGTCCAGCACGTGCACCGAGCCGTCGGTGGCGGCCTGCACGATCTCGTAGTCCCCGTCGCCGTCGAGATCGATGAGCGCCGACGACGGCTCCAGCGATGCGCCCAGCTGAATCGGGAAGCCCGGCAGCATGCGCTCGTCCCGCCGCACGAACACCTGGCGGCGCGCCTCGGACGTCAGGCCGGCGCTGTCCGTCACCGTCAGGCGCAGGCTGAGGTGGGTGCCGTCCAGCGCGTCGTAGCGGTCAGTGATGGTGTCGGATGACCGCAGCGGGCGAGGCGCGAGCGCGGCGTCGTAGCCAACATCGCTCAAGGGGTCGTCACCGAGGACCCACGAGAACACCGGCAGCGGACTCGACCCTCCGTCGCAGCCCTGAGTGAGTTCGATGGGCTGCTCCACGGATGCCCAGCGCCGCGCCACGTCCACCGAGCCGAGCAAGCCGTCGATGGAGCCCTCACCCCGAGACACTTCGAGCCACCCGTCCTCGGGCACATCCGTGCCGACGCCCTGCTCCAGCACCCAACTCACGCCGTCGCCGTCGATGCGTCCCGTGACCGCGAGTCCCGGTGAGTCGGCCAGCGGGCCCACGCCTTGCGGACCCGTGGTGTAGTCCGCCTGACGATGCAGCGAGTACCAGTCGGGGCCCGTGATCTCGGCGTCCGGCGGCAGGGTGTCGGCCAGAATGGCGGCGGCGGCGCGTCCCACATCGATGCGGCCCCACCCAAAGAACGCGTCCCACCCGGGATACGACGGAAACAGATCCGGGTCTGCACCCGCCCCCCGGGAGCCCGGGACGTCCACGTCGGTGGCGGTGTTGTTGAGAAGCAGCGTCATCTGGACCGGGCTCAGGCGCTCGCCCCGGCTCTCCATGGCGATGGACTGCAGCAGCCCCACCGCGCCAGCGATCTTCGCCACAGCCCCGGTGGCGCAGGCGTTCCCGGACGCCGCGACGAGATCGATGCGCCCTCCGAAGTTGTTGCAGTTCACGAACCGCAGGAACGAGGTGGCGGAGCCGATGTTGTCGCGGTTCGACGCGGTGATCGAGTGCACGTTGAGCACGCCCGGCAGCGCGCCGGGCCAGTTCCGGTGAAAGGACGTCTCGTCGCCCGCCGCCGCCACCACCAGCGTGCCCTGCGCGGTGGTCCACTCCAGCGCGTCGCGCACAAACGCGTTGTCGGTGATCCCGCCCAGGGCCATCGCCAGCGCGGCGACCCGGTGCTCGCCCGCGAAGATCATGGCCTGGGCCATGTGCGGGCCGGTGGTCACGAACGAGTCGCCCACCCGGATCGGCAGCACGGCGCAGTTCGGGCAGACGCCCGGGCGTCCTCCGACCCCGGCCTCCGCTCCGGCGTCCCGCATCACCCCGGTGCCGTGGTCTCCGTACGACGTGCGGTTGGTGGCACCCGGGTTGTTGTCGTTCTCGAAGAAGTCCCACCCCGCGATGTCGTCCACGTACCCGTTGCCGTCGTCGTCCACCCCGTCGCTGAAGGCGGCCAGCAGATCGCTGGGGTCCAGGAACGAGTCCGCTTCGTCATCTCCGCCGGCGATGTCCACCCGGGGGTCGGAGGCGTAGTCCTGCACGTTGACGAGACCGTTGCCGTCCAGATCGTGAGTCGCCGCGGGCACGCCGCCGGCATCCTGGGGAAGGGGTAGCTCGCCGATGTGCAGGAAGATCTTGTTTCGCAGCTGCCAGCTGTCCCACATGATCCCGGAGTCGGCCACCGCCACGATCTGGTCCCAGTGTCCAGTGCTGGTCTGCCATGCGGGCAGGACCCCGTTGCCGATCCCCAGGGGCACCTCCGCAGGGTCGATGATCGGCAGCAGGGAGTCGGGCGTGAAGTTCCAGAACGTCCAGTCGTCCGCGCCCGGGGGGCACACCGAGAGGTCCTGCGAGAGCCCACACTCGGGGTAGGGCGGCAGCGGCACCTCCGCATGGGCGGATTCGACGGCGAACACGAGGAGAAAGACGGCGAGCGAGGAGCCTCTGCGCATGGCGCGAGGATACGCTGCTGACCACCCCGGAGGCCCCCCGTGCGCATTGTCGTCCTCGTTTGCCTATCCCTGCTTCTTCCTTGTCTCGCTCACGCTGAGACCGAGGCCGCCGAGACCGCACTGCCTGCCGCCGCCGATCGGGACGCAAAGAGGACGGCCCGCAAGGCAAAACGCCAGGCGACGCTGCAGACGGCGATCGACGACTACGAGAGCCGCTACGACGGCTGGCACCTCAACCCCGGGGCGCGCTGGTTCCACCTGCGACTGAGCGCGGAGCTGGGCTTCGTGGGCGTGCTGAGCCACGAGATCCAGTACGGCCTGGACGGCACGAACATCGACTACCTCGTCGACGGGGGCCAGAACAACCTCTTCCCCTTCGCGCGCCTCAGCGTAGACGCGGAGTTCGCGCACCACCTGGTGGTGACCTTCCTCTACCAGCCCCTCGACATCCGCACCTCCAACGTGTTTCAGCGCGACATCAGGGTGGACGACACGCTGTTCCCCGCGGGCACTCCGATGGACATGCGCTACGGGTTCAGCTTCTTCCGCCTCAGCATCGGCGGTGACTTCCTTCCGCACCCCGAGCGGGAGCTGCTCGTGGGCTTCTCCGCCCAGATCCGCAACGCCACCATCGACTTCACCTCGGCGGACGGCTCGCTGGGCACCACGAACCGAGACGTGGGCTTTGTCCCCATCCTCAAGGCGCGCTTCCGCTGGACGTTCGACAAGAACTGGTTCGTCGGCGCCGAGGTTGACGGCTGGTACGCCGCCGGAGCCGTCGTCAGCGGCAGCGCCGATCCCTTCATCGGGGCCATCATCGACGCGTCGCTGCGCGCCGGGATCGTCCTGCGGCCCATCGGCGATGTCTTCGTGAACCTGCGGTACATCGGTGGCGGCTCCAGGGGCACCGACTCGACGCCTGAGCCGCCAAACGACGGCTACAACCGCAACTTCATCCACAGCCTCGCGCTGAGCCTGGGGGTGCAGGTGCGATGAGGCCGCGACCGAGGACAGTCTTCCTTCTCTCGGCCGTCCTCCTCTGCGCGAGCTGCGTCAGCGTCGAGCCCGGGCCCGAGCATGAGCTACCCCCGATCGGGCAGGACGGGGTGCACACGTGCTGCCCCGAAGGGGTCTGGCGCGAGCTCACCCCCCTCGACGGCCGTGAGCCCGACCCGGCCTGGTGCACCCTTCCCGCCAGGCCGATCCTGGGCACGCCGCGCCCGCCGCCGGCCATCGAGGCGCTGATGCGCCAGGAACCGCTGCTCGATCCCGCCAACTTCTCGTGCCCCACCGACTTCTCTGGTTGGGTGCCGTTTGTGAACTTCACCACGGTAAACCTCGGCGGAGACTTCATCTTCGACGACAACGGCGTCCCCATGTCCAACATGGAGCAGTTCGCCCCAGGCACCGGATACGGATACGCGATCCTCGGTATCGCCAGCTATCTGGTGAGCCGCATCGGTGACTTGCTGCACAACGGCCCCAGCGATGAGGTCTACGCGTCCATTCGCGGCAACGCGGACTGGCTCGTGAACAACGGCCGCGAGATCGACTGGGAGGGCATCTCCGCGCTCAACTGGGAGTACGACTTTCCTGGCGAGTCCACCGGTTCGCCCGGGCCGTGGGTGTCGGG
>Ga0222662_1000809_pt1 | contig 20065 bp, 12 predicted proteins | sample AntAcemetagen600_FD_179821 | JGI IMG/M metagenome (GOLD analysis project Ga0222662, IMG submission 179821) | Saline water microbial communities from Ace Lake, Antarctica - #600 | ecosystem: Environmental > Aquatic > Non-marine Saline and Alkaline > Saline | place: Antarctica: Ace Lake...
GACATCGGGATGATCGATGACCTCGAGCGCGTCTTCGCACGTCGAGACCTCACCCGGATCGAAGAGCCGATCCCCTGCTCCGGTGTCGAAGTTTCCTTCACCATCGCTGTCGCCGGTCAGACGGGACCGGTCACGATCCGCCACCGCCACCACCTGGCAATTTGCGGCCCGATTGAATGCCGCAACATGGGTTCGACCCATGAATCCAAGGCCAATGACGCCGACGTTTATCGATCTAGCCGTCTGCATGCGCAACTCTCGGGTACAAGGCTTCTCAAATGGGTTGCTCAAGACGCTTTTGGGACTGGCTCTTACCCGCACTTGCGAGGCTCTCAATAATCTCTACGACTTCATCCATTTGCTTAGCTGCTTGTTCCTTCACCCTCGGCAAATGCTGCTTAATCGAAGTTGCCAGATCCTGCCGCCTTCTAAACGAGTCTTGCAGTCTTTCTACAACTTCGTTCGTGTCGAGCACTCTTGGGTCAAAGACCTCGCGCCCCTGACCGCAACTTTCAAACACTCCGATTGCCTTGTCAGAATAGGCGACCGTTGATGTCGGTACGAACGAGGACAAACCGGCGATGGTGGCGTGCATTCTCGTTCCTGAGAACCAGTCAAATTTTGATATCAACCACTTTACCTCGCTCTGATCTAACGACGTCGGCGAGATCAAGATCCGATTCGCGTCATCTTCACTGAATTGACTCTTGAGCCACTCGCACACCCCTACATCTGACTCACCCTGATCGGAAGGAGCCATGACATGAGGTACCAGGACGATCCGAGCTTCCGTTTCAGCGAGGAGCCAACGAACAAACCTTGTCATGGTCTCCGGGTAATCCGCCTTAAACCCGTATTTTTCGCGACTGAGCGAGGGTGAATTACCGATCAAGCCGCTGACGTTGAGCCCGACCTTGGGCGTCTGGGTATCCGCCAGCCAAGATAGCAGTGCCGATGATAAATCACTTTCTGCGGATCGTGGTTCGAGACCAAAAGCCATGTCGACCCCACATCGGTGGCGATCAGGATCGAAGTGACTTCCAAGCATCTTCTTGAGGCTCTCGAAACTGCGTTCATCGCGGGCGAAGCATGCCGTCGCAGCTTGAACGATGCGTGATGCTCTCGTAAGACTCTCGTGAAATGGGCCGTAGGTTTGCGGAAGAAGAATCAATGGGCGATTCAACCGAAGCACTAGTTCCTTACATCCAGCAATCATCTGAATACGATCATCTGGATACATATCGGTAAAACTGTCGCCTCCCGAGACATCCAGAGTCGCCACCGATGCTCGAATCGCCGCAATCCCTGAATTGAGCGTGGAACCCAACGCTCCGAGTCTGCTTGCAAGATTCAGATGGACAAGGTTTTCGCTTCGATAGATTCTCTTACCGGTGCGATATCCGAGAAAACGAAGCGGAACCAACTCTCCAGAATCGACATGGAAAGACTCTCGGCGATCTCCCAACGCAGAATCAAAAACCGTGAAGTCCGCATTCGGAAGTCGATTGCGAACTCCTGCAATCGTAGAGGCAAAGAGCGCGTTGACGCCCATATTGCTCGTCCGAGGACCCGCTCCAAAGAAAGTAATTGGAATCGTAGATTTCATCAAAAACCATTTGCCAAGGAAGGGAATACTCTGCGAGACTCAGTCATCTGGATGCGTAGTTAGTCGTCAACCAACTCTTGTACGAGCCATCCATAACGCTTTTCCACCAATGTTCCTGCTCAAGATACCAGTTAATAGTCTTCGCAAAGCCAGATTCGAATGACTCCTCTGGCGAGTAGCCGAGGTCACTCGCTGCCCGCCTGAAGTCAATGGCGTATCTTCGATCATGACCTGGACGGTCCGTGACGTGCGTGATCAAACTGGTACTTGCCTCGCCGTTAGCTGCGGGGCACTTGGGAAAACGCGCCGAAAGATCTTTCGATTGACTGACTTTTGCGTCGAGCAGTGCGCAGAGTTGATGAACAATATCAATGTTTGGGCGTTCATTATCGCCGCCGATGTTGTACACCTCACCAACAGTTCCCTTCTGAAGGCACAATTCGATCGCCCGGCAGTGATCTTCGACATAGAGCCAATCTCTAATCTGCATCCCGTCGCCGTAGATCGGAAGAGGGTCGCCATGAAGAATCTTCACGATCATCAAGGGGATGAGCTTCTCTGGGAACTGGAACGGCCCGTAATTGTTCGAACAATTTGTGGTCGTCACTTCGAGCCCGTACGTGTGGTGATAGGCTCGAACCAGATGATCGCTCGCGGCCTTACTCGCTGAGTAGGGCGAATTCGGCTGGTACTGGTGATCTTCCGTGAATGCTGGTTCTCCGGCAGTCAACGACCCATACACCTCGTCGGTCGAGACATGGTGAAATCGATGGGGCTCTCCATCTCCCGAAAGCCAAATCGCGCGAGCGGCTTTTAGAAGCGAGTGAGTCCCATCGACATTCGCCGAGATGAACTCATCTGGGCCCTCTATTGATCGATCAACATGGCTCTCGGCCGCAAAGTGGACAATCGTCTTGATTTCGTTTTCACGAATCAACTTCTCAACCAGCGCTTGATCGCGAATATCGCCATGGACAAAATCCATCCTGTCCGGCGAGAGCCCCTCAAGACTGGCACCGTTTCCGGCGTAGGTAAGCGCATCGAGCACGACAACTTTGTTTGCATTATCCGTAGCAAGCAGCCGCTTGACGAAATTAACACCGATGAATCCTGCACCACCAGTTACGAGTATCGATTTCAACTTGCCTCCAAATCACTTCTTGTCATGGCGTTCATTGAACAGAGTCATTGGCTATCCATGAGTCGAGGCACTGAGCCAGACTCTCCCGCCAGTGTGGCGTCGGCCCCCCAAGAATCTCGAAGGAAGACGTTTTGTCGAGCACGGAATAGGCCGGCCGCACCGCAGGCGTCGGATACTCGCTACTTGATATCGGCTCGATCGTCGCCCTTGATGAGAGGAGTCCCCTTTCCATGGCAAGATCTTGGATTGCGACTGCAAAGTCGTACCAACTCGCCACACCAGAATCGGTCAGATGATGGATCCCGGAAACATCGCGTCGGATCATTTCGACGATTCCTTCGGCCAAGGTTCTGGCCCACGTCGGCGTTCCAATCTGATCAGCAACGACGCCAAGCCGGTCTCGATCGTTCATCAGCCGAAGCATGGTCGCCACAAAGTTTTGACCGCCAGCGGCGTAGACCCATGCCGTCCGCACCAGCAGATAATCGTCTCCGAGGACTTCGCGGATAGCGTCTTCACCGGCGAGCTTACTGAATCCATAGACCGAGCAGGGCGAAACTTGCGAATACGGCTTGATGGGAGAAGAGGCTTTTCCATCGAACACGAAGTCCGTCGATACATGAACCAATCGCGCCCCAGTCTCTTTACAAGCCTCCGCCAAGAATCTCGGCCCTTGGGCATTGACGCGAAACGCCGCGTCGGAATCGCTTTCTGCAGCATCAACGGCGGTGTAAGCGGCACCATTCATGACCACCTTGAAATCGCCTTGCTTCACGAATTCGTGAACCTTTCTCTCGTTCGTGATGTCAAGGTCCGCCATCGACGCGAATGACCAATTACCATTCTCTGATACGCAGGCGCGAATCTCAGATGCCAACTGCCCGGGAAATCCGGTGACCAAAATCTTATCGCTTGGGTTCATAAAAGAAGTTTTAAGGTCATCGGTCAAACCGTTTCAAGAAACGACCTGCCATACTCTGACTAGGCCTGATAGAGATTCACTCAAAGCACTCCGAAGTCTTCAGCGATACCCCGTGCTGGGCGTCTTTTTCGCTGAGTTGCACCTGAATATCTTCTAAAAGTGGCCACTCGATACCGATTTCTGGATCGTTCCAAGAGATGGTCCGCTCACTCTGAGGGTGATAGATATCGGTGCACTTGTACTGAAAGTCCGCGACCTCAGACAAGGTGAGGAATCCATGGGCGAATCCGGGTGGAACCCACATCGCCAACTTATTTTCTTCACTCAGGATTTTTCCGACCCAACGCCCAAAATGCTCGCTTGATCTTCGAAGGTCGACGGCGACATCGAAGACTTCTCCTCGGACGCAACGTACAAGTTTTCCCTGAGGATGCCGTACTTGGTAATGCAGTCCGCGAAGAACTCCTCGGACCGAACGACTCCAATTGTCTTGGACGAAGCCCGTTGGGATCTTTACCTCACTGAAAATGCGTTCCGACCACGTCTCGAGAAAGAAACCACGCTCGTCTCCATAGACCTGCGGCTCGATGAGGATGACATCAGGAATCTCTAACGGGAGAAAATTCATGATGCTTCCAAAGCTCCAGATTTCCCATCAGCAAGTAACCTCGCTAGATACTCACCGTACGAGTTCTTCACGAGACTAGCCGCAAGAACAGCCATCGCAGCATCATCGATCCAGCCGTTGGACCACGCGATCTCTTCCGGGCAGGCAATCTTCAATCCTTGGCGATCTTCGATCGTCTGGATAAACTGGCCTGCCTGAATGAGGCTCTCAAAAGTCCCGGTATCAAGCCAGGCCGAGCCACGCCCCAATCGCTCAACGGCAAGCTGCCCCTGATTGAGATAAACCTCGTTGACGGTCGTGATCTCAAGTTCGCCCCTGGCCGATGGCTTCACTGACTTCGCAATTTCTACCACCTGCTCGTCATAATAATAGAGCCCGGTCACCGCAAAAGATGACTTCGGCAACTTGGGCTTCTCCTCGATGCTAACGGCCTTCGAGTTCTGATCAAACTCCACCACGCCATATCGCTCCGGATCGCGCACCCGATAGGCAAAGACAGTGGCACCGACTTCCTGGGTTGCAATCACCTTCAGACGTCGCTGCAGATCTGCGCCGTAGAAAATGTTATCTCCCAATACCAGTACGCTCGGCCGATTCGCAATGAAATCAGCGCCGATGATAAATGCCTGCGCGAGCCCGTCAGGCGAAGGCTGAATCGCCCACTCGATTGACATCCCCCACTGCGATCCATCTCCGAGCAATGCCTGAAAAAGCGCCTGCTCATGCGGCGTCGTAATGATCAGGACTTCTCGTATCCCCGAGAGCATTAAGACAGAAAGCGGATGATAAATCATCGGCTTATCGAAGACTGGAAGAAGCTGTTTGCTCACGGCCTTCGTTAAAGGATGAAGCCTGGTGCCGGATCCACCCGCAAGGATAATTCCACGTCTCATACAAGTACTTCCGTTTCATTCCTAAGGTCAAGACGAACTTGAGACCGACATTTTTCGATGACCACATTGATCTGATCGACGATTTTTTCGCTGATCGAAGGCTCATATTCTGCCAGTCGCAACGCGTATCGCGCGGTATCTCCTGCTGCCCTTGGATTTCCGAGAGCAAGCAGGACTTCCGCACGCGTGAGCTGGAACGCCGCAGAACCCGGCGAGCCCTTGGTGGCAATGGCCGCCAGCTTCAAGGCCTCCTGCAACTTTCCTTGGGCGAGTTTGAGCCGAGCTCTTGTATCGATAACATCTAAATTATTCGGAAGCAACTTCTGAAGTGTAAGCTCCGCCTCTTCACAGCTTGCGAGCATTGAAGCTGCTTCCGACGCCGAACCGTCGCCTGCAATCACGAAATCAGAGGCTCGAGCGATGAAGTTATTGAGAAAGATACAAACCGGCAGGAAATACTCTTCCGCGATGTCACGCTCTGCATCTTTCAAGTCGCCCATTCGCTGTAATAGATTGAATATCGAAGGCGGAATCTGCTCAAAGCCGACCCGGGCTTCTGTGATCGATTTTCTCATGTCTACATTTGCCAGTAGATCGACTCTTGCAGCCATGGCTCGGAAAAGTATCGCCTCAGAACCTACTTCCTGTTCTACCGCGGACAGAATTTCTCTGGCCGTCTCGAGCAATCTTTCATCTTTTTCTTTGTTGAAGACCAAGTTCAAGACACCAGCCAAAACAATTTTTTGATTCGCGTCGAGGAGTTCTTGCATCGCGACGCTGGCGCACTGCAGTGCCACGTCAGCGCTCGCTTGTTCTGTGGCAGCGAACCAGACATACCAACGGTCCGCTTCCCCCTCTGGAAAACTCCGTGCGGCCAACAGGCGCCTCGCTTCTTCAACTTGCCCATCCAACAGAAGAGACGAAAAAAGCAATTGCCAGCTTGCCGGGCGTGAATCGGGCGCTTTCTCAATCTCTCGGCGAAACGGAGAAAGAACGCTCAGAACAAGGTCATAGTGGCCTGCCAAGAATTCTGCCCGGGCGAGAAGCTGAATGTCGCCGAGGGTCTGCTTGCGAAGAGTTTCATTCAAGGCACCTCGCGCTGACAACGCTGCATTCTCCGGATCCCCCAAGAGAAGTAGGATCTGGCTTTGCCGCCTCAACGGAAGCGGATTGTTTGGGAACTGATTCAAGAATTCCGACGATTCCTCCTGCAGTAACGATGTCAATCGATCGGCTTCGTCAAGATTCCCGAGTGCCCTTGACCTCGTAAAGGCTTGACTCAGTATGTCTAGATACAGTCCCCAAGAAATCGCGGGCGTGTTTTCTCGCCTTGTTAACTGGCGGCCTCGCTCTTGCATGGCTAGCGGCATTATTGCTCCCGCCGGAAGGCGATAGAGGTCATCCGCCAAACGCATGACTTCAGCCTGATCCGAAGCGACGTCGCCAAGCAAATCAATGTACGCTCGAGCATCGCTTCGCAGATCAGGGTCCGCCATCGCGATACTTGCAACACGTCTAAGGAATCCTGGCTTGTCGCCAAATAGCTCGGCAACTCGATCGAGCGCTGCTTTGCTTGCTACAACATCTCGGATCGGTTCCTCAAGCAGAGAAATTGCGAGGAGAAGTTGTCCTTCGCCAGACCTATCCAACTGCGCGCCGGTAGTACGTAGTACCGCTACGGCATCCTCCCAATTCTCTATTTTCATTAACAGAGTCGCGATCGCAATCTGCCGATCAAGCTCGGATACAAAGGCTGTAGAACTTTTCAATGATTCAATCGCTTCTTCCGGCTCGCTTTTTCGGCGAAGACGCTCAGCCACCGCGATCGCGATACCTGGCATCGATTCTGGCCGGGCCGAGAGTTCGTCGAGCAGACGGTCTGCTTCAACGATATTGCCGAGGTCCAATTGAATCTGGAAGCAACGGAAGAGATCTTCAACCCGTCCGGTCAGTCTTGCGAGTTCACAGATAGACTTCGCTAATTCTTCGGTCCGGCCTTGCTTCGAAAGAACGTTGGCAATCTCAGCCCGTTGCGACTTGCTGGCGCCCACCCGCAGGCGATATGCCTGAGTTACGAGGTCATTTGCTTCGGCAAAACGAAGATCATCTTGCAATAGATTGATGAGAAAAAGGAGACTGCTCAGATGCTCCGGATGCTGTTCCACGGTCCCCATGAGAACCTCGATGGCACGAACTCTGTTTTTAATTGAGCGAGGACCTTCGGTGAGCAATCTCGCCAAGACGACGTCAATCACAATGCCGCTCATACCGGCAGAGACGATGGGGTCGATTCTGCCGATCGCTTTCACGACCTCGCCCTCATCTTGAATCAGAAACGCAATGGCATAGAGCCCCCCAGCAATTGCCATCTCCCGAGATCCAACACCGAATTCAGACTTCACCTTTTCAACGATGCGAAGGGCCGTTGCCGCATCGTCGAACTGAATCGCAGCTCTCGTGAGTCGTTCAATATCGCGGGCTTTGAGCTCCGAAGCAAGGATTCGCTCAAATCCCTCGGAAGCGAAATCCTGGTCACTTGTTGCAAGCAGAAGCAAGCCGAATCCGAGAAGGCGATTTGCAAATTGATCGTCTCTTCCCGCCAATCGCTGTTTAAGCAGCCCAACCGCGCCCTCTAAGTCACCCTTATCTTGCAATCTCATTGCCATTACTTCTGTGATCGCATCTTTTAATTCGGCATATTCATCTTGGCTCTCTAGATACTCAATCGTTGACTGCAATATCTCAAGCCTCTTCTCAGTTGCGACACCTACCAGTTGACCCGCAATCTGCAAACGAACGCCGGACACGAGAAGCTCATTCAGCTTCGCCTCGGCTTCTACCCGTCCAACTTCCAACAATATTGCTCTGACCATCACTGGTTGAAGGAACTCCGTATCGCCTTCACTTGCTTCAATCTCTGCTTTGATTCGAAGAACCAGCTGCCGGGGACTGGAGTTATCCCCAAACATGGGAATGACATCAGCGGCAGAAATTCCAGCGGATTCAAGTCTCACCCAGGCCTTGGCGAGAGTCGACAGCCCAAGAACGGTATTCGAAAAATTTGCCAATTGCGTTGCGTTGCGAAATGCTTCTACGTGCCGTTCTTCCCGCTGAAGCGAGCTAATAAGACGCCGGCTAATCGGGACTGAGAACCCGCCCATCACTCTGGAAGCATTCTGATACGCGTCGACTGCGAGCTCCATCAATCCCGCGTCGAACGCAAGATCTCCAAGAAGGCACAAGACCAACGGTTCCGAAACCCGCTTTCCAAGGTTGCCGCAGAGCGTTTTGATTTCCTCGGAATCGATTTCATCTGACTCCTTAAACTTCCAGACTTTCTCCAGCATGCCCACTTGCTCGTAATCGACGGCGCTAAGGGAGGGATCCTGAAGCAATTTATCTAAGCCACCGCGCCACTCTTGCATGCGATCGCCACCGCCGATTGTCACGAGTAGCAGAGTCTTGATTAAGACACTTTCATCACCCGCAATTAGTTCGATTCCCTCATCCAAAAGTTCGAAACATTCCTTTGCCCGGCCACTGTTCCAGTTGCGCATTGCGACTTCAAATATAAGCTTTGGCTGCCCAACCACGATCTCAGAGGCCCGAGCGAGTAACTCGGCGGTTTGCCTACGGCTCTCTTGGTTCGAAAATGCCCCGTGAAGATCCGCCGCGAGAAGCAAAGTCCTGGGATTAATTTCATCTTCAAGTTCAATCTGCGTCAGGAGAACGAGCGCTTCATCTTGTCTGTTTTCTCGGATCATCAAACGAGTAGCGAAGAGATCCGCCAGCCTCCCGGATAAAGCTCCTTCTACTTTCCATTTCTCAAGGAGATCACCCGCGCTCTCCTGCACTCGTCCTAACTGAGCCTGTTGGACCTCGGACGACTTCCCTGCGAACAATATTTCCAACACCATGTTGAAATTTTCTTCGGACTCTCTATCTACCATGAGCTTTTCCAAACTCCATCGCAAAGCAGATTCATCACCGCCGGCCCGAAGGGCTTCAAGCCACTTTTCTGTTGTTCGATCCCCTCGGATCATTTCGCCAACTGCACCAGGAAGTAAGTTCCCGGTCGTAATTTTAATTGCTTGAAGTTGCTCAAGCGCTTGGATATTGCCTTGGTCCACTTCGAGAAGTTCCAACGAACTTTTCTGGAGTCTCGAGATCTGGCCAAGCCTGCTTTCGAGCCTTCCGCGACCCTCCATGGCCATGATCATCTTCTCTCTGGGCAGTTCAGAATTACGGCAGAGCTGAACCGCCTGAATGTAGAGATTCAACGCGCTTCCCAGATGGGCATTGTTCTCCGTCGGGACTCGGCTTCGAGCATCAGCAAAGACGAGCAAGATATCGATGTCGTCCTGAAATCGACTCAAGGCAAAACTCAACTCGGCGAGCGCTAGTTTCCAGTCGCCCGACGCGGCTGCTTGCAGTCCAATCTCCTTTGCTTCGACCGCTCTCTGGTCTCGGAGGGACTGTTGATATTGACGGACCAAGAAGCCCGCCAAGACCAAAGCAAATCCTCCGAGAAAAAGGATCGCAATTCGTTTCTTCGCGCGTTTCGTAATGAACATTTTGCAGTGCTTTCAAAATTAAGAATGACGTAATCGGGATCGCAGCCGAACAGTCCAAAATCGAATAGCGCGTCTTGCGGGAGCGCCATCAACCTCTGAGTATTATGCCCCGTACGGTTCGAAAAATGATCTTCAGATCACCGATAAACGAAGCGGTACGGACGTACTCGATGTCGTATCGGATCCACTCTTGAAAATCTTCACCAGGGGCTCGGGTTCGATTTACCTGCCAGAGACCTGTGATCCCAGGCCTCACCGAAAGACGAAGCTCTCTCCATGCGGGACAAAACTGGTTCTCACGATCAGGACTCGGACGAGGCCCTACGAAACTCATGTCACCTTTGATGACATTCCAAAATTGGGGCAACTCGTCCAATTGAAACTTTCGCATGAACGCACCGACCCGTGTGACTCTTGGATCGTTTTCAATGAAGACCTGTGGTCCATCAGCCTTGTTGAGCGCCTGAAGTTCCTTGACCATCGACTCGGCATCTCGGCGCATTGTCCTGAATTTATAACACTTGAATTCTCTTCCACCGCGAGCCTGCCGTTTATGAGCAAAAAACAACGGAAAACCGTCGTTAAGCACAATCACTATCGCGAGGACTAGGAAGAGCGGCAGGAACAAAATGACTGCGGTCAGAGCCACAAAACAATCCGTGACCCGCTTGATGATCCCATAGAAAGTCCGCCGAGGGAGCAACCGTTTTCGCTGACCACCTCCAGGAATCGCAATCGCTGAAATATCTCGGGCCTCTACTTTTTCCTTTATCACGCTATTTCTAGCGAGCCCGTCCCGGCGGAATTCTGGGCCCGCCAGAATTGTCTCGCCATCCTCTGCCAAATCGAATCCAATCCAAACCGGCGGCAGAGCGACGATTCCTTCCGGGATTTTCGTGCCCTTAGGAGCGGCGATGCCATTCGAAACCTCTTCAATACCGCGAAGAACTCGCCACGGATCTGGCCAAGTTGCGACAAGCGAGCGTAGAAATCGATCCTTCTCATCAGAACGCCGAAGGTCATAGGAATGCCCGGTCAAATCTGCTTCAAAATTTTGTTTAATGTAAAAACTGACGCCATCGATCTTTGATTCAGCCGACTCACTCATCGCCCAATCGGCAGCCACAGCGGAATCCGTCGTGAATAACGCCGAAAGGCGGGTCCTCTCACAGAAGTCGTAAGATCTGGCGATTCCGACGACCTCTCCATTCGCCGACCGTCGTACTTCTTCCCGATACCTGTCTTTGTCCCGGTTTGAAACCGAGATAGCAGTCACCTTTGTGGTACTCCAGACGAGCTCTTCGACCACTTCTCCAAGAGAAAACACCACGATCCAATCCTTCGGGAGAAGAAGGAAGACCTCAGCACCCTTAGCCAGCTTGAATTGACTGTTCCGATGTACGACCTGCACACCTTGGCCGCTCCACCAAGCGTCGTGCAACTCGCTCACAGTCAGTCCCCAGATCATCTGTGCCTCTGATTTGTCCTCTATATTCTTCACAGTGCTTAAATCCGAAGAGCGGAGAGAGGGATCAAGGCTTATCACTCACGCCCAAGCCCTCAAGAAGAGGGTTCTTGTTCAAGGGTCGTTCCGTTTCTTCGCCAAGCGCGTCTGCAACCCGGGCACTCATCTTCGAGTTTGACCCGTAACGCTCACAGTCCGATCTATCGGCCTGATTCAGAACAACCCCCAGATAGTCTGCGCCACCTGCCCTGATATCCTCGATGCACTCACTGAGTCGGACCCTGGATCGACCACGGCTTAACGTGAGAACGACTCCATCGACGGCCGATGCGATCGGTAGGGCTTCAATACTTGCCGTGATAGGCCCGCTGTCAACGATAATGACATCGAAATCGCCCCGTACCGCTTCAAGCATTCGAGCGAACAAGCGAGGGCTGAGATTGGCGGCAGAAATTCGTCGATCGAATCCGACACTTAGAAGATTCAGTTGAGGATGCCCCAACTCCACGATTTCATCGGAAACCGAACCATTACGAATGACCTCGCGAAGGCCCGGATCCTTCAAGCGGCCGAACTGATGGGTCATCGCGCGGCCAACGAAATCTGAGTCGATCAGAAGAGTTTTATATCCGCTTTCGGCATAGCTCCATCCAAGGCTCACCGCCAGCGTTGTCTTCCCATCACCCTGGAAAGGACTCGAGATCATCATGGCGTATCCGCGTTCGGGCGCTCGCCGAGATTCGATTCGACCGCGGATTCGATGAATGCAATCGGAGGCGAGCATAACGGTTGAACTATCGCTCCCAACTTCATCCATATTTGGCAACACGCCAAGGACTCGGAGCCGTTGATTCTTCTCCTGAAGTTGACGGACACCAAATGTTCTCTGGTCTACGGTCCCGAGCAGAAAGAAAAAAGCAAACGAAACACACCAGCCGCCGACGAAACCACCCAAGGCTGCAGTTATCTTCTTGTCACTGGTCGGCGCGAATGCGGGTACCGCTTTGGTTGGCGGAAACCGAATTCGACCTTCGCGAATCGCTTCTTTCTCGCGATCTAGATTCATCATTCTATCTTCAAGCTTGTCGAGCTCAGTTGCTTCCTGCACAATTTTCCCGTCGTAGTCTTCTGCCTCAATCCGTACTTTTCCCAGATCCATATTCGTCTGAACGAGACGCTCTAGATCACTTTCGAGCGTGACTCTGCTTTCCAATAACGCTGCCCACGAGGAGTCATCGCCGAGCTGCTTACCCCACTCCATCCGCGCGGCTTCCATACGCCCTTCAAAGTTCGCCAAAACCGACTCGTAATTCATTTTTTCTCGACGGTAAGAAAGATGCAACGGCCCGAATCGACGCGATGTCACCTCGAAGTTAACCCGAGCTTGCATTACCGCTTCATTCAAGTCGTTCAGTTTCGCATCAACTTGCAAGAGATCCCGGAGAGATGGTTCCAGCCGAGCACTCTGGCCAGGCTCAAGCTCCTTTGGTGTGATCTTCCGACCCTCTTCTTCCGCCAAGAGACGGGTCTTCACGGCGTGCTGCTCGCGAATTTGATTCATCCGAGCCTTTGTTTCGGCGATCTGGAGCGAGAGCGATCGGATTTGAACAACGTTATCCTCGATCGTAGCCGCGAGGTCCGACCGGCCGTAGCGAGCATCGATCGAGACTTCGTTTCGTGCCAGTTTCAGCTGGCCGAGCCTTGACCTTGAGGCCCCAACAAGGCGTTCAATTTTATCGAACCGAATCTTGTGCTCCGCCATCGGATCCGGTGCGTACACGGACCGATACGCCCCGACCATCGCATTGACGACCACGGCTGCGAATCTTGGATCTGTATCTTCCATTGAGACAATAACGAGCGCGGATGACCGGGGATTATTGACCGCCAATTTGTCAAAAACAATATCACGAAAGTCGGGACGCTCCGCCTCGTAGCTCATTAATTGAGGATCTTCAAATGCTGTCAAGAAAACCTGTGTATCCCGCACCTGCTGCGCTTTTTCCATAACGAACGCAGCGAACTCTCGAATGCCGGCGGTCTCGATCGTCTCTTCAACGAGCGCATCAAGAGAAGATTCCACCACAAGCACGGAGGCCGAGCGAAACTTGACGGGGGCCATTGAGTAGCCGACCCAGGCAAAAATTGGGGACAGCACCAAGCCCAGAATGATGACAAAGCGCCATCTTCCGTGCAAACGGTTCCCTACGATTTTGAGCGGATTCTCCGTGACTGGTTCTGGAGGCTCAAAATCAAATCCCAAATCGCTCTTGACGATTGGAGAGTTTTCTGGCTCATTATTTTTGACAACATTTTCGCTAGTCATGACTTGGCTCCAAGCCTATCAAAGTCTCTTTCGTACTCTGATATTCCAATCGTCTGATCGAATACAGCCTCGGGGATCGCTTCGAGAATCTCGATCGCATATCCTTCCACATCGGCATCTGAATAATCGCCCTGAAGAAGAATCTGGAACTGAAACAACCCAGATCCGCCCATTAAATTCGGTTTGATAACATCAAGAATTCCGTCAAGAGTGCCGAAAAAAACCTCTCCAGGCGAGAAAAAACCACTTACGACGTGCAACTTGTTCGCCCCAGAACTCTCTCTTGAGAATCTATAGATTTTAGCCGGAATGACTCTCCCATCACTCCTCACCACTTCCAGCGATCGGGTACTTTCGGTGTGCATAAACCAGCCGCTTGACGGATAACAATTGGGTGGGTGATGCCCCACCATGGACCGAGCTTCGTTGCAATAGGCGATGAAGAGGGTCGCGGTGACTGACGGGAATTCGCCCAGCCTCAGGAACTCAACGCTCAGGTGCGCACTCAAATCCAAAAGGCGAACCTGACTCGAGGGAACAGGGACGTCTCGACTCCGAATCCAGGTCCCAGTAGAACTGGCCAACTGCCCTGGAATTTTTGTGAGAACCTCTTGAATTGGTATTCCTGAAGTCGTTCCGTCATTTTTCCCAGTGAAAATCCCGCTGATTCCAAGCATGACCAGCAGAATTCCAAATGTCATCGCTGACGCCATACGATCTAACCTACTGCGGAATTTGGAGCTCATGGCCTCGTTCTTTCTCATGCCGTCGCCAATCGCCATCTCGTGACCGGGATATCGAGCCACTCAACTAACCGCAGTAAGCCGATCAGAAAGAAAAGCGCGAGCGGGATCATGATCCAGCCTCCAATATCATGGGTCGGTTCAGCAATACTCGGAAAGTATCCATAGGCGAGCGCCGTGGGAACGAGCCGAAGCACATTACAGATCAGTGCGATCGGAATGCTTGCAGCCAGCAAGAGCGATCTCATTGACGTACGGAGTGGCAGTGAAAAAACGAAAGTAAAAATCACCAAGGCCAGCGGGACCAGAAGTCGCATTCCATTACAAGCCTCCCCGATGGCGACCGTGACCCCATTAATCTCGATGAGGTTGCCAGCTTGAATCGCAGGCACCCCAACGGCGTCGAGAATGGTAGCCGTCACCGAAGTTGCAAAACTTTGCAACGGCTGCGCAAGCGCGAGGCGGATGCTGCCCGGAATCGGCACGATTGAAAGTATCACGAGTATGGCCGGGGAAAAAGGAGTCAAAATTCCAGATCCAAGGAAGGTGACGGCGATTCCAAGAAACCCGACTAGGAAACCAAGGTGCCATAAGAAAACAACATCATTTACGCCACCAATGAGAAAGCCAACCCACCCCAGCAAAATAATGATTGGGCCCCATATCGAGACACGAAACTCGATATTACGAAGCCGACTCCTTCTAAGCCAGATCAAATAGATCGCGAGGACAGGGACAAGCAGTACGTAACTTCGCTCAGCATCCTGTATCGCGAGCCCGATGATGTCGGCGATTGGTCGTTGGTAGATCAGGACGTTGAGACCACAGAAAATAGAGAATGCGCACCAAGAAATCAGCAAGCGGTGTTTCGCAATCGAACTTTTCATGACTGCCCCGTAAAACTACGTGCGATAGACGCTGAAGTCGCGGCCTGACTGACCACGGAATCGATGACTCTTGTCCCAGAGGCAACCTCAGCGCCCGGGCACACCACGGACCTTGCAATCACCGCTCCATCGCCCACGACGGCACCTTCCATGATGATTGAATCCCGCACCATGGCATTTCCGACCGTCGCCCTCGGATCGATACAGGAAACACCCTCGACAACAAACTTACGAGCGCCATCCGCCGCCGGATCCGGATACGCGAGATACCGAATTGCTTCAATCCAAGCAGACACCGAATGGATGGGGATGGACCTCGGCATAATGGATGCCGAGCTCACCTTAAAATCCGCATCCACCGCTTTAGTGACTAACTGTTCTTTGAGATCAAAGTAGCCGACCGATGGAACGAGGTTCAGAATTTCCGGGTTGATTGCCATGATTCCCGTCAATCGATCGAGATCGCTCACCCCAATGAGAATGTCGGGCCCAGCCTCGAGCGCTGCCATAAATCCGCTTAGGGAACTTGGCGGACAACTGCTCCTGTCAATGACTAATACGTAGTCTAAATCTTTGCTGTCGAACAAATCTCGCTCCAGATAATCAGCAAGAACGCCCGCCGTACCACGATGCGGCCGAGGATCAAGAGCTCGTTTGAATCGCGGATCTGATGCAATCAAGTCCATCGACTGGAACCCCCTTGTCGAGGCCACCAGAATCTCAAGCGGACTATCAGCTTCGACGAAGCCTCCCAACTTTTCTTTCCAACACTCCACAAGCAGAAGTGACGGTCCTACCGGAAGAAGCGGAGGTGGACTGCCCACCAAGGTCTCTAGTGTCGAGTTTCTCAGCCCTTCAGCGAGAACAATTGGTTTGATTTTCAAGAGCAATCACCTTGTCGTTTGGGAGAGAAAAGCGAATCTGTCAAGCCATCGCTCGAAAGCACATCCATCAGGATTTACTTCGGTTTGGTACGCACAGCCTCGCTTGCATCATTAAAACTCGAACTAGGCCCAGGAACCGCCGAGACTTTGATCGATTGGACCAAATCCTCTTCGGCCAAGCTTTATCAAAGAATCCCGCCATCACGATCTTGCAACGCGTCTCATCTGCTCTGGACGCTCAGGTCGCCTGCTTGAATCGCTCGAACGCAAGTCCCCACTCACGCTCAGCGTCTGCAGTCCGCCAATCGTGAAGTAAAGAAGAAGGTAGATCTGGCCGAAGTAGGTCGCGCCAAGAAAACAAGTTGCGTGTACGAAGATCGAAGCACCCAGGCAGTAACCCACGAAAGATGCATTTGGCTCGCTTCGACGCATGACTTTCCCTGCGTTCTTAAAGCAATACACCAAGATCGTGATGAGTAAGCCAAGTCCTATGATTCCACCATTGACCGCTGCCGCGACATATTCCTGAGTCACGTCCCACAAACCCCGACCCCACGAATAAGTGCCGTTGGTTCCGAACAGGAACCAACTTTTTATGTTGTTTATTGCGGCATCGACGAGCAGGAATCGATGGTGGCCGGTCGATCCCGTTACGAAACTGAAGCGGGTGTAGAGAAGATGGTGGATCCCCGCCGCACTCGCAAAATGAGCTGCTGTCAGAAAGATAACGATCAACACGCGAGAAGCTCTTATAAGAGGCCAAATCTTGTATGCACCGATGGCAACCCCGGCCAAAACGAGTCCGGCCATCGGCGTACTAGATGCTGTCGCGAACACGCCGAACACCGCAAGCGAAACACCGAGGAGCACAAAGAACACACTGCCTCGAGTGCCGTGACCGACTGGCCATAAAGCGCAGATGATTGGAATACTGGATGCAAACCACACTCCCGCAATGATCGAATGCGCGAATGCTCCTTGAGCACGGAGCTTTCCAAAACGTATCGGCGTGATCTCAGGCACTCCTCCCAAGATCGAGAAGAAATTCCGGGCGGTCATTTTCTCAATACACATTGCAATCACGACAGGAATCGAGATGACCACAAGACTCCTAGCGAAAGCCCTGACATCTCCAAAATCACGAATGGCAACGCGACCAATGGCGTACATAGACAGCGCGTCGACGGCATACCCAAAATGGTTGAGAACACTTTGCGTTTGCCCCCGCAATGCAGCAAAGAAAGCTGGCAAAACAAAGTAAGCGCAAAGGAACCAATCTAACTTGCTGATTTTTAGGCCCTTGAATTCTCCTCTAAAGGCCAGCAGTGCGACACCGGAGATACCCACGAAACGCAGCACTTGGAAGTCAAGTCCTGCGATCAGGAACCGTTGCGCTTCCGAGAGCAAACAAATTACAAGGCCCATACTGAGGAACCAGATTTTTCGGCCACCAACAAGAAACACCAGAGCCGCCAGCACCATCGCCAGAGCGGCAACTGGATGGAGAATTGTCTGATTGACCCATTCGAGCATCAACGGTCGATTCGGATCTTGGAACTCGTATTGCTGCATCAGTGTTTCACGCAATCCATTTTGGGCGCATCAACTCTGTTAATCGCAACGCTGGTCGCGATTGCCACTCTTGACGTCATCTGAATTTGATCTCTTCGAGATCATGCATAGATCTTGAAAAGGACGGGCTAGCAAGCACGGCAGCCTATTGGATTTGCAGCGTCATATAAGAACACGGTAAGGGCGTGATCAATACTGCTGAGATGGATCTTGGAGGGCGCCACAGATTAAGAACGATTCACCGCACTCAAGGCAACTGCCGTACCCTCAGCGAAGGTCTTGGTTGAACCAGGCTGTTGCCGTCGTATCAGCATTCGGAACCGGCAACGCTGGCCATCGTTCGAACCAATCATCCGGGATATCGCGAATCAGACCAATTGAAAGATCGCCACCCCATCGAATTCCGACTCTTCCGCCATCAGTAGCGACATAAGCCGCTTGCCCGACTGCTCGCAGTCCGGCGTAGTCGAAGAAACCGGAGAATGGCCCGGAGGCTGAAAAGTCAAGTTCGCTAAATGCACTGCCCCAGAAAGGGTCGACCATGAAGTTACTTGCATTCTGTTGCGGCGTCACATCAGGCTCCTCAAAAGGCGCGTCCAATGAGCGAACAATATTATTCTCGATATAGCGACTAGAGTTTTTGAAAGAAAAGATCTGCATCGCCCATCTTCCACGAGTTGCATCCCCCGCGATAGCTGGATTTGCGATCAACGTATTGGAGCGAATAATGACTTGCTGCTCAGAAGTCAGGTGTAGGTCCGGGCCGCCGTTGAAAGAAAACGTGTACTGACCTCCAATTGGCAAGTCGTGTTCTTCGTCAAACACAACGAGATTGTTTTCAAATCGCATGATCCCTGGCGTGGTTCTTAAAAGTCCTCCCGGTTGAAACGAGAATGCTCGCTGGCAATTCAGGAAGATATTGTGCTCGATAATGGCATTCTGCCACGCATTGGAGTAGAGAGATACGCCCTGGCCATGATTGTTCGCTGGCAGCTCAAAGAAACAATCTCGAATGATCGACAACTCCACTGGCTCAGTTTCGTCGTCACTGTTCGGACACATGATAAGGAGCGCAGAACTTCGTTCCATCCCAGAAAAGAAACTTCTTTCGACCACGCAGCCGGCATTGATAGCGGCGCCCCTCCCCGTCATTCGCTCGAAGCGACAATCAAAAATTTTGCCCTTGCCCCGAATTCCAGTGGCACCAGAATGAAATCTGCAGTCAATAAATGTAGGTACGCCTGCGTACCCAGCGTCTCGCCGATAGAGACTTCCCGATGTACTCAGCGAGTTCCCGGCGGAAAACTCCATATTCTCGAATCGATTCACTCCCGCGTAGTCCCACCACATGATTGCCATAACCGGCATCGCCGCATTCATCCCATCGGAGCCTGATCCGAAGCGATAAGTGACTCGGCGATTCGCCACATCGATTGAATATTGGCCCTCGGCCTCGATGAAAGTATCGGCTCCTGTGAGAGCAAATGATAGGTAACCAGAGTAGATCAGACTCTCATCTGAATCGATCACCATTGTTCCGCTGCTACTCGACCAACTTATCACCGATGCAGTGGAGACGATGTTGTTCTGTGACCTGTGAAGAATCGTGAGAACCGAAGGCTCAACGCCATCGAGTGCCGCGGTGATTTCCGCTCGGATTGTTGGATTTGTGATTTGAAATCCTGTGATCCGATAGCCTTCTGCCTCGACCCCCCCGAGCGTATCCACCACTCCATTAACCACTCCACCCGAACGCACGTCGATCCAATTGCTGTTCAAAGCCGTGGGAAAAGACCTCATACCGTCTGGAGGCGACGGCCAGACAGCAAGTAGCGGATACTCTTCCGCTGCCCGATCTACCAAGTGTGCTGTTGGATCGAGCGAAAAGCCGTCGGGTACTTCCGCGGTGATAACACCCTCACGCTCCTCCACCCAGTTCAGAACCATCCCTCCACTGACTACGCCATTCTTAATGGTCAGGCTTTTTGCGTAAGTTGAGATCGGGTTGTCACCGGGGACTGCTGAGAAGTGACGGTCTTCGAGATCAAGAACTCCCCCTTCAGAAGTTTCTTGGATCAATGCCTGTAAGTCGGAAAACGATTCCCAAGAAACCGGCTCTGTCGGGGGATCGTCTGCAGGAGGATCGTCTGCAGGAGGATCGTCTGCAGGAGGATCGTCTGCAGGAGGATCGTCTGCAGGAGGATCGTCTGCAGGAGGATCGTCCTCCACTTCATCGCCTGGGTTCCAATCATCGTCGACCGGAGGATCATCAACCGGGGGATCGTCTACAGGAGGATCATCGACCGGAGGATCATCAACCGGAGGATCGTCGACCGGGGGATCATCGACCGGAGGATCGTCGACCGGGGGATCGTCGACCGGAGGATCATCAACCGGAGGATCGTCTACAGGAGGATCATCGAC